>Ga0181525_10002652_pt1 | contig 14508 bp, 16 predicted proteins | sample PEATcosm2014_Bin_48_FD_121100 | JGI IMG/M metagenome (GOLD analysis project Ga0181525, IMG submission 121100) | Peatland microbial communities from MTU Mesocosm Facility, Houghton, MI, USA - PEATcosm2014_Bin06_10_metaG | ecosystem: Environmental > Terrestrial > Soil > Wetlands > Peat | place...
GCTGAACCTACATGGAGGATGCGGATTTGCCCGAGGAGACTTATCTTGAGCGGGTGCCGGCCGCATTCGCGCAGGTCTTACCAGGCAAGGGCGAGTACCGGCTCGATCGCGCATCGCCGTATCGCATGCACCAGCGATCGGCACCGCGGTATCGCATCGGTCGCGTGCTGCTCGCCGGCGATGCCGCGCACGTCACCAATCCCACCGGCGGCTTGGGCTTGACCTCCGGCCTGTTTGACAGCTTCGCGCTCGGGATTGTCGGCATGACCGGTCCGGTGAAATCGGTGCGTCCCGCGGACCTGCACGCCCGCAGCCTCGGCGTGCTGGCACTGGCCGCACAGGGATTCTTCTGGGTTGGCGGCGAACGCCGCGATAGTGTGCTCGCGCAGTGGATCGAGCGCCACGTGATTATGTGATCGGCTTCCGAAAGCCGCGGTCATCCGCTGAGTGGCTCGCGCGCTTGGGTTCTAATGGCTAAGCGTAAACAACCCATGGCAGCATCAAAGAATTCTCATCAGTGGCTGTGGCCATTGCTGGCGGCACTGGCAGTCCAGGCAGCGCAGGCAGCCGTGACGACGGCCCGGGTCGATGCGCTCGCCGCAGTGCAGATCCTGCGCGAAGGCGGCTGCGGCGGCACATTGCCCGCGGCGCCCCCGCTTCACCATAACGCGCTGCTGGATCGGGCGGCGCAGGAGTGGGCCACTGGTCGTGCGCCCGCCGCGGCCATCGAACACAGCGGCTATGCCGCCCAATCCTCGGCAACTGTCCACATCAGCGGTCCGGACTCAGACGACATTGATCTGCTCAGGCAGTCAGGCTGTCGCACGCTCGCCGACCGGGCCTTCGGTGATATCGGCCTTTACCGCCGCGGCGCGGATCGCTGGCTCGTGCTCGCTTCGGCCTATACCGTGCCCGCCCGCGCGCAGGCGCCGGTACTGGCGGCACGCGCGCTGCAACTGGTCAACGATGTGCGCGCCCGCGGGACGCGCTGCGGAGAGAAATCATTTGGCCCCGCCCCGCCGGTGAGACTGTCCGGAACTCTGGCCGAAGTGGCGCTGGGTCATGCCAGCGACATGGCCCTGCACGATTATTTTGAGCACCAGGATCTGAGCGGCCATTCACCGGCCGATCGCGTACGCGCCATCGGCTATCGCGAGACCCTTGTCGGCGAAAACATTGCCTACGGCCCCCAATCCGCCGAGGAGGTCGTGCAGGGCTGGCTGGACAGCCCGGGGCATTGCGAGAACATCATGGACCCGAGATTCAGCGAGATGGGGCTGGCCTTCGCGGCCGGTCAGGCTTCGCGGCGCGGATTGTACTGGGTGCAAGTGCTGGCCGCCCCGCGCGCCTGAGCGCTTCCCGGCACCGGTCCGTGCCGATGTTTTTTTGTCGCGCGGAATCCGCTCGAAGCGCTAAAGTCACGGCGGGGGGCTCACGCACGCGTCGAGAGGAACACCGATGCCGGTCGAGACTTCCGCACCCCCGAGGCACAGCACCTTCCATCCGGACGCCTGGTCGAAACTGGCGGAGCACTGGTACCCGGTAGCTCTCTCGCGCGAGGTCGGCCACGGCCCGGTGGCGGCGAAGCTGCTGGACACACCGCTGGTGCTATACCGGATCGGCGGCCAGGTCGTGGTCGCCTATGATCAGTGTCCGCATCGCGGCGTCCCGCTCACGCGCGGCAGCGGCGATGCGGAAGGGATCCGCTGCGCCTACCACGGTCTTCGCTATGGCAAGGAGGGGCGCTGCACCCATGTACCGGCACAACCGGATGCCCATATCCCCTCCAAGCTGCGGCTGCAGACCTACCCGGCGGTGGAACACTATGGCCTGGTCTGGACCTGCCTGCGGCCGCCGGCCGAACTGCCCGATATCCCGTCGATGCCGCACTGGGACGAACCGACCTTTCAGCAGATTACCTGTCCCTCCATCGATATCTTCGGCTTTGCCGGGCGCCAGATTGAAGGCTTTCTGGATGTGGCGCACTTTGGCTTCGTGCACACCAGGAGCTTCGGTGATCCGAACAACACCGTGGTTGCGCCCTACATGCCCGTGGACACGCCGAAAGGGTTTGAAGTCGAGTACCGCAGCTCGGTCGGTAATTACCCCATCGGCGCCCATGATCGCGGGCGCGAGGGGTTTGAATGGCTGCGTCACTTCAGGGTGCATATGCCGTTGACGGCGACGCTGACGGTGCATTTTCCTGACGATGGCCGCCTGGTGATCATGAATGCGGCCTCGCCGCTCTCGGCCAGGATCACCCGGCTGTTCGTGCCGATCGCGCGCAATTTCGACACCGATCTGCCCGTGCAGCAGGTATACGACTTCAATCGGATGATCTTCGAGGAGGACAAGGCGATCGTCGAATCGCAGCAGCCCGAATGGCTGCCGCTGGATCCGCTGGCGGAGGTTCACATCATGGCTGACCGCAGTTCGATCGCCTATCGTCGGGCATTGCGGAAGATGGGCTTCGATCAATTCTTCGGCGGCTGATTCGAGAACATGCCTCAGCGGAAAACGCGCGCCGGCGCGATTCGCATCGGTGTCGGCGGCTGGACCTACGAGCCGTGGCGCGGCGTGTTCTACCCGCAAAATCTCCCGCACTCACGCGAACTCGAATTTGCCAGCACTCATCTGAACAGCATCGAGGTCAATGGCACCTACTACGGCCTGCAAAAGCCCGCGACCTTCAGCAAGTGGCACGAAGAGACCCCGGATGATTTCATCTTCTCGCTCAAGGCGCCGCGATTCATCATGAATCGGCGAGTGCTGGCCAGTGCCGGCGAAGCGATGGGGCGTTTTCTCGACAGTGGCCTGACCAGGCTCAAGCACAAGCTTGGGCCGATCAACTGGCAATGGCTGCCCACGAAGACCTTCGACGCTGCCGATGTCGAAGCCTTCCTGAAATTGCTTCCCAAAGAAAAGGCCGGACTGCCGCTGCGTCATGCGCTGGAAGTTCGGCATGAGAGTTTTCGCTCCGAGGAATTCATCCAGCTGGCGCGCCGCTACGGCGCCGCCATCGTGATCTCAGGCGATTCACCGTACCCGGAGATCATCGAGGCCACGGCGGCCTTCACCTACGCCCGCATCAAGGGCACGCGGAAGAACCGCAAATCAGGCTACTCCGAGGCTGCCCTGGATAGCTGGGCCGCGCGCGCCCGGGAATGGTCCAAAACCGGCGAGGTCTTTCTCTATGTCATCGGCGGCCACAAGGTCAGTAATCCTGCAGCCGCCGTGGCATTGATTAAACGGATCGCAGTTTAAACCGATCGCGCAGGGTTAACCCTCGAGTCCGGCCTCGTCCGACTCGGCATCGGTGCCCTCGTCGATCGGCGTGCCTTCATCGATATCTTCACCCTCGTCGATGGGTCCCACTTCGATGTCATCCTCGAGGCCGCCATTATCCGGCGGTTGATAGCGGGTTCCTGGCTGCTCCGGGGTTGGCCGGACGGTTGGTTCATTCATGGCAAGATCCTCATTCATGGCAAGATCCTCATTGAGTTGCAGTACTCACCCTGCGCCCTGGAGCGGGCGGCTGCCGTCGGCAGGAAGCGCGCTCTCGGGTCAGCGAACCCTCACGCGCTGCGCGGCCGCTGGCTCAGCGCCACGCCGCCCAGAATCAAGGCTGCGGACAACGCCATGTTGGTGGTCAGCGGCTCGGCGAGCACCAGCCAGGCCCACAACACCGTGAATAGCGGAATCAGATAGGTGACCATCGAAGCGCGCGGCCCACCGATACGATTGATGAGCCGATAGTAAAGAACGAAGGCGATGCCCGTGCAGAGGATGCCGAGCGACACCGCCGCGATCCACGATCGCACCGGAACCGGCGTCTGCGGCCAGGTCCAGCTGGCTAACGGTGCCATCAGCAGGCTCGCTCCCAGCAACGTGGCCGCCGCGACGGCACCCGCCGGGATGCCTGCGAGGTAGCGTCGAATCAGGTTGACCCCAAAGCCATAGAAGAGCGCCGCCGTGGTGCCCGCGAGCGCCGCCAGCCACACGCCCTGGCCCGAGGTTTTGCCGCTGGCCAGGACCACGACGCCTGCGAAACCGGCCAGCATGCCGACGATCTGCCGCGGTGAAATGCGCTCGCCATAGAAGGCCACTCCCACCAGCACCGTGAACATCACGGTCAGCGCATTGCAGATCGCGCCGATCCCCGCGGGTGCGCGTTCCGCACCCCACGCAAACAGCGCAAAGGGAATGGCCGCGTTGGTGGCGCCGATCCCGGCGAGCCGCCAACGCAGGGGCGTGGTGAAGCGCGCGCGTTCACGCCAGAGAAACGGAAACAAAATGAGCGCGCCGAGGCTCAAGCGGATTTCCACCAGCGCGAACGGACCAAAGTCGGCCGCTCCAATGCGCATGAACAGGAAAGACGCGCCCCAGATGGCGCCCAGCACGATGAGTTCCAGCGACGTCTTCCAGGTGGGCACGGCACGCGCTGCAGCGACCTCTAGCCTGGCTGAAGAGTCATTCATTTCATCAGCTTAGGCACTTTGGACCACACCGACTATCCGGATCTTGCTGTCAGCTATAGTACAGACCGGGCCCAGCGGCCGCGTGATCGTCAAGACGCTTTAAAGGATTACGGCCATGCAATCCTCGGTGCACGCCACGGAGACTCTGCTGTTCGTGACGCTGCTGCAGCTGATCGTCATGATCGCCGCGGCGCGCGCCGGGAACCGACTGCTGCGCGCCCTGGGTCAGCCCGGCGTGGTCGGCGAGATCGTCGCCGGGCTGCTGCTGGGCCCTTCCCTCTTCGGGCATTTTTTCCCGGACGCCTCGATCTACGTGTTCGGCGCCAAGCCATCGCCGCCCATCATCATCATCAGCCAGATCGGCCTGGTACTGCTGATGTTCCAGATCGGCACCGATTTTGAATTCGGCCACCTGACGCGACCGCGCAATCGCAATGGCACCATGGGCATCGCGGCGGCCTCGGTCACCGTGCCCTTCGTGCTCGGGTTCGGCATCGGGCGACTCTCGGCGCCGCTGCTGGCGCCGAGCATTGATCCGCTGACCTACAGCCTGTTCTTCGGCGTGGGTCTTGCGATCACGGCCGTCCCCATCCTTGGCCGGATCCTGCGCGAATTCGATCTCACACACACCGAACTCGGCGTGGTCGCGATCTCGGCGGCCGCGATCAACGATGTCATCGGCTGGGTCATGCTGGCCGGCATTTCCGCGTACGCGTCGGCCCGATTCTCGGCTGGAGCGGTCGGCGTGCAGGTGGGCGGAATCGCGCTGCTGTTGGTGGCGGCCTGGTTCGTGCTGCGGCCGCTGGCAAACCGCGTGCTTGAGAGGATGCCCGTGATCAAGGGACAGGTGCCGCCCAATCTCATGACGATTGTCGTGTGCCTGGTATTTGCAATGGGCATCTGCACCTACAAGCTCGGCATCTTCGCCATCTTCGGCGGTTTCCTGGCCGGCCTGCTGTTCCACCGCAACCAGGCCTTCGTGGAAGGTTGGCGCAATCAGGTGGGCAAGTTCGTGATGGTATTTTTCCTCCCCGTGTTCTTCACCTACACGGGGCTGCGCACCAACGTGCTGGGCCTGACTGACCTGTCTGACTGGGGATGGCTGGCCATCGTGCTCGCCGCGGCCATCCTCGGCAAGATCGTGCCGGTGTATCTCGCCGGCCGCATCGCCGGTTTCAATCACCAGGAATCGACCATCCTCGGCTCGCTCATGAGTACCCGCGCCCTGATGGAACTGATCGTGCTGAACATCGGTTTCGACCTGGGGTTCATTCCCCAAAACGTCTTCACCATGCTGGTCATCATGGCGGTGGTCACGACCATCATGACCGGCCCGCTGCTGCGGGTGCTGCTGCCCCGCGCCGGATACGTGATACCGGTGGGCGTCGAAGCCTGATCGTCGCGGCCGTGCGCTGAGTCTCGATTTCGCGAGTTGACGGCGCACCGCTCATTGGGTCTGTTGCCAGCGGGCGCTGCACTGCGAACTGCATCGCGGGTCGGCACTCTGCGCCACGCTACAGTGCCGGTATGGACGCTGCCCCTTCTCGCCCCGATACCGCCGCCCATCGCTGGTACCGAGCGCTTACCATCACTGTGTCGCTGTTGATGTGGCCTGCCCTGCCATGGGCCCAGGAGGTCTACAAGTCCGTGGACGCCGCGGGCCATGTGACCTACAGCGATCAACCGGATATGTCGAATTCTGCGGTGGATACGGCGCCGGTCAATGACGCGAGTGTGGTTGCGGGCTTAAGTACCTCCACGGCACCGCCGCCGCTGCCCAGCGAAGAGCAACCGCCCTGCCCGGAAGAGGGCGACCTGTGGACCCCGGGTTACTGGGCATGGGACGGTGTGGCATACAACTGGGTGCCCGGAGTCTGGGTGTCCCCACCGCAGGTGGGCGTATTCTGGACACCCGGCTATTGGGCCTACGCCGGTACCGCCTTTGTGTTTCATCGCGGCTATTGGGGCCCGCGGGTGGGCTACTACGGCGGCATCAACTACGGCTTCGGGTATGGCGGCACCGGCTACCTGGGCGGACGTTGGGCGGGCAACGTGTTTGCGTACAACCGTGCCGTGAACAACGTGAATGCCAATGTGTTCCACCATGTCTATGACGAGCCCGTGGCCAGCCGCGGCGGCCTCAGTCGCGTGAGCTACAACGGCGGACCGGGCGGCTCGAGCAGTGTCCCGACCGCCGAGGAGCGACTCGCGGCCCGCGCAAGCCTGGCCTCGTCAACGCAGCGCATGTACCTGCAACCGGGTCCGAAACCCGCGCCAGCCATTGCATCCATCAGCGCCCAGGGCGCAGCCGCGCCAAGGCCGGTGGCCTCTCACACGCCGACGGCATCGGCTCCGCAGCGGGTTACCGCGAACGCGGTCATCCAGCGACCCGCGACGGTCAATGCCGCCATCCGACCTGCGCCCACGCCCACGACGCCGAGCGCGCCCCGGCCTCGGGCGGTGCCGGCGATCAAGCCGATAGCGGTCAAATAGCCGGCGCCGTCTCGCGCATCAGATAAGCGGCGGTACCACCAAACAGCAGTGCCGCCAGCATGTACCACGCGGGAGCGAGCGGGCTGCCGGTATAGTCGGTCAGCCACTTGACGACCACCTGCGTGGTGCCGCCGCATACCGAGATCGTGCACGCATACATCGTCGCGAGTACTCCCGATCGAACCCCGCGCGGCAGTGATTCGGTGATCGACACCAGCATGGGTGTCGTGTTCATGGCCACCAGTATCGAGACGACGGCCATGGCGCCGATGGCGATGCCGACGCTACTGGTTTGGTTCATCAGCATGAAAAGCGGCACCACGAGCACCGCCAGCAGCAGCAGCGGCACCAGCATGACGGGTCGGCGCCCGAAGCGGTCGGACAATCGTCCGCTCGCCAGGTCGGCACAGACCTCGGCGAAGCCGAATACGATGGTCGCCGCGAATGCCAGCCGCGCGCTCATCTTCAGGCTGTCCTGCGCGTAAGTGGTCAGATACGTGAGGATGTAGCCGGAGATGGTGCCTGACGCCAGCATCAGTACGCCAAGGACGATCAGGCGCGCCGGCACCCTGAGTGCCGCCTTCGCTGCCGGGTCGGGCTCTCCCGACAGCATGGCGGGCGGCAATGGTTCCGGCAGCGTGCTGCGCATCCAGAGTCCGAACGGCACGATCACGGCACCGAACAGAAACGCCAGGCGCCAACCCCAGCTGTCGAGTTGCTGCGCCGTCAACAGCATCGACAGCAGGAAGCCCACCACGCCCGCCACCAGCGGCGCGCAATCCTGGGTCGCGTACTGGATCGATACAAAGAGGCCGCGGTGATGCATCGGCGCCGCCTCGATCAGGTACGCGGTCGACGGCCCGACTTCCCCGCCCAGCGCAAATCCCTGCACGAGGCGGAACAGCACCAGCAGCATCGGCGCGGCGATCCCGATCTGCCGGTACGAGGGCGTCAGCGCCACGCCGAGAATCGCCACACCCATCAGCGTGAAGGACAGCAGCATCGCCGGCTTGCGACCGGCGCGGTCACCGTAGCGCCCGATCAGGATCCCGCCGAGTGGACGCATCGCAAAGCCAACGCCGAAAGTTGCGAGCGCATAGAGCAGCCCGTGCTTACCCGTGGCATCGGGGAAAAAGCAATGACCGATCTGCGTCGAGAAAAACGAGAACGTCAGAAAGTCGTAGAACTCGAGTGCATTGCCCATGCCGACGGCAACGACTTTGCCAAGACCAACGGGGGTCGTCGGCCCGGGTTCGCGAATCATCTCGGCGATGCCGGCGCTCACCTCAATACCTGCAGTGCCTGGCGATCAGGCTCTCGGCCAGCTCCTGCCGCCCCGAACGGGGCGCGGGGTTCAGATCCTTCTCGGCGGCAAGATCCGCGAGCGTTGCCAGATTCAATGAGCCACTCGTGATCTGCTGGCCCAAGGCGCTTTGCCAGCCGGCATAGCGCTCGCGACGCAGCCGCTCCAGTGCGCACGTGCAGTTTGCTCGTTTGATCGCGGGCAAATGCCGCCACACGCTCAGTCAGCGGCCGCAGCGCATCCTCTCCCTGGAAGACGATCAGGCTGACGTCTTTGTCGAGCAGCTCGAGGGCACCGTGAAAGAAATCCGAAGCATGCACGGGGCGCATCCGGATCCACTGCATCTCCTCGAGGATGCACATGCCGTAGTAGAAAGCTTCTGGCCAGGTGGAACCGGCCCCCGTGATCATGTGATAGGGCTCGGACTGGATCTCGCCAGCAAACTGCTCCGCGCGCGCTTCGAACGCGCGCTTGACATCGAGCAGCAGCGGCGGCAATCGCAGCAGCTCGGCGAGAACCGCGGCATAGCCGCCAAATTCCTTCCGGTGGCGCATGACGGACAAGGCGACACACAGTGCCTGCAGGTAAAATGATTCGCACGAGGTATCGTCTTCGGCAAAGTTGACCAACGAAACATCGGCCGCGCGGGCCAGCGGCGAGTCGGCATGACCGGTCAGCGCCAGCACCCGGGCGCCACGCTGCTTGCAGTATTCCAGCGCGGCCAATGTCTCCCGCGTCGTGCCCGAGAGCGACGGCATCACCACGATGGAATGGGAGCTCAGCTGCGGATGGCCGGTCAGCACCAGCTCCGCCGGCATGACTGAATAGCAGCCGATGGCCGATTGGGTCGACAATAGCTGCGAGGCCGGCTGCATCAGGATCCCCGCACCACCCGTGCCGGCGAAGAATATGTTCTGGGCGCCGCCTTCCAGCAGCTGGCCAACGGCCTGATCAATAGGCCCTGCAAGTGCCACGGCGCCTGACTGAATTCTTACGAAACGGGACTCGTCGAAATTGAACAACGCCAAGGCGACATCCTCGCTACAGCTTGCCCGACGCTTCGGCGCCGAAAGTATCGCATTGATCGATGCTGCCGCTGTCGATTCCACGCTGCAGCCAGGCGAGACGCTGCGGCGCCGTACCATAGGTCAGCACCGGGTCGGGAGCCTGAACGCCGGGAGGCAAGTGAGCATTCGCCGCCTGGCTCGCGGCGGCGGCGGCATCCAGCACCGCCGAGAGCGCGCGGCCAGAGTGGACTACACCGCGCTTGAGGGCCGAGCCCAGCCAGATGCCGGCATAGCAGTCCGCCTGCAGCTCCGCGACCATCCAGGTGCGCGCGGAAACGCTGGGCGAGCTGCGCGAGCGGGCCTGCGCCACCAGCGCGGTGGTACCCAGCAGGCTCTGCACATGATGACCCACCTCGTGCCCGACCAGGTAGGCGACGGCAAGATCATCGGCCACACGCGTGGCCTGATCGACGTAGATCCTGCGCTCATCCGGACAGTAAAAGGTCCCCGTCAGCACGCTGTCGCTGCCGCAGGCCTTGCGAATCGTCTGCCTGAAAAAAGTAACGTCGGGCGGCGGGTACTGAGTTCCCAGCGATATGAACTGCTGCGACCACATGCCGTTCGCGTCACTGAGCAACGCCCGCACCCGCGGCGCGATGTCATCGTGAGACGCGGCGTCCCCCGGGGGCACTGCTGGCGGTGGTGCGGCGGCACCTATTGCCAGCAGAGCGGCCAGCAGCACGGTGACACGATACAGGGCGTTCACTGGCCGATTGTACCGCGTGATAACAGGCCGCCGGTGTGGTACACGTGCCGGATGCCTGAAGAGGATCCGCAACGCGGCGTCATCGTCATTCCCTGCAGCCGATCCGTGGCCGCAACGATCGACCGCCTGGAATCCCTGGCGCGGGAGCGCGGGATATTGACTTTCGCGCGCATCGACTTCAGTGGCGATGCCGCGCGCGCTGGGCTGACGATGCGACCGGAACAACTGCTCGTGTTCGGAAATCCCAAGGCGGGCACGCCGCTCATGATCGCTGCGCCGACCGCCGGCCTCGATCTGCCCATCAAGGCGCTGGCTTACGAGGACGCAGCGGGCAAAACCTGGCTGGCCTACAACAACCCGCACTACATCGTGCGGCGTCACGGCCTCGATCAAGCGCTGAGTGCCAATCTGGCGGCGGTGATTCCGCTGCTCGAGCTGGCGGCGAAATAACGCACAGGAGGCCCCATGGATCTGCAGCTGAAGGGCAAGCTGGCACTGGTGAGCGGCAGCACGGCCGGCATCGGACTGGCAACGGTCACGGCGCTGGCGCGCGAGGGTGCAAACGTGATCGTAAACGGACGCCAGCAGTCCTCGGTCGATGCGGCGATTGCCACCATCCCCGCCACCGGCCGCGGCCAGGTACGGGGATATGCGGGCGACCTGAGCGATGCGGCAACGGCCGAACGGCTGGCGCGGGAATTTCCGGACGTCCAGATCCTCATCAACAATCTTGGCATCTTCGAACCCAGCGCGTTCGAGGACACCAGCGATGAGGACTGGCGACGTTTCTTCGATGTCAATGTGCTCAGCGGTGTGCGGCTATCGCGGCTCTACCTGCCGGCCATGCGGCGCGCCAATTGGGGACGCATCATCTTTATATCGAGCGAAAGCGGCGTGCAGATCCCGGCAGAGATGATTCATTACGGCGTCACCAAGACGGCGCAGCTCGGGGTCTCGCGGGGACTGGCCGAGGCCGTGGCGGGCACCGGCATCACCGTCAACGCCGTGCTGCCCGGACCCACCAAATCGCGCGGCGTCACGCAGTTCGTCGATACCCTATCGAAAAGCAGCGGCCAGAGCTTCGAAGCGTTCCAGGCGGAGTTCTTCAAGACCGTGCGCCCGACTTCGCTGATCAAGCGCTTTGCCACGCCCGAGGAAGTCGCGTCCCTGATTGTCTACCTGGCAAGCCCACTGGCCTCGGCCACCACGGGCGCAGCGCTGCGCGTGGATGGAGGCACCATCAAAAGCGCCTTCTAGGACCCTCGAGCCGGCACCGGGAATAAAACGCCCGGGCCGGAGGTCTTCTCCGCGAACACCCCTTCAAGGAGAGACCCGTGTCGGATACCCCCTCGTTCGAATCCCGCCGCAAGGCGCTCAAATGCCTCGCCTATGGCGGCGCCGGCACGCTTTTCACGCTGGCCGGTGGCGTCCTGACGCCCATCGAGCTGGCGCTGGCGGGAACCGACCCGAAGGCGGCACTCGGACGGCCGCTGTTCGTGCAGATCAGCGATACCCACATCGGCTTTAACAAGGATGCCAATCCGGATGTCAACGGCACCCTGAGCCGGACTATCGAACTGGTGAACGCGATGCCGCAGCAGCCCGAGCTGATCATCCATACCGGCGACATTACGCACCTTTCGCGGCCTGCCGAATTCGATCTGGCGCAGCAGATGCTGGGGCAGCTGCGGACCACCGAGATGCACACGGTGCCCGGCGAGCATGACACCAGTGACGCTACCGTCACCGAGTACTTCAATCGTTTCGGCAAAGCCTCCAACAACAAGGGCTACTACAGCTTCGATCACGCCGGTGTGCACTTCATTGCACTGATCAACGTGTTGCAGTTCAAGCCGGGCGGCCTCGGAACGCTGGGCGATGAGCAGCTCGCCTGGGTAGCCGCCGACCTGAAGGCACGCTCATCGAGCACACCCATCGTGGTGTTTGCGCATATGCCGCTGTGGACCATCTATGAGCCCTGGGGCTGGGGCACCGGCGATGCCGATCAGCTGGTCTCCATGCTGCGCCGGTTCGGTTCCGTGACCATGCTCAATGGCCACATCCATCAGATCGTGCAGAAGGTGGAAGGCAACATCACCTTTCACTCCGCGCGCTCCACTGCCTATCCGCAACCGCTGGCGGGCGAAGGTCCCGGCCCGCAGCCGCTCAAGGTCCCCGACGATCAGCTGCCGCACATGCTCGGTGTCACCAGCGTCTCGGTGGCCAGGCACCCGCGCGCCTTCGCGCTGCGCGATAGCACGCTGAGTTAAGCCGGAGCAATCAGATGAGTAATCAGATCAGTCAGCAGATGAATACTGCAGCAGTCATCACTTGGCGAGCGCTCGCCGTCGCGGCCGCGCTCTGGACGGCAGTCGCAACGGCGGCATCGGGTGCTGAGGCCGACACCGCCGCTCGCGTGGTCATGAAGGATTTCATGTTCGCGCCGGCGGCACTGACGATCAGGGTAGGGTCAGCGGTCAGCTGGACCAACCAGGACAACGAGCCACACACGGTGGCCAGCGATGCCGGTGTGTTCCGCTCGGGGGCGCTGGATACCAACGAGAGCTTCACGTTTAGATTCGACAAGCCGGGGACGTACCACTTCCTCTGCACCATCCATCCTTACATGGTGGGCACCATCACGGTAGAACCCTGACAGCCAGTACGCCCTGAGCGCGGCTGGCGCTCACACCCGCCGTCAACCGCGGCGCCGGCGGGGTATGCTTGAAGTCCCGGGCACCGGTTCATCCGTGCCCTCCAGGTGTGAAGCCATGCAACAACGACTGCGGGTGGTCCTGATCCTGGCCGCTGTGGTAGCGGTCGGCGCCGCGCTCTGGTGGTGGCTGTCCGGGCATGGGGCTGCCCGTCAGGAGCTGACGCTGTACGGCAATATCGATCTGCGGCAGATCGACCTCCCGTTCAATGGCAGCGAGCGTGTCTCGGAGGTGTTGGCGCAGGAAGGCGATCACGTCAAGCAGTGCCAGGTGCTCGCACGCCTGGATACCAGCCGGCTCAGCCCCGCGGTGGCCCGCGCCCAGGCGGATCTGGAAGCGCAGCAGCAGATGGTCAACCGGCTGCACAGCGGCAATCGCCCGGCCGAGATCGACCAGGCGCGCGCCAACACCGCGGCGGCGCGCGCCGATGCGGTCAATGCGCGCGCACAGCTCGAACGGCTGCGCACGCTGTCGCAGAACACGGCCGGGCGCGCGCTCAGCCGCCAGGACCTCGATAGCGCGCAGGCGGCGGCCGACGCGGCCGAGGCCAAGCTCAACGCCAGCGAGAAAGCCCTGGCGCTCGAACTGGCCGGGCCGCGTCGTGAGGATGTGGCGCAGGGCGAGGCGCAACTGCAATCGCAGCGGGCGGCACTCGCGATGCTGCAGCAGCAGCTGCAGGATGCGGAGCTGCGCGCGCCGGTGGATGCGGTGGTGCGCTCGCGCGTGGTCGAGCCGGGAGAAATCTCATCGCCGCAGAAAACCGCTTTTACGCTGGCCATCGTCGACCCCAAGTGGGTGCGGGCCTACGTCTCCGAGTCCGACCTGGGTGCGGTGCATGAAGGACAGCGCGCGACGGTCAGCGTCGATGCCTTCCCCAACCGTCGCTTCGAGGGCTGGATAGGCTTCATCAGCCCGACCGCGGAGTTCACGCCCAAGGCTGTCGAAACGCGCGAGTTGCGCTCCAGCCTGGTGTACGAGGTGCGCGTGTTTGTGAAGGATCCCCAGGATCAACTGCGGCTCGGCAGCCCGGCCACCGTGCACCTGCCGCTGGGCACAGCGCCGGGCGGCTCGTGAACAGCGCGCTCGCGGCGCTGCACGCCGAGTCGCTGCACTACACCTACCGACGCAAGCGCGAACCCGCGGTCGAGGCACTCGCCGGCGTCTCGATCGAAATCCGGCACGGCACATTATCGGCGCTGATCGGTCCCGACGGCGCCGGCAAGACGACGTTGATGCGACTGGCGGCCGCCTTGCTGCGGCCGGAATCAGGCACGCTCAAGGTGCTGGATATGGACGTGACGGCTCATCCTCAGCAGATCCAGGACCGCATCAGCTACATGCCCCAGCGCTTCGGGCTCTACGAGGATCTCACCGTCTCCGAGAATCTGGATCTGTATGCGCAGCTGCATGGGGTCACCCCGCAGCAGCGCGCGCAGCGCTATCCGCAGCTCATGGCCATGACCGCACTCGAACCCTTCCGCAAGCGGCTGGCGGGAGCTCTCTCGGGCGGCATGAAACAGAAACTCGGGCTGGCCTGCACCCTGGTTCGCTCGCCGCAGCTGCTGCTGCTCGATGAACCCACCGTCGGGGTCGATCCGCTCTCGCGCCGCGAGCTGTGGGACATCGTGCACAGCCTGGTCAGCGATCAGGGCCTCACGGTGTTGCTGAGCACGGCGTATCTGGATGAAGCCGAGCGCTGCAGTCACATCGTGCTGCTCAACCAGGGCCGCGTGCTGGCCCAGGGCAC
>Ga0181525_10002654_pt1 | contig 14492 bp, 3 predicted proteins | sample PEATcosm2014_Bin_48_FD_121100 | JGI IMG/M metagenome (GOLD analysis project Ga0181525, IMG submission 121100) | Peatland microbial communities from MTU Mesocosm Facility, Houghton, MI, USA - PEATcosm2014_Bin06_10_metaG | ecosystem: Environmental > Terrestrial > Soil > Wetlands > Peat | place...
CCTGTGGACGTTCCCCTGGCGGCGTGTATTGGTAGCCTGCGTTCTCACCCTGCCGGTGCTTGCGATAGCTATAATCTTATGGCGAGCGTCTCGGGCCAAGGATGAGGCCTCCGCTGAAATTCTCGCCAGGTCGGAATTGCCGTTCCGCGTTGTTCCAGTTGACCGCAACGCCCCGACATTGGTTGATTCCATCGCAGCAAGCCCTGGCTTTCGCGATGTGACTGCCTATCGGGGAATGATCGTCGTGAGCGCTCAGGCGGGCCTGTTCGCATACAACTGGACTGGTGCGCTAAGCCGTGCTTATCGCGCCGGGATCGAATTGCCGCCCGCCGAACTTGGTTCCATGTCTGTTGGGACAATTGCGGGCTCGGCGGAACCGGAGGTCTTCATCGCTGCGCGAGGCGAGGGACTGCTGGCGTTCAACGGCGCCCGGTTTCGAGAAATGCTGCCCGAGGACCCGGACTTGCGAGCCGTCACCTCTGTACTGGTATTGGGCTCGGGGCGGATACTGCTCGGCACGGAACGCCGAGGCGTGGTGGTCTTCGACGGCCAACGGCTGGCGCCCTTTCAGGCGCTTCTTCAGTCCACGCACATCACCGCCCTGGCCGGAAATGACGAAGACGTCTGGATAGGCACGCTGGATCGAGGCGCGTTCCACTATCGGGCTGGACAACTGGAGCAGCTTCCAGCATTACCCGATCCCCAAGTCCTCAGCATAGCGGTGGCAGGCGAGACGGCCTATGTTGGCACGCCGCTCGGCGTCGTGCAGTTCCGTGACGGGCAGCGTGTCCGCACCCTCGCCGATGGTTTCTTCGCCAGAACGCTAGCGCTGCGTGGCGACACCCTTTATGTAGGGACGGAGGATGAGGGACTTGTCGAGGTTCCGCTGCGGGTGGAAGCGCGTCCAAAACCTGCGCAGGGCGTTCCATTGGATGCTGACGCGGCTGCTGCGCCGATCCTCCGCCTGGAAAATGTGGAAGGAGAAATCTACGCGGCTGGCGCGAGCGCGATCTATGGTTTCGACCCGGCACGAAAGCAGTGGCGGCCTGTACTCACAGCACAAAAGTTCGTGCTGGCCGATCGTAATGTCGCGGCGCTTGCACTGAGCTCCGGCCGGCTGTGGGTGGGTTATTTCGATCGGGGTCTGGATGTCCTGGATGCCAGTCTGGAGCACGCCGTCCATCATGAGGACGATACGCTGTTTTGCATCAATCGCATCGTGCCGGATCCAGAACATGCACGCACGGCAGTGGCGACGGCCAATGGCCTGATGATGTTCGACTCCAGCGCACAGCCCCGCCAAGCGATGGGTCGCAAGGACGGCTTCCTGTCCGATCACATCACGGACGTGGCTTTCCGCGATGGCGGGCTGGTAGTGGCCACTCCCGCCGGACTTTCGTTCGTCGATCGCTCCGGCGTGCATAGCCTGTATGCGTTCCAAGGGCTGGTCAATAACCACGTGTACGCTGTCGCTACGCGCGGCGCCGAGACGGTGGCCGGAACGCTGGGCGGGTTGTCCATTTTGGACGAAGACAAAGTCCGCGCCAGCTACACCACCGCTAACTCGCATTTGAAGCACAACTGGATCACCGCAGTTATACCGGTTGGTGAAGAATGGTTCGCCGGCACCTATGGCGCTGGCGTGCTTCGCCTGGATTCTGCGAGTGAATGGCATTCGTTCGCCGATCTCAAGGCCGGCTTCGTCGTCAATCCCAATGCCATGTTGGTGAGCGGCGATCGGATTTATGCGGGCAGCCTGGATCGCGGTCTATTCATCTTTGACAGGGCATCCGGACGCTGGACTAATTCCATCGTGGGCCTGCCTTCGAAGAATGTGACGGCGCTCGCTTCCGGCGGCGGTTATCTATACGCAGGTACGGATAACGGGTTAGTGCGAATCGCAGAGGGAGTTTTGCGATGAAACGATCCCTCATTGCGGGGATAGTATTCGCCGCGTGCGCGTTCGCCGATTCGGGCGTGCTCATTCCCGGAGACCGGCAGCAGCCCGATCCGGCGATCTTCTCGCTCAACGAAATGACGCTGGAGATTCGACTCGACAACGGTACTGCACGTGTTCGCATGCGCCAGATTTTCGGCAATCATAGCGGGACCATTCAAGAAGGAGCCTACCAATTCGCCCTGCCCGCCAGAGCGACGGTCTCCGATTTCGCCGTGTGGGACGACGTCACGCGCATGCCCGGCGTGATTCTGGAGCGTCGCCGCGCGGGCGAAATCTACGAGCAGGCTCAAGCGCAATCCATTGACCCGGGCCTGCTGCAGATGGGCGAACGTACGGAGGGTGAATCCGGTTCGCCGATTCAGCCCAGCCAGGAATTCAGCGCCCGGATCGTGCCGATCCCGCGGTTTGGAACCAAGCGCATCGAGATGGAGTATCAGCACCCGGTGGCGGTGGAACGGTATCAGTCCGAGTTCGTGGTTCCGCTCCAGCCCAACGTATACGGATTGCAGACCGCCGGACATCTCACCATCACGTTCGAACTCCACTCAGCCCACGCCATTAAGGATTTTGCGGCGGTCTCCAAGCTCTATCCTCTCCAAATCCGCGAACGCACGCCGAATCTGATCAAAGCCGAATACTTCGCGGACAACGTGGAACTGAAGGAAGATCTCGCAGTCCGCTATTCGCTGGACCCCGCTGTGGCGGACGCCCTGCACATCATCACTGAGCGCGAGACAGCGTCAGGCCCCGGATTCTTCCAGGCTCAGGCGCTTTTGCGAATGCCGGCCGCTTCCTCGCCTGCCTCGGCGCCGTCCTCGGCGGCTGCACGAACTTTGATCGTTCTTTTCGACGATTCGCTCTCCATGCAATGGGACAAGCTGGAGCGAAGTTTCGCCGCGTGCGAGACCGCGTTGCGGCGCCTACGACCCACGGACTCGTTCAATCTGCTGCTCTTCAATTCGCAACTGAATCGGTTCGCGCCGCAGCCCGGGCCGGCAACGCCTGAAAACATCGAGCGGGCGCTCGATTTCATCCGCAAAAGCCAGATTCGCGGAGGGACCAATCTGCAGGATGCCTTGGCAGCCGCTCTCCAACAGGAATCTCCCGGCGAACGCTACCTGATGCTGATCAGCGACGGCGGAGCCACCGCGGGAATGGTGCAAACGGGCAAGCTCGGGGATTGGTACGCGGAGCAGTGGCGCAAGCTGCCGATTGCCGAACGTCCGCATACGCTGGTGTTTGGGGTCGGCGACGATGCGAACGTGCCGCTGCTCCAAATGTTGGCGCGCAACAGCGGCAACTTCGATTGGGTGCGGTCCACGGAGCCAATTGGATTCAAGCTCAACGCCTTTCTCGACAAGATCGGACAGGAACCGGTTAAAAACCTTGCCCTCACCGCCACCCCGACTTCCAATGTGGATTTGATCTACCCGTTGGAAGAATCGCGCTATGCCGGCTCCATGGCCACTTGGGTGGGCGAGTATAAAAAACCTGTGACGCGCGCCACTTTCAGCGTGACCGGGCTTCGCGATCGGCGGTCGCTGCGGATCTCGGGGTCGGCTGCATTACCGGCCCTAGCCGAAGATCATCCCGAACTGCCGCGAACCTGGGCCAAAGCTCGCGTGGATGCCCTGCTTGAGAGGATCGCGCGCCAGGGCGAGGATCAAGCGACTATCGACGAGATCATCCGGCTCGCGAAGCAATACAAATTTGTCACGCCTTATACCTCGTTTCTCGCGGTTCCCCGTGCGCTACTGCGACCGCGGGTCATCCGCCCGGGCGATCCGGTCCTGCGGCTGAAAGCCGACCGGTCGATCGTCTCGGTGACCGCACTGTTCCCGTTCGGCCTGATCCAGCCGCTACGGTATCTCCAGGAGGAAGACACCTGGCAGACACGCTTCCTCGCACCAATAGACATGTCCGACGGCGTCTATCAGGTCCGTCTGATTCTGCGGGACCGCGCTGGCCATGTGTATCGCGAATCCAAGAGCTTCGCGATCGCCAGCAAAACGCCCGTGCTGCGGGCCCGGCTGGAGAAGACGCGCGTGCACGCCGGAGAGACGGTTCGCATTTCGGCACAGGCCTCGGGGAACGCGCGGACCATCACCGCCCGGCTTTACGGAACGATGCCGGTAGCCCTGCATTGGAACAGTTCCACCAGAGCAAACACGGGCGAGATCACGATACCCGCTTTTCTCCCGGCGGGCAGGTACGAGATTCATGTGACCGCGGAGGATATCGCGCACAACGTCGGTACCCAGGAGGTGGCGCTTGAGGTCTGGTAATAAGCCGTGTGGTAACAAGCCGTCTGGTAAACGGATTCTTACCGGAGCCGCGCTCCTGATTAGCGGCGCGTTCCTCCTTCATGGCCAGCTCGCGTCCTGGGTGCAACACATTCCCTCCGGTGCAGCTATCGCGGCGCTGTTTCGCAACGTTTCCATGCCCGGCGGGACGGTCCCAATCTTGCGGCCGCCATCCGAAGCACGGCCCGCGCTGACTTCGTTGATCTCGGCGGCGCCGCGCGATGTCATGCTTTATCGGCTGCGGGCGCAGGAAGCCGAAGTCGCGCTGGATTTCGCGGCGGCGGAAGCGGATTGGAAAACGTATGCCGGGCGCGCGGCCGATCGATACGGCGCAAGGATAGAATTAGCGGACTACTATCACCGGCGCAATGAGCCCCGCAATGAGATCTCCGCCCTGCGTGCAGCGGCGGCAGCCCAGGACGATCCACTCCAACCGGCAACCCAGCAACGCGGTTGGCATGCTTTCGAGCGGATGGCGTCGATCATCGACGATGAGGGCCTTCCTCAGTTTGTTGCGGAGCCCGTCTTGCGCGCCTGGGTGGCGCGTTACCCCAAGCAGCCCGCCGCCTGGAAAAGGTTGATCGAATCCCTGACTGCGCATGGTCGATTCGCGGCTGCCGAAAGTGAGATCGCCGCTTATGGCTCGGCATTTCACGATTCGCTCGCACCGGTCAGGATGCGCGCTTCCCTGGAACTTCGCCGGGGCTCTCCGGATGCGGCCGTCGCCATCTACGATCGAGCCTTTGAACCGCTCTGGCCGGACGAAATGGCTTCGGGTTATTTCAAGTTGCTGGAGCAGGAAGGACAACTGCGGGATTTCACCGGCCGGGCTCGCACTGCACTGGCGTCGAACCCCGCAAATCTGGACGCCACGGCCCGGCTGTTCCACTATTTTCGATCCCAGAACAACATCCCGGCTGCGCGACGGGCCTTGCTCGAGTATCGCCTGGCAAAGGAATCGAGTAACCAACCCTGGGCTGTAGATGAACTGGAGACGCTCGCCCAGTTGTTCGAACGGCTTCCCGATATAAATGAGGCAGCGCGCCTGTACTATGCGTTGTATAGCGCTCCCCCGGCCGGAGGGCCGCAAACAGAACGCGCACTCTATGGTTTAGCCAATCTGCTGCTCAGCGCGCCCGAGCAGCCTATCCAGTTCGGTTCGGGCGATCTTTCTTTCTACCAGGACGTCGCCACCGTGGATCCATCGCCCGGGTTCCTCAATGGCATTCTCTCGCTGGTGCTGAACAAGACAGGCCCACGATTTGAATATGAACAAGAGAACCAAAAGTCGGCCGCATACTTCCATCGCGCTGCCGCGGCCCGAGTGGTGGGTCTGCTCGAACAAAAGTTTCCGCGCTCGCAGTACCGCGCCCCTTTGCGCGCCGCACTTGTTTCCGCAGACGCTCTTTATGGCGACGACGCCAGCGTAATCCGTCTCGGGCGTGAATACTTAGCCGCATTCCCAGCCGGGACCGCGCGGGTTTCCACAGCGATGCAGGTCTCGGATGCTCTGGCGCGCCAGCATCGTACCCAGGAGGAATTCGCGCTGTACGATCAATTGCTGCGCGAGCTGGCGGCGAAAGCTTCGCGCGTGCCGATCGGCAGGAATCCTCCGGCTTCCTCGCAACCCGCCGCGTTTGCCGCGCCTCTCAACCTACAAATGAACCGTCCTCCTGAGAGCGCCACACCCAGCGGCTTCAGATCCAGCGGCTACGTACTTGTCCTCGACAAATATCTCGCCCGGCTGGCTGCGTTGAAGCGCCCGCTGGACGCGCTGCGCGTTTATCGCATGGAGATCGATCGCAACCCCAACGACCCCGGACTCTACGAACGCTTTGCCGCGTTCCTCGAACAAAACGGCATGTCGAGCCAGGTGGAAGACATTTACACCCGTGCGATCGCGAAGTTCGCGGACCGCTCCTGGTACGACAAACTGGCTCGCTGGTATTTGCGCCGGAGGCAATCGGCCGCGCTCGAAACGATCAGCCGCCATGCCATCGCCGTTTTCTCCGGCACGGATCTGGAAGCCTATTTCAACGAGATCGTCTCTCAGACCCATCCGGACGCTGCGCTCTACCGGCAGTTGAATCTCTACGCGCATGAGCGCTTTCCCGAAGATCTGGTGTTTGTGCACAATCTGATCGAGGCCGATTCCCGCCGCGAGACTTACGACTCAGTGGCGGCCGAACATTTGCTTCGCCAATATTGGTTTTACGATCCGCAACTCCGCTCCATGTTGTTCGAACGGCTCTCGCAGCAAGGGCGGCTCTATCCCGAGCTGGCCCAGATCCGTGCGGCAAATCCCGGCATCGCCAATGGCCAAATCGATCAGGCGATGGCGTCCAATCCTGCAGCCGTCCAATTCGCGATGGAGGCGGAGGCCTGGCTCTCGCATTTTGAAGCGGCTGCTCCCGCGGCGCGGGCGCTCGCTACCGCTTATCCTGGATCGCACCAGTTCACTGAGAAAGCATCGTCGCTTTACCGCTCGCTTGCGGCGTACTACCAACGCGACACCGATGTCGCCGGCACAATGGCCGGGTATGAGCAGCGTGCGAACCCGCGCGATCCAAATATCCTGGCGAAAATGGGCGACATTCTCGCGGATCGGGAAATGTTCGAACGCGCGCGGACGTTCTGGGACCGCATGCCCGCGACGCAGCCCGGCCAGCCTGAGGCCTATCTGGACACAGCGACTATTTATTGGGATTACTACCGCTACGATGACGCGCTGCGTTGGATTGCCGCCGCACGCCGGAAGTTCGACGACCCCGCGATGTTCGCCTATCAGGCCGGCGCGATTTACGAAAACAAACGCGACTACGCGCATGCGGTGCGCGAATATCTGGGCGGCGCACTACATGCAGGCGCCGCCGCCGATCGTCGCCTTCTCCGTCTGGCGAATCGCCCGCGGACACGCGATCTGGTGGATCGGGACACTGCGGCCGCACTTGTCTCCGATCCTTCTCCCGAAGCCCTGTCCCTGCGCATTTCAGTCCTCGAAGAAGAGCGGCGCCGAGACGATCTTCAGGCGTTGCTCCAAACCCGCGTGGGAGTGGAACGGTCCGCTTCGGAACTGACCGCCTTGCAAGAGACCGCGCGCCGCCTGGGATTCTACGCCATCGAAGAGCGCGCCAGCGCCCGGCTGATCGAGATTACGAACGATCCAGTGGATAAAATGCGTCTCACACTCGCGTACGCGCGCTTGCTCGAATCGAAAAAAGATCTCGGCGGCGGCGCGCGGGCGGTTGATGCGCTGTACCACGACCACCCGCTCATCCTGGGAGTGGTGCGCGGCGCGGTGGATTATCACGTTCGCAACAGGCAGTTTGACCGGGCGGTGGAGATTCTATTGGATGCATCGAAGCACGCCCGGACCGATCTCGCCGCACAGTTCACGCTCGAATCGGCTCGCATTACCACCAACGCCGGCGAGTTCGAACAAGCGCGCAGGCTGCTCAATGGTCTGCTTTCCGCCGACCCGCTGCGCGCTGAATACCTGGCGGCCATGGCGGACACCTATCTCCAGGCCAAGGACGACCGTGGCTTTCGCGACTACCAGCTCGCTACTATTCAGCGCCTCAGGCAATCCCAATTAACGGCCGCCGAACGTATCGAAAGGATTGCGACGATACGCCGCAGCCTGATTCCCGTCCTGGAGCGCAGCAACGACAGCGCCGGCGCCGTAGATCAGTACATCGAAGTGATCGACAGCTATCCCGAAGATGAGTCGCTCACCAAGGAAGCAGCATCCTACGCAGTGGCGCATGGCCAGGCGCCGCGCATGATCGCGTTCTATCGCAAAGCCGCTGCCGATGCGCCGCGCGATTATCGCTGGCCGCTGGTGCTCGCGCGCATAGAGACCGCCGCCGAAGATTATCCGTCCGCGATCGCCGATTACGAGCACGCCGGCAAAGCACGGCCCGATCGCGCGGATGTGGTCCAGGCCAAAGCCGGTCTCGAAGAACGGCTGATGCGATTCGACGATGCGAGCGGCAGCTACAGGCGCCTCTATGAACTGTCCTATCGAGATCCCCAGTGGATGATCAAAGTGGCGGAGTTGCAGGCACGGCTGGGCCGTAGTGCGGACGCGGTGACGGCGCTCAAGACGGCGATCACCGGGGCGCGTAGCGAAACCGCCGACGCCGACTTCGCCATTGCCGAGCGGCTGGAATCCTGGCACATTCTGGGGGACGCCGTAACATTTGCCGATCGCGGGGCGAAGTTGTTGGGCGCGGATCTGTTCCAACCGGCCGAGAACGTGGCGATCTACGCGCGCATCATGGCCCGCGCCCGCCGCGTGGACGCCGTGCTTGCTGTTCTCGGCGCCGATCCTGGAACGAATCAACAAGTGTCCCGCGCCGTCGGCAGCGTCATCGCTGAAACATACACGCCGGAAGAAAAGGCTCAATTGGCGCAGGCGCTCATCGCCCGGGCGGCGTCTTTGGGCGCCACGGCCCGCAATACCAGTCTTCTGCCACTCGTGCAATCGGCCGCGCTGGTGGACCTCGAATCGCGCTGGCGCTTCGAATCCATGTCCGCGCAAGACCAGCGTATCGACGAACGTTTGATCACGGTTCAATCGCAGCGTGCCGAATACGAGGAATTGGGCCGCCAGTTGGAAGAGTACGCCGCCGCAAATCCGGGAAGCCTGGCCGAACCTGGCGCTCTGATTCAGGCCGCTCAAGCGTTCCTCGCGGAGGGTGACGTCGATGGTCAGGTGCGCGTGATGCGGAAGGCGCTGGCCCGCAATGCGCTCTCTGGCATGCTGCTGGACCGCTATCTGCAGCTCATGGCTTCTAACCAGCCGCAAGAGCTGCTGTCGATTATACGTTCCAACGGTTCGGACGACATCCGCAACCGCGCGGTTCAACTCGCGATCGCCGGAGACCACCGCGATCTCGCTTACCAGGCGGTTCGAGCTCGCGGCGGTGTGCTCCCGCCGGTGTGGACGAAAGCCTATGGCGCCCTCACCGGCGAGTATTTTAACGACCACTCATCAGCCATCGAAGCCGCATTCCAATCGGCCTTGGACACGCGCGCGATTGGGGAACGGCTCAAAAATCCGCTGAAGCCTGATTCCGTCATAGTAGGCTCGGTTTGGTTTTACTTCGGCGCGCGCTATGGCGACTATCTTGCATTATCCGACAGCGCCAATGCCGAAGGATGGCTGCCTGCCTCGCTTGAAGCAGCGCCTCAAGATGCGGATGCCTATGTCGCGCTTGGCGATTCCTATGCAGCGCGCGGCCAGGGCACGACGGCGATCAGCCAGTTTGAACACGCGCTCGAACTGGATCCGGATCGGGGCGACGCGCAGGCTCGCATCGCTCGAGTGCTTTGGGTTGAAGGCCGGCATCCGGAAGCCATCGCCCGATGGAAATCGGCGATTGCCGCCTCCTTGCGGGTTCAGAGCCGCGGCGTGCGAGTGCCGGACGCTTTCTGGGGCCGCGTGGGGAAGACTTTCAGCGCTATCGGCGAAAGCCACGCGCTCGGAGAAGTGCGCAATGACATCGCCAACTTGCTGCGCGATTACTATCAGCGCAACAACGAATATCGCTTCGATGAGCTGCTGGAGCCGGCCGCCCGTGCGTCCATCGCCTCGGGAGAAGGTACGGGTTGGCTGGTCGAACTCGCCCAGTCGATGGATAACCCGGAGGTGGTCATCGACACGCTCCAGCGTACTCCAGCCCTTACCGATGCCCAGAAGATCGCGCTGCAGCGCAGTCTTGTCGCGGTCCGAGTCAAACGCGCGGAGGGTCTATTCGGCGACGATCGGGAGCGCGCCGATACGAGTATTACGCAGGCGCGGTGGCAGTTAACCTCCATGCTTTTGGAGGCCGGCGAAGTGAAAGGCGCGTCCGAGGAGTGGAGCCAGATCGCGCCGGAGGAAATTCGAAACCTGGATCGCACGGTTGAGATCCGGCTCGCTTCGTGCACCCGCACCCTGGATGCTCTCCTGGGTCGATATGGGTCGGATCCCAATGCACCCTCCGATGATGTTCTGCAGCGGGCTGCCATTGCGCTCCGCCAGGATGGCGATGAAGACGGCGCCCGAAAAGTGCTGGAGTTTCTCTACGAACGCGATATTCGCAATGGCTCTCTCAGCGCCGCGAACTTTCTCGGGCTGGCCGAAGTCAAGCTCCAACAGAGCGACATCTCCTCAGCTCTCGCATTGCTGAATCGCATGGCGCTGATCGCCCCCGAGGGATTCGACACGCTCCTTCCGGCAGCGGAATTGTTGAGCAAACACGGCAGGACTTCAGATGCCGCCGTTTTCTTGCGGCGGAGGATTCGCGCCGTGCCGTGGGATTCCGAGCCCAAGCTCGCACTGGCGCGATCGCTGCCCGCCACTTCCGCCGAACGGTCACCCCTGCTCGCCGCCGTGGCCCTCGATACCCAAGCCGCGTACAAAATTCGCGCCGGCGCCGCTCGACTGTCAGCGCCGCAGCCGATCATAGGAGTTTCTGGCGAACTGGCGCTGTTGTGTGCGGCGAGACTTGCTATCGATGCGGCCGAAAAGCCGTATGAAGTTGAAGCACGCATCGAAGCGGCTGGCGCAGCCGCGAATCCCGAAACCAAGCTCCGATTATGGCGAGAAGCGCTCGCGATCGCTCCCGCGGACTCGCGTGCGATACTCGGCACGCTGGAATCGTCGCTGGCCCTGCGTCGCGACAACCTCAGTCTCGCACTTGCAGACACTGCCGGCGAGCAGGCCCAGCGACCGGAGATCTCGGTCTCGCTGGCGCAAGCTGCGGAGCGGCTCAATGATCTGCCGGCCGCGCTGGATTACCTTCGTACCGCCATCCGGCAGGCTTCGCGAGAGCAGCGCGACGCCCTGACCGCGAAGTTGAATTTGCTCCAAGTGGAGCAGGATCGCCGGAAGAGAAACATTGCGCGTCAGCCGGCAATCAAGAATGTGATCGAACAGAAGGAAATCGTCGGCGCGCGCATTCCCGGGGGTGTGCAATGACGTGTGCAATGAAGAGGGCGCTCTTGATCCTGGCTGTTCTGTTGACCGCGGTTGGTTACGTTTACCTTCAGACGACCCCTCCGGCGCCCAAGCTTGCCACGCTGATGCCGAGCGGGGCGCTGCTTTACCTCGAAAGCCCGGATTTCGCACACTTGCTGCGCGATTGGGACGCTTCTAAAGTGAAGGCCGACTGGCTTCAAAGCGCGAATTATTCGGTCTTCTCGCGCTCCAATCTGTTCGCCAAGCTTCAGGACGTCTACGGCCAATACGGCCAGGCGGCAGGTTACCTGCCGGATCTCGACAGCATCCTCGGCATCGCCGGAACCCAGTCGGCCCTGGCGCTGTACGGTATTCGCGATGTCGAGTTCTTGTACCTCAGCCGCATTCGGGAAAGCGATTTCATGAAGAGTCAACTGTGGGCGGTGCGCAACCGGTTTGAGCAGCGTGAGGCGGGTGGTGTCTCGTTCTATTTGCGAACCGACGCGGCATCCAAGCGAACCGTCGCATTCACGTTCACTCGAGGCTTCCTGCTGCTCGGCACTCGAGACGACCTGGTGGCGCAAGCGCTCGAACTGATGGCCGGAGAGAAGAACTCTGGTATTGCTTCCGACCGCTGGTATCGCGACGCCACGGCCGCGGCGTCGAACCCCGGCGAACTAAGGCTGGTGATGAATCTCGAATCGCTGGTGAAGAGCGTTTACTTTCGTTCGTACTGGATACAACGCAATGCAGCGGTGGTGCGCCGGTATTCGGCAGGAGTCGCCGACATCGCGCGAGCTGACGGGAACATTACCGAAAGGAGGGCGTTTATTGGCGCGCCGGACGCCCCGCATCCTCAGGGTGAGGGGAGCGTCTCGGACCTGCTGGCGCTCGTTCCGCCCGGGGCGGGCCTGTACAAGGCGTCGCTGGAGAGCGATTCCGGCAACGCCGCCGCGTTGGTTGTTCAAAAGCTCATTGCGCCTGAGCCTCAACGAACTCGCGACGAACGCTACGCACCAGCAGCCGTCACAGTTGACGGCACTAACGGCAGTGAGGGCGACCTGGAAACGCGCATTGACGAGCAACCGCTGCCGCCGGATCCCGGCCTATCGGATAGCTTAGCGGCCGTGCGCGCGGTGGTCGAAAAAACGGGAGTTCGCGGTCTGCTGTTGGTGCAATCGAGTTCGCTGGCCAGTGGAACGTTCGTGCAGACGCCATCGGTTGTGGTCTTCCAGGGCGGAGGCAATTGGGACCACGACGCCGTGCGAACTGCTTTCACCACCGCTGCCGGAAAGCTATGGAGCACGTCTCAACTTGGCGCCGGGTGGACAACGGATGGCTCCGCGCCGCAACTGGATCGGCTGGATGGCCTGGCCACGCTGGTCTTCGCCAATCGCGGAAGCCTTCTCTTCATTAGCAACGACGCGCGCCTGCTGCAATCCGTGCTCGCGCGCTCCGGAGCTGCGGCCCCAGGAACCTCGTACACCTACGCTGCCGGATTTCGGCATGCGCTGGAATTTGCAAACTACGAACGCGTTATGACAGCGCTCGACTTCAGTTCAGCGCCCGCCACCGGCCAAATCCTTTTCAGCGATACATCCGCCGGTGCGCCGGCGTTCTTTTCGGGAAACATCGCAAGCCTCGGCCACGCTCTTGCAAAGCTAAACGAGGTTAGCGTCACGGAGGAAAAGCGAGGCGACGTAACGGTGCAGATTGTGAAGTATCAGATGACCCGCTAATACCGGCAATGAGCTGCTCGGCGGCAATCGTGTTCACGCGAATCGAGCGATAGCGGTGGCTGTCGAGAAAACATAGCGCCTCCGGGCCATAAGAACAAAGCTCGCGGTTCCTCTCAGCCCACCCCAAGAAAGAGCCCAGCGAAAAGCCCCTACGCCAGTTGTTTCTTGATCGGCAGCTCGCGAATCCGCTTACCCGTGACGGCGAAAATGGCATTGCAAATAGCCGGCGACATGGGCGGAACTCCGGGCTCGCCGACCCCCGCCGGTGGAGCGGAGCTGGGCACGATGTGAACGCGCGTCTCCACTGGCGCCTCGTTCATTCGGGCCACTGGGTAATTATTGAAGTTCGATTGAGAGATGCGCCCGTTCGCCGCAGTGATCTCGCCCATCAGCGCGATGCTGGTCCCGAACACCGCAGCGCCTTCCAGTTGCGCACGAACGCGATCGGGATGAATCACCTTGCCGGTATCGAGCGCCATGTCCACGCGCGGGATGCGAATGTTGCCGTTGTGCACCTCCACTTCCACCACCGTCGCCACATAAGTAAGGAAGCTGCGATGCACCGCGATCCCGAGCGCGCGCCCATTACCCGCCTTCTTCTTGGCCCATCCCGACTGCTCGGCCGCGATTTCGATCACGCGCCGCATGCGCGCGGTGTCCAGGATGTACGGATCGGGACCTTTGCGTTCCGCCGGCGGGCGCAGATCGATCTTGCGCGGTTTTCCTAATACGTCGAGCAGGTACTCCACGCGGTCTCTTCCGGCCGCGGCCGCTAATTCATCGGTGAAGGATTGTACGGCGAAGGCGTGTGGAATATTGGCCACCGAGCGCATCCAGCCGATGCGAATGTGGGTGTCCGCAGGCCCGCATTCCGCGCGGAAATTCGCAATTTCAAACGGAACATCGTTCCAACCCATGTCCAGTTCGAAGCTGCCGTACTTGGCGTTCACGTCTTCCTGAGACATGATGGGCGGAAACACGCTGCGCTGCAGCCACGCCACCGGCCGCCCCTTCTCGTCCGTCGCCGCCTTCATGTACATGGCTGCAACGGCATGATAAAAGTCGAACTGAATATCGTCTTCGCGGCTCCAGACCACCTTCACCGGCTTACCCAGTTGCTTAGACAGGATGGCCGCTTCGGCCACGTAGTCCGGCTTCGATTTGCGCCCGAACCCTCCGCCCAGCAGCGTCACATGACAGGTGACATCCTCCGGCTTGATGCCCAGCGCCTTCGCTACCGTATCCTGCACGGCCTGCGGGTTCTGCGTCGGCGCCCAAGCTTCCACTTTGCCGTTCCTGAAATCCGCTACCGCCACGGGAGGCTCCATGGAAGCATGCGCCAGATGCGGAACGTAGTACTCGGCTTCGTGCACCTTGGTCGCATTCTTGAACGCGGTATCCACATCGCCATCGTTGCGCGCAACCTTGCAGGTTTTTCGCGCCGTTTCCTGCAGTGTCTTCTTGTACGCGGCGGAATCCAGGCTGGCGTTGGGGCCGAGCTCCCAATCGATTTTAAGTTTTTTGCGGCCCTGCATGGCGGCCCA
>Ga0181525_10002655_pt1 | contig 14491 bp, 15 predicted proteins | sample PEATcosm2014_Bin_48_FD_121100 | JGI IMG/M metagenome (GOLD analysis project Ga0181525, IMG submission 121100) | Peatland microbial communities from MTU Mesocosm Facility, Houghton, MI, USA - PEATcosm2014_Bin06_10_metaG | ecosystem: Environmental > Terrestrial > Soil > Wetlands > Peat | place...
ACCATTTGGTGTCATATTGCAAATCGCTGGACATCCAAAAGAATAACCGGGGATGAAATATGCCGATTGAATCGACGTTTACATCGTCTCGACACTGCTTCGCCCGCCGACAGTTCATCTCGGCGGGTGCCCTGACCATGACCGGAATTGCCGCTCGTTCCTCCTTAGCGCTCGCAGGATCAAATCCAGAGATTTCGAGCACTGAGGAAGCCATTCATCAAAAGCGGACTTTTGCCGCCGACCGCGGCCGGGTCTACGCCGCGCTCACGGTGGAAAAGCAGTTTGACAGAATCGTCCGGCTGAGTGGCGTCATGCAGGGCGACACGGAGGCTAAGATGCAGCACCCTACGAAGTTGAATCCGCATGTGGGTGGTGAGTTTGCTCTGTTCGACGGATACATCGTTGGCCGTCAACTCGAACTGGTTCCCAACCAACTCCTTGTCCAAGCCTGGCGCGTACTCAATTGGCCACGAGGAGTGTGCTCACTAGCCCGGTTTGAGTTTTCCGAGCAAGCGGGAGTGACGACAATTGTGTTCGACCACAAAGGATTTCCAAAAGGAAAGGCAGAGCATCTGGCCTCAGGATGGCAGGAGCATTATTGGGATCCACTCACCAAACTGCTTGCTTAAGCGCGCGCGCACACCGGACTAATCCGGCTACGGTTTCGCGCTCACCGGCCCCGGCACTGGCTCCGGCACTTCGGCCGCGATCTGCGACAGCGCCTCCGCGGTGGCGCGCTCGAAGGCCGCGACTACCGCCTGCAGGCGGTCGGCATCGGCGCTGACCCTGCTGTCGGCAGCGAAGCTCGCCAGTGCGTCGCGACTACCGCGCTTGCCGAAGGTACCTACCAGCGCCACGTGCACGGTGGGCGGCCCGGCGCCGCTGTATTCGGCCTCGAAGTGATTCAACTCCAGACTCAGCACGTACTCGGAAGCAAACGGACCGACATCCGACTCGACCATCGTGAAGCGGTGGGTCGCGCGCAACGCGTCGATCGCCAGCATCTGCAGCATGCCGGGTGCGGCGCCGGCCCAGCGCGCGGCGCTGTAGTAGTCGAGTCGCTCGCCGGAGCGCAACACGGCGATACTGTCGCTTGCCAGCCCCGCCGCCGCGATCGGAAACTGCACCTGGAGCGTTGCGGGGGCTGCAGTCGCGTTAGCCATGGTGCCAGGCATCGGGGTGGCGACCACCGGGGTGCCAGCCATTGAGGTGGCGGCGCCCGTCGGCCACGTCGGCCGCAGTACATACACCTGCGATACCGGCACATTGCTCTTCAACCAGCTGCTGCAGCCGGCCAGCAACAGGCCGGCCAGCGACGCCGCGAACAGGCTGCGCGCGCCGGTCATGGTGGTATCGCCACGCCATTGGCCGCCGGCTGGTAGAGCAGTTGCGACGGGTTGTCGCGCAGGCTGCGCGACAGGTCGCGAATTTCCTGGGCCGCGGCGCGGCTGTCGCGCAGCAATAGCTCCAGCTGCGGCAGGCCGCCGCGCACGAAAGCGCTGATCTGGTCGCGATTCTCAGCGACGAAGGCGTCGAGATTGCCGCTGGCGCGCTCCAGATTGTCGCTGGTGGCACGCAGCTTCTGCACCGCGGCGAGGAAGTCCACGCTGGCGGTCTTGGTGGCGGCATGCAGCTCCGTGATGACCTGGTGTGCGTCGTTGACGGTGGCGCGCAACTCATCGACCAGGGTGTCGGCATTGGCGGCGATGCGCGGCAGCCGGACAGCGGCGCGGTCCAGGTTGGCCAGCACCCGCTCGACGCCGGTGATGTTGTTGTCCGACAGCAGCCGCGTGGATCGATCCACCAGCTCGTTCAGGCGCGCGGTCAGGTTAGGCAGGCTGCTCAGGAACAGATCGAAGTCCGAGTGCGACGAGCGGATCACCTGGTAGCGCTCGCTGGGAACGGCGGCCAGGATGCGCCGGCCACTGTCATCGGTGCGCTGCTGCTCCAGGTCGATATACAGCAGGCCGGTGACACCCTGCAGCGACAGCTGCGCCAGGGTCCGCCCGGAGATCGGGGTGGTGGCGTCGATCTCGGCGACCACCTGGACGCGATTGGCGGCGCGCGGATCGATGCGGATGCGCAGCACCCGGCCGACGTCTACGCCCAGGTAGCGCACCGGTCCGCCTTCGGTCAGACCGCTGACGCTGCCGTCGAAATAGATCTCATAGCGCACGTAGAAGCGATGGTCGCTGCTGGCCGAGTACCAGTAGACGAACAGCACGCCCATCACCACCACCAGCAGCACGAAGCCGCCGACAGCGAGGTAGTTGGCCTCACGTTCCACGTCCACCCCCGCGCGCGCGGCCACGCTCGCCATGGAAATAAGCCTGTATCCACGGATGCGGGTTTTGCACGATGCCCTCGAGCGTATCGCTGATCATGTGCCCGTCGACGATCACACCGACCCGGCTGCAGGTGCGGAAGATGGTATCCAGATCGTGGGTAATCATCACTACCGTAAGCTTAAGTTCGTGCCGCAGGTAAATCACCAGATCGTCGAAGGCGGCGGCGCTGATCGGATCCAGGCCAGAGGTCGGCTCGTCCAGGAACAGCAGCACCGGATCGAGCGCCAGAGCGCGCGCCAGCGCCGCGCGCTTGATCATGCCACCGGATAATTGCGAGGGGTACTTGGAAGCGGCTTCGGCCGGCAGCCCGACCAGCCGCACCCGCACCAGCGCCAGCTCATCGAGCGCACGCGCCGAGAGCCGCAGATGCTCCAGCATCGGCAGCTGCACGTTCTGGCTGACGTTGAGGGAGCTGAACAGCGCGCCCTCCTGGAAGGTCACGCCGTAGCTGGCCTTCAGCGCATGCAACTGCGCTGCGCTCATGCCGGCAAGCTCGTGGCCGAGGAAGCGTACGCTGCCGGCATTGGGCCGGCGCAGGCCCAGGATGGTGCGCAGCAGGACCGACTTGCCGGCGCCCGATCCGCCGATGATGCCGAACACTTCCCCCTCTTGCACCTGCATGTCGAGGCCGTCGTGCACCACCTGCCTGCCGAAGCGGTTGACGATGCCCTGCACTTCCAGCAGCGCGGGCATCAGATGTCGAGCTCCATGAATACCACCGCGAACACCGCATCGACCAGGATCACGAAGAAAATCGACTGCACCACCGCCAGCGTCGTCAGGCGGCCCAGTTCGCGCGAGGAGCCGCGCACGCTGATGCCGCAATAGCAGCCGCAGATCGCGATCAGGCAGGCGAATACCGGCGCCTTGGCAATGCCGACCCAGAACGTGGTGCTGGCAATCGCGCTCTGGGCGCGGTTGAGGTATTGCACCAGCGGCATGTCGAGCAGTGCATGGCACAGCAGGCCGCCGCCGACCAGTCCGATAAGGTCGGCCACCATTGTCAGCAGTGGCAGCGCGATGATCAGGCCGACCAGGCGCGGCAGCACCAGCACTTCGACCGGATCGACGCCAATCGCGGACAGCGCATCGATCTCCTCGTTGAGCTGCATCGCGCCGAGCTCGGCGGCGAACGCGCTGCCGGAACGGCCGGCGACGATGATCGCCGTCAGCAGCACGCCGAGCTCGCGCAGTACGCCGACCGTCACCAGATCGACCACGAAGATGTTGGCGCCGAAACGGCCCAGCTGCTGTGCTCCCATGTACGCCAGGATGACGCTGATCAGGAATGCGATCAGCGACACGATCGGCACCGCGGTGACACCGGTGTCGTAGACGTGGCGGGCGACCGACACCGGCCGCAGGCGCAGGTGCAGCAGCGCGCTCGCGCCGGCGACGCTGATACGGCCGAGGAAGCTCACGCCGCCTGCGATCTGATGCAGGCCGAGCACCGCGCGCCTTCCCAGGCCTTCGACTGCGTGCGCCGGGTCAAGCCATTCGATGGCGTGGGTGGGATGGGGCGGCTGGCCGCTCTGGCAGCGTTCCACCAGCGCCAGCGTGGATGGCCGGGGGGTGTCGAACTCCACCGTAAGCCCGGCCGCGCGCGCGCGTTCCAGGAAGTCGCGCAGCACCCAGGCTCCGGTCAGGTCGAGCCGTGCCTGCGCGGCGCTGATGCGGAGGCGGCGTGCACCGGAAAAGTCGATGCCGCCGAGTTCCGCCTCGATGTCCGGGAAGCGCTGCGAGCGCCACTCGCCGATGAGTGTGACACTGAGCTGATCCGCATCGCGCCGCGCTGTCAGATACATGCGCGCGTCGAAGTGTCGGTCAGGCCAGGGTCTTGTGCGTACCGTCGCACAGCGGCGCCCTGGCGGAATGCTTGCAAGCGCAGAAATACACGCGTCCGGTGCGCTCAGCGAGGTACTCCAGCGGCGTAAAGCCGCTGCCCTGGTGCGCGCCGCTGCAGAACGGCTGGCTGGTCGACAGCCCGCAGCTGCACCAGTAGTAGCGCTTGCCTGCCTCGACATCCACGGCGATCGGCCCACGTCCGGCCACGGTTGGTATGGTTGGCATTCGCCGCCGATGCTAGCAGCGTTGGCGCGCCACTGTCAGGCAGTTGTCGGTCGCGCGCGAGCTGCGAGCGCGCTCAGCTCTCGTCGCGGTAGCGTCGAACGCGGATGGCCAGCGCCACCATCAGCGCGGCCGCCAGCAACCCAACCCAGAGCCGCGCGCTGGCGAGCAGGCGCTCGGGGCTGAGCAGGTGCATGGTGAAGCTGATGTCGTGGCCCCCGCCGGTGTTCGGCGCCCGCACCATATCCCCGGCGTCGAAGGCGTCGTACCCATCCAGGCGGTAGGCCAGGTGCAGCAGTTCGTGGAAGCCGCCGCCCAGGATCCGGCCGACGTAGTTGGTACCGAAGATCACGTGCTCGAGGATCAGCAGCAGCAGCGGCGGCGCCAGTGCCCAGATCAGCGGCGAGCGGCGCGCCCAGACCGACGCCAGCATCAGGTAGGCCGCCAGTGGGGCGTACCACAGCAGCGCCGCGATCAGCCCGTAGAACACGATGCCCTGCATCCGCAGCCACGACAGCACGTTCCACAACGCCATCACCGGCTGCCCGTTGACGATCACGTCGTGGTTGCGCAGCACCAGTATCGCGCTACCGGCAAGGCTGGTAGCCGCGGCAATCACGAACGCGCCCAGCGGCACCAGCACCAGGCCGGTCAGCAGCTTCACCAGTACCGTGCGGGCATCGGTCACCGGCATCGAGCGCCAGAACAGGATGCTGCGGTCGCGGCGCTCGCCGTACAGGCAGTCGATCAGGTAGCCGCATCCCTGCAGCGCCGCTGCCAGGTAGAACGGCGCCGCCCAGCCCAGCACCATCATCTCGGCCAGTGGCGGCGGGGTGGGTCCGTCGTAGTGGATGCCCGGATCGCCAAAGTTGAGCTGGATGCGGCCGAAGATCGCGGCCGCCAGCAGCATCACCGCGGCGATCGCCAGCGGCACGATCCACAGTGAGCGATATTCCCAGAACTCGCGCCGGATCTGTGTCAGCAGTGCTTTCATGGGTTGGCAACCTGCAGGTTGGCCACCTGCATCTTGGCCACGAACAGGTCGGCGATGCCGGGGGTGCGCAGCTCGCCGAGCCCAGCCAGGCTTTCGGCCGGTCGGTCCTGGTAGAGCATGATGGTGCGGCCGAACAGCTCGCGCACGTAGAACGGATTCAGCGCGCGCGCCTCCTCGATGCGGTCGGGTGTCACGGTGAGCTGCTGGAAGCGCGCCGGCAGGTCGTCGACCGCCGCGTCCAGCACCACGCGGCCTCGATCGATGAACAACACATCGGTCAGCAGGTTTTCGACTTCCTCGACCTGATGCGTGGTGAGCAGGATGGTGCGCTCCTTGTCGATGTAGTCGTTCAGCAGCGTGTCGTAGAACTGGCGGCGGTACACCAGATCGAGCCCGAGCGTCGGCTCATCGAGCACCAGCAGGCGGGCATTGATCGCGAGGATCAGTGCCAGGTGCAGCTGCGTGATCATGCCCTTCGACAGCTGGCCGATGCGGCTGCCACGGCGGATGTCAGTCGTGGCGAGCACCTGCTCGGCGCGCTTGCGATCGAAGCGCGGATGCACGCCGGCGATGTAGTCGATCGCATGCGCAACGGTGAGCCAGCGCGGCAGCACCGCCGCATCGGCGATGAAGCACACCTGGCTCATCAGCGCGTTGCGGTCGCGCGCGGGCTCGATGCCCAGCACCTGTACGCTGCCCTGATAGGTGGTGAGACCGAGAATGGTCTTGAGCGCGGTGGTCTTGCCGGCGCCGTTGCGGCCGATGAGCCCGACGATGCGGCCCGGTTGCACGCTGAAGCTGACGTCGTCGAGCGCGACAAAGCTGCCGTAGCGCTTGCTGAGATTCTTCGCTTCAATGATCGAGGCCATCGCTTTCATCCTTGTTGGGGGCCGGCGGCGCAACCGGCACGGCGGGCGTCGGGGTGGCAGGCGCCGGGGCGGCAGGCGCCGGGGTGGAGGCCGGCGCTTGCAGCAGATCCTCCACCGACAGGCCGAGGCGGGTAATGAGCGCGCGCACCTTGGGCCAGTCGCTATCGAGAAAGCGGCGCCGCTCCTCGGTGCGCAATGCAGCGGCCGCCCCGGCACTGACATACATGCCGCGTCCGCGTCGCTTCTCGACCAGCTGCTCGTCCACCAGCTGCTGGTAGCCCTTGAGCACGGTGAGCGGATTGAGACGGAACTCGGCCGCGACGTTGCGTACCGAGGGCAGCGGGTCACCTTCCTTGAGCACGCCCTCGAGGATCATCGTGACCACGCGATCGCGCAGCTGCCGGTAGATCGGCTGGCTGTTGTCCCATTGCGTCTCATTGTTCACGTACTGTCCTGACTGTAGCAAACCGCGCGTCGCCATTCGGGTGGCGCAAGCAGCGGGTCACTCAGCGCGAGCGCGCGACGACGATCGAGCCGCGGATCTGCGGGCTGGTGTCGTTGGGCGTAGTGCCATCGGCCATGCTGCGGGCTGGCGACTGCCGCAGCGCCGCCATGCCATATTCGTGCACGCCGGCGGAACTGATGATCACCTGGATAGTCACTGCGGTGATTGCCAGCGCCACGGCGGCGCAGACCATCCGGCGCAGCGGCTTGCCGTGGGTCAGGGGCGAAACGGTCCTGTTCATGTCGGTCACTCCTCGTGTGTACTTATGTACTGGTGTTGTATCTAACTACAACACTAGATGACTGTCAAGCCCTGGCTACCGGCTTGCCGGGTCCGAAACTGTCACTAGAATCAGCGCTCTTTTTCGACCCTCGGAGCCCCCATGAAGACGCCCCTGAACGTTGCCATCACCGGCGCCGCCGGCCAAATCGGATATGCGCTGGCGTTTCGCGTCGCTTCCGGGGCGATGCTCGGCTCCGAGCAGCCGATCAATCTGCACCTGCTGGAAATCACACCGGCGCTGGCCACGCTCAGCGGCGTCGCGATGGAACTCAACGACTGCGCATTTCCGACCCTCAACAAAGTAGTCACCACCGACGATGCCCGGGTCGCGTTTCGCGACTGCCATGTGGCACTGCTGGTGGGGGCGCGGCCGCGCGGCCCCGGCATGGAGCGCAAGGATCTGCTGCTGGCGAATGCGCAGATTTTCTCCGCACAGGGCAAGGCGCTGGATGCGGTCGCCAGCCGCGACTTGCGCGTACTGGTGGTCGGCAATCCCGCCAACACCAACGCCTTGATCGCCAGCCGCAACGCACCCGGGCTGGCGCCGGGGCAGTTCACCGCGATGACGCGGCTGGATCACAACCGCGCGCTGTCACAGCTGGCGCAGAAGACCGGCACGCACGTCAATGACATCGTGCACCTGACGATCTGGGGCAATCACTCATCGACCCAGTACCCGGACGTGAGCCACGCGCAGGTCAAGGGCAAGGCGGCCACCAGCCTGGTAGACCAGGCCTGGATCGAGCAGCAATTCATCCCGACGGTGCAGCAGCGCGGCGCCGCCGTCATCAAGGCGCGCGGCTCCTCCTCGGCTGCATCGGCCGCGTCGGCGGCAATCGATCACGTGCGCACCTGGGTGCAGGGCACCGCGGCCGGCGACTGGACCAGCATGGCGATTCCCTCGGACGGCAGCTATGGCATCGAGCCGGGCCTGATCTACTCCTACCCGGTGACCTGCAGCAACGGCGCCTACCGCATCGTGCCGGATCTGGCGATCAATGAGTTCAGCCGCAAGCGCCTGGACCTGAGCGCCGCGGAGCTGCGCGAGGAGCGCGACGGCGTGCGCGAGCTGCTCGGCGGCTGAAGCGCGCGTGCCGGCGCGCAAGCGGCTATAGTTCCGCGCGCGAGCCGTGTCAGCGCGGCAGGAGCTTAATCCATGATTGGCGCCATCATCACCGTGTGTTTCATCGTCGCGGTGCTGTACCTGGCGTACCGTCGCCTGCCGCTGCTGTCCTTTACCATCGCGTTCACGGTGCTGCTGGTGGCCTACAGCGTGCTGGGTCATCCGGCCGGCACCTGGCAGGGCCTGCTGTGGCTGCTGCTGGCGTGCTTCTGGCTGCTGAATCTGCGGCCGCTGCGCATCGCGCTGATCAGCCGGCCGTTCATGCGCACCTACCGGCGCCTGCTGCCACCGATGTCCGATACCGAGCGTGACGCGCTGGAAGCGGGCACGGTGTGGTGGGAAGGCGAGCTGTTCACCGGCAATCCGGACTGGCGCAAGTTGCACGCCGCCGCCGCCCCGACGCTGTCGGCGGAGGAGCAGGCGTTCCTCGACGGCCCGTGCGAGACGCTGTGCCGCATGCTCGATGACTTCGACATCACGCACCGGCGCGGCGACATGCCACCGGAGGTATGGCAATTCATCAAGTCGCAGGGCTTCTTTGCGATGATCATCCCCAAGCGCTACGGCGGCCTTGAGCTGTCGACCTACGCGCATTCAAGCGTGCTGGTGAAGCTCGCCGGCCGCAGCGTCACCTGCGCTTCCACGGTGGCGGTGCCGAATTCGCTCGGCCCGGCGGAACTGCTGCTGCACTATGGCACCGAGGAACAGAAGAACCATTACCTGCCGCGGCTGGCGCGCGGCGAGGAGATTCCCTGCTTTGCGCTGACCGGACCGCGGGTCGGCTCGGATGCCGCATCGATCCCGGACATCGGCGTGGTGTGCCGCGGCCAATGGCAGGGGCGCGAAGTCATCGGCCTGAAGTTCAATTTCGACAAGCGCTACATCACACTCGCGCCGGTGGCGACGCTGGTCGGCCTGGCGTTTCGCATGTTCGATCCGGAGCACCTGCTCGGCGACAAGGCTGACATCGGCATCACCTGCGCACTGCTGCCACGCGATACGCCGGGCATCGAGATCGGCCGGCGCCACATGCCGCTCAACGTCGCATTCCAGAACGGCCCGGTGCACGGCCGCGACGTGTTCGCGCCGCTCGACTGCATCATCGGCGGAATCAAGATGGCCGGCTGCGGCTGGCGCATGCTGGTGGAGCAGCTGTCGGTCGGCCGCTGCATCTCGTTGCCCGCCAATGCCACCGGCGGCGCGCTGGCCGCGATCTTTGCCACCGGCGCCTACGCCCGCATACGCCGCCAGTTCAACACGCCGATCGGCCGCTTCGAGGGCGTCGAGCAGGTGATCGCGCGCATGGTCGGCCTCACCTACATCATGGATGCCGCGCGCAGCGTCACCACGGCCGCCATCGATGCGGGCGAGAAGCCGGCGGTACCGGCTGCCATCCTCAAGTATCACGTCACCGAAATGGGCCGGCGAGTCGGCAACGACGCCATGGACGTGCATGGCGGCAAGGGCATCATGCTGGGGCCGAAGAATTATCTCGGCCGCGGCTATCAGTCGATCCCGATCGCGATCACGGTCGAAGGCGCGAACATCCTGACGCGCAGCCTGATCATCTTCGGCCAGGGCGCCATCCGCTGCCATCCCTTCGTGCTGAAGGAAATGAATGCCGCGCGCAACCCCGATCACCGCGCCGGCGTGAACGAATTCGATCGTGCGCTGTTCGCGCACATGGGATTCGCGATCTCGAACGCCATGCGTTCGTTCGTCATGGCGATCACCTTCGCACGCTTCGGGGGCGCACCCGATGTCGGCGCGACGCGTCGCTACTACCAGCACATCGAGCGCTTCAGCGCCTCATTCGCTTTCGTGACCGATCTGGCCATGCTGACGCTCGGCGGTTATCTGAAGAAAAAGGAGACCATCTCGGCGCGGCTCGGCGATGTGCTGTCGGCCATGTACCTTGCCTCGATGGTGCTCAAGCACCACGACAATCGCGACAGCCCTCTCGAGGAACTGCCGGTGGTCGAGTGGGCTTGCCGCGAGTTGCTCTACCAGGCCCAGGAACAGCTCCACAGCGTGTTGCGCAACCTCCCCAATCGGCCGATTGCCTGGCTGGCGCGGCTGATGATTTTTCCGCGCGGCCTGACTTATTTCGCGCCCGCGGACCGGCTGGGCCGCCGCGTGGCGGACCTGGTACTGAACAACACCGCCACGCGCGATTCCTTCAGCCGCCTGCTTTACAACACCGACGGGCCGGAGAATGTGCTCGCGGCGCTGCAGAACGTGCTCGAAATGGCGCCCATGGCCGAAGCCATCGAAAAGAAGCTGCGCGTCGAAGGCCGCAAGACCGGCCGCGTCAGCGCCCTGAATCTTGCCGAGCAGATCGTGCAGGCGCGCGAACTCGGGGTGCTCAGCGAGCACGAGGCACTGTTCCTGGCCGAGTACGATCGCAAGGTCATGGATATCGTCAACGTCGATGATTTCGAGTCGCATGAGCTGGGAATGGCGGCGGCACCGGACGCGGTGACCGAGGTCGAGGTCGAATTCAGCCTGCCGCCGGCGCTCAACCAGGCCTCGGTCTGAACCGGGGATTCCGGCCGAATGTACCTGCAATTCTTCGGACTGGCGGAAAAGCCCTTCGCGATCACCCCCGATCCGCGCTATCTCTATTTGAGCGGGCGGCACGCGGATGCGCTCGCGCATCTCGTCTACGGCATCAACGAGGCGGGTGGCTTCATCCAGCTGACCGGGGAAGTCGGCACCGGCAAGACCACGACCATCCGCTCGCTGCTGGCGCGCGCGCCCAAGAGCGCCGAGATCGCGCTGATCCTCAACCCGCGGCTATCCGCCACCGAATTCCTGCGGGCGCTGTGCGAAGAACTCGGCCTCGGTGCGGACGATAATGCCGGCGCCGACAACAAGAGCCTGGTCGATCTGCTGAACCGTTACCTGCTGCGCGCGCACGCGCAGGGGCGACGCGTGGTGCTGGTGGTCGATGAAGCCCAGAACCTCGCGCCCGATGTGCTCGAGCAGGTGCGTCTGCTGACCAATCTGGAGACCGAGACGCAGAAGCTGCTGCAGATCATCCTGATCGGACAGCCGGAGCTGCGCAAATTGCTGGCGCGTGAGGACCTGCGCCAGATCGCCCAGCGCATCACGGCGCGATTTCACCTCGATCCGCTCTCGCGCGAGGAGACCTATGCCTATGTGCGCCATCGGCTGCGGGTGGCCGGCGCCACGACCGATGTGTTCACGGGCGGATCGTTGCGCGAAATCTATCGCATCAGCGGCGGGATCCCGCGCGTGATCAATATCCTGAGCGATCGCGCCATGCTCGGCGCCTACACCCAGGAACTGCACCAGGTACCCGCATCGCTGGTGCGGCGCGCCGGCGCGGAAATCTTCGGACGCGAATTCCTGCCGGGCTGGATGCCGTACGCGGCATCGGGACTGGCCGCGGTGATACTGCTCGGCAGCAGTCTGCTGCTGTGGCGCTATGCGTCCAGTGCATGGCTGCCGGACTTTCTGCACGCGTCGCATCACGCGACGCCGACCCCCGCTATGGCGGCGAGCCCGACGGCACAGCCCAACGGTACAGCGCCCGGCGCCACGGCCGTGGCCGCTGCGGGTACGGCCGCGGGAGGGCCCGTGGCAACTGGTTCTATCGTCATGCCGACGCTGGCGCAGACCCTGAGCCAGGATCACGACAGCACCGACAGCGACAGTGCGTTCCACCAGTTGCTGTCGCTGTGGAATGCCGAGTACCTGCCGGGCAAAGTGGACGGCTGCACCCAGGCGCTGACGCAGGGCCTGCGCTGCCTGGTGCAGCGCGGCTCCTTTGCGCAGTTGCGCCTGCTCAACCGACCCGCCATCCTGATGCTCAGCGATGACAGCGGTGCGGCCTACCAGGTGGTGCTGCGGGAACTGCATGACGACACGGCGCGCCTGATGATCGGCGCGCAGACAGTCACCGTGGGCGTCGCCGAGTTGTCGCGTTACTGGTTCGGCGATTTTGTGCTGCTGTGGCGGCCAGGATCCAGGGACGTGCGGGATCTGAGCCAGGGGATGCACGGCGCGCTGGTGCGGCGACTGCGCGAGCAGCTCGGGCGCTGGCGCGGCGCCGACAGTAATCCAACGAATAGCGATGCGTTCGACGGAGATCTCATGCAGCTCGTGGAACAGTTCCAGCGCGCCAATCGACTGACGGTGGACGGCGTCGCGGGCATCGAAACCCAGGTGGCGCTCGATGCCGCGCTGGCGGGACCGGATTCGCCGCGGCTCGAGACGCGAGCGGCCACCGCCTCCACACGAGGTGGCTGATGTCCTTCATCCTCGATGCACTCAAGAAAGCCGAGGCCGAGCGACAACGGCAGACCGGGCCGACATTGCTCGAAGTGCGGGTGGCGCCGCCGCGGCGGCGTTTCCCCACGTGGACGATCGTGATCGGCGCGCTGCTCGCCATCAACATTCTGCTGCTGATTGCCTTCGAGTGGCGCCGGCCGCCGCCGGGCGCCGAGCCGGCGGCGAGCGCGGCTCCGGCGGTCCTTGCGCCGGTGACCGCGGCGCCCACAGCGGCCGCTGCTGCACCGGCGGCGCCAATCTCGCCATCCTCGGCAACCCTGCCAACTGCAGCGGCGGCGCCCGCGACGACAGCCACCATGGCCGCGGCGCGGCAGTCGATCCCGACCGAAGCGTCGGGCCAGTCGGAGGACAACCCGGCTGACTTCGAACCCGCCGTGCCGTATACCGGACCGGCGGGCGCACCAGCGTCGGCCGCCAGTTCATCGACGCGTCGCGCGCGTCCGCCCAGCCTGTCGGATGTGGGTGGCGATGTGCCGGAGCTGCGGCTCGACCTGCACGTGTATGCGGTGCGGCCGGCGGATCGCTACGCACTCATCAACATGCATCGCGTGCACGAAGGTGATGTGCTGCCGGAGGGAGCGCGCGTGGTTGCCATCGATCCCGATGGCGTCGAACTCAACTATCACGGCACCGACTTCATGCTCCACCCGCAGTAGCGGCGCCTCCCGGCGTGGCTGCGGGCGCGCCCTTGAGCAGGCTCGTGAGGTCGAAGTGCGGATCGGCGGCCTGTTCGGGCGTCGGCCAGAGGCCGTGATCGAGCAATCGCTTGGACTGCATGTGATCGGGCACGCGATTCATGGAATCGACGGCCAGCAGGCGGCCGGCGCGATAGTAGAACGCCGAGTAGGCCGGCTTGGCCAGATCGCCCCGCGTGACCACCTGATCGTAGCCGCGGCTCAATCCCACCATCTGCAATTTGACGTCGTACTGATCCGACCAGAACCAGGGCGCATTGGCGAACGGCCGCTCCCGGCCCATCAGCGCCGCAGCGCCGGATTTTCCCTGCTCGATGGCGTTCTGCACGGATTCGAGCCGTACCAGCTCGCCGTTGGGCAGACGCCGGGCGGTACAGTCCCCGGCGGCGACGATCGTGGCCTCGGAGGTGCGCGCACAATCATCGACGACCACCCCACGCTCGCAGAGCAATCCGGCCGAGCGCGCCAGCAGATCGTCAGGCTCGACACCGATGCCGACCACCACGCAGCCTGCCGGATATTCCTCTCCATCGGCGGTGCGCACGGCCGACACGCGCCCTTCTCGCCCCACGATTTCGGCCACCTGGGCGCCAAACACCAATTGCACGCCATGCGCGCGGTGCAGGCGCGCGAAGGTCTCCGACACTACAGGTGCCGTGACGCGTGACATCAATCGCGGTAATCCCTCGAGCACGGTTACCTGCGCGCCCAGCTTGCGCGCCGCTGCCGCCACTTCCAGGCCGATGAATCCGCCGCCCACCACGACCACGGGGCGTTTCTCGTCGGCACAGATACGGATCGCCTGGCCGATCGCGAGTGAATCGGCGATACCCCGCAGCGACAGCACGCCCGATAGCGATGCACCCGGTACGGGCAGCGTGCGCGGTAGCGAGCCGGTGGCGATGGCGAGCCGGTCATACGGCAGCACGCTGCCGTCGGCCAGTTCCACAACGTTGCGGACTCGCTCGATCGCGCGCACGCGCGTGTCGGGCCGCAGCGTGATTCGCAGGCGTTCGATTGCCGCCGCGCCGCGCAGCGAGAGCGCGCCGACGGCGCCGCCTTCGATGAGCCACTTCTTCGACAGCGGCGGACGCTGATAGGGAGGGTGCGGTTCATCACCGAGCAGCGTCAGCACACCGGTGAAACCTTCCTGGCGCAGCGATTCGGCAATCTGAATGCCGGCCTGGCCACCGCCGACGATCACGACCCGGGAGTGAGAATCCACCGCGCTCCTTTCAATCCTGAAGATTCAACTTTGGCGATCCGGAAACTGCACGGTGAGGCCGTCGAG
>Ga0181525_10002656_pt1 | contig 14482 bp, 10 predicted proteins | sample PEATcosm2014_Bin_48_FD_121100 | JGI IMG/M metagenome (GOLD analysis project Ga0181525, IMG submission 121100) | Peatland microbial communities from MTU Mesocosm Facility, Houghton, MI, USA - PEATcosm2014_Bin06_10_metaG | ecosystem: Environmental > Terrestrial > Soil > Wetlands > Peat | place...
CGCAGTGGGCCGGTTATTCAACCGGTTAAGCTCCAGCAGCGCTCGCATGCCGCCCTCCATGCGGTGATCTCCGATCACGATTAGGTCTGGAGAAAGCCCAATTTCGGCCATGGACGCTTTGAAAGCGTCGCGCCTGGCCAAGGCGGACCTCAAGTGCAACGGGCCAGTTACGAATGCAATGCGCGTGTGCCGAAGGGCGGCGAGGTGCTGTACCGCCTGACGAATGCCGTTCTGATAGTTGATCCGGATATTGGCGATCCCCGGGACATCAGGCCCCACATCGACGAACACTAAAGGAACCTTACGGAAACGAAGATGCTCAATCAGTGCCTCTTCCATGCCAAAGGTCAAGACCGCGACCCCATCCACCCGGCGCTCGATCATGCGCCGGACCGACGATTCCATCCTTTTTGGGTCATGCACGGTTGAGGTCAGCAGGATCTCGTAGTTATTTTCGACTGCGAGGTTCTCGAAGGTCTGCACGATCTCCGGGAAAAATGGATTGGTGATTTCCGATACGATCAAGCCAAAGATACGGCTTCGCCCCGAGACCAGGGCGCGAGCCTGGGTGTTGGGGTAATACCCCAGCTCGTCCACCACTTTCCACACCCGTTTGGCAAGCTGAGGATCAACCGTGGGAATACGATTAATCACCCTGGATACGGTGGCGGTGGAGACTTTTGCTCTCCGCGAGATCTCGCGAATGTCCATCGGATGCCTTGAAAAAGCGCTTCTGCGACAAGCATCTTAGCACACGCCTTCCGTGCAACTTCAGGCTCCGTAGCCGCGGAGAAAGCGTTTTCTAGTGGACTGCTTCTCGGCTTCTAGGCATTCAGACTCTGGCAGACATTGAAGATGGGCCAGCGGGCGCCTGGCCCCGCAGTGGACCTGACTCGGGAGTCCGAGTCTGGCGGTGATGTCTCAATACCTTGGCTTCATGAAACGTCCGGCGGGAGCCCCTATTCACACGAGTACTGCAGAATGCAATCTTTCCGGTCCCCCGCAAACGATGCAATCTCAATCGCTTACAAGCAACAAAATTGCACAAATTTCAACGGGTTCTCGAATCACTGCTGAAGAATTTCTCTATGAGTGCCAGGCGTCGGCAGCCAAGCCGGAGGTCTGTCAGCGCGTATGGCGGTTACAGCGAATTGTTGGCTATTCAGCGGTTGTCGGATCGATCACCGAAGAAATTCGCGAGATTCGGTTGGCCGGGAAACCGCCCTGCCGGGCGTGCTCACGCACCGCATCTTCATTGGGCGCCACGTATATGCAGTAGATCTTGTCGTCCGTGACGTAGCTCTCAACCCACTGAGTCTGAGCGCCCATCCCTCGGAGAACTCCGCACGACTTCTGCGATATCGCCTGTAGTTGCTCCGACGAAAGCCTGCCCGCTTCCGGAATATCTCTTTCGATAACGAACTTCGGCATGGTAATACCCTCGCTTCTTAGTTTTAGTTTTTTCACGGCGAAGAAATCAGATCTCAACTTCACGTACTTGCAACAACCCACAGCCGGTTGGCATGGAGATGTGGAAAGCGCTCCGCGGTTCCCACATCCCACACCTCACGAGCTGACATCTCCTATTGCTCTACTGATCTTCTTGGTTTACTGATCTTCGCAAGTCACCCCATTGTTCCAGTCCACGTAGGCGCCCTGGGGGTTGTCCCGCCAAGCCCAGACGTGCAACTCGAAGAATGAATTGATGTTGAAGCGATTCGGGGCGCCGACGAAATTGAAGACCTGCCCGCCGAGCACCGGAGGAGCAGGGTTGGCTGCGAGCCAACTCGCCGAGTCCAGGATGAACTCGACACCGACCAGGGTCATCTTGCCATTGTTGGGCTCGTAGATGAGTGCCTGCGGTTGCGAGGGGTCGAGGGTAAGATTGCCGAGCAGCGTCCCGTTGACGTAGTGAATGCCCATCGCCCCGTGGTCGGTACCGGTAACGCACCCTAGAAATGGTCCGTAGCCGGCTGCAGTGGCATTGTTAACGTCAATGTACTTCTTCGTTCCATCGCGAACCAGTTGAACCAGCGTGGCCGGCGACGGTTGTTCGTGAGTGGAGTGTTTGGTCGCAGCATTATCAGCTGCGAAAAGTGGCGCCGTGACTAGACTGCTCAGAAGCGCCAAGCGTAGGATGCTGGTGGTTGATTTGCCGATAAGACTCGTGATTCGTGTCGTCATAGCATTTCTCCTCAAAACGTAATTTTCCGCAAATACGCGAAAATGTATTGGGCACAGGTCACTCTGCCCTTACACCTAAATAGGCGTAAGGGGCGGGACGGAACTATCATTCGTTCGTACTTTTCTTTGGTGGGGCAGCCAATGTCGCTATAATTGGCGAGGTTTGGGGAGTTGAGGGTACAGGGCGTGAGCTATACAGCAACAACGTCACGCGGGGGTGACGTGAGCACATTGCTCCGCGCCTGGAGCGATGGGGATCAGAACGCCCTCGATCAACTGACGCCGATCGTCTACGACGAATTGCGCCGGCTCGCCGGGCACTACTTGAGGCGGGAGCGCCCGGGCCACAGTTTGCAAGCCACGGCCCTGGTCAACGAAGCTTACCTGAGGCTGGTAGATTACAAGCGCATGCGCTGGGAGAATCGTGCCCACTTCTTCGCGGTGTCGGCGCAACTCATGCGACGGATTCTGGTTGACCACGCGCGGCGCCACAACCTGAAACGCGGAGGCGGCATCCAGCACGTTCCTCTGGAAGACACAGCGGTAGTGGGGGGCGGTCGAGACGAAAATCTGGTCGCGCTCGACGATGCCTTGCAGGTTCTTGCCCGCATCGATCCACGAAAGGCGCAGGTGGTTGAGCTGCGCTTTTTTGGAGGCTTGAGCGTGGAGGAAACAGCGGAAGTGCTCAAGGTGTCGACGGTCACGGTGATGCGCGATTGGAGCAGCGCTCGCGCTTGGCTTTACCGGGAAATGGGTGGCGGAGTCGGCGATGGATGCTGAACGATGGAAGCAAGTGGATGAGTTGCTACACTCGGCGCTGGCAGTGCCCTCCGACCGGCGCGACGAATTTTTGCGTCAGGCGTGTGCGGGCGACGCCGAACTGGAACAGGAAGTAAGGTCGCTGCTAACCTCACACCGGAACCTAGGCGGTTTTCTGGAACGTCCGGCCATCCGGGTCGCGGCGCAGGCGATCGCCCAAACTGAAGCGCGAGAAGCTAGTGATTCAGTGCTCGGCCGGACCATTTCACACTATCGCGTCCTGGGGAAACTGGGCAGCGGAGGAATGGGCGTGGTGTACGAAGCGGAGGATCTCCGCTTGGGCCGCCGCGTGGCTTTGAAATTCCTGCCCGAGAGTCTGGCGCATGACGAGCGGACCCTGCAGCGCTTTGAGTGCGAGGCCCGCGTCGCTTCTTCCTTGAATCACCCGAACATCTGCACCATCTACGAGGTCGAAGAATACGATCATCAGCCGGTGATCGTCATGGAGTTGCTTGAAGGGAAGAGCTTGAAGGAGCGGATCCGCGAAGGTCCGATCTTGATCGACGAGCTTTTGGACTTTGCGATTCAGGTATCCGATGCCTTGAAGGCTGCCCATGCCAAAGGGATCATCCACCGGGACATAAAACCCGAAAACATTTTTGTCATTGGCGGTACGCGGGTGAAAATCTTGGATTTCGGATTGGCCAAGACACCCCCTGCTCCGGTTGCGGAAGACCAACCTACGCACGAATCGCTTACCCTGGACGGCGCTATTGTTGGCACAACTTCCTATATGTCGCCCGAGCAGGTGCGAGGTGAAGAGATCGACTCTCGGAGCGACCTGTTTTCCCTGGGTGTGGTGCTGTACGAAATGGCCACCGGCCACCGGCCATTCGTCGGCAGGAATTCGGCACTGGTGATGAATGCGATCCTAAACGCACAGCCATTCGCCGCCAGCAAGGTGAATCCATCCGTACCCGCCGCACTGGATCGCATCATTGCAATGGCGCTGGAAAAGGACCGCGTGCAGCGCTTTCAACAAGCCGCCGATCTTTGCTCGGACTTGAGGCGACTCAAGGGGAAAACGCAAGAATCACCAACTGCTGTGATCACTGCCGCGTCTGCGGCGATGAATGCCCATCCCTCAGACTACGGTTTTGACCGGTATCATGCGCGAGAGTTTGCAGCCTTGCCCGACCGCTTCTCAGCGAAGCCAGCGGAGACCCGTCCCATAAATCTTCCTGTGCCGCGAACCGGGTTTGTGGGGCGGGAGAAGGAAGTAGCTGCTGCCCAAGAACTCATGCTGCGTGCAGGCGTTCGCCTGGTCACGGTCACAGGTCCGGGCGGGATCGGCAAAACGCGTTTCGCAGTGGAGGTGGCGAGTGGGTTGGTCGAGCGTTTTCCGGGTGGCACTTATTTTGTTCCACTCTCCGCGGTAAGCGATGCGGGCTTGATCGCTTCGGTGATTTTGCAGACGTTGGGAATCCGGGAGGCAGGGGGGCAGTCGCCGCTCGAGATACTCAAAAAGAATCTACAGGACTCCCTGCGCCGACCAGTGCTGCTCGTGCTGGATAATTTCGAGCATCTGGTTAAGGCCGTGCCCACCGTCGCGGAACTTCTAGCCGCCGGTCCCAATCTTAAAATCCTGGTCACCAGTCGCTCTGCGCTGCATGTTTACGGGGAACATGAATTTCCCGTGCCCCCGCTTGGGTTGCCTGATTCACACTCTGCGCCTTCCCTGGAAGTCCTGTCGCAGTGCCCGGCGGTGGCGCTGTTCGTGCAGCGCGCCGTCGCGGCCAAGCCGGATTTTGAACTGAACCGGGAAAATGCGGCGGCCATTACCGAGATTTGCGCCAAGTTAGATGGTCTGCCGCTTGCCATCGAACTCGCAGCCGCCCGGGTAAAAGTTCTTTCACCCGCTTCCATGCGGACTCGCCTGGCAAGCCGCTTGCAGCTCTTGACGGGCGGCGCGCGGGACCTGCCACAGCGCCAGCAAACGCTTCGCGCTGCCATGGATTGGAGCTACGATCTGCTGAGCGCTCCCGAGCAGAAGCTTTTCCGAAGACTATCGGTGTTTGTGGGATGCAATCTGGAAGGCGTCGAAGCGGTGTGCGATACCAAAGGTGATCTCGATCTGGACCTGCTGGACGGTATGGCGTCGATGGTCGACAAAAGCCTGGTGCAGCAAGTCGAACCAGCGAAGGATGAATCGCGGTACGTGATGCTGCAGACGATTCGCGAGTACGCTCTGGAAAAACTAAAGGCAAGCGGCGAGGAAGCCTTGACGAAGCGCGCCCACGCCGCTTACTGCCTGGTGCTGGCTGAGGAAGAGGCTACGGAGAAGACCAGCGCGGAAGGGACGGAATGGCTGGAGCGGTTTTCGTTCGAACACGACAATTTTCGTGCCGGCCTGGAGTGGCTGACCGAAAGCGGAGATGCGGAGTGGGGCCTGCGTCTCGGCGCAGCCCTATTTCGCTTTTGGGAGGCGCGCGAGTATCTCTCTGAAGGGAGGGATAGCCTGGGAAAACTGCTGAGGCTGGCAAGTGCGGCAACTCCCACGAAGGCGCGCGAGCGCGCGCTTTTTGCGGCAGGCGTACTCGCAGTAGAGCAGGGAGATTATGCCTCGGCGGATGCACTCATCCGGGAAAGTCTGGACATCGCGCGTCAATTCAGTGACCAGCAGGGTGCAGCGGTCTCTCTAAATGCGCTGGCAGTCATTGCTCGGGGCCGGGGCGACGTCGCGGCTGCCCGTTCTCTGCTTGAGGAAAGCATGGTGCTGTGGAGAGAGTTGGGCGACCAGAAGGCTGTCGCTCGTTCTCTCAGTAACTTGGCGAATATCGCCAAACTGCAGGGTGACAATGCCCGCGCGCGCTCCCTGTACGCGGAGTGCCTCTCAATCTTCCGGGAACTGGGAGATCGGACAGGCGTGGCCTGGTCGACGAACTACCAGGGAGATGTGGCTCGGGATCAGGGTCATTCCGCGGCTGCGCGGAAGTTGTACGAGCAGGGCCTGGCAATTTTTCGGGAACTCGATGACCGTTGGGGCATTGCCGGCACGCTCGCTGATCTGGGAAGCTTGGCGAGGGAACAGGGAGATTATCCGAGAGCGCACGCTATGTATCGGGAAAGCATAAAGCTTTTCCAGGAACTGGACCACAAGCGAGGAATTGCGCGCCTGCTGGAGTGTTTTGCATGCGCAGCGGCGGTTCAACTGGAACCCAGGCGTTCGCTGCGATTGGCGGCCGCAGCGGCTGCGCTGCGTCAAAATATTGGCGCTCCGCTCACCCCGGCAGAACAGGCCAAACTGGAAGCAAGTCTGTACCCGGCCCGGCAGGCATTGACCAATACGGCAGGCACGGCTGCCTGGCTGGAAGGTTGCGCATTACCGATCGAGAAAGCTATCGACGAGGTGCTGATGCCCGAGGCTGTATCTCCCCCGTGTTAGTGCGCGAGAGCTCCGCACCAGTTGAGGCCGATTCGACGTAGCGAAAGGTTCAGTCAGCGCCTTACTCCGCGCTTGTCGGGTCCAGGAGCCGGCGCACGGCGGAGACGCGATTGGCAGGAAGGCCCACGCGTTTAGCGTGTTCGTGGATCGTCGCCTCGTCCGGGGCGAGATAGACGCAGTACACCTTGTCCCCTGTCACGTAGCTGTGTAGCCACTGGATCTGGGTACCCATTCCCCTCAGAACGCTGACCGACTTTTGGGAGACTTCTCTCAATTGGGAGTCGGACAACTTACCGGCTCCGGGGACTTCACGTTCGATGACGAATTTAGGCAAGGGCATCCCTCTGACGTGAACAGATGCTAGCATGCAGGTGGAACAGCTTCAAGAGAGCTTGGCCCGAGCGATTCCGATTCGCGAAAAATGCCAAGAATACAAAGAACGAGGGTGCCATGGATATTCGATCCCTGCAAAAGCCGTTGAAAGACCAATACCGCAATGACCCAAACGCCTCGCGAATTACACTCCGGGCGAAAGGTGGACAGACGGACGTCCCCGTGGCGTGCTCGGTCGATCTCGGACGCGCCATCTACCAGGCCGAGGCGCACAAGGGAGTTGGAGGCGCGGGCGCGGGCGCTTGTTCCGGAGATCTTTTGCTTGGAGCTTTGGCAGCTTGTGCGCAGATTACCTGTCAGATGGTGGCCGCGGCTATGGGCATACCGACCGAGCACATTGAGGTCACAGTGGAGGGAGATTTGGATCTGCGAGGCACCCTCGGCATATCCAAGGACGTCCCGGTGGGATTTGAAAGCATTCATCTTCATTTTGATGTTGCTGCGCCCAAGGCAACACCGGAACAACTGCGCGCATTGCAGGAGAAAACAGAACAGTATTGCGTAGTGATGCAGACCTTAATGCGGCCCCCGAGTCTGCAGACCGAGTGGGCTGGCCGCGACTGAAAACTGATCGAGCTCAGCGGCAGCCTCGGACTGGCGCTCCATGCCAAAAAAAGGCGGGCCGCTGAAACGGCCCGCCGTGTGGGAAGTTGAACTGCCTACGTTAGATTACGGCACAATTGCTCTGGGAGCCGGACTCAAATCGCCATCCGGATTGGAGCTCTGTACCACTTGAGTCTGGTTTTCTGTGTTTTTGGAAGCGGATGCGGACAGGGTTACTCCGATCGTGGTCGGGATGATCAGTCCGCCCATGTCGCCGCCCTTTTCGGAAGCGACAGGTTCATTCACTGGAGCCTTCCCGATGTCGACCCCGGCCCCGTCGAACTGTTGGTAGTGCGAACGCAGCAATACCAGACCCTTATCCGTGATCGCATAGCCAAAGGGATTCTCCGCGGCCGTGATGGTCTGTGCCGCTGCCGGCACAAAGTCGGGAGTGGTGAGAATCGCGGACCTTTCCGCAGCCGTAATCAACGCCGCAGCATTGGTTCCCGCAGTTCCGGTGGCAACCAGACGCAGTAGCGACCAGGCGCGGTAAGTGCCGTTGCGGAGGTTCGGGAAGGAAGCCCCGCCACCCCAGATTAAGTTCTCCGGGCAAGGGAATGAGCTGGCACAACCCGTCGGGGCCGCTGCCGAAGGCAGGTCAGCCTGACTTGGCAACTGCCCTGCTCCCGTAGGCTCGCCGGGATCGATCGCCTTTCCGATTCCATATGACGCCCAAATCGGATCGACGCCGTTCAGCTTGAGGTAGCCATAATTCGCGCTATCGGAGAGAACCTGGCCACTCGTGTTCACGTTACCGTAGCTGAAGTATGCGTAGCCGATGCCGTCGCGAGCGCTGGTCGAGAAGACGCTGGAGCTGTTCGAGTTGTAGACAGCCTTTACCTGTTCGCTGCTACCGATCGTGCGCCACCGCTGGCCGGTACCCGAAGCGCAAGCCGACGCGTAGCCGTTGAGTTGGTAGTTGTTGGCCGGAGCGTTGACATTCTTCTCCTGCGACAGGCCTGCAACCGGGTTAGGATAAACCGTGGGATAACGTAGTACCGTGGCTTCCGTTGTGTTGTATGCGCCCGAGAGTGGGTCCCGCTGGAAGATATTGATGGGGCCCGCGAAAGCCGAACCGAAGGCGCCGCCGTCGCAGTTCGTGCCCGAAAACACTTGCTGCAACTGCTGTTCAGTGACGTTTACCAGGTTTTTCAGATTGTTCTGGCGGTTGGTGAGGAACACGATCGGGGCCGCGCCAATAGCGTAAACGGTGTAGGCAGGAATCGTCGTACCGGTGATGGGATCCTTCCCGCTGATAGCGAACGCGAGAACGTTGGTTGACTTGGTGCTCTTCGGGTAGCCGCTCAAGATCGGGTGTCCAATTCCGTTGATCGCGCCTTGAGCCGCGGTGGTGTAGGTAAAGCAGGCGCCTGAAGCTTGGGTGGCGGCGGCCTGGCTATATCCGAGGCCGTCAAGACCATCGCTGGCAGAGCCGCCGGCGGAACCGGCGCCGAGCGGAGAGTTCGCACGGCAGGTGGCGAAGACCGCATCTTCCGGACGAATGTCGGTCGCTGCCACGCTCACCGATTGAGAGGCGTTGGCGAACAGAGCCGCTACCGCGGAAGGGGGCTGCGTATCCGATGAACCATCGGACCAAACCGTAATGGCATTTGCGGGTGTCGGCAAAGCCGAACCGGGGTAGGTGACTGTGCACTTCGGCACGGCAAAGTAGCAGCGGTCTCCAGTGACGGCGTCAACGCTGATGTATGCCCAGACGTTGGCGCCAGCCGAAGCGGAGTCCCAGACGATCCAGATCTGGCCGGTGTCAGTCGTGGTTGCGCCTCTGCTGTCAACCAGGTTGAAGTTGCTGCTGCTGGTGTAGTGGAAAGTCTGGCCCCCGCCTGAAACAATGCTGGTGCCTCCATTGTAAGCCGCCAAAGCTAGCGACTGCCAACCAGACGAGAAACCGGCAATTACAACTTTCACAGTTTGAGCGTGTGCCTGAGACGCAATCCCCACCATCAGGGTCAGCGCAAGCACCGCGAAGATTGATTTGATACGTGACATTTTTGGATTCCTCTCGAGGGTAGTTTCGAAAACATCTTCCATCTGCGACTGGGGGAGTCTACATATGGCAAACGCAGCCTAGATTGGTTCCCGATGAATGTCAAGTAAATTTATCGACTTACTGAGTCTGGATTTGGAGTTGAAGAGCCGGAGGCACGAATACCCCTCAGGAATCAATGGGATGCGTCAAAAACCGCACTGGAAGCCGAAATACGGATAATCGGCGACCAGCCCTCAGCGCAGTTTCTTGCATGCTGCCGAGCGCTCTTTCGCCCGATCGTTTCGTTATTGTGGCTGAGAGGTAGCCGTCTTTGGGAGCGCTCCCGGCTCCGGCAGCGACCGAAGTTCGTGTTCCATCCATTCCAGATTCGTGCTATGCGGGAAAGCTGCCTTGAACTCGTCCAAAGTCTTATAGAGCACGATAGGTGTGCCCGCGGGCGCGGCTGCCCTCAGCTTTTCTTTGACAGCCTTGGGTGTGTCGGTCTCGAAAAGCAATTGCTGAAACCGGAGTTTCTTTGCCTGGATTTTTGGCAGCCACTCAACCGGCTCCAGCGCGGCTGCTTTTTTCAAGAATTCGGGTTTTACATAGTCTTGCCGCTCGTCTTGCGGCACAAACGGAGAAGTAGCCAGCCAGGTCGGCCAATCACCCCATGGATCGAGGACATCGAGCACCTTGATGCGGGGATCGGCCGCCGAGGCCAGAATCGCGATGGTGGCTCCCGATCCCTGCCCGAACATGCCTACGCGGTTCATGTCGAGATCGCCACGAGCAGTCAGGTAGTTCAGTACCATCTGTACGTCATGCGCCGAGGTGGCCAGCGATTCCTGCAGTTCGCTAAGGAACCACTGTTTCATTGGCCGGTCGTGATAACGATGTCCGGTAAGTGCGGAAACGAAACCGACGGCAGCAAAGCCATCCTTGATCAGGGCTTTCTGAAAGATTTCATTTTTGTATGGATCCGTGTCCGCCGGATAGCCGTAGAGATTCAAAATCACCGGAGGATTTTTCACTCCGAAAGGTTTAATCAGATAAACGTCGAGTGGATCACCCCATCGCCATTGCAACTGGATCAACTGCACCGTGTAACCAGGGTGATTGTCGTCGGTATAGGCGATGAGAGGCGGAACTGGCCTGAGGTGGCTGCTGCTCAAAGCGGGCGAAGTCCAGTCCTCGCTGACCCCGGTAAAACGTCCGTCGGCCGGATCGGCAATAGGCGGGGATGCCGGCAACAGTTGCGCGGCGGTGTATGGGGCCAAAGATAAGAGTGCGATTCCTAGAGCAAGAATTCTTGAGGGCATAGCGAAGAAATTTCCTTTTTTTGCGGATTGAAATGCCTTTCTGAGACTTTCGACCATGTTCCAACCAAGACTTTCGACCATACTGAGTAACTCGATCTATTTACTTGACATTGTAACAGAATTTCTCTAGGCTCAGTTTCGCCGCCGCCCCCGCGGACCATAAGCCAATTGCGCGAGTGGGACTTTTTTCGAAGCCGAGGATTGGGCGCTACCTCCCGCAACCCGTATTGGAAATCAGCGATATCACATGGACCCTCTGGGAAAACAGCTGGCAGAATTCTCGTCAATCGCAAGCCCTATCTCTCGCACTGGGCTCGTGTCCGCCTTTTCCATCGCTAAGAAGTGCTTTCGGGGAGCAGTACGGCAGAGATTTTCTGCGCCTTACGGTTTTTATCGCCTCGTCACTATTCTCACCCTCGTGCTCTTCACATTCGTATTCTTCGGGCTGTCGTTGAGCTTCGGGCAGCAGCAGCCAAAGGCATCGGCAGAGAAGAGCGCGATTAACGGGACGGTAACCGACCAAACCGGAGCGGTTGTAACCGGCGCCAAAGTGCTGCTGAAGCAGGAGTTCGGGGAAAAATTTGAAACTCAGACCGATGACAAGGGCGCATATTTCTTTACCGGGCTCAAGTCGGGAACTTACACCCTGACGGTGACGGCTCCTAATTTCGCTGCGAAAACCTTCGATAGCGTCGCGCTGGACAACGACGAAGTAACGCTCGACGCTGCCCTGGAGCCGGCAAGCGAGAAAACCGAAGTGAACGTGCAATCGGGTGGTGCAGGACAAGTGGAGACCGAGACCGCCAGCGTTTCCGGAACGATCACGGAAAGAGAGGTGGTGTCGATCGGACTCAACGGACGCAATTTCACTCAGCTCATCGCGCTCGCGCCCGGCGTGAGCAATCAGACCGGGCAGGACGAAGCCAAGGTGGGAGTGGTGGGCAGCGTCAAATACAGCGTGAATGGAGGCCGCGTCGAGTACAACACCTTTGAAGTCGATGGCAGCGATGTACTGAACACGGGCCTCAACGGCGCATCGAGCACGCTGATGGTCTTTCCCAGCTTGGACGCGATTCAAGAAGTGAAGGTGCTGACCTCCAACTATGGAGCTCAGTTCGGTCGGACCGCCTCCGGAACTGTGCAGGTGACAACCAAGTCCGGAACAGCGCAGTTCCACGGCAATGTCTACGAATTCATCCGCAACGAAGCCTTCAATGCGCGCAATTACTTCGACATTGTGTACTCGACTCCGCCTCCACTCGGGCAGGCTTGTTGCGGGCAGACTTTTGGTGGAAAGGCTCCGCTCTATCGCCGACAGGATTTCGGAGGGACGATCGGCGGTCCGCTCTTCATCCCGCACGTTTTCAACACTCAAAGAAATAAGACTTTTTTCTTTTTCTCGGAGGAGTTTCGCCTGGAGAAAACTCCTACAGAGTACAACCAGGCGGTGCCGGGACTGAAAGAGCGCGGCCTGATCTTGACGCCGCAAGGGGTGCAGAAGAATCTGCAGGTCAGCCCGATCACCGGAGCGGTTTATCAGGACTTTGACTTTACTGACGTTTGCGCGCCGGGCGGAGCACCTTTTGTCCGTGCACAATTCCCGGATTGTCCATCCGTAACGTCGGCCGGGGGCGGACTTCTCGAGGCGGCAACACACTTGGAGGTGCCCGCCGTCTTTGGCGTGCCGTTTCTGGGTGTGGACAAGAACGCCATGACGATCTTGAACTCGAATCTGATACCGCTGCCCAATGCCCCTTATGGCTGCAACTTCTCCCTGCCAAATCTCAATTCCGACCTCAGTAACCTCGACCCGACCGATCCCAACCATTGCTACAACGCCACCATTTCCCCTTCCACTTACTGGCGCGAGGAGTTGTTTCGCATTGATCACATATTGACCAACAACCTCAAGGTGTCATTTCGCTATATCCACGATGCGTGGAATACGTCAGTGCTGACGCCGCAGTGGGGCGATGTGCGCAATACTTTTCCCACCGTGCAGAACCGCTTCTTTGGGCCCGGAACCAGTCTGGTAGCGCGAGTGACAGACACAATATCGCCGACGCTCCTGAACGATGTGGTGTTGAGCTACGCGAATTCGAGCATTACCCTGGCTGACCAGAACGGGCCCGGCGGCGCTCAGTTCCAACGCAATCCCAGCCTCGATCAACCGCTGGTTCCCAGCCCCGCGGCTCCCGGAGTGTGCAATCCGACATTGAGCGTTGACCCCGCGACGCTTATTCCGGAATGTGCGATGGGTTACATTTTTAACAATGGCTTTGGCGGCAAGATGCCGGGAGTCGCCTTCCTGGGCACAAATGCCGCTTACGGCGGAGAGGGCTTTGCGGCCGATCCATCCTACATGCCGTGGGGCCACACTAGTCCAACCTATTTCCTGCGCGACGATGTGGGCAAAGCGCTCGGCAAACACACGCTGCAATTTGGCGCGCAGTACGTTTACTTCCAGCGCAATCAAACTAACAATGCCATCGGCGCGGCTTCGGGCGATCTGCAAGGCCTGTTGACCTTCAGCAATCTGGTGCACAGTTCCGGAAATGCCTTCGCCGATTTCCTTCTGCAAGATCCGCTTTCAAATGGGAGCGGACTCACAGAGGGATTTATTCAGAGCTTCACACAGGATTCTGCGCAGGGCCGTTACTACCAGCGCTATCAACTCGCCGAGCCCTATTTCCAGGATGACTGGAAGATAACTCCCCGGCTTACCTTGAACCTGGGTTTGCGCGTCAGTTTGTTTGGCACCTATCACGAGAAGAATCACAACGCGTGGAACTGGGAAGCAGCGCGATTCAATCCGTCGCGATTTGCAGTTGACCCTGTGTACGGAGAACTTCAGGATAAAACTGCCGGCTCGGCTCCCGTGTCATTCAACCCAGGCACATTCCAATTGGACCCGGGGGTGGTGAGCGACTTGGGGTTGGTTCAGTGCGGCGTGAACGGCACACCCGCAGGGTGCATGAAGGGGCATCTGTTCAACCCGGCGCCGAGGGTTGGTTTTGCCTGGGATCCCTGGGGCGACGGCAAAACGTCAATTCGTGGTGGTTATGGCGTCTTTTTTGAGCACGGCACCGGCAACGAGGCCAATACCGGTTCCCTTGAGGCCAGTGCGCCGCGCGTCCTCAGCATGACGCAGCCGCTTCCTGCTAACTACTCATGCATCGGCAATGTCGGGTACGGGAATTCGGCCAACCCCGAGTGCACAAGCCCGTTGGGCTATTTTCTGGGCATTTCTCCGCCCCCTGCCGGCTCCGCTTTTCCCCTCGACGTCACCTCCATTCCGACGAAAGCGGTTTGGCCCTACGCGCAGCAGTGGAGCTTCGGGATTCAGCGACAAGTATCGAGAGCGAATGTTGTCAACCTTGCCTATGTGGGGAGCAAGGGAACCCATTTGACCGTCGAGCGTCAACTTAATCAGTTGCAGCCTGTACCCGCGAGCGAGAATCCCTTCGGTCCCAACGAGCCGCTTACCATCGCGGACTGCACGGTTTCTTCGTCGGGAGTGGCTGTACGCGTTGCCCCCGGAGATGGCGTTACTCCTTTCTTGCTTCAGAACGGAACTCTGGTCACGCCGCAAAACCCTGCCTACGTAAATTTGCAGGCAGCGTGCACGAATCCGAACATCCCGAATATCAACTCCCTCCCCGGGCATCCCTACCCAGGGCTGGGGAGAGTTCTCTCGCTACAGAACGTGGCCGATTCGAGCTATCACGCACTTCAGTTCACTCTGCAGCACACAACCGGGCCACTCTCGGCTGGAATCTCGTATTCCTATAG
>Ga0181525_10002657_pt1 | contig 14478 bp, 14 predicted proteins | sample PEATcosm2014_Bin_48_FD_121100 | JGI IMG/M metagenome (GOLD analysis project Ga0181525, IMG submission 121100) | Peatland microbial communities from MTU Mesocosm Facility, Houghton, MI, USA - PEATcosm2014_Bin06_10_metaG | ecosystem: Environmental > Terrestrial > Soil > Wetlands > Peat | place...
CCGCCGGTGAAGGCGGGGCTGTTGCCAGATCCGACCCACTCGGCGGAGCGGTCGGCGGTGACGAAGGAATTGCCGGGACGCCGGGAAAAGAAAACATCTCCACGGCAGGTGGAAACTGCGGGGCAGCGGCCCAGGGCCCGACCCTCTCTCCTTCAGGCGAAGACGACGAGGGGCTGGGTATCGCGGGCGGAGCCGAAGGAATTGGACGCACGAGTGCCAATACGCCAGCCAATGAAGCGGCGATCGCCATAAAATCAGCCTCATTCAGCGCGCCTATGGGAGCCTTCGAGGGCATCTCTGGAAGCCCTGGAACAGAGCCGGTGTTTGGCACCGCTGGAAAAGAGAACATGTCCCGCTGATAATCCGGCAAGGCGGTTCGCGCTACAGATCCCGCGGGAACGCGCAGATCGACCCCATTCGGGGAGGCTGCTGGCAGGCTCGCGCCGGGCAGCGCTGCAAAAAACTCATTCGCGAGCCGCGCAAGCACTGCCGGGTCGGGGAGAGTTGCCACGAAGGGCGACGCACTCTCGACGTTCTGCACGCCTTCTTCCTGCGCGGGAGACGAGGTCAGCGAGTCGGCCTCGAAGCGATCACTTGTACTCGTGGTATTGGTCGACATTCACGTTCTCCAGTACCCCGATGGCGTCTTCCGTCAGGACTGCGATGGAGCAGTAGAGCGAAATCAGGTACGAGGCGATCGCCTTGTGATTAATCCCCATGAATCGAACGGACAAACTGGGCGAAACCTCTCCTGGCAGCCCAGGCTGGAATAGGCCGATGACCCCCTGCCTCTTCTCGCCGGTTCGTAACAGCAAAATGCTGGTCTTCTCACTTTTGACTGCCAGCTTATCGGAGGGCACCAATGGAACCCCGCGCCAGGTCAAGAATTGGGAGCCAAACAAATTCACCGTGGGTGGCGGAACGCCGCGGCGGGTGCACTCGCGTCCGAACGCGGCGATCGCTCGTGGATGCGCCAGAAAGAAGCATGGCTCTTTCCACACCTTGGCGATCAGTTCGTCGAGGTCGTCCGGTGTGGGTGCTCCCTTTCTTGCCTTAAGCTTGAACTCAGGAGCAACGTTATGGATCAAACCGTATTCGGTATTGTTGACCAGTTCGTTCTCCTGGCGCTCTTTGACCTTCTCGATCATGAGCCGCAGTTGCTCCCGGATCTGGTCGTGCGGACTGCGGTATAAATCTGAAATGCGGGTCTGCACATCGAGAACTGTGGTTACTGCATTAAGCGTGTATTCACGAGGTTTTTCTTCGTAGTCGACGTAAATTTCCGGCAGGTCGACTTCTTCGTCGGGGCTGCACTCAATAGTCCGCGTACCCGGGCGGGTAACTTTCACTTTGTTGACACGATAGGTGCCGGCTTCAACGGGCACCCACGACAAGAAAGTGACCAGCCAGCGCGGCGTGATCACCTCCATCATGGGGACTGTTTTGGTGACGTTCGCAAGCTGGCGCGCCTGCTGCTCGCTCAGCGTATGACGGACTTCGGCTTTCTCAGGCATGGATTAGCTCCTCGGTGGCAAAAGGGGAATGATTGACATGATGCCGCGATTATCCCACGAAATCGCGGGCGACCTGCTCATTTGATTTCTGCGGTATCGACATTTCTGACATTAGTTCTAAACGGCGATTGGCACTTCGGTCACGAATGGGAGTCGTGCCTTTTCCGAGGCTTCGTACTCAAGCAGGAGCCTTGACACATCGGATGCTTGGACTCGAAGTTCCGGAACAGCGATGGTCTCCCACAAGCTGCCTTTGCGAACCGGGCCGATGGCATAAAGAAGATTCGAAGCTTCGCCGTTAGCGTCGATCAAGGCGCCGTCGGAGGAAACATCCAGGCCCAGGAACAATGGGTCCGGCCGTACCAGTTTCTGTCGCATAAGATTTGTCAGTAAAGGATCGTCTGCCCTGCGGCAATCACTTTCGGGGCCGGTACAGTTGATTACACGGTCGACGCGCAATCGCTCAACTTGCCCGGACTTGCGGTCAAGGTAACTTACATCCACTCCGTTAATGTCTTCGGCATACGCCTTGATGCGGCCGGCGTGGGTCTCGATCTGGCAATCCTGAACCTGTAAAGCAAGCCGGACCCCGATCGCTGGCGCGACCCGATGACGATGCACATCCCAGTACGGACGAACGTGGCGCAGGAACCGGCGTCGCTCTTTGAGCGACAGGGAGCGCCATATCGCTTGCGTGAAAGGACGAAGCGAGTCGATCACGGCGCGCCAGCCGCTGCCTGCTCCTTCCGCCGCTTCCACCTGCGTGCGAATCAACCGCAAGAGTCCGCGAATAGTTGTCGGAGATTGGTCATCCCAGAATGGCGGCCAAAGAGACGTCGCCCTGTGGGTCTGGGGTAACAGGCCACGGCGCGAGAGGATGTGAATCGTGCCGCGGAATCTACGTCGACGCAAGGAGATCGCGACATCCACACTGGTGAGGCCCGAACCGACCAAGAGAATACTCTCGTCGTGAGACACATCGCCCAGCGCGCTAGCCATCCACGGATTCGAAACATAACGCAGGCTGTGCGGCGTCCTTCCCGGCAGCCGTGGATCGCCCGGCGGAAAATTGCCGAGAGCTATCACGACTTTATCGGCGAATAATGTCCGGCCGCTGCGGAGACTGATCTCTGCAGTCTCGCCAACGCGAGTTATTGACACGGCTTCGTCTTGCACATGTTCGAGCTGGCCGGGGTGACGTTCGATCTCATGCTGCAGCACGGATCCAACGTACTGGCCATACAACGGTCGCGGAAGATAATCGTCGGCAGAAGCGCTGGGGTTATGGTTAAGGCGCGCCCACCTCAGAAAGTGTTCCGGATCGTCTGGATAGGCGCTCATGTTTTTCGCCCGGACATTCAACAAATGATCCGTGCATTCGGTACTGTAGGCCACGCCGCGGCCAAGGCGCGCGGCTCTCTCGATTAGAAGCACCGAAACGCTCCCGCTCGACTTGCGCAATAACTGAGCTGCAAGCGTTGCGCCTGTGAATCCCCCTCCGACGATTGCAACCGTGAGCTGGGACATCTTTTGGTTTCGGTTAATTGGATTCATGGGAGCCGCTCGGCCCGCATCCCTCTAGCTGCCGGGAGCCACGGGGTGGATCGTAGAATGTCTAGTATCACCATCGACTATATAGTATACTGCCGGGAGTTCGACCGATATACCACTTTCGTGGTGGTCAGCGACAGACTGCGGAGGAGTTCTGTGATCGTTTTCCTTCAGAAGACTTGGTTTTTGTGGTGGATCTTAGCGACCCTGGTCATTTTGCGTTGGTTCCACCTGTTCTCGTCTCGCACGGACGACGAGGGAGCTTTCGAAGCAGCCGAGTCGCGCGAAGAGCAAGCCGCAGCAATCGGGAAAGCTGCATAAAGTAGCGAGCGAGTTCGATTTGTTCCTTCCCCTGGTACTCGTTGCACCGACTAATGTGGTGGGCCGGAAGGCTATCGGCCTGCGAACCGGGTTGTTGCTTCCGCGCAAAGGGCGAGGTAAATCAGAAATGAAGTTCAACTACTCCTGGGGAAAAACGCGCAACGATCTGCTGGCCGGCGTAACCGTCGCCGCGATCTCGTTGCCGCAAGCCATGGCTTACGCTCTGATCGCGGGTGTCGACCCGCGCTTTGGGCTGTATTCCGCCATTGTGGTCACCTTCGTAGCCTCGATCTTCGGTTCGTCCTCGCATCTGATCAACGGACCCACCAACGCGATTTCGCTCGTGGTTTTCAGCGCCCTCGGGTTCTTCAGTCCTGACGCACGTCTCGACGCCTACCAAGCCATGTTCCTGTTGGGGATCATGATTGGCTGCATCCAGATCCTGATCGCCATATTCAAGCTCGGAGACTTAACGCGCTACATCTCGGAGTCGGTCGTGATTGGCTTCATGGCCGGGGCTGGCACTCTCGTGGGTCTAACCCAACTGGGCAACCTGACCGGCTTGCGCGATCGGGGAACCGGGCAGCAGCATGTGCTTTACCGCATTTGGCTGACGCTTAGTGGCGGCCATGTGAATCCAAGGGCCCTTGGTATCGGAATAGGAACCATTGTTCTCGTTATCCTGCTCAGACATTTGGCGCGCAAGTATCGTCTACCGCAATTTGACATGCTGCTGGCCCTGATCGCTGCAGCGCTCGTGGCCGTGGCCTTCGGCTGGTCTAAGCCAGCATTTGATGGAACAACGGTTATCTCTGTCGTTGGCAGCGTCCCGCGTAACTTGCCGATGCCACATATCCCGCGGATTCAGTTCTGGTGGGTGAAGGAAATGTCGGGAAGCGCATTGGCCATTGCTTTTCTCGGACTCTTGGAGGCATTGGCGATCGCAAAATCGATTGCCAATACGACGCGCCAGTCGCTCGACTACAACCGGCAGTGTCTGGCTGAGGGTCTGGCCAATCTTACCGGAGGATTTTTCCAATGCCTGCCGGGTTCCGGCTCGTTGACGCGATCCGCAATTAACTTTCAAGCCGGCGCCGTGAGCCGCGTTTCCGGACTCTTTGCGGCGGGGACGGTCGCACTTGTCGTGGTTGCACTCGCGCCCTTCGCCCGCTACATTCCAAAATCCGCTCTGGCCGGTCTGCTCCTGGTCACAGCGGTCCGGCTGGTCGATTGGACGCGGCTGAGCTATGCGATGCGGGCCTCACGTTACGATGCCGCGTTAGTTTTGGTTACTGCCTTCTCTGCGATTTTCATCAGTGTTGAGTTTTCCATCCTGATCGGCGTGGCCTTGTCGATTCTGATGTTTGTTCCGCGCGCCGCGCTTCTCCGTTGGACCGAGTTGGTGGTGAGCAGTGACCGTGTCGTCCGGGAGCGCGTTCTGGCGGACCGGCCGTGCACGGCCATGGTGATCTACGATTTGGAAGGCGAATTGTTCTTTGGCGCCGCACCCGAACTCGACCGTTGTTTCGATCATTTGAAACGCCGCACCGAAGCCGAGGACATTCGCTTCGTCGTATTACGCGTTAAGCGGACCCGCAATCCGGATATGGTTTCGCTCGAACGCTTCGACCATTTCTTGCATGAGATGGAGGCACGGGGAGTGACGGTTTTGCTGTGTGGCGTTCGTCCGGATTTGGCGAAGGCTATGGCCAATCTGCGCTTTCACGATTGGCTCCCGGCCGATCGTGTTTTTCCCGAGGAAGCAGAAAAATTCTCTGCCACTCTCAAAGCGGTTCAGCATGTTTACGAGCTCTTGGAGGACAATCCCTGCGACCATTGCATGCAGGCGGTGTTTACAGGAACTGACCCGCGACCTCTGTATTACATGGTCTAGATACTGAAATCCTGGGTTCGCAGGCTCGATCCCGTGGGAAGGTTGCGGACACGAACATCTCTGGCGACAAAGCGTCCTTGTTGTGGATACAATCTCAATGAAATCCAACGGCTCCCATGCCAGGCCAAAATCCGTTACGCAAGCCCGGATTCACTTGAATGCGCCCCACCTAGACGCCCGTCGGTCGTTCTAACAATTCGTTCGATTTTACAAAAACCTACCGAGGATGATCCTATGCTGCGGAGAACTTTTGTCCTGGCGTTGCTGTCTGCTCTTTCCGCACGGGCTTGGGCTCTGGATGTTCCCAAAAGGACGCCACCAAAACGGGCCTCCTTCCACATCAGCAATGTTTTGACGGTCAAGGTCCCCAAAGGCGCGAAGACAGTGCGCACCTGGTTTGCGGTCCCGCAAGAGGACGCATATTCGATTGTGCGTAACTTTAATGTGAATGTGGACGGCGACTATGGGACGGAGTACGCCCGGGATTCGTGGGACAATAAGGTGGGATACGTAGGCGATTTGCCTGTCAACCATCCCCCACTTCGATTCTTGTTATTGATACTATGACTTACCTCTCTGACGGGCAGGTCAACTCGTGGTACAGATTGTAGTAAAATCTCGAGGGAGATGAACCCTTCGGAGGGATTATGCGCGCTGTTTCTCCCCGAATTGCTTCGCTAACTCTGCTCATCGTAATTGGCACCGGCTGTGGACAAATCGCAACCAGCCCGGCAAGTACTCCACCCAGTCCTTCCGCCGATTGCGTACCGTCGACCCAACCCGCATTCGCGTACGTGCTGAATCACAGCGACGCGACAATCTCCATGTACACCACAGACTCATGCACCGGCGCTCTCACGGCCACGAACCCGGCGACAGTTCCCACCGGAGTCGATAACGGTTTCAATGCCGAGTCAATGGCGATCGATCCGACGGGCAGCTTCCTTTACGCTGCGAATCTCGGGTCGAATGCAACCGATGCCGCAACCGTTTCCATGTTCACGATTAACCCCAGTACCGGCATGCTGACTGCAACCAGTCCGGCGCAGGTTTCGACTGGGTTCTTCCCTCAGGGAATCGCAGCTTCGGCCAATTTCGTCTACACGGCGAACAGCGATGACAATTCGGTTTCGATGTTCACGATCAATACGGGCAGTGGCTTATTAACGCCCTTATTGCCTTCTGAAACTGTTGTGCCTGCGCTGTATTCTTCGCGTTCTTTGATCTCCAGTCCGGGTTTCGTCACCGTTAGCCCCTCAGGACAATTTCTTTATGTGACCGACCAGGACAACGGCTCAATTTCGACGTTTGCCATAGATTCGGAGACCGGCGCCTTAACCCCGACGAACCCAGCCGGCGTCATCGCCGGCCCGTTTCCCTGGCAAGTCACCTTCGACCCTTCAGGCAATTACGCATACGTTCCGGACGAGGATATGGGCTTCGTTTGCATGTACTCAGTTGATCCCACAACAGGGACGCTGACGCCAAACCCGGCAGTTTCGGTCCCTGCAGGAAACCAGCCGGCATACATGGCTGTGCATCCTTCGGGCAAGTTCGCCTACGTAGTCAACCGTTATGACGGCAATGTGTCTATGTATACAATCGACGCGAGCACCGGCACTCTGGTTCCAAATACGCCAGCCACAGTTCAGGCGGGATCCTGGCCTTATCCGATCGCAGTAAACGCTGCCGGGACCTTTGCCTATGTGGCAAATCAGGATGACAATTCAATATCTATCTACGGAATCGGCTCGAGCGGAGTATTAACTCCGGCGGGGAGGGTTCGAACGGGAAATGATCCCGTAGCCATCGTTCTGAGAAACTGATTTCGGAACAGCATGGAAGCTTCTCCAACCAAGCATCCTTTCCAGACAGATGACGGACTAACCGGAACTTTATTCAAGGCAGCTTCTGGCGATGCCGCGACTTATTGACCGCTCGGTACTACGGGTTCCGAGTCCAGTCAGCCGGATGTCCCCAACCGCCTTCGAAAACGAAGTTGGTCAGCGGCTTTCGCTTTCGCGGACTCGTGTCTCTCTCGCGTAACTTCTCAGGAAGCTCTGCCGAGTTGCCAGGATATCCAACGGCTGCGGCGGTGACGGGTTCATAATCTTGAGGAATCGAAAACTCGCGGCGAGCTTTTTCAACATCGAATCCGGCCATCTGATGTACCACCAGTCCCGACACCGTTGCCTGAAATGTGAGATTGGAGATTGCCTGACCAACGTCGTGGAACGCGTGCCGGTTGAGTTTTCCTGTCGATTCAAACGTCAACTTCGCAACCGACAGCAGAAGCACCGGAGCGTGCTGGGCCCATTGCACATTGAATTCAAGCAGACAACCGAGCAGGCGGTCGAAATCGGATTTGTTTGCTTTCGTGGCCACGATGAAACTCCATGGCTGCTCATTCATGCAAGACGGAGCCCATCGCGCCGCCTCCATCAAGCTGGCCAAGGTTTCGGGCTCGACAGATGTTGACGCGAAGGCTCGAATGCTTCGCCGACCGGCAATCAGAGGATGAATAGGGTGTTCACAAGAGTTCTGTTCGTCTTCGAGAATAATTGGTGCGTCCTTCGCCATCAAATCTCCCGTTCTCCTCAGGCTTTCACCATTGATGCTCGACAACCGGCCGGCGTTGAAGCACGCGGCCAAGTATGCGTTCCTCGAGTGCTGCGAAGCGGGCGCTGCCGCGGGTTCGTGGTCGAGGTATGTTTACGACTTCGTCCAATGCGACGCGCCCTCCTTCAATCAAGATGACGCGGTCCGCCAAGCTTATCGCCTCGGCTACATCGTGAGTTACGAGCATTGCGGTAAAGCCGCGGCTTCGCCAGACGTCTTCGATGAGTTGCTGCATTTCGATGCGTGTTAGCGCGTCCAATGAGCCCAGCGGTTCGTCCAGAAGCAACAAATTCGGATCATGGACCAGAGCGCGAGCCAAAGCTACCCTTTGGCGCTGGCCACCCGATAGGGTGGCAGGCCAGTCGTTGGCTCTTTCTGCCAGACCTACTTGCGCCAGGACTTTTCGCGCCTGCGGGATAAGCGAAGGCTCCAGGCCAAGCATCACGTTGGGAAGAATTCGTCTCCACGGCAACAGGCGGGAGTCCTGGAACATGACCCGAACGTCCGGCTTGCCGCCGTGCTTTGCAACGTTCTCTCCAACGTTGCCCACAATAATGGTTCCTGCTTGCGGCGTTTCCAAACCCACGACGGACCGCAGCAGAGTACTCTTGCCACATCCACTGCGGCCGACAATGGCCACAAATTCACCGGCGGAAATCTCAATATCGAAGTTCTCCAGCACGGTACGTCCGCCGAAGGCAATGCTCACGTTCTCGATTCCGACCGAGACACCACGCGAGCCTCGCTGTTCTCCAGCCGCGATCTCTCTCGAACTGCAAGTGACAGGCAAAGTGGTCCCCTATCGTGCCGTCTGATACGCCGGATTCCAGCGCAGCCAGTAGCGTTCCAGTCCTTTCGCCAGCAGATCGGCGAGTTTCCCCAAAATTGCATACAGCAGACTGCCGACCACCATGACATCCGTCTGCATGAATTCGCGCGCGTTCATCGTCATATAGCCAATGCCCGAGCGCGCTGAGATGGTTTCTGCGACGATCAAGATCACCCACATCAGCCCGAGAGAGAAGCGCACGCCTACCAGAATCGAGGGCAAGGCTCCGGGCAGAATGATCTCGCGGTATAGCGGCCAGCCAGACAGGCCGTAGGTTCGCCCCATCTCCAAAAGGCCGCGATCGACCGAGCGAATCCCGTGAAAAGTGTTGATGTAGACAGGAAAGAAAACACCCAGCGCAACCAGAAAAAGCTTGGCCGATTCGTCGATGCCAAACCACAAGATGACCAGAGGAATGAGCGCCAGAGGAGGGATGTTGCGGACCATTTGAATCGTCGTGTCGAGCAAAATTTCAGCCCAGCGCATTGAGGCGGTGAGCAACCCGAGCAACAGTCCCACCCCGCCACCAACCACGAAACCTGACAAGGCGCGCAGCGTACTGACCCGAACATGCATCCACAATTCACCGGAGGCGCTGAGCGCGATGAATGAACTCACCACTGCACGTGGCGAGGGCAGGAAGCGGCTGGGCAGAATCCCCGCGGAAGATGCCCACTGCCAAACAATCAACAGCAAAATGGGTACGACCCACGGCAACGCTTGCTTCGCCAGAACACTCCGCCGGTGTTGGCTCTTCTTTGCGGATGTTTTCTGTCCCTGATTCATGGTTCCTCGCTCACCGTTTGGCCTGGGTTCCCGTTGGCGTTCCCTGCAAGGTCGCATCACGGACATTAATGTGCTTGGGGATCAACTTGAGGTCGTAGAAAGCGTCCGCGATTCTTTGTTGCTCCACAAGCACGGCATCGCTGACTGGCGTCACCCCGTAGCCGCCCCGCGACAGTGCCAGCTCAAGCGTCGCTTGATCCAAACCGATCTGCGGTTGCAGTGCTGCGGCTGCGTCTTTTGGATTCGTTTTCGCCCACTCATCCACGGCGGCCACTTCCTCCAGAACTATCGCCACTACATCTGCCCGCTTCGCGCCATAGGATCGGGAAGCAAGAAAGAACTGGTGATTGCTGACAACACCGTTGCCATCGGCAAGAATGCGAGCGCCGGTCTGCGTTTGAGCCGCTGCGAGAAACGGCTCCCAAATCGCCCACGCGTCCACACTACCGCGCTCGAAGGCCGCTCGTGCATCCGCGGGGGTGAGAAAGATTGCATCGATGTCTTTGTATTGCACGCCCGCCTTTTCCAGCAGCTTGACCAGTAGAAAGTGAACGTTCGAGCCTTTATTGAGCGCCACTTTCTTGCCCTTGAGTTCGGCCACCGACTTGATGGGCGAATCCTTGGGAACCACAATGGCTTCAGCTGCGGAAGCCGGCGGTTCATTTCCGACGTAAACCAGATCCGCCCCGGCTGCCTGAGCAAAGATGGGCGGGGCTTCGCCCACCGTGCCGAAGTCGATGCTGCCCACGTTCAAACCCTCGAGTAACTGCGGCCCGGCGGGAAATTCGGTCCATTTGACCTCAACGTGCAGGGGCGCCAGCCGTTTCTCCAAACTGCCGCGTGCTTTCAGCAGCACCAGAGTGCCGTATTTCTGGTATCCGATGCGTATGACGTTATCGGCGTTCTGGGTCAAAGCGAATGGCGCAAGGGCCGTTAGGATCAAGACGCCCACCAGGATCGTGACGCGAATCTTTGCAGGTAGAGAATTGGTCATAAAATTTAGCTCCTTATGTTGCTCCCGCTCCACGAACACTTTTCACGAATAAAATGACGGCTTCGGAAGCTGACGGTTCAACACCCAGTCTCCCAACTCGCGAATCTTATAATCGACCGGATCGTGCAACGTGTGAGTGCGCAGGTTGCGCCAGAAGCGGTCGATCCGCGCGGGACCGGCAGCGGCACGCGCTCCCATCACTTCAAACATCCGGCTGGTAATCTCCAGGCCGACCTTGTTGGTAGTTACCTTCGAAGCGGCGACGTCCAGCGCGCACTTGCCGCGCTGGTTCTCGGTGATAGCGTCTCCGCTCTCCCAGGCTCGCTGCAAAGAGTCTCCCGCGATGTCTGTGAGGGCCTGCGCGGCTTGAAGGCTGACAAAGAAACTGCCGTAATTCGCCAGAATGTAAGGATCCTCCGTGGCACTCTGCGCGGTTGAAGCAATCCAAGGCCGGGTTTGCGCCACAGTATAGTTGCGCGATTCCTCCAGCGCGCCTTCGGCGATTCCCAGAAAAATATTGCTTAGAATCAGTTGCGCAATGCATGAGCGCAAGGACGCTCTGATGCTCCCAAGCGGTCCGGGTGTCTTCAGGAACTCCTCCTGCGAGGCGGCTACGTCGCAGAACTCCACGGTTCCGCTGTCTGTTTGCCGCTGTCCCATAGCATCCCAGTCATCGAGAATGCGAATCCCCGGCCGGCCAGAGGGTATAGCGGCTACCATGAACTTTTCGTCCACCGAGCGAATCGCGGAAACGATCAGCATGTCGGAGTCGAGCGCGCCGGAACAAAAGCTCTTGCGCCCGTTGATGAGATATCCCCCATTCTTGGGAGTAAGGCCTGTACGCTTGTCGAGCGGATTGAGCGCGTTGCCCCAGAACCATTTATTGCGGACGGTTTCAGTAAAAAGCTCTTCAGTCTGTGGCCATGATCCGTAGAGCGATACGGAAGCCAGCATGAGATGCTGAAAACCGAACAGATGGGCAATCGAACTATCGATACGGGCGAAAACGCGTATGAGCTTCATCGTATCCGTCCATTCCATTCCCCAACCGCCCAGCTCCGCCGGAATCGTCACGTTGAGCAGGCCACTCCCGCGCAACAGGTCTCTCTCAGTCTTCGCCGTGCCGCCTCGCTTATCGCGTTCAACGGCAGTTTGAGCAAATGCCGCAGCCAATTGGTCGGCAATCTCGAAAGCATGTTGCCGGGGCGGAACGTTAACTGCGATGTGATTTACCGTAGAAAGCACTACAGTCCTTCCGTGTCGTCAGGCACGTGGCTCCATACTCCGCGTGCTTGCCACTGCTGCCCCAGCAGCACCTCTGTTGAATTGGTGTTGCTATAGCAGCACACCCCTATCGACTGAACCGCCTGACATCCGCTGTAACTGCGTGAAAACTCCAAATTCATGAACCCGGACTCACTGTTACGTTGGCACGACAATTGCCAAAGCGAGTGGGAACTCAGTCCTCCCCGGAAAGAGATCGAAAACATGGAAGTGTTCTGGTTCTTACCAACTCACGGAGACGGTCGTTACCTTGGCTCTGCCGAACAGGCTCGAACTGTCAACTACGGTTATTTGAAGCAGATTGCTCAAGCGGCCGACCAGCTTGGGTTTCAAGGCGTGCTACTGCCCACCGGCCGATCGTGTGAAGACGCTTGGGTCGTGGCGTCAACTCTGGTGCCAGTAACCACCAGGCTGAAGTTCTTAGTCGCGATTCGCCCTGGCATCACTTCCCCCACAGCTGCCGCACGAATGGCAGCGACGTTTGACCGGCTTTCAGACGGCCGGCTGCTGATCAACGTGGTTACGGGCGGCGATCCCGACGAGGCGCTCGGCGACGGTGTTTTTCTCACTCACGATGAGCGTTATGAAGTAACAGAGGAATTTCTCCAGATCTGGCGCGAAGCAGTGGCCGGTAAAGCAATTACATTGAACGGGAAGCATCTTCATGTGCAGAACGCAAAGGTCCTGTATCCGTCGGTGCAAAAGCCGCATCCCCCGCTCTATTTCGGCGGATCGTCGAAAGTTGCTTACGGGCTGGCAGCGCGACAGGTTGATGTTTACCTCACTTGGGGCGAACCGCCGCAAGCGGTTGAAGAGAAGGTTGCGGCAGTTCGACGTCTGGCGGAGGAACAAGGCCGCTCAGTCAGGTTCGGCATTCGCCTGCATGTGATTGTTCGCGAAACAGCGCAAGAAGCGTGGGCCGCAGCAAATGACTTGATTCGCTACGTCGACGACGACACCATCGCCAGAGCACAAAAAACATTCGCACGTTTCGACTCCGAAGGGCAGCGCCGCATGGCAGAGTTGCATCGCGGCGGCCGAGAAAAGCTGGAAGTAAGTCCTAATCTCTGGGCAGGCGTTGGCTTAGTGCGCGGAGGCGCCGGCACGGCGCTGGTTGGCGATCCGGCCACGGTTGCGAAAAGAATGCAGGAGTACTCCGACCTGGGAATTGAGACCTTCATTCTGTCCGGTTATCCGCACCTTGAAGAGGCGTACCGCGTGGCTGATTTGCTGTTTCCACATCTGCCGATTTCATCGAGACCGGAAAAATCAGTTGGAAACGTCACGGGCCCATTCGGAGAAATAGTCGCCAACGAATACCTGCCGCGCACGACCGCGCCGACACCGGTGCCGGTGCAACAAAGTTAGTAGCGAAAGATTGCGCGCCCTATCGGCTGTTGGGCAACTCACCGCATTGCATCAGCCTGGCCCGAATGATGTTCCGGCTGATGCCGAGCAGGCGGGCCGTCTGCACTTGATTGCGGTGACAGAATTCATAGGCTGTTCTCGTAATTGCCGTTTCGATCTCAGCGTGTAGGTTGGGACGGCCATCTTCAAAAAGTGCCATTAGCGAATCATGCAACGCTTCGAGGGGCTGGACTCGACCACTAGCCGCGATTCGGAGCCCAAGAGGAGAGAGCCTTAAATCTTCCGGTCTGACTACATTTTCCCGGCAAACCAGCAGAGCGTGATGGATGACATTTTCCAGTTCTCGCGTATTGCCTGGCCAGGAGTGCCCGCTAACCAGTACATTGATTGCCTCCGCGCTCAGAACCGGATCTTTCAATCCCAGACGTTCTCCATAAACTCCCAGAAAGTACCGCGCTAAGGGCAGAATGTCACCCGGCCGTTCGCGCAATGGAGGAATATGCAGCGTGGCAACCTGGAGCCGATAATAAAGATCTTCGCGGAAACGTCCTGCGGCAACCGCATCCTCAAGATTTACGTTAGTCGCAGCTACCACGCGAACGTCGATAGCAACCGGACTACGCGAACCCAACCGAACTACTTGGCGCTCTTGCAGCACTCGGAGCAACTTCACCTGCATGGCGAACGGCAAATCTCCGATTTCATCCAGGAATAATGTTCCACCCCGAGCTGCTTCAAACCATCCCGCTCGGGCTACCGTCGCTCCGGTGAATGAGCCGCGCTCATGACCGAACAATTCGCTCTCGACCAGGCTTTCAGAAAAAGCTCCGCAATTCACCGCCACAAACGGACCGTCAGCACGCGGGCTCAGCTTATGCACGTGTCTGGCAATGAGTTCCTTGCCGGTACCGGTTTCCCCAGTGACCAGCACGTTTGCCGTGCTGGGTCCGATCAAGTGAATTCTTTCGAGTAATGCCATGGACTTAACGTCTTCAAACACCAGGGCAGACGCCCTTGGGCCCAATGGCACGACAGCTGGACCCGGAAAACTTAGAAGTTGCTTGGGAACTGGCGAGAGCGACATTGTATCAACTCTACTATATCAATTGACATGATAGGATATGCCGGTCGGCCGTGTCAAGTATCTGTACTCGTCCCTGATGCACAGAAAAGCCATGATTCCAATCCACATTCTGAGGATGAATTCCTCCCACGACATTCCACAACAATCATGTGAGACACGCGATATGCCGGCACCAGTCCGGAATCTCTCAGATCAACCGCCCAAAGCCGAACAGATATTGGCCGGGGAACGGGC
>Ga0181525_10002659_pt1 | contig 14475 bp, 14 predicted proteins | sample PEATcosm2014_Bin_48_FD_121100 | JGI IMG/M metagenome (GOLD analysis project Ga0181525, IMG submission 121100) | Peatland microbial communities from MTU Mesocosm Facility, Houghton, MI, USA - PEATcosm2014_Bin06_10_metaG | ecosystem: Environmental > Terrestrial > Soil > Wetlands > Peat | place...
AATCAAGGGCGATGGCGTCTTGCGAAGCCAAGAAGGAACGCCGTGATCAACGATCCCTATCGCGATCTGGAATCCCGCTTCCGCCGCCTCGGCCTGCTGCAGGAGGCTTCGGGATTCTTGAGCTGGGACACCGACACCATGATGCCCGAGGGCGGCGCCCAATCGCGCGCCGAACAGCAAGCCGCGCTCGACGTGGTCTGCCATGGGCTGCTGACCGGCCCGGACCTGCCCGATCTCTTCGCCGCCGCCGATGCCGAAACCGGGCTCGATCTCTGGCAAAGCGCCAATCTGCGGGAAATGCACCGCGCATGGATTCACGCGACGTCGGTACCGGCCGATCTGGTCGAGGCTTCGTCCCGGGCCTGCTCGGCCTGCGAGATGGCGTGGCGCAAGGCGCGGCCGGCGAATGATTACCCATCGGTGCGGCCCTTGCTGCAAACCGTGCTCGATCTCGCGCGCCAGATCGGCCAGGCGAAGGCGGCCAAGCTCGGCGTCTCGCCCTACGAAGCGCTGCTCGATCAGTTCGAGCCCGGCGGCCGCGTCAAGGATATCGATCCGCTGTTCGCGCGGCTGTCCGAAATCCTCCCCGGCTTGATCGAAGACGCGCTCGCGGCGCAAGGCGCCCGCCCGGCGCCGTTGCGACCGCCGGGCCCGTTCCCGGTCGCGGCGCAACGCGCCGCCGGCAGCGCGCTGATGGAAAAGCTGGGCTTCGATTTCGCCCATGGCCGGCTCGATGTCAGCCAGCATCCGTTTTCCGGCGGCACGCCCGACGACGTGCGCATCACCACGCGCTACGACGAAAGCGATTTCGCCCGCGCGCTGATGGCGGTGCTGCACGAAACCGGCCATGCGCTCTACACCAGCGGCCTGCCCGCCGCCTGGCGCCACCAGCCGGTCGGCGAGGCGCGCGGCATGAGCATCCATGAAAGCCAGTCGCTGCTGATGGAGATGCAGCTGTGCCGCTCGCGCGAATTCCTGGTTTTCGCCGCGCCCATCCTGCGAAGCTGCTTCGGCGGTTCGGGTCCGGAATGGGAGGCGGAGAATCTCTACCGCCTCGGCACCCGGGTCGCGCGCAGCTTCATCCGCGTCGACGCCGACGAGGTCACGTATCCCGCGCATGTGATTTTGCGTTACCGGCTGGAACGCGCCATGATCGCCGGCGAGTTGGGCCTCAAGGATCTGCCGGCGGCATGGAACGAGGGCATGAAAAGTCTCCTGGGCGTGGCGCCGCCCGACGACCGCCAAGGCTGTCTCCAGGACATCCATTGGTACGATGGCGGCTTCGGCTATTTCCCCACCTACACGCTGGGCGCCATGACCGCGGCGCAGCTGTTCGACGCGGCCAAGCGCGCCCCGTCCGTGACCAGGGGAATAGCCCGGGGCGATTTCGCGCCGTTGGTCACCTGGCTGCGCGCGCATGTGCACGGGCTCGGCTCGAGCGTGTCGACCTCCGAGATCATTGTCCGCGCCACCGGCAAGCCGCTCGACACCGACGTGTTCGAGCGCCACTTGCGCACGCGCTATCTCGCGGCATAGGCTCGCCCCGAATCCCGCCCGATTCCCGGAACACCATGCGCTACATCAGCACCCGCGACGGCCGGTCTCCGGCCGAAGCGCGCCCGTTCGACGATATTCTGCTGGCCGGGCTCGCGCCCGATGGCGGGCTCTATGTGCCTGAAAAATGGCCGCTATTGGCCGCGGGCGAACTGCGCGCGCTGAAGGGCAAGAGCTACGCCGAAACCGCATTCGCGGTCACCTCGCCGTTCCTTGGCGACGCTTTGCCGCCGGCGGAGTGGCGCGCCATCATCGATCGGGCCTATCGGGGATTCGACGATGCGGATGTGGCGCCGTTGCGGCGGCTTTCGTCCGATCTTTATCTCCTCGAGCTGTTTCACGGCCCGACGCTCGCCTTCAAGGATTATGCCTTGCAGCTCATCGGGCCACTGTTCGACGCCGTGCTCAAGCGCAAGCGCCGGCGCGTCACCGTCATCGGCGCCACCTCGGGCGATACCGGCTCGGCGGCGATCGAGGCCTGCCGCGACCGGGAATCCATCGACATCTTCATGCTGTATCCCGCCGGGCGGATTTCCGAGGTGCAGCGCCGCCAGATGACCACGGTGCCATCGGCCAACGTCCATGCCGTCGCCATCGACGGCACCTTCGACGATTGCCAGGATCTGGTGAAGGCGATGTTCGCCGATGAAAAATTCCGTGCGGCGTTCCAGCTCTCGGCGGTCAATTCGATCAACTGGGCGCGCATCATGGCGCAGATCGTCTACTACGTCGCTTCCGGGGTGGCGCTGGGCGCGCCGGACGGAAAAGTCGCCTTCGCCGTGCCGACCGGAAATTTCGGCAATGTCTATGCCGCGCACGCCGCGCGTTGCATGGGCCTGCCGGTATCCCGGCTGATCGTCGCCACCAACCGCAACGACATCCTGGCGCGGTTCTTCAACCGCGGCGCCATGACCATTGGCAAGGTGGAGCCGACCATCTCGCCAAGCATGGATATCCAGGTTTCGAGCAATTTCGAGCGGCTCTATTTCGAACTGGTGGGCCGCGACGGCAAGGCGGTGGCATCCGCCTTTTCGGAATTCCGCAAAACCGGCACGCTGCCCATCGCCAAGACGCAATGGGAAAAGGCGCGCGGCCTGTTCGAAGCCTATCGCATCGACGAGGATCGGACCCGCGCCACCATGGCGGCGGCCTACAAGCAAAGCGGCCGGCTGATCGATCCGCACAGCGCCGTGGCGCTGGCCGCCGCCGAGGAAGCGCGCCACGATCCGTCCATGTCCAAGCCCGCCGGACCCATGGTGGTGGTGGCGACCGCGCATCCGGCCAAATTCCCCGAGGCGGTCGAAAGCGCCACCGGCATTAGGCCCGAGGCGCCGCCGCGCCTCGCCAAGCTCATGAGACTTCCGGAGCGGCTGGAACGGTTGCCCAACCGGCTGGGTGATGTGGAGGATTTCATCGGATCCCGCGCGCGGCTGGGAGAAGGCCGATGAGCATCCGGCTTTCCCGCCTGTCGAACGGCATGGGCGTGCTCACCGACAAAATGGATTCGGTCGAGACCGTGTCCTTGGGCGTCTGGGTCGATGTCGGCACCCGCCACGAGCCCAAGGAAATAAACGGCGTGGCGCACCTGCTTGAACACATGGCGTTCAAGGGCACAACGCGGCGCTCGGCGCTCAAAATCGCCTCCGAGGTCGAGGATGTCGGCGGCCATTTGAACGCCTATACCTCGCGCGAGCACACCGCCTATTACGCCAAGGTGCTGAAACAGGACATCCGCCTCGCGGTCGATATCCTCGCCGATATCCTGCAACACTCGGTGTTCGACGCCACCGAACTCGAACGCGAACGCGCCGTGATCCTGCAGGAGATCGGCCAGGCCCAGGACACGCCCGACGACATCATCTTCGACTTCTTCCAGGAGCAGGCATATCCCGACCAGCCGATGGGCCGTCCGGTGCTGGGCCGGGCCGAAATCATCCGCGGCATCGGCCGCGATACCGTGGCCGGCTATCTCGAGCGCAACTACGCCGCGCCGGGCATGCTGCTGGTGGCGGCGGGAAACTGCGAGCACGACGAGCTCGCGGCCTTGGCCGAAAGTCAATTCGCCGACCTGCCGCTTCAGAGCCAGGCCGCGAGCGAAGCCGCGCGCTATGCCGGGGGCGACCACCGCGAGACGCGCGATCTGGAACAGGCGCATATCGTTTTGGGCTTTCCGGGCTTCGCGGCGTCCGATCCCGATTATACCGCCGCCTCGGTGGTGTCGGCGGCGCTGGGCGGCGGCATGTCCTCGCGTCTGTTCCAGGAGATCCGCGAGAAGCGCGGTCTGGTCTATTCGATCTACAGCTTTTCCCAGGGCTACGGCGACGGCGGCGTCTTCGGCGTCTATGCCGGCACCGGCGAGAAGGAAGCAGCCGAGCTGCTGCCGGTCTTGTGCGAGGAATTCCGCAAGCTTGGCCAAGGCTTCCGGTCCGAGGAGCTGGCGCGCGCCCGCGCCCAGCTCAAATCGGGATTGCTGATGTCGCTCGAGGCGACCTCGGCGCGCGCCGAACACCAGGCCAACCACATGCTCACCTTCGGCCGGCCGTTTGATTCGGGCGAATTGATCCGGCGCATCGATGCGGTGGATGACGCGGCGGTTGCGCGCGTGGTTTCCCGCTTCGCCAGCGCCCGGCCGACCTTTGCCGCGCTCGGCCCGATCGGCAAGGTCGAGGCCTATGAGCGCCTCCTCGAACGCCTCGGGGCGTGAGGGGAGAGCGGCCATGCCCTTCGAATTCACCGGCTTGGCGCGGCTGTTGGGCGCGGCGCCGCCGCCCTTCCGCCTGGTTGGAACGCGCGCCGTGCTGCGCACGCCCGAGCCCGGCGATTTCGCGGCATGGACCGCCCTGCGCACGGAATCGCGCGGTTTCCTGGTGCCGTTCGAGCCGAGCTGGCCGGCCGACGCGCTGTCGCGCGCGGGCTATCGCCGCCGGCTCCGGCGCTACGCGCAGGATTGGCACGGCGACCAGGGCTACAGCTTTCTGCTGTTCCGCCGCGAGGACGGGGCGCTGCTGGGCGGCGTCAGCCTGAGCAATGTGCGTCGCGGCGTCGCCGAAACCGCCAGTCTCGGCTATTGGATCGGCGAGCGGTACGCGCGCCAGGGCTACATGACCGAGGGTCTGCGCCTCACGCTCTCTTTCGCCTTCGAACGGCTGCGGCTCTATCGCGTCGAGGCGGCTTGCCTGCCGCACAATACCGCCAGCCGGCGGCTGCTGCTCAAAAGCGGTTTCCGCGAGGAGGGCTATGCCCGCCAATATTTGTCGATCGACGGCAAATGGCAGGACCACGTGCTGTTCGGGCTGTTGCGCGAGGACTGGACCAGAAACGCCGCAGGGCCGCGATGAATTCAGGCGCGGCCGGATTCGCCGGACAGCGACAACAGGTCGACGCCGAGCTTGGCCAGCGCGAGCTGCCATTTCTCGGCCTGGTTCGCGCCGAACACGATGTCTTCGTCGGAGTCGACGCTGAGCCAGCCATTGGCTTGCAGCTCGGCGTCGAGCTGGCCGGGCCCCCAGCCGGCATAGCCCAGCGCCAGCAGGCTTTTCTTGGGCCCGCCGCCCTTGCCGATGGCGCGCAGAATCTCGAGCGTGGCGGTGAGCGCGACGTTGCCGCCCACCACCAGCGTGCCGTCCTCGACGTAATCGGCGGAATGCAGCACGAAACCGCGCCCGACCTCGACCGGGCCGCCGAAATGGATTTGTTTTCCGCCTTCCGGGCCGGCGCTCTCGATGCCGAGCTGCCGCATCAGATTCGGCCAAGTGACGTCGTCCAGCAGCCGGTTGACCACCAGCCCCATCGCGCCGTCGGCATTGTGCGCGCAGACGAAGACCACCGTGCGCGTGAAGCGCGAATCCTGCATCTGCGGCATGGCGACCAGAAGATGGCCGGAAAGCGAGGTCATGACAGTCTCCTTCCCCAAGAGATTAGCGCGGCCTTGGATGCTGGCAAGCGGGGAAAAAGAATTATCGCCCTGGTTCTGGGCATTTTTATGTTCACCGCCGCCGCCCCGGCCGTGGCGCAAGATCCGGCCTCGCCGTGGTTTTCGACCGATCAGGGCCGCGTGCGGCTTATTGCCGCCTCGCCCGCTGTGAGCGACGGGGCGAGCGTCCTGCTCGGTCTGCAATTCGAGCTCGCGCCGCATTGGAAGATCTATTGGCGCTCGCCGGGCGATGCGGGATATCCGCCGCGCCTGGATTGGACGGGCTCGGACAATCTGGCGGACGCGGAAATATCCTGGCCGGCGCCGCAGCGCTTCTCGGTGCTGGGCCTGGAGACCATGGGCTATACCGACGCGGTGGTGTTGCCGATAACCGCGCGGCTGATCGAAAATGGTAAGGCCTTGTCGCTGGTTGCCGCGCTCGACTATCTCACCTGCAACGACATCTGCATTCCCTATCAGGCCAAGCTCAGGCTCGATCTGCCTTCCGGCGCGGCGCCTGCGGGCGCCCAGGGTTATGCCGCGCTCATCGCGCAATACCAGGCGCTGGTTCCGGGCAACGGCGAGGCGGCGGGGTTGAAGCTGCTCGGCGCCGCGGTCGAAACCGGCGCGCGGCCGGCGCTGCTGCTGCGCCTCCACAGCGACCAGAATCTGATCCAGCCCGACGCCTTCATCGAAGGCGCGGGCGAGGTGGATTTCGCCGCGCCGGTGACACTACCGGGCGAAACGCCGGGCGAGACGGTTTTGCGCCTCGCCGCCGAGGGCAAGAGCAGCGCGATCACGGCCCTGGCGGGGCAGACTCTGACCATCACCCTGGTCGACGGCGCGCGCGCGATGGAAGGAAATGTCACGCCGGTGCTCGCGCCCGCGTCGTCGCCCGGTCTCCATATCTGGCTCGTTATGCTGGCACTGGCGCTGGCCGGCGGGCTGATCCTCAATTTCATGCCCTGCGTGCTGCCGGTTCTGGCGCTGAAACTGTTGGCGGCGGTAGCGCACCGGGAACAAGGATCGCGCGCGGTGCGCGCCGGTTTCCTCGCCAGCGCCGCCGGCATTCTCGCCGCCTTCCTGGGATTGGCGGTGTTCGCCGTCGGCCTGCGCCTGGCCGGTCTCTACGCCGGTTGGGGGCTGCAATTCCAGTCGCCGCTGTTTCTGGGCGTCATGATCGTGCTGCTGCTGCTGTTCGCCGCCAATCTTTGGGGTCTCTATCAAATTCCGCTGCCGGGGTTCGTGGCGGCGCTGGGCGAACGCAAGGCATTGCTGGGCAGCTTCGGCGCCGGGGTGCTGGCGACACTACTGGCGACGCCTTGCACCGCGCCGCTGCTCGGCACCGCTCTGGGTTTCGCGCTCGCTTCCGGGCCGGCGGAAATCCTGGCGATCTTCGCGGTCATGGGGCTGGGGCTGGCCTTGCCGTATCTCGCCGTCGCGGCGCTGCCCGGCCTGGCGCTCAAACTGCCGCGGCCGGGTCGGTGGATGCTCGATTTGAAGCGCGTGCTCGCCCTGGCCCTGGTGCTGAGCGCCGCTTGGCTGAGCTGGGTGCTGGCGTCCGAGCTCGGCCCGCCGCCAGAGGCCACGGCAACGGATTTCTGGCAGCCCTTCGACGCCGCCGCGATTCCCGGTCTGGTGCGCGATGGCCATATCGTCTTCGTCGACGTCACCGCTGATTGGTGCCTCACCTGTAAGGTGAACGAGCGGCTGGTGCTCGATCAAGATTCGGTGAGACAGGCGCTGGCGGACCACGGCGTGGTCGCCATGCGGGCCGATTGGACGCGGCCCGATCCCGCCATCGCGCGCTATCTGCGGGAATTCGGCCGTTACGGCATCCCGTTCAACGCGGTCTATGGACCGAACCTGCCGGCGGGCCGTGCGCTGCCCGAAATCCTGACCGCGGACAGGGTTCTGGCCGCGCTCGGCCAGGCGTCCGGCGGTCCGGGGCGATAACGCAAGGCGATTTTTGCCCATTGGAATTTGCCCGGAGCGCGGTCTATCTTGGCGCCATCCAGGGCAACCAAAACACAGGGGACGGCGAATGGCGATCAAGGTTGGCGACAAGATTCCCTCGGTCAAGCTCAAGCATATGACCGCGGACGGCATCAAGGACATCACCACCGACGAGATCTTCAAGGGCAAGAAGGTGGTGCTGTTCGCGCTGCCCGGCGCCTTCACGCCCACCTGTTCGGCCAAGCATCTGCCGGGCTTCATCGAAAAGAACGCGACCGTCAAGGCCAAGGGCGTCGACACCGTCGCCTGCCTGTCGGTCAACGACGCCTTCGTCATGGGCGCCTGGGGCAAGGCGCAGAACGCCGGCGACAAGGTGCTGATGCTGGCCGACGGCAGCGGCGATTTCACCAAGGCGGTCGGGCTCGAACTCGATTTGACCGCCAACGGCATGGGGCTGCGCTCCAAGCGTTACGCCATGGTGGTGGATGACGGCGTGGTGAAGACCTTGAACGTCGAGGCGCCGGGCGCCTTCGAGGTCTCGAGCGCCGACGCGGTGCTCAAGGCACTCTAGGCCGGCAATCGACAACCGTCGGCTTTCAACCCGGCGGGCGCGGTCGATGCCCGCGCGTGCCGGGCCGGGCCATCAGTGCGAAATCTCCTCCAGCGGCTTGCCGCTGGTCTCAACGGCAAAGAGCACGATGGCGATCCCGGCGATGAAGGCGACGGCGGCGAAGATCAGGAACACGGCGCCGATGCCGCTCGCCAGGAAATATCCCACGATCAAGGGGCCGACCATGGACGCCAACCGCAACCACGCGGTGCCCAAGGATGTGGCGAAGGCGCGCACCCGCGTCGGATAGACCTCCGGGGTGTAGAGATAGGCGCCCAATACCGACAGCCCGGCGAAGTAATAGGCGACGCCGCTGCAGATGAAGAAACACGTCGCCGAACCCAAACCCAAGAACCAGACGAAAACCAATGCGCCGCCGGCGCCGAAGAACGCGACGGTAAAGAGCCACCGGCGTCCGATCCGATCGGCCGTAAGGCCCGCGGTAATGCCGCCGACCAGCTGCATGAAAGTACCGAAGGTGGCCAAACGCAGCGACGTTTCGAGCGGCAGGTTGAACACCGTTCGATAGAGCGTCGGCAGCCAGGTGCTGAGGCTGTAGGTCACGAGGAACGTCGCGAACCAGATCAGCCAAACCACCAGGCTGCGTTTGAGATAATCCGGGCCGAGAACGTCGCGCCAGGACGGCCGCCTGGTATCGGCATAGCCGCGTTTGCCGGGCGGCGCGAGCCTGCGGCCGGTGGCCTTCTCGACCTCCGCTTCGATTCGGACAATCGCGCGTTCCGCGTCCTCGATCCGGTTGCGGCTCGCAAGCCAGCGCGGCGATTCCGGCAGCGCCCAACGCAAGGACAACGCGACCAGGATCGGCGCCGCGCCGATATAGAACATGGCCTGCCATCCCAAATTCGGCACGACAAAGGAACCGACCCAGCCCGAGATGAAAAGACCGACGGTGAAGATGCATTCGTACAGGATGACGAAGCGGCCGCGGCCGGGCGCCTTGGCGATCTCGCTGATATAGACGGCCGCAATCGGCACTTGCCCGCCGAGGCCAAGACCTTGGATGGTGCGGAAGAGCAGCAGCGAGTGGTAATCCCATGCGAAACCGCAAAGCAGGCTCATCACGGAGAACAGGCTGATCGCTCCCATGAGCGCCGGCAGCCGGCCCCACCGCTCGGCGCAAGCGCCGAACAGCAACGCCCCCACGAGCTGGCCGAGATAACCGGTCGAGATCAGCAAGCCGATATCCGGCCCCGACAGGGACCAAAGCGGCTTCAGCACCGGCAAAACCTGGGCGATGGTGAGCGCGTCGAAGGCGTCGAAGAACGTCGCGGTTCCGATCAGCACGCGCGCCTTGACGTGCCATGACGAGAACGGCATGCGCTCGATCCGGGCAGCGACGTCGCGGATGGCGGCGACTTGCGCGTCGTCGTAAGGGCGCGCGTTTTGCATCGCGGTCATGGTCATCGTTTCCCCCTGCTAGGTTTTTTTTATATTTGATTAGAGACCGGCGCCGGAAGCAAATCGTACCTCTTTAGGCGTCCGCGGCCTAGCCGTTTCCCCGGCGCCCGGTTTCGATCGCGACGCGCGCCAGCGCGTCGGCGCGCTCGTTTTCGGCATGGCCGGCATGGCCCCTGACCCAGCGCCACGCGACGCGGTGGCGAACGAGCGCGGCTTCGAGCCTTTGCCACAAATCCCGGTTCTTCACCGGCTTTTTGTCGGCCGTCTTCCAGCCGCGCTTCTTCCAGGATTCGAGCCACAGCGTAATGCCGTCATGCAGGTAGCGGCTGTCGGTGTGGATCACGGCGCGCATGCCGCGCTGCAAGTGTTCGAGCGCGGCGATCGCCGCCATCATTTCCATGCGGTTGTTGGTGGTCTCCTTCTCGAAGCCGGACAATTCCTTCTCGTGGCCGTCCCAGCGCAGCACCGCGCCCCAGCCGCCGGGACCGGGATTGCCGCTGCAGGCGCCGTCGGTGAAGATCTCGACCGTCCCGCCCTTGTCCTCAGAAGCCATAGGCCTTCGCATCGGTGATGCCGCGGTGGAAGCGCAGCTTGCGCAGGTATTCGAGCGGATCCTTGGGCTTGACCAACGCGCCTTCGGGATGGTTGAGCCGGTCGTAGAGCCGCGTCAGCAGGAAACGCAGCGCGCTGCCGCGCGCCAGCACCGGCAACGCCGCGATCTCGGCCGGCCCGAGCGGCCGGACGGCGCGGTATTGCGCCAGCATCGCCCGCGCCTTGGTGACGTTGAAGCTGCCATCCGCCTCGAAACACCAGGCATTGAGGCAGATCGCCAGATCGTAGGCGAAGAAGTCGGTGCAGGCGAAATAGAAGTCGATCAATCCCGATACCTTCTCGCTGCGGAAGAACACGTTATCGGGGAACAGATCGGCGTGTATCACGCCCTCGGGCAGGCCGGACGGCCAAAGCCGTTTCAATTCCTCGAGTTCGCCTTTGAGCTCGTCCTTGAGCCCGGTCGCGACCGTGTCGGCGCGCGGCGCGCAGGCGCGATAAAGCCCTTCCCAGCCCGCGAGCGACAGGGTGTTGATCCTGCTTTGCGTGAATCCGGCGACCGCCGCGTGCAACCGCGCCAGGGCTCTCCCCACTTCAGCGCAGTGGAAAGGGTGGATTCGGCGCGGCCATAGGCCCTCGAGGAAGCTGACGATCGCCGCCGGCTTGCCGCACAGCCGGCGCAGCGCCTTGCCGTCCGTGCCGTGGATCGGGGTCGGGCAGGCGATGCCCTGCGCCGCCAGATGCTCCATCAGCGCCAGGAAAAACGGCAGATCGGCGGGTTCCACCCGCTTCTCGTAAATGGTCAGGATGTAGGTGGCCTTCTCGGTGCGCAGCAGAAAGTTGGAGTTCTCGACGCCCTCGGCGATACCCTTGCAGGACACCACCTCGCCGATGGCATATTCGGCGATGAAGGCCTTGAGTTCTTCGTCGGGGACATCGGTGTAGACGGCCATGGGGGGAGCTTGTGCCGCCTTGCTGCGTCGCATAGAGTGCGGGCCGGTTTTAAGCCCGGGCTGCCGGGCACGTTAATACAGGCTGAACCCTTTAGGAAAGAGCGATGATCGGCGTGAAGCTCCCGGGCCCGGCGTCCCGTTTCTTCGGTCATGCGGCCGCCCTCTTGCTTGCGGCGATGCTGGCCGGCTGTTCCGGCGCAAATCAGGAAGATGTCACTTGCCCCTCCTCGGCGATCGCGCCCGATCTCGACGCCGTCGCCATATTCGTCCCCGGCGCGTCACCCAATGCCGCCGGTTCCGCCGGCGTCCAGGCCGCCGGCAAGATATTCAATGTCAGCCAGAAATGCGAGCGCGAGAAGGGCGGCATCGTGGTCAACACCCTCATCACCATCAACGCGGTGCGGTTGGAGCCGAGAATACAGCGCGCCGAATTCGTCTATTTCGTCGCCGTGGTCGACAGCGCGCGCAACATTTTGAACGAGCAGCGCTTCACCCTGGGCGCCCAGTTCACCAGCCAGGATTACCGTCAATACGGCGAACAGATCAGCGTTCACCTGCCGCTCGAGCACGTCTCGTCCGGCGACGGCTATGCCATCGTCGTCGGATTCCAGCTCACGCCCGAGCAGCTTGAATTCAACCGCACCCATAAGCCGTCATGAGCGGCGTCGCTGACGGCCATAGACCGGCCCGCAGCGGATGAAGGACGAACCTCCCCGCCGCGCGCCGCGATTTCCTGCCATGCGCGGGATGCGCGCGCAACGCGCGCGGCAGGCGCTGCGCGCAACCCGCACCGATCTCTACCATGTGCTCTTGACCAGCGGCTGGGTCGGCTTCTTCGCGCTGCTGGCGGCGTCCTATGTCGTGTTCAATCTGGCCTTCGCGTTTTTGTACTGGCTCCAGCCCGGCGGCATCTTCAACGCCAAGCCTGGTTCTTTCGCGGATGCTTTCTTCTTCAGCGTCCAGACCATGGCGACCATCGGCTATGGCGACATGCATCCGGCGACGCTCTACGCCAATCTGCTGGTGACGGTCGAGGTTTTGCTCGGCCTGACCGGCTTCGCGCTCGCCACCGGGCTCATTTTCTCGCGCTTCTCGCGCCCGACCGCGCGCATCATGTTCAGCCGCGACGCCGTGGTCACCACCTACGACGGCCGGCCGGTGCTGATGTTCCGCGCCGCCAATCAGCGCCGCAACCGGATTAACGAGGCGCAGGCGAGCCTGATGCTGGTGCAGAACGAATGGACCAGGGAAGGCACGGTGATGCGGCGGTTCTACGATCTCAAGCTGACGCGCGCGCGCAACCCAGCCTTCATCCTAACCTGGACGGTGATGCATCCGATCGACGACGACAGCCCGTTGAAGGGCGTGAAGCCCGAAGCGTTGAAAGAGCGGGAGGCGGAGATCGTCGCCGCGCTATTCGGCGTGGATGAAAGCTTCTCCCAGACGATTTACGCCCGCTACGGCTATACCGCCGATCACATCCGCTGGGGCGGGCGCTTCACCGACATCATCGGGCGGACGCCGGAAGGCCGGCTCACCGTCGATTACGAAAAATTCCACGACATAGAAGAAGAGGGCGGTTGAGCCGCCCTCTTCATTCCCGTCCGAATGCAGGCCGCGTTACATCTTGGGCGTGATCTGGCCGCGGATCTCGCCGCCTTTGTTGTTGGCGGTATGGATGTTGATGTAGGTATTGCCCGAGCTCAGATCGGTGATCTGCGCGTCGGTCAGAACCGCCGATCCGGTCAGCGGGCTTGCCATGCCGTTGGGAGCGAGATTGACTTCGACCCCGGCATTGGCGCCCATCGCCGCCGGGCCGTGGATATGGGATGCCACCGCATCGCTGGACAGCCCGCTATAGGTGACCGTCCAGGTCAGCGTTTTGGTCGCGGGGTCGAGTTTGAAATCGGCCGAGGCCGTGCCGCTGCCCGCAACCGGCGGCACTTCCTGCGCGCCCGAAAGCGAGGCATGGAACGACTTGGCCATGCTCGGCACGGCGGCCGGGGTCGGCGTTGAGCCGCCGTACTGCGCATAGGCGCCGGTTGCAAAGCCGAAGGCGAGCAACGCGCCCGCGGCCAAACGCAATGAGTTCTTGATCATGGAACCTCCCTTGAAAGCGCGGCGCACTCGACCGCAACGTCCCCTTATCACGGCTTGGCGAAAGAATGGAGACACAGGATCGTGAGCGCCGGCTTCCCGGGAGTTACCGTCAATGTCCCGTTTACATCCCGTAAGGCGCGAGCTGGCCGCGAATCTCGCCGCCCTTGCTTTTCGCCGTGTGGATGTTGACGTAGTCATTGCCGGCCATCAGATCGGAGATCTGCGCGTCGGTCAGAACCGCCGATCCGGTTATCGGATTGCCGGCGACGTTGAAGGGCACCACCACGCCGGCATTGCTGCCGGGAGCCGCGGGTCCGTGGATATGGGCGGCAACCGCCGGGCCCGACAAGCCGCTATAGGTCAGGTTCCAAGTGATCGTCTTGGTCGCGGTGTCGAGCTTGACGTCGGCCTGCCCGGTGCCGCTGCCCGGCACCGGCGGAACCTCTTGCGCGCCCGACAAGGTGGCATGGAACGACTTGACGCCGCCCTGGACGCAACCCGCCAGCGCGAGAACGCCGGACAGCAGGATTCCGGCAATGAATGCTTGATAACGCATAAAATCCCTCCCTGGAAAACGGCGGAGCGCCGCCGGAATCCCTTAGCACAATCCCCCGGCCCGGCCGCCACACATGATTGTGACCTTCGCGTCAGAAAGGGGCCGGCGCCGGTTGACAAGCGGCGGAACGCCGATTTTATTGCAGGGTATGGATGCGCGATTCATCGTCTGGGCCTGGATTCTGGCCGCGACGGTCCTGGCCTCCGCCGCCGGCGCGGCCGAGGAGAAGCGCCTCAACATCTACAATTGGTCCGACTATATCGCCGACAATACGGTGCCGGATTTCGAGAAGGCCACCGGCATCCGGGTCAATTACGACGTTTATGACAGCAACGAGGTGCTGGAGGCGAAGCTGCTGGCTGGCCATTCCGGCTACGATCTGGTGGTGCCTTCCGCCATGCCTTATCTCGCGCGCCAGATCCAGGCCGGGATCTATCTCAAGCTCGACAAGTCGCAACTCAAGAACTACGCCAATCTCGATCCGCAAATCCTGGCCGCGGCGGCCAATGCCGATCCGGGCAATCAATATGGCGTGCCTTACATGTGGGGCACCGACGGGCTCGGCTACAACCCGGCCAAGGTCAAGGCGGCGCTGGGCCCCGGCGCGCCGGTCGACAGCTGGAAGCTGCTGTTCGATCCGGACAACGCCCGGAAGCTCCAATCCTGCGGCATCTCGATCCTCGACAGCGCGCAGGACGTTTTCCCGGCGGCGCTGGTCTATCTCGGGCGCGATCCCCAGAGTCGCGATCCGGCCGATCTCGAAGCCGCGGCCAAGGCGGTGGACGCCATCCGTCCCTATGTGCGCAAGTTCAATTCCTCGGAATACATCAACGATCTCGCCAACGGCGACGTCTGTCTGGCGTTC
>Ga0181525_10002662_pt1 | contig 14464 bp, 11 predicted proteins | sample PEATcosm2014_Bin_48_FD_121100 | JGI IMG/M metagenome (GOLD analysis project Ga0181525, IMG submission 121100) | Peatland microbial communities from MTU Mesocosm Facility, Houghton, MI, USA - PEATcosm2014_Bin06_10_metaG | ecosystem: Environmental > Terrestrial > Soil > Wetlands > Peat | place...
AGCCAAACAAGATTGATATCTACGTGCACAAGGCCGACACCACGTACGTTCGCGCTGGCGTCAACGTGAATCAGAGTTCCTGCCCGGCCAATAACCCGGACTGCATGGGCAACGCCTACCGCGGCTCGGCGCCCGTCGTTTCGGAGCGCAACTGGGTCGGTCTTGTGGGTGATGTGACGTTGTATTGGCGCCCCACGGAGAACGTTTCGGACGTTTTCGTCATAACTTCCGTCCGTAATCACACCATCACGGCAGACTTACAAGTTGCCAACGGCAACCCCGGCACGACAACCGTGCAAGCGGCTGTGCTGGATGGAAAGACAGTTGTCTTGCGCCTTCCCGCCCAGCCGGTAGTTTCCGGTACCGCAACCTTGACCGCATCCTGGCTGAACCCGATTTTGTGGGGTCCGTCGCCGTATGGCCAGCCCAAGCTCTATATCCTGGAAACCCAACTGTTAGAAAACGGGAAGGTCGTTGATACCAGCTTCACGCGTTTCGGCTTCCGCGAAGTCTGGGACGTCGGCACCGTCACCTACTTGAATGGCAAGCCCCTTTGGTTTGCCGGAGATTGGTTCGCCAAGCTCGCAGTTAATCGTTACGTTAACGATCGGCGCGCGCAGGCCTACCAGATTTACGTCTTCGAATCCACCGGATTGAACGCGTTGGAAAGCCATTGGGATGACGCCGGCCGTACCTTGCTCGACGTCGCCGACGAAATGGGATATCTCGTGATTGGCGCGTTCTATTGCGATGGCCGCCCCTTTGGTCAGTCCGAAGTGGATAGCGTCGAGGGCTGGACCGACTGGATGGCCAGCACCGCGGGCGACTGGACGACAGCCGTTCGCAACCATCCTTCGATCGTGATTTGGCGGCCCACCGATGCCCTGCCCATAGGCGTCACTCAAGCCAAAGTGTGGCCTCCGGTCGCCGCTGCCGTACGCGCCGCCGATCCGAGCAACCGCCCCATCGCGGATGGCACCGACATCGATACCTGGGATGAAAACTTCGACCCCGACCCGCCCAATTGCGATACTCCTGCTGGTCTGCTGGCCAAGCTCGCCACCGAAACCAAGCCACTCTTCACCCGCGAGATGACCGGGAACCAGAATCTGGCCTGCGTGCCCGCTTTCTTCAACGCGTTTTACAACGCGTCCTACACCAATGGAGCCGTGGGCATGCTTTCCGGCCTGGCGTATTCGGTCAATCTGAAATTTAACCCGACCTGGTTCAGCATCAGCGGCAAGGGCAATCGTCCTACCGGAACTATCGCCATGCCCAATTGGAACGCGCAGCAATATGAACCCACGCCGTTAGGAACGCAGTTCGCCGGTCTGTTCCAGCAGTACGTGCAGCCGACGCTGCTTAGTACCAGCCCCACGTCAGGCGATTATCAGCTTTCGGGTTTGCCTTCAGACGTGCAGACCGCGTTTCTGGTTTCCGCTGATGGCAACTCCAGCGCGATCGGGGTAGTCGCGGCTAACGATGGCAGCGGCACCGCGTGGTTCGTGACGCCGCAGGCCGGCAACTATAAGCTCAACTACACCACCGGCGGGGTTGATGTCGTACAAAATGTCGTCGTGACCGCGCCGCCTCCGTTTTGAGCAGCGGCAAAGTTTAGCCTCTTGGCGGCCAGCGCATGCGATCAGTACAAGGATGCCTGGCCCTCTGGCCTGGTTTTCCATCGCCGGTGCACCCACAGCCATTGGTCTGGATAGCGCCGCACGTAGTCTTCAATCACCTTCGTGAATTGGGCTGTATTGGCAATGATGTCGGCTTCGTCATTGCCCGTCCGAATTAACTTCACTTGCGGATCAAATCTCAGCCGGTATTTGTGCAGCACGTTATCCCACACCGTGAATCCCGGTACAACGGCCGCATCCGTTCTGAGCGCGATGCGCGCCAGACCACTCGCTGTGCACGCCGGAATTCCGAAGAAGTCCACGAACACGCCCTGCGGCGGCGTCATGTTCGTGTCCATCAAGATACCCACCGTCTCGCCCGCTTTCATGGCAGAAAGCAACCCGCGGACAAAATCATCTTTGTCCACCATGGTGTTGCCGTGGAGCGCACGATACTTCTTAGTCAGCCGGTCGAGGTAGGGGTTATCGAGCGAACGCATCACCACATGCAGCGGATGCCCATGCAGGGAATGCGTGAAGGCCGAGAGTTCCCATCCCCCGATATGCCCGGTGAGAAATAACACTCCCTTGCCGCGGGCGTAGGCGTTCTCAAAATTCTCGAACCCGTCATAGACGACCACCCGTCCGACATTTTGTTTCGTATAGCGGGGAAACAAGCAAAATTCAGCAAGTTGGCGTCCCAATGACGTAAAGACTCCGCGCAGAATCTTGCTTCGCTCTCTGCGCGTCTTTTCAGGGTAGGCCAGCTGGAGATTGCGCATGCCCACGCTCCGCAAGCGCACGTGCAACCAATAAACAATACGCCCCAGCGTAATGCCGGCGGCGCGCGCCAACGGACGCGGCAGCGCACCGATGATCGTTACTGTCAGCCATACCGGCGCGTACTCGAGACGATGGCGCATTCGGGGGGATGCGGCGCTTACAGAAATTGCTTGGTCGATTTTAAAGGATTCACTCACCTTAACGGTTGGATGCACAGAAATGGCGGTGTTAAGGCGGGTACGCTAGATTCACAAAGCGGAGGCGCAGGAAAAGCCAGGGACAAAAAAATGGAGGTCGGCAACGGTGACCCTAAATCTCCGCTCCCGACCTCGTCTCCCAGGTTCTGTGGTAGGTGAGGCGAGTATGCGTCGAAAGCGAAAAGCTGACAAGATTACCAGGGTCACTGTACTTTAGTAACGTCGTTTTGGCGCGCATTTTCAGTGCTTTACCGAACACCGTCTACCAAACATGGCACGCGTTTTCTCGCACCATCGCCTGCCCTTTCTTGCACCCAAACGCTTGCTGAAATTCGGGCATATTTGAAACCACGCCATTTACGCGGAACTCATTGGGCGAATGAGGATTCGTCTGCGCCACCATGCGCAATAATTCCGGCGTCCACGCCCCGCACCACGACTCGCCATAAGCAATGAAGAAACGCTGTTCCGGCGTAAGCCCGCCCAGTTTCTCAGTCTTCTGCTCAGGTGCAAGCGTCTTCTCGAACGCCATGTAGGCGATGCGCGTGCCGCCATTGTCCGCCGTGTTTTCGCCGAGCGTCAATTTGCCATTGAGCTTGACGCCCGGAACCGCTTCGAAACCCGAATATTCGTCATCGATGCACTGCGCGCGCTTCTCAAATTCCTTGCCATCCTGCGACGTCCACCAGTCGCGGAGGTTGCCGTTGGCATCGAACTTGCGCCCTTCATCATCGAAGCCGTGAGTCATTTCGTGGCCGATGACCGCGCCGATTTCGCCGAGATTCACGGCATCGTCCATGGACTTTTCAAAATAGGGAGGCTGCAAAATGCCCGCAGGAAAATTAATGGTGTTCAACTGCGGATCGTAATAAGCATTTACCGTAGGAGGCGTCATACCCCACTCGCCGCGGTCCACCGGCTTGCCGATTTTTTCCAGCTGACGATGAAACTCGAAAGCGCTGGCGCGGTATATGTTGCCCGCGTCGTCATCGCGCACAATTTGCAGGCTCGAATAGTCGCGCCAGTGATTGGGATAACCGATCTTGTCCTCGATCCCGCGCAATTTCACCAGCGCCTGCTTCTTGGTCTCTGGAGTCATCCAGTCTAAATTTTGAATATCCACCACCATCGCATCCGTCAGTTCATTCACGAGTTTGAGCATGCGGGCCTTGGCGTCAGACCCAAAGGCGCGCTCGACATACGCTTGTCCCAGAGCTTCGCCCAAATCGCGGTCGACACCTCGCACGCAGCGCTTCCATAATGGATCCAGTTCCTTCTGGCCGTAGAGCTTGTGGCCATAGAATTCAAAATTCTCTTGAACGAAGGCGTCGCTCAATCGTGACGCGGACACATTGACCAGGTTCCACCGGAGATACGTCTTCCAGTTCTCAAGGGATTGCTCTTCAATAAGCTGATTCGCGCCCTTGAGGAAGTCCGGCGTAGCCACCAAATAATGCACCGTCGCCGGCGGATTCAGAGGTTTGAAGTAGGCCCCACATGAAAACGAGGGCGTGAGCGCATTCAGTTCCTGCGGCGTTAACTTGTGATCCAGGTTGGCGGGATCGCGCCGCTTGACGAGATCCATGGACGACTTCGCCAGCGCAGTTTCCATTTCCATCACCACTTTGGCGTGCCCCCCCGCAGTCGCGGGATCTTCGCCCATTAAGGCAAACAGTTTCTGCGCGTACGCGGTATATTGCTGGCGGGTCTCCACCGATTTCGCGTCGTCTTTGAAGTAATAATCGCGATCGGGAAGACCCAGCCCGCCCTGATCGAGCGCGGCCACAACTTTCGTCGCGTCGTCCAGGTCCTGGCTTGAGGCAAAACCAAATACCGCCAGCCGATAGCCCGAATCGGAAGCGCTGGCCAGCGAGAAAGTGATTTGATGGATGCGGGCCAACTCGGCTGGCAGGTCGGCCTTGCTTTGCATGGCGTTGATTCGATCCAACTCAGGCTGAATGGCGCCAATGCCTTTGGCGTTGCGGCCCGACTCGTCCATGCAGGATTCGTAATAGTCGCCGATTTTCTGCACCACGGGGCTGCGGTTGGGATCATTTTGCGATGACGTTTCCAATACTTCGCGCAGCACGCTTTCATTCCAGAGCTGCAATTTGCCATCCGGGCCCCAGAAGGCCTCATCCGCCGGGATTGGGTTGGCGGCGATCCACTTCTTGCAGGTGTATGCGTAGAAATTCGTGCAGGGGTCCACGCTCTGGTCGAGCTGGTCGAGGCTGAAAGGGTCAAGCGGAGGGAGAGCCTTGTCTTGATTTTGCCCGCGAGCTTCTCGCTCCGCAGCGCCCACCAACAAACAAGCAATTGCAAAGATGATCACGCGTTTCAGCAAGCGCATAGGTCCCCCAAGACGATGAGATGAAAACAGATGCGTTAGAAAGTCGCGACAAGAATACATGAAAATGAATTTGCAATTGTGCCCGGACTAGTCACATCGGATAGGTTGAGAAAAATATTCCGTGCGCTCAGAATGGTCGAAGTACCGTGGTTTCAGACGCTTGGCGAGGCATGTACTAGTGATTAAAAAATGGTCACTTAAATCATTGATAACACATGGTTTACATATGGCCGTTAAATCGATTTAGTTTGCCCGCAGAGCGACGATAATCGCGGATGACCTCTCGGTCAGCCCTGCCCTCGTTTTTTCATCCTGATGCCCTTCTGAAGCGACTGGCTGGCATTCCCGGGAGCGATCGCGTCCGCTTACCCCGGTCCGGGATCTCAGAGTCGTTCCAATGCGATGTATTATGCTGCCCTACTCTTGGAGGAGTCTTGCACCTCGTCGTTAGTCGCAAATCGCGAGAGGGTAACGGCCTACTGTCCTTCATCCGCGACGCGCTTCTTTCGATCTTGTCGTATATACTTCTTGCAATTTCGGGCTCAAGTTCTCCCCCGCGCCCGATTCCCGAGGCGATTCACTCATGTTGAGCCATTGTCTGCGCAAATCTAGCTACGTCGTCACGCTTCTTGCCGCCATCACGCTCTTTCAATTCAGGGCTTCGATCACACCGGCCGAGGCCGCGAGTCACGCCAGCGCTTCGACGGCCGCGCAGCCGCCGGCTAAAGCGCCGGACTTTCTCGTTCCGCCAATTTTTCCGACTGGCGCGACCGGGCAGATGGTGACGGCCGACTTCAATGGCGACGGGAAAATGGACCTGGCAATATCCGGCGACACCGGGGTGGACGTTTTGATGGGCAATGGCGACGGCACGTTTCAACCGGCGCATACCATCCATACGAGCGTGACCCACGCCATCGCGGTGGCCGACATGAACAACGACGGCATTCCAGATCTCGTTGTCACGACGCGCGACAACGTGGAAGTTATGCTGGGAAACGGAAACGGTTCTTTCGGCGCGAAGCATAAATTTCCGGTGGACGAGTACATGCGTTCGATTGCGATCGCAGATCTCAATGGCGACGGCAACCTCGACGTCGTTGTAGCCGTGGGTTACCGCATTGGCGGATATGTCGCAGTTCTGCTGGGCAACGGCGACGGCACGCTCGCCACGGCGACGGGCTATACGGTCCACGGCCGCGGGCCCGTTTTGAGCGTGGCCGTGGGCGATTTTAACGACGACGGGATCATCGATATTGCGGCGGCCAATGGCAGCCTCTACACCCTGAACGGCAACGGCGACGGGACATTCCAGCCTGCGAAAGTCATCTGCCCCGCGTCGGAACTGGCTGCCGCGGACCTCAACGGAGACGGTCGCACGGACATCGTTACGAACTATGGCGTGTTGCTGAACGAGGGCGGCGGTTCACTGCACTTTCTGAAATTCAGCAGTAGCGCTTTGATTGGCAGCTCCATCACGGTCGCGGATTTCAACGGAGATGGTATTCCTGACCTGGTGGGTTCAGCTGTTGGGATTTTGCTGGGAAGAGGAGACGGCACTTTCAAGCCGACACTGGCGACTTATGACGAAGGACCATCGGCTGGGTCGCTCGCAGTTGCGGACTTTAACCGCGATGGCAAACTCGACGTGGCGCAGATTGCGTCGGGCTATCCGGTAGGAGTAGCGGTGTACTTGGGGAATGGCAACGGAACGTTGAACGCCGTGCGGGATTTCGATTCCGGTGTATATCTTTTGCAATTGGCGACCGCAGATTTCAATAACGACGGTAACGCCGATATTGCGGCCTTCGGCCAGGACCGATTTGGCGTCCCTGCATTGGCGATCCTGCTCGGCAACGGCGAAGGGGCGCTACAACCGGCTTTGCCCTCATTCAATCCGGTCGGCACGGTCGCCGTAATCCCCGGCGACTTCAACAACGACGGGAGAGTTGACTTGGCAGTGCTAAGCGATGCTCCCGGCGCAGAAGAAGTCTTGATCTTCCCGGGAAAGGGCGATGGAACATTTGAGACTCCGCTGATTACGCAGTTCAACGCAGGAGCCGTCGCCATGAGCGTGGCAGATTTCGATGGCAACGGGACGCTCGACATCGCGTTGGTCGAACCCTGCTACACGTGTGCCAGCAGCATCGTGATTCTTTCAGGAAACGGCGACGGCACATTTAAGACTGGCGGCGCGTTCGAGACTGGCGTGGACTCCAATAGCATTGTGTCTGCCGATTTCAATAACGATGGCATACCGGACCTCGCCGTCGCCAATGAGTTGGGTTACGAGCATGCGCCCGGCACGTTGAGCGTATTGCTAGGCAATGGCGACGGCACCTTCCAGAAGGAAATTCCCATCGTCAACGCGGGCACATCGCCGAAGAATATTATGGCGGCGGATTTTACCGGCAGCGGCAATGAGGATTTGCTGGTTACGAACAACGGTGGTGTGTTCAGCATAATTTTTGGCCACGGCGATGGAAAATTCAGCGGACTGCTGAGTACGACCGGCGTCGGCAGCGGCCCACTTGTCATTGCAGACTTCAACGGCGATGGCATTCCCGATGTCGCGGTCGGCGCGGACGGCGTCCAGATATTTACCGGACGGGGCGATGGAAGATTTCAGCCGCCGACTACGCTTCTCGCGGAAGATGTCGCGGGCGCAATTCGACCAGCGCTCCTAGGTCCGGGATTGTTGCCCGACATTGTTGCCGCAGCGGGCATCTATAGCGGTTCCCTAGACGTGATTCGCAACGGGGGACGTTGACTATGACTACAGAGTCCTCCCGCTGGGACGTCTAAGCAATCTTCAACGTGTGAGAACGGCTGATTTCGACGGCTAGTTTCCAGTTGCCTGTGGGCGAGAAGGAATCTGTTCACTTCCCGGAAGAACCGCCTTATCGGCTAATAGTAATCGGAGCCGGCTTTCGCGGCTCGAATGCGATGTTCTTCAGATTGCAAAGTGGAACAATCCGTACCAAATCACAAAGACGAGAAGACTGAGTCCCGCTAGAAGAGCACCCAGAAAAGCCTTGACGCTTAGAGCTCCGCTCTGAAGAGTCGCGTTTCCCACGATGAGTGAAATCGGTAGATAGAGCACGGAAGAGGTGATTAAACCGGGAGAATAGCGATCAAACCGGGCGGTCGTTAGCACATGGAATAATCCATCCCAGAAAATATTTCCGCTTGTCCAGGCGATGAGTAAGAAAACGCTCAACCGCGAAACAGATCGGCCGGCCCAAAGTGTGAGACCTACCATGATGACAAAAAAAACGGCGTTATTGCAGGCGAAGGCGAGGTTGTTGAATGAGCCGCCAAGCACGTGCGTAACCCAAGCTGGAAAACCGCCTTGGTATTCCTCGACGATGTGGAGAGCGAAGGCGGCGGGCATGAGCCAGATGAGGCGTCGAAATGCCTGTCGTTTAAGGGTATCCGGACTCATCTCGGCCTTGCTTCTCGCGATCGGTCGTCCTTTTGGGTCGCGGGGACGAGTAGCGGTTCGCTTGCAACTATTCTGTTTCCACGCGCACGTCCCCAAAATTTTCGAAAGTCCTGATCGAAGGTCGAGATTGGCACGTTCGTAGCAACCGCGGTGGCGGCGATCAGACAGTCGACAAAGTGAGCCTTCGTTACCAACAAGCTATTTGGTGGACCTGGTCGGGATCGAACCGACGACCTCTTCCATGCCATGGAAGCGCGCTCCCAGCTGCGCCACAGGCCCACGATGAGACGGGAGACCAAACAGCTAGCCAAGTTTGGCCCTATTGATTTTCGCTTACATGTCCTGCGGAGTCAAACCACGGCTGGGCAATTAAAAACGCGGCACGCGAAGGTGCCATGCGGATTTGCCAAAGCGCCGAAAATCAGTATTCTTGAAAGCGAAATGAATCGCACATCCGGGTTAGGCGTGAGCATCCTGCTGGCAGTGTGGCCGCTCTTGTCGTATGCACAGTCGGCCAGCCCGTCGGCAACCCCGCCTGAGCCAGTCGCGTATTCCTCGATTCATGAGTTGAATCAAGTGCTGGATCCCTTGCAGCAGCTTTCGCAGACGATGCAAAGTGATTTGGCGAAGTTGCGTATTGAGCGCTGGAAGACCGACTCAGCTACGAAGAAGCAGAGTGAGGGCAACGTGGATTCGTTGACCCGCAATCTGCACGACGCCCTGCCCGACATTATTTCCGGCTTGCGCAGTTCTCCCGAAAGCCTGCCGGGAACCTTCAAGCTTTACCGCAATCTGGACGCGCTCTATGACGTGTTTGGTTCAGTGACGGAATCGGCGGGAGCGTTCGGGTCAAAAGATGAATTCCAGTCGCTGGACAACGACTTGAGCGCGCTCGAGCAATCGCGGCATGCCGTGGCCGACCGTATGGCTAGCCTGGCCACGCAGAAGGAAAACGAACTCGCGAACCTCCACACCAAAGTACAGCAAATGCAGAGCGCGGCGACGCCGGCCGGCGCAGCATCGGCCAGCAAAGTGGTGGTGGATGATACCGCCCCGCCCAAAAAACCGGTAAAACACAAGCCAAAACCCAAAGCCACGCCTCCAGCAGCCCCAGCTACCTCCCAGCCTGCGCCAGTTGCGCCCGCATCGAACCCTAACTGACTCGTTTTTGGTCTCCAAGTGACAGACGGGGCATGGATTAGGCCCTGGAACTCTGCTCCGTCGAGTGGGGTCTATAGGGTTATGGATTCGTTATTCATGCGGCTGGCGAAGCCAAGGGGTTGATTTTTCCTGGTTCGGAAAGCACGCGGCGAATCTATAATCGGGAGGTAGGGCCGTGACAGTGATGGCGGGGACAACCAGCTTGGGCCACCTTGCGAATGCAATTGAACTGAGAAGCGAAGCGCACGCCGAAGAAGCTGCGATTGTGGCAGAGTTGCGGTCTGGTTCCGAAGAAGCCTACGCATGGTTGATTGGCGAATTCCATCAGCCCATCTACAGTCTGGTTTACCGCATCGTCTCCGATCCATCGGACGCGGCCGACACCACGCAGGACGTTTTCCTGAAGGTGTTTCGCGGAATTAAGCACTTCCACGGCAAGTCAAGCCTGAAGACTTGGATTTACCGCATCGCGCTGCACGAAGCTTCGAACCGGCGGCGGTGGTGGTTCCGGCACAAAGCCAAGGAAACGTCGATTGAGCCGACTGTGGAATCTTGCGACGAGTTGGGCTATGCGCCCCCGCTGAGAGAATTGATGGACTCGGCCGAGTCTCCGTTCGAAAATGCGGCGCATGAAGAAGTGCGGGCGCACGTGGAGGCGGAATTACGGCAGATTCCGGAGCCTTATCGGACGACCGTGATTCTGCGGGACATTGAAGAAATGTCCTACGAAGAAGTCGCGGAGATCACCGAAGTGTCGTTGGGCACGGTGAAATCGCGGCTCACGCGCGGGCGGGAAGCCTTGCGCCAAAGGTTGACGGAATACGTGCGGCAGTCGGGGCGAGAACTGGGATTGAGAGTGCCTCCGGAGAAGGAAGCCAAGCCCGCCCGCGCCGCGAGATTTTCCGCGAAATCGGGCATGGAGGTTGCGTCATGAAGTGCGCTGCGGCCAAATCGCTGCTTTCGCCCTATCTCGACGGAGCGCTCACAGGAAAACAAATGCTGGCGCTAGGGGAGCATCTGCGGGGCTGCGAGGCTTGCTCTGCGTCTTTCGCCGGCTTGTGCGGAACACAACGCATGCTGGCAGGGATGGGGCGGCGACAAGCACCCGCCGACCTGGAGTTGAAGCTGCGCCTGGCAATCTCCCGGGAAGCGGCACGCACGCAGAACCTGCGCCTGCATGGATGGGGCATTCAATTTCGCCATGCTTTGCAGGCCTTCATGGTGCCCGCCAGTGCGGGATTGGCAGCAACGGTGGTGATTTTCGGCGTATTGATGGCATTCCTGGCGCCGCCGCTGGAGGCCGGCAATCGCGACATTCCGCTGGTAATACAAACCGCGCCGCAGTTTGAACAGTCGGCGTTTGGGACTCCGGCGAACAGCATCAAGGAAGATTCGCTGGTGATTGAAGCGTATGTAGATGCGAAGGGGCGCGTGGACGATTACCGCATTCTTTCAAATCCCGGCCAGAATGAAGACCTGCCGGTGCAGGTGAAGAATACGCTCATTTTCACAACTTTCCGCCCCGCAACCTTGATGGGGCATCCCACGGCAGGACGGGCGGTGATGTCGTTCTCCAAGATTAATGTAAAGGGCTAACGCGGGTAGGCAGAACCTCGAACCGCGCCATGGGGATTCATGGTTCCCACCCTTTCGAATAGGGCGCGAAATGGTGGGGCAGCCTCTATTATGAACCGATTAAGGAATTGAATTATTAAGGTCCCGATAGGTGTAAGATTCTTCCGCCAGCCTATTTGCCACATAAACAAGTGGCCTCAGTAAGGAGGAATCCAGTGAAAAACACTTCCATTCTGTTTACTCTCGCAACTGCCATGGTTGCCCTCGTTAGCGTTGCGACGCGGGCACAGGATGCCGGGACTCCGGCACTCGTTTTACATAACTCTTTACGTAACTCTGGCAACGCCGCCGCGTACTCTTCGGCGAAGGGCACCTGGGGAGTGCCTTCGGTGCCGGGCACGGTTATTTTCTATGGCGGCGATACCAACTTCAACGACCCGAATTACGAGGGTTATGCGAACATGAATACGCTTCTCGTGGAGAACACACACATTTATGCAGCAGTGACCGCGCCCACGGGAAGCAAGACCACCGTCTCCGGTGTATTTTTCAACGATATTGCATTGGTGGAAGGCGCGTTTGATCCGCCAACTGGGACTTATGACGTACGCCGTGGACTTTCCAACTCCGATTGCGGAACGGAATTGGCCACCGGAAGCGCGCCGCAAACCGCAGTGCCCACAGGGCGCAGCGCCGGCGATTATGTGGAGTACACCACCAGCGTTTCTTTCCCTAAGCCATTAACCGCCAGGGGCGGCACGACTTACTGGTTCAATGAAACGCCGCAGTGCACGAACACGGGCGACAGTGCCTGTGAAACTCAGGGATATTACTTTGACAACACGACCCAGCAAACCAACGGCGTAAATGCCAATGCGCAACCACCTTATCAGCTCTATTTGAATTCAAGCTATTTCGGCTATTCCTGTCTCACCCTGTGCGAGGGTGAGAATGAGCCTGCATGCAAGTGGGGCTCGTGGGGACTGTATAGATAGTCTCGTGCACACCCGCGGCCGGGAGCGGCGGGGGTGTGCTTTCACATTGAACTCGTACCAACCGGGCCTCAAATTCGCCACAAGCCTGATAGGCTCGCGTTGACGGGGTGGTATACCACGGCGGCAAAATGCTTCGCGTATTGCTTGAATGCAACTTCAAGTTCTTTCAGTGTGTCGGTGGAGACTCGCGCTCTCATTCTTGAAATTCCTTTCACTGACCGCGAACATTTTATAACACTCGACGCATGGGGGTCTGAGTTACGGCTTCGCATAAATTCACAAAAGTGAAACAACTTTGCAAAAATTCCAGAGGAATTGGAACTACGGCTTCTTTTCGAAGGACGGATGATAGCTGCTGCTCTCCGGGTTCCAAGTAAACAGAACACCGCGTTGGAGATGTAAGCGCGTTGCTTCATCTTTCGTTAGCGCCACCGTGATAGTCATAAGTAAGCTCGGTCGTTTATCGTTAACAAGACGAGCATACACCGCGATCTCATAGTTTCCTTCCGGGAAATAGCTAACATCGTTGATTTTCAAAAAATGATGATTATAAGCAACGCCTTCATCCGTAACGCGCAAACCTCCGGCGACCATTAGCGCATCGCGTTCCCCATATCCCCAGAAGCCGTAGGTTTGAATTGAGTCTGGTTGCTTGACCTTCAGATACAAGCCTTCGATAATGTAACCGCGCTTGCCCGTGGCGTAGAGGAGTGTTCTGAGGAAAATTTTGGGCTTCGTTCCATTCTCATAGACAAATGCAATTTGAACGGGCTGCGTCATCCTCAAGGTGCCACGCCGCAATAGCGTTAGCCATCCGACGATAACAGATATCGCCAGCGACACAATTGATAGAACGATTCCGACAATTGGTGCGATTCCGTTCATCTCAAGCGCCCAGAATATCATTCGTTGATGGTTAATTTTCCAAATGGGCCGGACGCGGGTGAGCAAACGAGGAGGAGGGAGCATTTTGCTGCCGTTGTATACCACCCCAGGCTCGCGTTGACCCTCCTGCGAGAACCTCTTAAACTGGCATCAACACTCGTGCGTGCTGTTTCCGGGAGGTTCGGTTGAGGCTGCGTTTCCGTCTTACGCTGTTGGTGGCGTGCGTGGGCATGATGATAATGCCGCTCGCGGCCCAGGATACTTCGGCAGTCACGCTGGACACGAGCGAGACGCTATTCGCGGTATTGGCATCCATCAACCATTGCGGATATGACGCGGAACTCGACATCTCGAATCCACTGCGGGCGCAAGTTCGCGCCGAGATTGAGAAAAACGTAAAAGCCTCTCCCGCGGCCGGTGACGCGAGCCAATTGCTGTGCCAGTTTTACACCGATCATCCCACGGGAGATAACGCGAGAACCCTGGCGCAGTATGTTTCGCTGGCCCTATATCTGACGCCGCCGCCCGAGCTGGGGGTGAAAGGCAAAGAGACTGATTTGCCGCCGGATGCGACCGTGATCTCCGGATTTGTGCCGTTCCTGCAAAAATTTTATGCCGAAGCCGGAGTGCATGCGATCTGGATGGAGCACCGCGCGGCGTATGCCGAACTGGTGCAGCGCTACCACGCGCCTGTGGCGAAGATGCTTTTCGACACCGAGGCCTACTTGAAGCTGCCGTCGGCCGGATACCTGGGCCACAGTTTCACGGTTTATCTGGATCCGCTGGGCGCGCCCGGGCAAACCAACGCCCGCAATTATGGCGCAGATTATTATGTGGTGATTTCGCCGGGCCAGGACACGCCACTGAAGATGGAGCAGGTGCGGCATACATACCTGCACTATTTATTGGATCCGATGGCATTGAAATACCCGGCGGCGATTAAACAGCTCGACCCGCTACTGGAGATGGTGAAGAACGCGCCGATGGATTCCAGCTTCAAAACGAGTTCATCGCTGCTAATGACCGAGTGCCTGATCCGAGCGATTGAAGCGCGGACCGCGGGTTCAAGCCGGGCGCCGGAAGCGGAACGCCAGCAGGCGGTGCAGGAGTCGATGGAGCAGGGATACATCCTGACCCGTTATTTCTATGACGAACTGGTGCGGTTCGAGAAAGACAGCACAAGCTTCCGCACGGCCTACGGCACCATGATCGCAAACATTGATGTGGGCAAGGAAAAGAAGGCGGCGGCGCAGATACAGTTCGCGAGCAAGGCGGACGTGGAGATTTTGCACCTGGCACAGCCGATGCAGGGTAAACTGCTGGTCACGGCAGAGCAACGACTTTCCGCGGGTGACGCGGCGACGGCACAAAAACTGGCGCAAGAGGCGCTGGATGATAAGAGCGGCGACGCGGGGCAAGCTTTGTTTATCATGGCGCGGGCTGCTACAATGCAG
>Ga0181525_10002664_pt1 | contig 14463 bp, 14 predicted proteins | sample PEATcosm2014_Bin_48_FD_121100 | JGI IMG/M metagenome (GOLD analysis project Ga0181525, IMG submission 121100) | Peatland microbial communities from MTU Mesocosm Facility, Houghton, MI, USA - PEATcosm2014_Bin06_10_metaG | ecosystem: Environmental > Terrestrial > Soil > Wetlands > Peat | place...
AAGACCTCACCGAGCGCCGCTATTGGGATGACTATACGCAGGCCTATGAGAGCATGCTCGAAGGGACGAGCACGCAGGAAGCGCCGTGGTACGCGATCCCCTCCGATCACAAGTGGTTCACGCGTACCGCGGTCGCCGATCTTCTCATCGCCAAGCTCGAGTCGCTCGACCTTCGCTATCCGGTAGCCGATGCGACCAAGTTGGCCGAACTGAAAGCCGCACAGGCTGAGTTGACTAGGTAAAGGTTATCAGTGGTTTGACGACGTTGTCGGTCTTCTTGTCCATGATCGTAAACGCTCGCTCGAGATCTTCGAACTTAAACGTATGCGAGGTCATCGGCGTGGGATCGACGCGACCCTGTCCGATAATGCGCAGCAGGCGCTCTAAGCGCAGACGGCCACCAGGGCACAGTGCGGTCTTAATCGTCTTCTCGGCCATGCCGACGCCCCAGGCCTCGCGCGGAATCGGAACCGTCTCGCCCGTTCCGTGATAGCCGACGTTCGAAATCGTTCCGCCGGCTTTGGTGACGCGAATGCAGTTTGCGAAACTCACCGGATTTCCGAGTGCTTCGATCGCCGAATCGACACCAACCCCGCCCGTTAAGGCTAGAATCTTTTCAACCGGATCTTCCTTGGTGAAGTCGATGACGATATCCGCACCGAAATGCTTAGAAAGTTCGAGGCGCGATGCAACGCCGTCGACGCCGATGACAAGACCGGCTCCTAGTAAACGCGCTCCCGCCGTGGCCATCAGACCCACCGGGCCCTGCGCGAAGATCGCGACGGTACCGCCGATGGGAATGTTGGCATTTTCAGCACCAACGAATCCCGTCGAAAGCATGTCCGCGCAATACACGGCCTTTTCATCCGAGATCCCATCGGGAATGAGCGCCATGTTCGCATCGGCTTCGTTGACGTGAAAATATTCGGCGAAGACGCCGTCCTTTACGTTCGCAAACTTCCATCCGCCGAGCGGCTGTTGCGACTGCGACGAATGTCCCGCTTGCGACGCGAGGTCTCCCCAATCGGGCGTGATCGCGCCGACGAGAACCCGGTCGCCGGGCTTAAAGAGTTTAACCAGCGAACCCACCGCGCTCACGACGCCCACCGCCTCGTGGCCAAGCGTCAGGTTATCGCGCGGGCCGATCGCGCCATGGACCGTGTGCGCATCCGACGAGCAGATCAGCGCGCGGGTCGTTTTGACGATCGCATCGTTCGGTCCCGGTGTGGGGATCGGCTTCACCGTGAAGCCAACGTGATCCAGGCCTTGCATAACGAAAGCGCGCATCGTCGTCGGGATAACTGCCTCTTTGACGGCGTTCTCTGCGCTCGTGGTTGTCATTTCATCTACCTCCTACTCCAGGCTACGCGCCGGGTACGAAGATCAGAGGAACGTGCGCGCGAGCTCTTCACAGCTTCTTCTCCGGTCGCGCGAGCAGCGCGCGACAACGCAAGTCAATGTTGGCATACGCTGCCCAACGCTTGGGGCACCTATCGCCGGGTATTCATTAGAAGGCAACGAAGAGTACCCGTCCCCGCATCGGGCACCATTCTTACGCACTTTCGAAGGTTTTGGAGGCTCACTCGTGTTTCCAGCCGCATTCGATTACCAGCGTGCACACAGCATCGATGAAGCCCTAGACGCGCTTGCCGCGCACGGCGACGACGCACGCATCCTTGCCGGCGGTCAAAGCCTGATCCCCGCCATGCGCTTCCGGCTCGCGCGACCTTCGGTCTTAGTCGACATCAATTCCATCGCGGACTTGGCCTACGTGCGCGAGGCTGATGGGTTTCTGCTCGTCGGCGCCGGCGCGCGCGATTTTGCACTCGAGACCTCGCCGCTCGTCGACAAGAAATATCCCCTGCTCGCGGACGTGTCCGCGGTCGTTGCGGATCCGGTCGTCCGTCAAATGGGAACGGTCGTCGGCAGTCTTTGCCACAACGATCCGGCAGGCGATTGGCCCGTGGCAGCACTTGCCGCGCGCGCGGAGCTCGTCTTGCGGAATAAGAAAGGCACGCGTACGCTCGCGATCGACGATTTTCTCGTCGACTCGTACAGCACCGCCGTTGCCGAGGGCGAGATGGCGATCGAGGTGCGGTTTCCAACGCCCGGCGAGCGCACGGCCGGCTCGTATCACAAGATCGAACGCAAGGTCGGCGATTTCGCGACGGCGTCGGCAGCGGCGCGCATAACGCTCAATGCCGATGGAACGATCGCCAAGGCCGGTATCGCGATCGGCGCGCTCGGTCCCAAAGCGTTGCGGGTGAGCGCAGCCGAGAAACTGCTCGAAGGCGCCAAGCCGAGCAAGGATCTCATCGCCTCGGCCGCGCGGGAAGCTGAGAAGATTGCGGATCCAAGCCCCGATAATCGCGGTTCCATAGAATACAAGAAGGCGATGGCCGGCGTCCTCGTCGGGCGTGCGCTCGTTTCGGCATTCGAACGTCTCGGCGTAGGAGGTCTCAAATGAAGGTCAGCGTTACCGTCAACGGCACCGCATACGAACGCGACGTCGAGCCGCGCATGCTCCTTGCGTATTTCATTCGAGAGTCGCTCGGCCTTACCGGTACGCACGTCGGCTGCGACTCGTGGCGCTGCGGCTGCTGCGTCGTCGTACTCGACGGCGATCGAGCCGTGAAATCATGCACGATGTTCGCGGTGCAAGCCGACGGCCACGAGATTACGACCGTCGAGGGCCTCGAGCAGGGCGGCAAACTTCACCCGCTGCAACAGGCGTTCTGGGATTGTCACGGGTTGCAATGCGGCTACTGCACGCCGGGCATGCTCATGACCTCGTACGCACTGCTCAAACACAACGCCAAGCCGACCGAACCGGAAATCCGCGAAGCGATTTCGGGAAATCTATGCCGTTGCACCGGCTACCAAAATATCGTGAAATCCGTGCAGCAAGCTGCCGCTGCGGAAGTGGGTTGAGGTATGTCGACGACTGAAAAGCTCCCCGAACGGCACGCAATGGGGCAATCGATGAAGCGCAAAGAAGACCCGCGCTTCATTCGTGGCAAGGGACGCTATCTCGACGACATCGTGATGCCGCACATGCTGTATCTCGCGCTCGTGCATAGCCCTTATCCGCACGCGCGCATCAAGAAGATCGACAAGACGGCGGCGCTGGCGGTGCCGGGGGTTAAAGCCGTTATTACGGGCGAAGATCTCGTTGCCGCAAAACTCGGCTGGCTTCCGACGTTCCACGGCTTCGACAACCAGATGGTGCTAGCCATCGGTAAGGTGCTGTATCAGTACCAAGAAGTCGCGGGCGTCGTCGCGACCTCGCGCGAAGCGGCCGCCGATGGCGCCGAGCTCGTCGAAGTCGACTACGAGCCGCTCGATCCGGTCGTCGATCCATTCCAGTCGAAACTCGATAAAATTATTTTGCGCGACGACCGCGAGCAGAAAACGAATCACATTTACCATTGGGAGGTGGGCGACCGCTCCGCGGTCGACGCCGCCATTTCGAAGGCCGAGGTTACGATCAAGGAGCGCATCCTGTCCCCGCGTTGCCACCCGGCACCGCTCGAACCGTGCGGATGCGTTTCCGACATGAACGGCGCGACCGGACGGCTGACCGTCTACATGACCTCGCAAGCTCCGCACGTCCATCGCACCGCGTTTTCGCTCGTCACGGGCATTCCCGAGGACAAGATCCACGTTATTTCGCCCGACGTCGGCGGCGGATTCGGCAATAAAGTTCCGGTGTATCCGGGCTACGTTGTGGCGACGGTGGCGTCGGTCATTCTCGGCGTGCCCGTCAAGTGGGTCGAGAACCGCACCGAAAACCTCACGACGACCGGCTTCGCCCGCGACTACCATATGGACGTCGAACTCGGGGCGACCAAAGACGGAAAGTTGACGGCGCTCAAGGTCTCGACCACCGCCGATCACGGCGCGTTCGACGCCGCCGCCGATCCCCGCAAATATCCCGCCGGCATGTTCGGCATCGTCACCGGGTCGTACGATTTCCCCGCCGCATTCGCCGAAGTCGATGCCTACTTCACCAATAAGGCGCCGGGCGGAATCGCCTATCGCTGCTCGTTCCGCGTTACCGAAGCGGCGTTCGCGATCGAGCGCGCGATGGATATTCTCGCGAACAAACTCAAGATGGATCCCGTCGAACTGCGCTCGCGCAACTTCATCAAGAAAGAGCAGTTCCCGTACGCGTCGCCGCTCGGCTTCGTGTACGATAGCGGCGACTACGAAATGACGATGCGCAAAGCGCTCAAGATCATCGGCTACGACGAGTTGCGCAAGGAGCAGGCGGAAAAGCGCAAGCGGGGCGAGTTGATGGGTATCGGGATCTCGACGTTTACCGAAATCGTCGGCGCCGGGCCCGGCAAACACTTCGACATCTTGGGCATCAAGATGTTCGACAGCGCCGAGATCCGCATTCATCCGACCGGATCCGGTATCGTGCGTGCCGGTACGCGCCATCAGGGCCAGGGTCACGAGACGACGTGGGCCCAAATCGTAGCTGAAGAACTTGGACTCGACCCGCAAGAGTTGCTGGTCGAAGAAGGCGATACCGACACCGCACCCTACGGGCTCGGAACGTACGCGAGCCGCAGCACGCCGGTTGCAGGCGGAGCGCTCGCGCTTGCCGCGCGCAAAGTGCGCGACAAAGCCAAGAAGATCGCGGCGCACTTGCTCGAGGCGGCCGAAGACGACGTCGAGTGGAAAGACTATAAGTTCAATCTCAAGGGCGTTCCCGGCAAAACCGTCACGATGAAAGAAGTCGCGTTCGCGGCGTATACGAATCCGCCGCCTGATACCGAGCCCGGACTCGAAGCGACGTACTACTACGACCCGCCGAATCTCACGTTCCCCTACGGCACGTACATCGCCGTCGTCGATGTCGATAGAGACACCGGCTTCGTGAAGGTTCGTCGTTTCTTGGCGGTCGACGACTGCGGCAACATCATTAACCCGATGATCGTCGAAGGCCAGATTCACGGCGGCCTCACCGAGGGCTTCGCGATCGCGTTCATGCAAGAGATCAAGTACGACGCGAGCGGAAATAACCTCAACACCAACTTTACCGAGTATCTCGTGCCGACGGCCCTCGAAACGCCGCATTGGGAGACCGACAACACCGTCACGCCGAGCCCCCATCATCCCATCGGCGCAAAAGGCGTCGGCGAAAGTCCGAACGTCGGCTCTCCGATGGCGTTCGTCAACGCCGTCATGGACGCGCTCTCACCGCTCGGCGTCACGCACGTCGATATGCCGCTCACGCGCGAAAAGGTCTGGAGTGCAATTCGCGAGGCGAAAGGCGCGTAGATGGATCTCCAGTGGAACGGGCAGGAGCAGATCGCGGCGAACAAGGCTACCGTGTGGACCTTTATCAACGACCCTGCAAAAGTAGCGTCGTGCTTGCCCGATCTGCTCGAGTCGAACGTGCACGACGCGCACTCGTTCGACGCCACCGTCAAAGTCGGCGTCGGACCGGTCCGCGGCAAGTTCAAATTCAACATTACGCTAGAGCCGAGCGCGGACGGCAACCACATGGATCTGAAGATTAGCGGAGGCGGCCTCGGCAGCGTGGTCGATCTTCTTGCAGGCGCCGATCTGATCGCGAACGGCGATATGACGACGCTCGACTGGAAAGGGAGCGCGTCGATGCGCGGCCCGGTCGCCACGATCGGGGGACGCGTGCTCGACGCACAGGCGCATCGCGTGATAAGCACGACCTTCGAAAACGTCAAGAACCAACTGGGCGGCGTGACCGCAACGTGAACTCTCGGGAGTATTTCGAACGCGTCGCGCAGCTGGAGCGCGACCACATATCGTTCGCGCTTGCAACCGTCGTCGTACGTCGCGCCCCCGTCAGCGCCCACCTCGGCGACCGGGCGATCGTACTCGCGGATGGACGCATGGAAGGCTTCGTCGGCGGATCGTGTTCGCGCGACATCGTGCGGCGCCAAGCGCTCGACGCCATTCGCACCGGCCGCCCACGTTTGCTGCGCATTCGTCCGGATCGCGTCGAACGAGAAAACGCCGATGACACCGGAGAAACGGTCGTCGTTCCGATGAGTTGTTCGTCGGAGGGGGCCGTCGACGTGTACGTCGAGCCGTATCTTCCGCCGCGGCTGATGCTTGTTGCCGGCTTCACCCCGGTCGCGAATGCGCTGGTGAAAGTCGCCGGCGCTCTCGAAGCGTATCGCGTGGTGCGCGTGGTGGCTCACGACGAACTTGGCGATCTCGAACGCGGCGACGTTGCGGTCTCCGTGAGCGATCTCGGCGCATTTCTAGCCGGGCTCGAGCCCGGGGAACGCGCGCGCATGGTCGCGATCGTTGCATCGCAGGGGCATTACGACGAAGCGACGCTCGAATTGCTTCTCACCGGCGAGCTCCCCGCATTCACCGGTTTGCTGGCCAGCCGTAAGCGCGCGGCGACCGTCTTCGGCGTGCTCGCGCAAAGCGGGATTTCTCCAGACCGCATCGCGGCCGTGCACAACCCGGCCGGACTGGACGTCGGGGCTCGGTCTCCCGGCGAAGTCGCGATATCGATCCTCGCGCAGATCGTAGCTGAGGGCTCTCACGCACGGGTCGATGTGCCGCCGCATCGAGCGGCCGCTCTCGATCCGGTGTGCGGCATGGAGGTCGATGCGCCGGGAGACTTTTGCAGCGCCCACTGCCGCGCCGCCTTCGAAGCGGATCCTTCGCGTTACGCGTCCGTCCCCACATCGTGACCGCGGACGAACTGCGCGAGCGTTTTTCAGAGCACGGCTACGTCGCCGACGACGATTTTGCAACGACGTTCGAGCTAATGCTCGCGCTCGAGAAACCGCTGTTGATCGAGGGACCAGCCGGAATCGGAAAAACGGAGAGCGCCAAAGTCCTCGCCTCCGTGCTCGACACCAGTTTGATCCGTCTCCAGTGTTACGAAGGGCTGGACGCGGCAAGCGCCCTCTACGAATGGAATTACCCCAAGCAACTCCTGCACGTCCGGCTCACCGAGCGCGCCGACGCGACCGTTACGGAACGCGAAGCGGAGATTTTTGGCGAGCCGTTTCTCCTGCGCCGCCCCCTGCTCGAGGCGATATCGCAGGCGCGCGCTCCGGTGCTGCTGATTGACGAAATCGATCGCGCCGACGAGGCGTTCGAAGCGTTCCTCCTCGAAGTTCTCGGCGAGTTTCAGGTGACGATTCCCGAAATTGGGACGATTCGCGCATCTCAACGCCCGCACGTAATCGTAACGTCGAACCGTACGCGCGACCTGTCGGATGCACTGCGTCGCCGGTGTCTGTATCTGTGCATCGATTATCCCTCGTTCGAGCGCGAAATCGAGATCCTCCACGCGCGACTTCCCGGCATCGATGGCCGGTTGGCCGAGCAAATCGCGCGCTTCATGGAATGGCTGCGTTCGCAGCCGTTTCAAAAGGTACCCGGGACTGCGGAGAGTTTGGACTGGGCGCTCGCGCTGGTGCGGCTGCATCGCGACGCGCTCGACGAGCCCACGCTCGAAGCGACGCGCGGATGCATCCTCAAAGTGCAAGAGGACTGGGAACTCTTGCGTTCGATGCGATCGCGATATGAGTCGCTGCTGGTACCTGATCCGGATGCGCCCGCCGTACGCAGCGTTCCCGAACCGGATTACGGGCTCGGCATCGTACGAGCGCCGTAACGATGCACGCAAACCTCTCGAGTTCCGCGATTGCATTCTGCACGCTGTTGCGCGAGCGGCACGAGTTCGCGCTGGGCCGCGCGGAGACGCACGACGTTCTGCGCGCAACGGAGTTGATCGGCATCAGCGACCGGACGCGACTGCGGGCCGCGTTACGCTCGATCTGCTGCGGGCGGAAAACCGACATTGCCGCATTCGATCTCGCATTCGATGAGTATTTTACCAGCGGCCCGCCGGGCGTTCCACAACCCAAGCACGCGCGTCGCCGCCGTCCGCAGGGTGCCGGGGACACCGACAACGAGCGGCTGTCGAAGTTCGCACTCGAAGACGAGGGCTTGGCGGACGGTTGGCAGGCGATGCGAGCCCGTTATAGCCCGTCGGCATCCGCCGCACCGCCGCCGCCCGTTCCGGGGCCCGGCTACGAGGAAGCGGTCGACGTTGCGAACCGTTTGGTGGCACGCATCCGCCTCGGGCGCTCGCGCCGGTGGCGACCGCAGAAGCGCGGACGTCGCGTGGACGTGCGGCGAACGCTGCGAACGAGTCTCCAGACCGGCGGCGAAATCGCCGAGCTTCGCCATCTGGGCCATCCCCTGCGGAACCCGCGCTTTATCGTGCTCGTCGACGGCAGCCGTTCGATGAACGAGCATGCCCGTGCGGCGCTGCAGATTGCCTACGCGCTCTGCCGCCGTTCGCGGCGCACCAACATCTTTTGTTTCAGCACCGAGTTACGCGAGATTACGCGCGAGCTTCGCTCTATTCCGCGTGATGGAACCGGGCGGCTCGACGGCATCGGCGAGGCCTGGGGCGGTGGAACGCGCATCGGCGCGAGCTTGCGCGAATTCGTTCGAAAGTTTCGCGCGAAACTTGACGAACATACGTATGTGATCGTCGTAAGCGATGGGCTCGATGTCGGAAATATTGCCGACCTCGAATATGCGATGCGCGAGATCCAGCGACGCGCCGCGGCCGTGGCCTGGGTCAATCCGCACGCTGGCGAACCCGGTTTCGAACCGACCGCGCGCGGGATGCAAGCGGTCTTGCCGTTCATCAGCGCACTCACGACCTGGGCCGAACTCATCGGTGCGTGACGTTTTTGCGGTCGCCGCGCGCTGGCTCGACGAACGCCGTCCGTTTGCGCTCGCGACGCTGATCGCACTGCGCCAGGCAAAGACCGCGCCGATCGGGACCACGATCGCGGTCGATCGCGAAGGCCACATCGTGGGAAACATCGGCGCCGGATGTTACGAAACCGAAATCGTCGAAGCCGCGCTCAAAACCGCGGCCGATGGGAACGTGCGTAGGCTCGACATCAACCTCGATACGGAAGACGAGGTGCTCGGGGGCACCGCGTGCGGCGCGGTCATGCAACTCATCGTCTGGCGTCCGGACGCGTCCTTCGCGAACGACGCGCGCGCTATCGTTGCCGGAGAACGCGCAGTGGCCCTGCGCATCGAAGATTTCGAGCGGGTCTTCGAGCCGAAGCCGCGACTGATCTTGCTCGGCGCGACCGCGCTCGCACAGGATATTGCAGCCATCGCGCGCCGCGCCGACTTTCACACGATCGTCGTCGATCCGCGGCCGGCCTTTGCGACGACCGAGCGCGTTCCCGACGCGAGCGAGATCGTGCGCGCGTGGCCCGATGAGTATTTGCCGAACGTCCTCGACGGCAATTCGACGTTGGTCGTGCTCTCGCACGATCCGAAATTCGACGTACCCGGGCTCGCGGCCGCATTACGTTCGCCCGCCAAATATATCGGTTTGCTGGGCAGTCGCCGCGCGCAGGCCGCGCGCCGCGCCGACCTGCGCGCCATGGGGTTTGACGATCGCGCGCTCGAGCGCATTCACGGCCCGGTAGGGCTCGACATCGGCGGGGAAACGACCGCAGAAACGGCAGTGTCGGTTATGGCGGAAATCGTTGCGGTGCGCAGCGGGCACGGCGGAAAGCCACTCGTTGCTGCAAGCGGGACGATCCATTGATGTTGGATCTGCGCACGCAGCTCTTTCTGTGGTTCCTGCGCGTTACGGGACGCAGCTTCCGTCCGGACGTTAGCGTTCGAGCGATGCGCCTTGGCTATGCCGATATGAACGTCCGCATGGGGCTCCCCAAAGATCCGACGGTCGAGACCGAGGATCGAGAAATTGAAACGCCCGACGGTGCGTCGCTCCTTGCGCGTATCTACCGGCCGCCCAATACACACGACGAGCGGCTCCCCGTGCTGCTGTACTTTCACGGCGGGGGCTGGGTGATCGGCGACGTGCCTTCCTACGACCATCTTACGCGGTTCTTTGCAAGCGTGGGCCGGATCGCCGTGGTCTCGATCGACTATCGACTCGGTCCGGAGCATCGCTTTCCAACCGCGTTCGAGGACGGATTCGCGGCCCTCGCGTGGCTGCAGCGCAATGCAGCCGAACTCGGCGTGGACCCGGCGCGCATTATCGTCGGCGGCGACAGCGCCGGCGCCGGAATCGCAGCTTCGCTGTCTGCATATGCGACGCAGCGCGGACTGGCGCGCCCGGCTTTTCAGTTCCTCATCTATCCGCCGGTCGATGCGAGCGCCCGCTTTCCATCGCGCAAGGCCTTTCCGAGCGGCGTGCCGCTCACGACGCCGATCATGCAGTGGTTTGCGCAGCAGTTTTTTACCGGCGAAGGCGATGCCAAGTCGCCGTTCGTGACGCAGTTAGACGCCCCGCAACCCGAGTTGCTTCCGCCAACGTACATCTTGGCGGCTGGATACGATCCACTGGTCGATGAGGGACGAGCCTATGCGGACCGTCTGCGCAATGCAGGCGTGGCCGTGACGTACGATCTGCGCCCGAGCTTGCCGCATGGGTTCGTCAACTTCCCACGAATCGTGCCCGCAGCCCAACGCGCTTTAGATGAGGCCATTCGATGCGTTTCTTCGACGGTAAAATCGTTGCCCTGACCGGAGCCGGGTCGGGAATCGGGCGCGCGCTCGCGCTCGACCTCGCGGAGCGGGGAGCGACGCTGGCGCTCGCCGATCGGAACGCCGAGAGTTTGGCGGAAACCGCGCAATTAGCCAAGGCCGGAACCACGATCTCGCAACACACGCTGGACGTCGCCGACGAAGCCGCGGTTGGGGCCTTCGCCGATGCGGTGCGCGCGGCACATGGCGGAGCCGACATCGTCATCAATAACGCCGGCGTTGCCATCTACGGCAGCGTGATGGAGGTATCGACGGCGGAGTTGCGTTGGCTCATGGACATCAACTTCTACGGTGTCGTTTTTGGCGTCCGCGCGTTTCTGCCGATGCTGCTCGAGCGACCCGAGGCGACCATCGTGAACGTCTCCAGCCTGTTCGGACTGTGGGCGCCGGCGGGTCAGTCGGCGTATGCCGCCGCGAAATTTGCGGTGCGCGGCTATAGCGAGTCGCTGCGCGGCGAACTCAGTCACACCAACGTTCACGTCGTGACCGTTCACCCGGCCGGCGTCGCAACCGCCATCGCGCGAACGTCCCGCATCGCTGCCGCTGCCGACCGGGAGCTGGCCGAAAAATCGTCGCGTTCGTTCGATAAACTCTTGTCGATGCCGCCCGAGGAAGCTGCAGCGATTATTCTTAAAGGCATCGAGCGCAAGGACGATCGCGTGCTGGTCGGAAGCGACGCCGTGCGGATCGATTTGATGACGCGCCTGCTCGGCCCACGTGCCGCCCGCATCCTCAATCGCCGCGTCCCATTCGACCCGGCGCGGGACCGCCGCACCGCCGCGACCTAGTCGCCGCGATCGACCGAATCGAAAACCGACAGCGAGTGTGCGAACGAATCCGGCTTGATCGCTAGCGGCCCCGCGAAGGGGCGATGGAGCACGAGCGTGATAAAGAGCAGCGTTCCGATCAACGCGCCGAGCAAGACGGAAAATACGACGTGTGGCCACGTCGACTCGGTGTAAAGTAAGAACGTCATCCCGAGAACGATGAACCCGCCGATCACCAGCCCGACCCACAACACCACCGGAAGCGCGACGCTGGCCTCCAGCGTGCGCCGGTTCCGGTCGGCTGCAACCGTTCGTACCGTTTGCAAGAACTCGACAGCGATCGGAGATCCGGCAACGCGCGGATCCATGGTGCGCCACGCCCGGTAGATATTGCCGATTGCCCGTCGCGCGATCGGGCTCGCGCCACCGTTGGCCGCTTGAATCGGCCACTCGTCGTTAATGACCGCAGCCGTGTATTCACGCAGGTAGCCGCGCAGCAGGTGCTGCTGCGGCTCCGGCAACCCGTTGGTTTGCCGGTACAACGTCGCGAGCGTCGAGGCTTCTTCGGCCACATTATCCTGCGCTTCGCCGTAACTCTGCCAAACCGCGATAACCGAAAACGCCAACAAGACTGCATAGATCGTCCCTGCGGTCTGAAAGATCGGTGAGGGCAGCTCGTTGTGATCGTCGCCGACACTCCCTTTCATGAGTCGCCGGGCGACGGAGACTCCGAAAAGCGCGTACAGGACGGCAAAACCAATGACGCCCGCCGCGAAGGCGAGAATGTACATGTGCCTATGCTCGCACATCGTGCGGAAAATGAACATGAAGCTTTTAAGGCGCGCTTAAACTCGCGAAGGGGCGACGCCGCGGGAACGAAATGCACTCGTTCCTTTCACTAAAACGTTGGAGGAAAACGATCATGGCCGACACGACCGCAGCCGAGCATCACAAGCACGCGGCGGAACACAGCAAGCACGCCGCGCACCACCACGCCGAAGCCGCGAAGCATCACGAAGCCGGCGATCACGCACAAGCCGCCCATCACGCGCACACGGCGCACGGACACCATCTTCACGCAGAGCACCATCATCACGAAGCGGCGAAGCATCACTCAAACCAACACGGACACGGCAAGGGCTAGCGGCTCCCGGGAGCCCGCCTTTCCGCCGGAATGGCGGGCTCTCTAGCTGATCCGACGAAGGCCGCCTTGTATGCGCATCCTCGTCGTTGGAGCCGGCGCGATCGGCGGTTATCTCGGAGGGCGGCTGCTCGAAGCCGGCCGGGACGTGACCTTCCTGGTTCGTCCGCGCCGCGCCGCAGAATTGGCCGGCCACGGCCTGCACATTAGAAGTTCGCGCGGCGACGTCGACCTGGCTGCGCCGAAGACCGTCACCGCCGACCGGCTGAACGAACCCTACGATCTCGTCATGGTCAGTTGCAAAGCCTACGATCTCGATGAGGCGATGAATTCATTTGCGCCTGCGGTTGCATCCACGACGACGGTCTTGCCACTGCTCAATGGGATGCGCCATCTCGACGCTCTCAAAGCGCGATTCGGCCCCGATCGCGTGATTGGCGGCCTCTGCTTCTTCTCCGCAACGCGCAACGACGGCGGCACCATCGAGCTGCTCGCCGACACCGACGCCTTTTCGTTCGGCGAACTCGACGGCGCGCGCTCGTCGCGTATCGAGGCCATCGCTGCCGAATTTGCCGGGGTCAATTTCGAAGCGAAGGCGAGCGAATCGATTCTTCAAGATATGTGGGAGAAGTGGGTATTTATCGCGACGGCGGCGGGAATGGGCTGCTTGATGCGCGGATCCGTCGGCGACATCGTCGCGGGAGGCGCGGCGGTATTTGCGACGGCGCTACTCGAGGAGTGCGCCGCGATCGCAACGTCGCATGGCTATAAGCCGAGCGATGCGTCGATGCAACGCGGTCGAACGATTCTAACCATGCCCGGCCTTGCATTAAAACCTTCGATGCTACGCGACATCGAGCGCGGCGCGCGAACGGAGGGCGACCACATCGTCGGCGACCTTCTGCAACGCGCCGGCGACACGGTCGCTACGCCACTACTGCGCCTTGCAAACGCGCACCTCAACGTCTACGAAGCCGTTCGAAAGGCTGGCCTATCATGAGTGCGATATTTACCAGTTTGATCTTGGCAGTTGCCGTTATCGTCAACGTTAACGGGCAAACGATGACGTTCGATCAGCCGCCGATCGTTCGGGCAGGTCGCGTCTTCGTGCCGTTACGCGGCGTTTTCGAACAACTCGGCGCTACGGTCGTGTATGCAAACGGCCAGATCAACGCGACCGCCGGCACCAACACGATCGCGCTAACGATTGGCTCGACCCAAGCTACCGTGAACGGCCAACCCGTCACCGTAGACGTCGCACCGTTCGTGGTTGACTCGCGAACGCTCGTTCCGCTGCGCTTCATCGCACAATCGCTCGGCGCCACCGTCAATTGGGATGGCGCGAATAATTCGGTCAGTATAACCGGCGGCTCGAATCAAGCGCCCGCACAAGATAACGTCGTCACGTCCGCTCCGCCGCCCCTGCCGGCGTATCAGCAGCCCGCCGCTCCGGCGCCGAACTACTTGTGGATGCCCGGATATTGGGCATGGAGTCCGAGCGGTTACTATTGGGTGCCCGGTACGTGGGCGCAAGCTCCGCAAACCGCATACTATTGGACGCCAGGCTATTGGTTGGCCGTGCCGGGGGGCTTCGTCTGGCAAGCGGGCTACTGGGCACCACAGGTTGGTTACTATGGCGGCATTTGGTATGGGTCCGGCTACTTCGGTTCGGGCTACCAAGGCGGCCGTTGGGGATCGAACGGTTTCGCCTACAACACGGCCTACAGCAACGTCAACCGGACCGTCATTACCAACGTCTACGTCAATAAGACGGTAGTAAACACGACGGTCGTCAACCGCGCGAGCTACAACGGTAACGGCGGCATCAATGCGAAACCGAGCCCGCAAGAGTTGAGCGTTGCAAAATTGCCGCACCTTACCATGACGCCCGAACAAGTACGCCACGTGCAAGCGGCGTCGCAAAATCGCAGCCAATATCTCACCGTAAATCGCGGCACACCGCCGGTTACGGCG
>Ga0181525_10002666_pt1 | contig 14454 bp, 11 predicted proteins | sample PEATcosm2014_Bin_48_FD_121100 | JGI IMG/M metagenome (GOLD analysis project Ga0181525, IMG submission 121100) | Peatland microbial communities from MTU Mesocosm Facility, Houghton, MI, USA - PEATcosm2014_Bin06_10_metaG | ecosystem: Environmental > Terrestrial > Soil > Wetlands > Peat | place...
TACCCCGCCTATGTGGACAACGGAAACGGCCGCCCGTTCCCGCGCGCGTTCGTCCGCCTCCACGAACGCTACTGGCTGCACGCGCTGCTGTTCCTGGTCACTTTGTTCTCCACCACGATGGTGGGATCCAGCCTGCAGTCGGATTTCAACCGCAATCTGCCGTTTGACGTCGCGCACTACCTGTATGCCTTCGTCAACGTCTGGAGCCATCCCGGGCTGATCTGGCAAGGCCTGCCCTTCTCCCTGACGCTGCTCACCATCCTGCTGGCGCACGAGTTCGGACACTACTTCGCCTGCCTCTACTACGGCGTGGATGCCAGCTTGCCGTACTTCCTGCCCGCTCCCACCTTGATGGGCACTTTTGGCGCGTTCATCCGCATCCGCTCGGCAATCTACTCTAAGCGCGTGCTCTTCGACATCGGCGTGGCGGGGCCGCTGGCCGGTTTCGTATTCCTGATGCCCGCGCTCGCCGTGGGTTTGGCCTTTTCCAAGCTCATCCCCGGCATCGCGCATCAGGGCGACATCCAGTTCGGGACTCCGGGGTTGCTTTGGATCTTGCAGAAGGCTATCTTTCCGGGAGTGCCCGGCGCGGATATCTACCTGCATCCGGTGGCCCGCGCCGCCTGGATCGGGATCCTGGCGACGGCCCTGAACCTGCTGCCCATCGGCCAGCTTGATGGCGGCCATATTCTTTACGCGCTGGTGGGCGACCGGCACAAACTGCTTTCCAAGATCTTCATTGCCGCGCTGATCCCGCTGGGCTTCCGCTGGTGGCCGTGGTGGCTGTGGGCCGTGGCCCTGTTCTTTTTGGCGCGCCGCCACCCGGTGATCGTGGACCCTTCCAGCCTCTCCACCGGCCGGAAGTGGCTGGCCTTGGCTGCCCTGATCGTTTTTCTGCTGTGCTTCACGGCGGCTCCGGTGCTGGAGGGCGCCCCCTGACCGCCCGCCATGAAGATCACCGCGACGATCATCACGCTGAACGAAGAACGCCACATTGCCCGCGCCATCGAGAGCCTGCGTTGCTGCGAAGAGATTCTGGTGCTGGATAGCGGTTCGGCCGATCGCACCGTGGAACTGGCCGAAAAGCTGGGGGCACGGGTGCTGGAAAGCCCCTGGCGCGGCTATGCGGGCCAGAAAAATTGGGCGGCCGAGCGCGCCACTTACGACTGGATTCTGTCGCTTGACGCGGACGAGGCGCTCAGCGAAGCGCTGGAAGGGGAAATCTGGAACCTCAAGAAGAACGGCCCGAAGTTCGACGCCTATACCATGCCGCGCCTGGCGCAATATCTGGGCCGTTGGATTCTGCACAGCGGCTGGTATCCCGACCGCAAGATCCGCCTGTACAACCGCCGGCAGGGCAAGTGGATTGGCGATTTCGTGCACGAAAGCGTGCAGGTACGCGGGCGCGTGGGACACCTGGAATCGAATCTGCTGCACTTCACATGCGATTCGCTTTCCGAGCATCTGCGCACCATGGATCGCTACACCACCCTGGCCGCCGAGGAACTGGTGTTCCGCAAGACGCCGCTGGGCTGGAGCCACCTGATTCTCGACCCGATCTGGACGTTTCTGAAAACCTATTTCGTCCAGCGCGGATTCCTGGACGGCATCGAAGGGCTGACCATAGCCTACATGGCCGCGCTCTATGCATTTCTAAAATACGCCAAGGCCCGCAATATGACTGGAGGGCGGGCTTAAGCCCGCGCGGAGCTTCAGCTCCGCCTCAGGCGATGCGTATCCTACACCTCGATTCCGGCCACGAAATGCGCGGCGGCCAGTGGCAGGTCCTGCGCCTGATCGAAGGGCTGCGCCGCGAAGCCATCGACTCGACGCTGCTCTGCCCGCGATCTTCCCCTCTATGGGAAAAAGCCCGCGCGCTTCAGCTGAACGTCAAGCCGCTCCTCCCGTGGCCCGTGCTCCGGCTTTCGCGCCAGGCGGATCTGGTCCACGCGCACGATGCCCGCGCGCACACCCTGGCCGCGGCTTTGGGCCGGGCGCCGCTGGTTGTCTCCCGCCGCGTCGCCTTTCCGATCCGTTCACGCTGGAAGTACCGCCATGCCACCCGCTATGCCGCCGTGTCACAATTCGTCAAGGGCATCCTTATGGATGGCGGTGTACCTGAGGACAAGATAACGGTGGTTTTCGACGGCGTACCGCTTAGCGAAAACACCGCCGGCGGCGACACCGTGATAGCCCCGGCCAGCGACGATCCACGCAAAGGCACGGCGCTGGCGCTCGAAGCCACCCGCCGCGCCGGCGTGGATCTGCTGCTTTCCCGCGACCTGGCAGCCGATCTCGCGGAGGCCGCGCTGTTTCTGTATCTGACGCACTCCGAAGGCCTGGGCTCCGCGATCCTGTTGGCCATGGCCGCCGGCGTGCCGGTTATCGCCAGCAACGTGGGCGGGATCCCTGAAATCGTGCGCCATCGGGAGAACGGCTGGCTGTCGGAAAACGAGCCCGAGGCCATCGCCGCCGCCATCCGGATGCTGCTGTCGGATCGCTCGCTGGCCCGCGGGCTCGCCGCCCGCGCCCGCCAAACCGTGGCCGAAAAGTTCTCACTCGATCGAATGATCCACCAAACCATCCACCTTTACCGGCAGGTGCTGTCTTGCTAGAAGCCTGCCTCGCGCTGCTGTTCGGCCTGCTGATCGGCAGTTTCCTCAACGTCTGCGTCTACCGCCTGCCGCTGGATCTTTCGGTGGTGCGGCCGCGCTCCTACTGCCCTGCATGCGAGCATCCGATTGCCTGGTACGACAACGTGCCGCTGGTCAGCTTCGCCGTTCTCGGCGGCCGCTGCCGGCATTGCAAAGCGGCTATTCCCATTCGGTATCCGCTGGTCGAACTGATGACCGCCGTACTGTTCTTCGTTTTCGTGTGGCGGCTGGGACCAACGCTCGCGGCCGGGAAGTACTGCCTGCTGAGCGCGTTGCTGGTGGGGTTGACGTTCTCGGATCTGGAAGAGCGCATCTTGCCCGACGAGTTCACGCTGGGCGGCGCGGCGGCAGGGTTGGTGCTGGCGTGGTTCGTGCCGGTCGGCGACGATATCGCCCGAGTGCTGTTATGGGTCGTGGGCGTGCACGGCAACCCGCACTGGACATCGGTCGCGGAGGCTTTGCTCGGCGCCGTTGTGCCCGGATTGTTCCTTTGGTTCGGCGGCTGGCTTTACTTCAAGCTGCGCCATCGCGAAGGGCTGGGCTTGGGCGATGTGAAACTGGTGGCGATGGTGGGCGCCTTCCTGGGCTTACATGGCGCGCTGCTCATGCTGATTGGAGGATCGCTGGCCGGCTCGGTGATCGGCTACGCCTATATCCGGTTCACGCACAAGGATCCGGCGACCTATGAACTGCCCTTTGGGACGTTTCTCGGCCTGGCGGGGATCGTGGTAGCCCTTCTGAGCTGATGCGGCGCACGCTCCCAGCTGCCATGTCTACACTCGTGCAGGCACCAGCGTTCGGCTCGCGCTCAGTCCGGGGGAATACTGAGCTTTGATTTATCCCAGGCGTACTCGAATTCCCTGTGCATATTGTCCGGCAACTCACGCCCATCCAGCCCCGATACGCGAAAGCTAGGCCAGTGCGACTGACCCTGATAGAAGTGGACGTTCAAATGTCCGAGGGCATTTTGGCGGTCCCAGTCGCGGATCCACATGGTGTAAAACAACAGCCGCGAATTCCATCGGAAATCAAAACTCCCTTTGTAGGTTGCCGGGGCAGCTACCACGCGTAACTTCAGCTCGTCGAGTTCCTTGCGGATATGCCTGGCGCCATCCCTCGACCCCGGCGATTGGCTGACGGAGGGATCGAACAAGTCGTACGCCTTGTTCTCCGAGGAATAGTCCCAAAGGATGATGCGCAGCCGCCCTCCCCTCCTAATTAAATTCTCGAAGTTTTCCTTCTGGGCGTGCCGGATAGTTCCGGCATTGTTCACCAGCATGTCGAACGAAAAGCGTGTCGCCGCAATTTCAGCCGTCAAGTTGGTGTCTTGGACCAGCGACTTAGTGTCGGCCAGCACCCGCGCTACGGAGTATAGCCCATCTCTCGAACTATTGAAGACGCTGGGGTCGTGGAAGGCGAGATAGCGGGAGTGATATTGGTTGCGCAGTTCCGGGGTCTTGTAGGCGTACCACACATAGGACAGCGCCGCAGCCGCGCAAAGGAAGAAGCCCACAATCACGCAGGTTACAGTCCGCCTGAAGCGCTTTGCCCTATCCGACTCGTTTTGAACAACCCAGCGGGCTAAAGCCGCCTCTATACGCAGGGATTTCGGATCGGCGCCGAATTCCCCGACCCCGTGCGTCTGACGCAGCGTCTCGCGCCATCGGCCAATGTTCGGGTCGCTGGCCCGCTCGTCAAACTTCGGGTTCCAGCCACTTTCCCCAACTGGCGTCTGCTCGCCGAGCAGGAACGGCAGGATATCGATGCCACGTTTCTTAGCGGCGTCATATTCAATCTGTGTAATGCTGCGGCCTGTTGCGTCCAGCGTGGATCCACGACGGAAGGCCAACAATAAGGATACATAATTTGCATCCATCTAGCCGCGCTGCGCTGAATTCCCGCGGTTTGGCACGGTCAGCCTGCCAGTTTTCCATCGGGTCAACCAAAAAACCGCTCGCCTGAAGCGCGCGAATCGCCTCGGCCCGATGCAGGCACAAGTCGTCATAGGTGGATGAAACAAATGCTTTGTACAGATCGCCGGCCATTCTGTACAAATAGCATACTCAAGCGCCTGCCGCGCCCCCCGTGCGATGTGCGGCGGCTGGGCATTTTCCTCAATCTGATGTGGCGCACGCTTCCAGGCTGCTGTGTGCGCTCGTGCTGACACCTGAAGCGCTCCTGGTTCTCGGCGGTTTCATCCCAGGTTTGCAGCATCAGGAGCATTTTCCGCCGGCGGCGCGGTGCAATGGTGATAATGCGTCTCTGCGCGCGCGGCGGTCATAGCCCCACATGGACACCTGGGCGATTCGGAGCGCGGCCGCCCGCCCTTGTGCTGCTCGGGCGTGCGCAGCTTGGATATGTGGCATCACCCTCGATATCGTGGTGGCGTTCATCGCTTCACCTCCCCTCCTTTGGATTTTTCCCATTTTCCGGGCGACCCGGTACGCTTGCCGGAATAGAGCCTTCGCGCGTCGCACCGCCGGCGGGGGGCGCTGTAAACGCCCGCGCCTGCGCCTCGCAGAGCCAGCGCAATTCCCTGCTTTCGGCTAGCTCGACCGTTTCACCGTACGCGCCGTAGTGTCGCTGCGTTTGATCTGCGCGCGCCGCCGGCCGGACGCCAGATTCTTGGCCGCCTTGTCCTTGGCCGCCTGGCTTACGGCCACTTTGTTCACCACTTTGGCAGCGCCGCAAGTCTTGGCGAGCCGGGTCGCCGTGCCTTTGTGTTGCAGCACGTCGGTCTGCCCCTCGATGGTAGCCACTCCGCCCTGTACGTGGACCTGGAAATGGTGAGTGGAAATCTTGGACGCCGCGAATCGCGCGCGAATATTCTTTTCCAGTTGCGCGTCCGGCAGGGTTGGCTGTGGCGCGGCCGCGGGCCTCGGGCCCGTCACTGGCGCGGTGAGCGCCTTCGCGGGCTGAACGGGTTTCGTGGCGGCGTGCCCCATCCCCAGAGCAAGGCAGAGCAGGAATGCGGCGCCGATGCGGACATTGCCCATCACAAGATTCCTTAAATGAGAAGGTGCCCGCACTGGCGGTTTGCTCTCACGAATCCTGCACGCGAAGAGCTTCCGGCCCGTCTCCCTTAGATGGAACTGTGCTTGCCGCTCCGAACAGTCGAACTGGGATTCGCCATATCCGCCATGCTCTTCGCGCAGACCGGCGGGCAATTCACCGATATACCGTTTGTCACAACCCCCGAGAACGCCTTCCCGAAGAGGAAAATATCCGGCAATAATCTTCGTTCCCGATTATGGGAGAGGCGATGAGTTCCTGCCCGAGGCGCTATCGCTAGCGCGCGCCCGGCGGCCGGCTGTTTCATTACTCATCGCCGGACCGCAGGAGAGGCCGGTTGGCTGGCGGCGCAGTTTCAATGCCAGAGCGACAACGACAATGACCGCGATATCCACATTCAGGCCATCATCGATGCCCGGCGCGGGATCGATATGCTCTCCCAGCGCGACGAAGCCGATGCGAGCCGGATTGCGTATGTGGGCCACGGTTACGGCGCAAACTGGGGCGCGATATTATCCTGTGTCGAGCCACGTCTGCGCGCTTTTGTTCTCGTGGCGGGGTTCCCCAGCCTGGCTGAGTTGATGGAAAGCGACGACCCGGATATGGCCAACATGCGTTTCTCGATGGGGGCCGCGCGCTTTGCCCGCTACCGGGCCTCTCTCCGCGGTAGATCCGATTCGCTTCACGAGTTCCTGGGCGGGCGCGCCGATCCTGTTCCAATTCGACCGCTTCGATCAGTTCGTACCCCGCGCGGCGGCCGAGGGCTTGGCCAACTCAATCTCACGTCCGCAGAAAGTGGTCTTTTACGATGCCGGACATTCAGTCAATGCGCCGCAGGCGATGGCCGACCGGTCCCGCTTTCTCGCCCGTTACTTAAATTCGGGACAGCATCGAAACGTTACGCGGTAGTCAATGACGAACGACGATCCAGCGGCGCGCACGTGAGAACGTTCATCCCGACTGGCAGTGCATAGGATGCGGAGGGTATCCTGTTAGGGCGATGGGCGGGATTACGGTAGCACCCGGAAGGGCATATTGCTGGAAAGCGTGCCGCCCGGTGTGGTCACCTGGACCGTGCCAGTGGTCGCGCCAGCCGGTACAGCGGTGATGATCTCGGAAGGCGACACGACGGTGAAGCTGGCCGCCATCCCGTCAAAGGCGACGCTGCCCGCGCCGGTCAGATCCGTTCCGAAAATTGCGACGGACGCTCCCGCCTGGCCAGAGGCGGGCAGTGTTTTCACGAAAGGGCCGAGCCCCACAGACAGCTTGAAGACGGTGCCAAAGCCGTCGGACCCGCCCATATCGGTTGTCCCGTAGAAGTTTCCGTCGGTGCCCTGAACCAGCCCGCCGTAGGGAAATCCGCCCTCAGGATTGACCATGCTGTGCAGAGTAGTCAGCGCGCCCGCCTGGGTGATCACGTAGATCGTGCCTATATTCTGGGTCCCACCGGCGTAGGTTGTCCCATAGAAGTTGCCGTCAGTGGCTTGAATCAACCCAGCATAGGGGCTGGCGCCGTCAGTCCCGTCAAAGCTGTGCAGGGTCGTTAGCGCACCCGCCGGGGTGATCTTAAAGACCGTGCCATAGCCGTACGCCCCGCCCTGTGAGCTGGCCCCGTAGAAGTTACCGTCGGCCGCCAGAAGCAGCCCGGCATAGGGGTTGGCGCCGTCGGTCAGGTTGAAGGAATGCAAGATCGTGAGCTCACCCTTGGGGGTCAGACTAAAGATCGTACCATCGTCGTTGGCCCCACCGTAGAAGGTTGTCCCGTAGAGGTTCCCGTTGGCACCCTGAACCAGCCCTCCGTTGGGTTCGGCGCCGTCAGTGATGCCGAAGCTGTGCAGGGTCGCCACGGCCCCACCTGGCGTGAGTCCGAAGACGGTACCAGGGCTGACGGCCCCGCCAAGCGTGGTTGTCCCGTAGATGTAGCCGTTGGCGCCCTGGATCAGCGCGGCCGAAGGGTTGGCGCCGTTAGTCCAATCGAAGTTGTACAGCGTCGTTCGCGTTCCCTGTGGGGTGAGTTTGAAGATCGTGCCATTGGTGTAGTGCGTTCCGCCCAGATAAGTTGTGCCGTACAAGTTACCATCGGTCGCAAGAAGCACCCCGGCATAGGGGTATGCACCATCATCCGAGTCGAAGCTATAGACGGTCATGAGCGCGCCCTGGGAACTGATTTTGAAGACCGCGCCATAGCCGATGGCCCCGCCCTCAGAGGTTGTCCCATAGAAGTTGCCATCGGCGCCCTGGACGAGGGACATATAGAAGGGGCCGTCACCGTTGGTCCCATTGAAGTTCGCAAGAGTGGTGAAGGTCTGCGCGGAAGAGGTGATCGCTGCCGCTGCACAAAGCAGAAAGACGGCGCAGGCTTTTTTCCAAAAACGTAATTCGTCCATGTTGGCCTCCCTGCCACTCCGCTACTGAGCATGACGCGGCAATATGAAGGTATTCTGCGCTTGCCGGACCCCAAAGTCAATCGCGCAGCGGGCTGCGCAGAACACATTTACAAATACTTACAAATTGCCATCGCCTTCTCGCCAAAGGTAGGCCATACTAGTTCGGTAGCGCTCCTGATTGGAAGCGGCTGGCCTTCAAGGAGGACCACCATGACGATCCACTATTTCCGTGTGGGCTTAGCACTTGCGCTCACTGCCGCGAGCACGGCTGCCGCGGCAGGCCAGGCGACCTTTCGCGTTGTCGCAACGCTGTCTAACTACGCGCCTTCCGAATTAACGGAGGGATCCCCGGGCGTTTTCTACACCGTCGGGAACGGACCGGCATTACAGGGCGGCAGCGCCATTTCAGTCAGTAGTGAGGGATCGATAACAACCCTTACGATCTGGCCCGGCGGTTACAACAATGTTTCACAAGGGCTGGTAGGCGCCGCTAATGGCCGGTTTTATTCGTCCGTGGAGTACAGCAGCTTCCCCGCCAACATTTTCTCGGTTGCGTCCGTGCCAGACAGCGGGAAGTTCTACGCTGGCCAAAGCATCGACCCAATGCTGACCCAAAGCCTGCCGGATGGGACGCTCCTGGGCGATGGAATCGGGCCGGATGGTCTTTGGTACCTGCTGCGGTGCGGCCTGGATGGGGCCGTAACAACCTTCGCCACGTTGCCCTCCGGCCAGCGCGTCGAAAGCGTCACCTACGCCAGCGACGGCAATTTCTACGGAGTCTCTCTGGGGGAGGACATCGTTTCGAGCTCCTCTAACTACGCATTCCGCGCCACGTCATCGGGCGTCTTGACGACGCTCTACACCTTTCCGCTCGGCGCCTTCGAGCGGTACTCCTCGACGCCGCTCCTGCAAGCCACCGACGGCAACCTTTATGGATCCACCGTCACCGGCGGCGCCAACGGAACGGGAATGATCTACAAGCTCACGCTGGCCGGCCAGTTTACACTGCTTTATTCGTTCGACCAGGGCAAATACACGGCCGGACCGACCACCCTGATCGAGGGCAGCGATGGCAATCTTTACGGCAATGCGCAGTCCCCCGACGGCGTCGGCCAACTCTTCCGCATCACCAAGTCCGGCCAATACACCGTGCTGTATCAGACCAGCGGACCGAATGCGGTCTATCCGTGCTACCTGGCGCAGGGCAGCGACGGCATCATATACGGAAGCGCATATCTGGCCGCAAGCTTATACGGGGAGATTTTCGCCCTGGATGCCGGACTGCCCAAGCCCGGGCCGTGGGTACAGCACTTCACTCCCCAATCGGGAACGCCGGGGGCCCAGGTGCGGATCTGGGGCTATAACCTGCTTTCGGCCGCAGTCCAATTCAACGGCGTCCCGGCGACAACCGTCTCCAGCAGCGGGCCGAATTACGTCCTGGCGACCGTACCACCGGCAGCGACCACGGGACCGATCACGATTACAACGCCCGGGGGGACGGTTGTCACTGGAACCAGCTTCACCGTGGAGTAGACCACTGGCATTGCCCATCGGGGCGCCGGACAACGGGCGGCTTGCATCGGAACGGGCCGCTGGCGCCGGGTTGCGCCACGGGCGCGCCACGCACACTGGCAGCGCGTCGGCTTGACGGCGAAGTGGCGGGCGGCTGGGCTTGGAAACGGGCGCCTCTGCGCGAAGCACGTCAAGGCATCCGGCCCCGGACCTCAAGCAGTCGTGCATCGTGAGGCATCGGCAAGCCTGCATATAGGGGCACGGTTCATCCGCGGCGTCGAATCGGGGTCAGTGTCTCCCGTGTTTTGGCAAGCAAGGAATCCATATCGTCGCCGACACCGTAGCCGAATTGGTGGCTGATGGCACGTACCTTGTCGAGCCGGGTGATCAAGGGTTTGCGGCCGCCGGCAGATAGCTGGGCGACGATGTTCAGAGCCTGTTCGAACATACGAACGAGAGCACTGAAGTAGCTGTCATCCTGATAGCCGACGTCGTTGCAGAATCCCGCGGCACATTCGCCCAGTAGAATACGATCAGCTCCGCGAGTCCGACGGGATCGCCAACAGCCTTCTGGTAACTGGAGATCGCCTGTTTGGCTTTCAGGACGGAAGTATCCTGGTTTCGCAGAACGTCCGGCCAGAGCCAGCGATCAAGCGTTTTCTTGTAGGGCTGCAGAACGTCCTCGCCCAATCCAAAGCGGGCGTGAAGAAACATCTGATTGTCTTTGTGGGCAGTGTATAGATCCTGAATCAGGGCCAACAATCCCGGGCGGTCGAACGGTGCGAGTTCCCCTTTAACATCTGCCCATGTTGGCTTTGATCCTGGTTGGCGCCTTGCCATAATGTGCTCGGTGTCTTCGTTGATCCCCAAAGTATACAGCCCTGGGCAACCCAATAGTGCGTGACACGCTTGCAAAATCCCGACTAAATGGACAAGTGCGTGGTTGCGCGGTATAACAAGGCTGATGTCCGTATTCGGAGGAATCGAATGTGGCGGAACCAAGTTCGTCTGCGCCACCGGCAGTGAAAATGGCAAACTACTTGCGCGCGCCGAGTTTCCGACCACCACGCCTGGGGAAACCATCGCGCGCGCCCTGGAATTCTTCCGAGTGCAGCCCCCACAGGCGATCGGCATCGGGTCGTTCGGCCCCGTGGATCTGGATCCCGCATCTCCCAAGTTCGGCTATATCACGTCGACGCCGAAGAATGGCTGGCGCGACACGGACCTGGCAGGCGCGGTGCGCCGGGCTACAGGCCTCCCGGTGGCGTTCGACACCGACGTCAACGCAGCGGCGCTAGGCGAATCTCGCTGGGGCGCCGCGCAAGGGCTCCATACTTTTCTATATCTGACCATCGGCACCGGTTTGGGAGGCGGCGGCATGGCCAACGGCCGTCTGCTGCACGGCCTGGTCCACCCGGAGATGGGACATATCCGCGTGCCGCACGATTTGCGCGCCGACCCATTTCCCGGCGACTGTCCCTTTCACGGCGACTGCCTGGAGGGCCTGGTTGCCGGGCCCGCGCTCGAATCCCGCTGGGGACAACGCGGCGAGACACTGCCGCCCGAGCATCCCGCCTGGGACCTGGAGGCGCGCTATATCGCCCTGGGGCTGGCCACTTGGATCTGTACCCTCTCGCCGCAGCGGATCATTCTGGGCGGCGGCGTGATGCGGCAGCAGCACCTGTTTCCGCGCATTCGCACTGAGGTGCTGGCGCTGTTGAACGGCTACATCCAGGCTCCGGAGATTCTGGAGCGCATCGCCGAATACATCGTGCCGCCCGCATTGGGCGGCGATGCGGGCGTATTGGGCGCGATCGCGCTGGCGGCCGACTGGCGGCCTGAGAGCCCCTCGCAGCCCGAGGGCCTAATGCCGCATACTTCTCGCGAGACCTGAATCCGGCCGCACCAACTCGCTAATTTGGATTCACTTGGATGATCGCCATCATGCCGGCGTCTTCGTGATCCAGAACGTGGCAATGAAAAACGAAAGTGCCGGCGATCTGCGATTCGCGAAAATCCATGCGCAGCGTCACGGTTGGGTAAGGGCCGGTCCCGCTCCAGGCCGGCACGATCACCGTATCCCGCATTTCCGGGCTAGCGAAGGGCACGCCGCTAACCGCCAGAAACAGAAAGTGGACCTGGTGAATATGAAACGCGTGTGTCTCGCCAGTGCGGTTCTGGATGTTCCAGTCTTCCACGGCTCCGACGGTGGTGGTGATGGCCGGAGGCGCGGATGCACTGAAAACCTTGGGCTGCTGTCCGGCTAGCGTGATGAAGAATTCGGTCGGTCCATTCGTGCCGTTGGTGGCTTCCGCGAAATAGAGGTTCCTGGTTGCGGTTACCGGAGCGTCTTCGAGCCCCGCGAAGCGCAGTGGCGCCTTGGACGGCGCGGAAGCCGGAGCCTTGGGCAACGCGGGCGGCTCCCCGGCGGTCGACGACGCCTGGATCACGGCCAGCTCCTGCGCCGGATTCGGGTTGCCGATCGGCCCCGTGTTGTAGCCGATGTCCTGAAAACTGGCGGTTTGCCCCACGGCTGGTGTGGTCACGATGAACTCGGCCCTCCCCGCGGGCGGGATATCGATGGTGGTGACTGGAGTGGTTGCCTTTAGCGGAATACCGTCCAATTCAACGAGCTGCAGGGTCTGCGGCGTGGTTCCGAACCAGATCTGCAGAGCCAGAAAGGCCTGCGAGGACGCGTTCGCCACGCGCCAAAATTCCTGCACGCCCGGCTGCGTCTGGATAATAGGGGCGGGGGCCAGTGGGGCGATCGCCGGCTGGTAATTCAGGGTCAACTGGTACGCTCCCGGCAGCCAGGAATTGGGATTGGTAAACTGCTGCCGGACGATCAGCACGCGCTGCGGAAGGCCGGCCACTTCCGGTTTGATGGCCTCGATCCCGCCGAGGATCAACGCCCCGGCCGCTCCGCCGTTGACCTGCAACGTGACGAACCCGTGCAAGTGCGGATGGTACCAATACATGCCCGGCTGGTCGTTGCTGGGAATTTGAAAGCTGTACTCGAATGGCGCATCCGTGTTTTCGATGTCGGTCATCAGGATCTCGTCCTGATGGCACACTGGCGGGATATTCAAGCCGTGGAAGTGCACATTCGTGGAGGTAGCCACCATGGTGCCGCCGGTACAGGGATTGCTTGCCGTGGTCCGGTCATGCGTCATCCCCATCATGGAGTGTCGCGCTGGCCCCGGCGGCGGGGGCGGCAGATAACTCAGGCGATTGGTCAATGTCAGATTCAGAGTGTCGCCCGGATTGAGCTGCAGCGTAGGCGCTTCCGCCGGTCCCTTCCCGGTTTGATAGAGGTAACACTCATGCAGGTATCCTTCCGTAATTGAGGAAAGCAATGTAAAGCCCGCATTGAGAACACCGCTCTCGCTCGAGATGGTCAGGGGATTGTTTACTACACTGCCAGGGCTGGGACGAGCGGGGCAAGTGGGTGTTTGCGCCATCCCGATTCCGGCGCTTACTGCACATGCCAGAGTTAATGATAAAAGCCTGTCGATTCCGGTCATCGTCTTTCCTCGTTTTACCCGAGTCTCTAGAGAGGCGGCACGGGGTAAACCGCTATCGATAGCAACGCGGCGCCCTGCTTCGTGTCGGCAACGGGTGAATTGGGGGATTCCGTGAGCGTGCAAGTGGCGCCGGTGGAGGCGAGTTGCAGCATTCCGATATAGGATGTGCCGCTCGACCCGAACTCCGGGACATAGATCATGCCGCCCTGGCCCGTCGACAGTTGCAACTGGACCTGGCCCACGTATGAAAAATTCGTGTAGAATCCGTTCAGCGTATTCGAAGTGCATCCTTTCGAAACAACGCCCGTGGCGCTGTTGAAGAATGCGGCCGTCACCTGGCCGGCGGAATCGTTGCCGACGTAGAGTATGGTGTCATCCGGACTTAGCAGGACGCTGCCGGAATTCCAGGTTGGCCCCAATGCGTAGGCAATGGTTGGCGTCAGTTGCCCGGATGAAATGTTGGACACTTCCACGGTGGTGGTGGTGGAAGCGTCGCCGAAGATCGCGTATTGTCCGTTGCTGCTGATGGTGACGCCATTGGGCAGATGGTCGTTGGTAGACCCGGTGGAATATTGCTCGTCGCCGTTGGGAACCGGAACGCCGGCGGAGACATTAAAGGACTGGATGGAACCGTCTCCATAAGCGATCACCATGATGTTGCCGTTGATGGCCATGCCGTCCACCGTGCCGCCATTCAACCCAGCCGCGAACACGTCGCCCACGAAACCGAGAGCACACCCCGGTTGCACCTGAAACGTGGCAATCGTCGTGGAGGCTGTGTAGGTGGCGTAAAGGTATCGCGCGTTGGCCGCCATCCCAATTCCATTACTCGTACCGGAATCGGTTGGCGAGCCGTAAAAGGTTCCGGTAACGGTTTGCGTCAGCGCGTCGATGCCCACAATGGCGGCGATTTGGGCGTTCGACACATACACGCAGGCGTCGGCGCCGTTGGGCATCGCGAGTACTCTGGCCGCGCCGAAATAGCCGCCTCCGATGCCGTAGCCTCCAGTCGAGACACTGGTCTGCGCGCCCAGCGTTCCATCGGAGCTCACCGCAATAAAGGTGGCTGTGCTGAAGAAAGGGTCCACGTACGGCCCAATGTCGTCGTTGGTAACCAGGAAGCTGCCCAAGCCCGATTGCGCTTTCAGGCCGGCAGCGCAGAACACGACCGCAAGCAAGGCAATCCATTTCACGATGGTCGCTCCCGACGGGGAAATCTTTCCACAGTATACCGCGCGCGGGCGCGGGGTAGAGTCGAGGATGGGCGCGGGTACTGACGCCGAGCGCCGCCCCGTTTCCCATCCCCGCTCATCAAACCGGACGTGCCCATTTCGAGCATCCGGCTTTCCGACTGGCTTCATCGTA
>Ga0181525_10002667_pt1 | contig 14452 bp, 11 predicted proteins | sample PEATcosm2014_Bin_48_FD_121100 | JGI IMG/M metagenome (GOLD analysis project Ga0181525, IMG submission 121100) | Peatland microbial communities from MTU Mesocosm Facility, Houghton, MI, USA - PEATcosm2014_Bin06_10_metaG | ecosystem: Environmental > Terrestrial > Soil > Wetlands > Peat | place...
CGAGAAACAGAGTGCCCGACGCGATCACCAAGGGCCTGTTCGATCCCGCCAGCGCGTTGCCCATCGCCTCCACCGCGCGAAAGTCCGCTTCCGCGGCGCCCGCGAAGTTCCCGGTGCGCATCTCTTCGTGCTTGAACGCGAGATGGATAACCCCGTCCGATGCGGCGGCGGCCTCACTCAGTCCTTCGAGATCATCGAGCGATCCTCGAAGGACCTGCGCGCCGGCGGCCGTGACGACCGACGCGGCCTCTTCGGAGCGAGCGAGGCCAATCACCTCGTGGCCTTCGTTCAGTAGTTCGGGGACGACCGCCGATCCGATGTGACCGGACGCGCCAGTGACGAGAACTTTCATGTGACCTCCACGTGGTTGGTTCTTCGTCAGCGTGCCCGACGAAGAGTTTGCGATGTCATTCGCTGACATCACCATAGCAGGTGATGTCAGTCACTGCCATCGAGTACGATCAGGTCATGAGTCGCTGGGAACCGAACGCTCGGGGCCGCCTCGCACAAGCGGCCATGGATCTCTACTTGGAAGAGGGATTCGAGCAGACCACGGTGGCCGAGATCGCCGCTCGGGCCGGCCTCACCGAACGGACGTTCTTTCGCTACTTCACCGACAAGCGCGAGGTGCTCTTCTGGGGAGCCCCGGCGCTGCAGGACCTGCTCGTCGCCGCCGTGGTCACTGCACCGGCCGAGGACTCTCCGATCACCGCGGTGGCGAGCGCCATCGTGGTCGCGGGAGAGTTTTTTCAAGAGGGACACGCGTTCTCACGTCGTCGTCAGTCGATCATCGCAGCGAACCCGGACCTGCAAGAGCGCGAGCTCATCAAACTCGCGACGCTAGCGGGAGCGATGGCCGACGCACTTCGCCAACGGGGCGTGACCGACCCGGCGGCCACTTTGGCGGCCGAGGCCGGCGTAGCAGTGTTCCGGATCGTGTTCGATCAGTGGGTGAGCGACGAGACGCCCCGTCGTTTCTCAGACCTCGTGCGCGACTCCTTCGATGAGTTGAGGGACGTGACCGCGGGCTGAGGTCTCGGAGCCCGCGACTACGAGGACGTCCCGGCCACTTTGCGGGTGCGCCACGCCTCCGATCGGTTGCACGGACAGAACCTGCTGACCTCGGGAACGATGACGAATCGGCTCAATCGACTCGAGCAACGGGGCCTCGTCGTTCGTCGTCGACCCCGTCGACGCCCGTTCGGTGTGAGTACGACTGACCGCGTTGGGGAGGCGACGGGTTGACAAAGCGCTCCAGGAACTGGCGGCGCGCGAGGCCGCGCTACTTGGTTCGCTCACTGCTCGAGAACGCGCGACCCTGGCGAGGATGCCGCAGACGGTCGTCGACCCCTTTGACGAGTGACGAACAGCACAACGCGGCGCTCGAGAGAGCGCCGCGTTGTGCTGTGCCGTGTTGCGGTGACTACGAGGGCTGACCGGGGTTCGTGGGGGGCGTACCCAAGGCGAGCAACGCGGCGCTACGAATGACCAACGCGTTACCGAGCGCGGTGTCGTAGTTCCAGCGGGCGGTACGGGCTTCGTCACGGGTCGTGGCGACGGCGAGCGCCTGGGCGAGGGCCGTCTGGGCGGTGACGATCGAGGCGCGAAACGCCACGTTCGCCGCCTGGAGTCCCATGACGTAGGCGGTGCCGTTGTAACCCGCCGGCGGGGCCGGTGGGTCGCCGGCGGCCGTGATGGCCGTCACCCGAGCGTCCAACGACGTGGCCAGTGCGGCTTCCAGCGCGACCACGGCCGCCTGGCGCTCGGCCGGTGTCGTGGCTGCGGCTTTGGCCGCGAAGTAGGCGGCGCGATCGGATTCGACCGAGGCGCGGAACGTCAGGCGAATTGACTTGAGGCCGTCGACGTAGGCCCGCCACGAGGCTTGAAACGCCTTCCACTGCGCCGTAGCGTTCGTGCTGATCGACACCGTTCCGTTAGCCGTGGTCGACGACGTGGTTGAGGTCGTCGAGGTCGTGGAACTGGCCGAGGCCACCGCCGGAATGCTGACGCCCATGGCGGCGGCGAGTGCGACGGCCGCCAGTGACTTGATCTGTAGCTTCTTCATAAGTTCTCCCTTCAAGAACAAACTCGAGAGTACGTAGCGCAATTGTGAGATCGTTGTGATCACACTGTCGGAACACTGAGAGATGCTTTCGAATTTCCTTTGAAACGTGAATCGGGCCGACTCGAGCACGCGTGGCTGCAGCAATTCAATTTTCCTTCGTCTCCCTAGACTCTGATAGTGAGGCGCGCACTGAGTCAGAGACGACATTCAAGGAGCGCGGCTCGCCACGCTCGACGCCAATCATGACGACGAAACGGGTGTCGGCGATCTCTTCGGCCACCCTGGAGACGCTCCGTTCGGCGGGTTCGCACCCCATTGTTCGCGGCTTTCCCGAGGGAGCGATCGTGGTCTTTGACAACGACTTGCGCTTCCTCTGCGCGGGCGGCGATCTCCTCTCCATCATTGGCATGACCCGCGGCGACCTGGAAGGTCACACGATTTTCGAGGTGTTCCCGCCGGAAGTCTCCTCCGCCCTGGAAGGACCGTACCGCGAGGCCTTAAATGGTATCGACGTGACCATGGACGTCGAGTTCGAAGACCTCATCTTCCAGCACCGGATCGCTCCCTTACGCGACGACGACGACGTCATCGTGGCGGGTATCGGCTTCGTCCTCAACGTCTCGGCGGCGAGGAACGCGGAACGAGCGCTCCGAGCCTCGGAGAGGATCTTGCGCGACGAACGACGCCGACTGCGCGACGCCGAGGACATTGGGCGCGCGGGGTCCTGGGAGTGGGACGTGGCCACTGACGTGATCACGTGGTCCGACGGCCTCTTTCAACTGCACGGACTCGCTCGTCAGACCTTCGGTGACTACCGACAGGCGGCGAGCCGGGTACATCCGGACGACCGGGCAGCCGTCGATGAGGCGATGGAGGCCTGTCGCCGAGGAGAGTCGGTCCGCATTCGGTACCGCGTGTCCCGGGCGAGCGACGACCAGTTGCGCTGGTTCGAGTCGCGCGCGAGCGGCGTCCTCGAAGACGGGGTCGTCGTACGACTCATCGGCGCGGTCGCTGACATCACCGAACAGGTGCTCGCCGAGGCGGAAGTCGTCAAGACCAACGCCTTCCTCACCGCGGTGCTGGTGGCGTCACCCGACTACACGTTCATCACCGACGTGCGCACCGGGGCCATGGTCTACGGCTCGAAGGATCGAGACCTCCTCGGTCGAAACTCTCGCGACACGGAGCAACTGGCGGAGAGCGTGATCGCGACCCTCGTTCATCCTGACGACCAGGAGGCGTTACGGGCGATGAACACCACCGCGGCCGGCCTGGCCGACGGTGAGGTGCTCGAGCTCCGATACCGCCTGCAACACTCCGACGGTCAGTGGCACTGGATGAGTCGTCACGTCGTGCCCTTTCGGCGCGACGCCGCGGGCACGGTCATCGAGGTGCTCGGCGTGCTGCGCGACGTCACCACCGTCGTTCAGGCCGAAGACCGTCTCAATCACGACGCCCTCCACGACGAACTCACGGGCCTACCGAACCGTTCTTTGTTACTGGATCGACTAGAAGAGGCCGTCGCACGATCGGCCCGCGACGGACGAGAGGTCGCGGTGCTGTACTGCGACCTCGACGGGTTCAAGGAGGTGAACGACACCGCCGGTCACGCCGCCGGCGACGCCGTCTTGATCGAGGTGGCGGCCCGACTTCGTGGTGCGCTGCGCGAAGGCGACACCGTCGCCCGCGTCGGCGGCGACGAGTTCGTGATCGTCATCGAACCCTGGAATCGCCCGGGGGCGGATAGTGCGCGCGACGTCGCGACTGCGCGGGCGCTGAGCGTCGAAGTGGCGGACCGCGTCGTGAGGGCGATGACTCGACCATTCTTCGTCGACGAGAAGGCGTTTGCGGTTACCGTGAGCGTGGGGGTGACCTACGCGGCGCTGACGTCGACCTCCAGTGGCGCCGATCGGGCCGGTGACGTCATTCGAGAGGCCGACGAAGCCATGTATCTCGCCAAGAACGACGGTAAAAACCGCATTCGGGTCTTCGGCGACGACACCAACGCGTTGGTCACCGCGAAGCGTTAACTCACCATAGTTGGGAGAGTTGACCGGCGACCAGGTCGGCGCCCGCGATCGTCACCTTCGAGTGCGGTGCGCGCGACGCCACCGAAGCGTTGGGTACGTCTCTCTCGTCGAGGGTCGCGCGTACTCGAGCGCTCAGGAATCGTGAGGGTTGGGCCCACGAGTGGTCGTCGCGCACGACGTGATGGTGGTAGCGCAAGGGGATGTAGATCGAGAGATCACGCCGGGCCCGGGTCACCGACACGTAGAACAGCCGACGTTCCTCTTCGAGTCCCTCTCGAGATCCGAGGGCCATGTCCGAGGGGAAGTTGCCGTCCGCGGCGTGGATGACGTGGACGGCGTCGAACTCGAGTCCCTTGGCCGAGTGCACCGTCGAGAGGACGAGCCAGTCCTCGTCCACCATCGGGGGTCCCGCGAGGTCGCCCGTGGAGACGGGGGCGTCGAGCGCCTGATCGGCCGCGACGTCGCTCAACCGTACGGCGTCGGCGCAGGCGACGACCAGGGCACCGAGGTCCTCGAGTCGGGGCGCCGCGTCGTCGTAGGCCGCCACGATCAGCGGGGTCATCGCGTCGCGAATGCGTTCCGCCTGAAAGACGATCGGCTCACCACCGCGCGCGGACATCGCGTCGACGAGTTGGGTCGAAAGTACCCGCACGTCGTCGGGCAGCAGGTCGCGTACCGCGGACCAGCGCTGAGCGATCACCTCGAAGGAGAGGGGCAGCACGTGTTCGTCGTCCCGGAGGCCCTCGAGGACGCGACGAGCCGTGGCGGGACCGACGCCGGGCATGAGTTGGAGCAAGCGGAACCAGGACACCTCGTCGCGGGGGTTGTCCGCGAGTCGAAACGCCGCAAGCAGGTCCTTGACGTGCGCCGCCTCGAGGTAGCGCAGACCGCCGTACTTGACGTAGGGGATCCTTCGCCGCGCGAGTTCCAGCTCCAGGTCGCCACTGTGGTGCGCGGCGCGAAACAACACGGCCTGCTTGCGCAGCGCCGTACCTTGTTCGTAGAGCTCGAGGACGCGGTCGGCGACGACCTCACTCTGGTGACGCTCGTCCTCGCAGTGCACGAGACGGGGTTGACCCGCCCCGGGGTGGGCGGTGCTCTCGCGCAGGACGGCACCGAACCCTTCGGGCGCGTCGGCGGCGAGGGCGTTGGCCACGGCCAGGACGGCGGCCGAGGAGCGATAGTTGAGCTCGAGGGTGATCGTGGTGAGATCGTCGAAGTAGCGCTCCGCGTTGAGGAGGAAGTGTGGCGACGCGCCGCGAAAACCGTAGATCGCTTGCGCGTCGTCGCCCACGAGCGTCACGCGCGGGTCGGCCCGCCGTAGCCCCACGAGCACGTCCAGTTGGAGTTGGTTCACGTCTTGGAACTCGTCGACCAGGATGTGGTCGTAGTCCGCGCCCAGTTCGTCGCCCAGTACGTCGTGCTGGACCACGGCGCGCCAATACAACAAGAGGTCGTCGAAGTCCAAGAGACCGAGCGCGCGCTTGCGCGTGGTGTAGGCGCTGAAGACTGATCCCACCTCGTCGGACCGATCGGCGCACCACGGCGCGTGTTCGGCCATCACCTCCGCCAGGGGGACGCCGGTGTTGACGGTTCGCGAGTAGAGCCCCGCGAGCGTCGACTTCTTCGGGAGTCGGCGATCGTTGCTGAGGACACCCAGGTCACTGCGCACCAGGTCGAGCAGATCCGCCCCGTCACCGTGGTCTAGGACGCCGAATCCTTCGGGGAGACCCACCGCGTCGTGATAGCGGCGCAGGGTGCGGTGGGCCACCGAGTGGAAGGTGCCGCCGGTGACTCGTCGAGCTTGCTCGCCGCGGTGCATCGCGCGCACGCGTCCGATGATCTCCTGGGCCGAGCGCCGAGTGAAGGTCAGCAGCAAGATGCGCTCTGGTGGAACGCCCGATTCGAGGAGGAACTCGACCCTCGCGGTCACGGTCGTCGTCTTGCCAGTGCCCGGACCCGCGATGACCCGCAGCGGACCGCCGCCGAAGCTCGCCGCCTGACGCTGGCGATCGTTAAGGGAGGACGCTAGGGCGAACATGTGTTCGATGGTACTGGGGGGCTGTACGGCGGTGGGGGAGACCCGTGGTGCCGAGCGGCGTCGTGTTGGAGAACGAAAGCGTCCCTCGTTATGGTGGATTGGCCGGTACTTCACGGGCCACCTGATCGGAGGGGCACCCATCGCAGTCGTGGTGCAGAAGAAAACGCCTCGAGGGCGGATCGTCGGCGCGGTCACGGCATCGCTGTTCGTCGTAGCGCTCCTGCTCGCGGGCTGTGGTGTTGGCGCGTCGACTCCTTCGCTGACGCGGTCGAAGGTCGTCACGCCCACCGGGTCTCTCTCGCCCACCTCGACCTGCGCCAGCGGTGCCAGCTTCTTGACGCAACGTCTCGACGGGGATCTCAGTGGCTGTTTTCGTGTGCCGGCCCTCGGTGCCCGATCGCTCGTGGTCGCCATCCAGACGTACTTGCTCAACTCACTGCCCTCAACTACGTCCGTGACGACAACGACGATCCACTCGACGGCGGGCAGTCAGCTCCAACTGACGCTTCGCCCACGCCACGTCACGCCCGGTGAACACGTGACGGTCACCGGGCACTACACGGGATCGCCCGCGGAACCGAGGAACACCAACGCCAACCTCTGCTGGGACGGATGCCAGAGCGGCCTCGTGGAAGACGGGGTGCCAATTCATTGGACGTCGACCTCGAGCTTTCGCGCGACACTCCTGGTGCCCGACACCGCGTGGCTCGTGAGTGGCCGGAGTGGGGTGGGCGTACACGAACTCTCCTCGGGCAGTTACCAGGTCGGCGTCCAGTGTCTTGGCTCAATTTCGGGCTGTGCGCTCGGCCCCGCGGACGCGCAGACCAGGGTCCAGCTCGTGGCGCCGCCGCCTCGGCGCTGCCGGAGTGTTCGACGATGCGCGACCCTGAAGCTGAGCCCGTCGACGGCGACCGTGGGGGACGCGGTGCAGGTGCGAGGGTGGGCTCCGCTCGAGTCGATCATCGGCGTGCCCTTCGGGTTCCAACTTTCCGTGGCGCGCGCGTCCGCTGATCGGTCGTATCCAGATCTCTCCTTCCAACGAGTGAACAAGTCGGGAGCGTTCAGCGCGGTCTTGGCGCCCGCGTCCCTGCGCGTCGGTGAAGGACCGTCGTGGGCGACAGTAGGACCGCTCGGGTACGTCACGTCGAGTTTCGACGGACCCTCGCCGATCAGCGCTCCCGAGGGGTCCCCGCGCGTCGCGTGGTGCCTCCCGAGCGGACTGGTGATCACCGGGGGCGGGTCGAGTGTGTCGATTCCCACGTCGGGGGTTGCCGGAGCGTTGACCGGGACCGCACTCGCGATCTTCGGGTCACCAACGTCCGACCCGGCCTGCGCGACGGTGCTCGTCGATCCCCGCCACGCCCAGAGTGTCTTCGCGGGTTTTGATACCGCCGAGGACGGCAGCGCCCCCCCGGTGTACCTGGCCGGTCTCTTCAGCACGGACGACGGCGCCCGGTGGCAACGCGTGCCGGTTCCTCGCGGTGCGTCACTCGAGAGTTTCGGGGGCTTCGTCGAATCGGGAGGCTCGGTGGTGGCGCTCTTCTCGCCGGCCCAAGAGTTCGCGGACGGCCACGCTCCACTCGGCACGAGCGGTGGTCGAGTTCGAACGGAGGTCACCACCAACGGGGGTGTCAGTTGGGCCGCCTCGACGCTCGGCTGTCCGACCGCGGGACCCTGTTCGACGTTCGGACCCTACGCGATGGGTCACTGCGCCATGAACGCCACGTCACTGGCCCTCCTCGTGGGTCCGCGGGTAGCGGCGACGTCAGTTCGCTGGCGCTACTCGTCCTGGGTGTCCACGCTCAATAGCTGCTACACCCAGCAACTCGTCACGACCTCGGCCCGCGATCTCGCCCTGCTCGATCCCTCGTCGCAGTACCCACTCCTTCGCTCGAGCGACGGCGGAGCGAACTGGACCGACGTCGTGCTGCCCTCAAATGACGGCGTGAACTTCGCGAACGGTGCACCACTGGGCACGTCGCTGCTGATGGCGCCGGACCGTTCGCTCTTTACGACCGTGACCTCGGCCTCGGGTACGCGCCAGCGGCTCTTGCGCCTCTACCCCGGCGCGACCGCGTGGTGCGTCGTACCCGGTGTACTGGTCGACAGCACCGTTACCGCGATGCGAGTGGACGCCGGCGACTTGCTGCTGATCCAAACCCGCGTGGCGTCGGGCGCGGCGGGCTCGGCGAGTACCACGATGCACGCGGTGGCCCTCTCGCGCCTCGGGTGCTAAGAACCGTCGTCGCGAGGTCCGCGGGCGGTGCAGTTGTTACATTTCATAGGTGCGCTTAATCTCCTGGAACGTCAACGGCATTCGCGCGGTCTCGAAGAAGGGACTCTTCAATCCCACGATCGAGGAGCTCGACCCCGACGTGGTCTGTCTCCAAGAGACCAAGGCGGAGCAGTCCCAGTCCGAGGTCGCGCTCGCGGGCTACGAGGAGCACTGGTACTCGGCGGAGAAGAAGGGATACTCGGGCACGGCCATCTTCTCCAAGAACGCGCCACTCTCGGTGACGCCGGGGCTCCCGATCGCCAGTACGCAGCGGTTCTCCATGGCGCGCGACGAGTTCGGGGACCCCAACAACGAAGGTCGCGTCCTTAGCGCCGAGTTCCCTGACTTCTACGTCGTCACCGTCTACACCCCGAACTCCAAGGGCGGACTGGAACGTCTCTCGCTTCGCCACACCCAGTGGGATCCGGCGTTCCTGCACCACTTGAAGGAACTCGAGGCCACCAAGCCGGTGATCTTCTGTGGTGACCTCAACGTCGCCCACACGCCCGACGACTTGGCGAACCCCAAGTCCAACGTGGGCAAGGCTGGCTACACCAGCCAGGAACGTGAAGGGTTCCAGAACTACTTAGACGCCGGGTTCGTCGACACGTTTCGCCTCTTTCACGAGGGCAACGGGTTCTACACGTGGTGGTCGAACTTCTCGAACGCCCGAGCGCGCAACGTGGGGTGGCGTATCGACTACTTCTTGGTGTCGGCGAGTCTGGTACCCCGCGTGGTCGCCGCCGACATCCACCCGTCGGTGATGGGCAGCGACCACTGTCCCATCAGCCTCACCTTGACATGATCGAACGCGGCAACTATCGCGTCGAACCGTGGGGCCTTCGCGAGACGTCACTGGACCTCAACTCGCTCGCCCAGAGTGAGTCGCTCTTCGCGCTCTCGAACGGGAACATCGGCTGGCGCGGCAATCTCGACGAGGGCGAACCTCACGGCCTCCACGGTTCGTACCTGAACGGGGTCCACGAACTCCGTCCGCTGCCCTACGCCGAGGTCGGTTTCGGTTACCCCGAGCAGGACCAGGTCGCCATCAACGTCACCGACGGCAAGATCATCCGGCTCCTCGTGGATGACGAGCCCTTCGGCGTGCGCTACGGCGAGCTGGTGAGTCACGAGCGCTTCCTCGATTTTCGCGCGGGCGTCTTGGTGCGCACCGTCGAGTGGGCGACCCCGGCGGGCAAACGAGTGCGCATCAACTCGACGCGTCTCGTCTCGCTCGCGCAGCGCTCGATCGCGGTGATCAGCTACGAGGTCGAAGCGATCGATCAACCCCTCCACCTGGTGCTCCAGTCGGAGCTCGTTACGAACGAGCCCGCCCCGCCGGCCACGAACGACCCCCGCGACGCCGCGGCGCTGGACTCGCCGTGGACCTCCGAGGCGTTCGCCGGCGACGGCACCTGGGCCGAGCTCGTCCATCGCACGCAGTTCAGCGCGCAGACGGTGGCGGTCGTCATGGATCACGAGCTGGACGGCCCGGCTTCGGCGAACGTGACGAACGAGAGTTTCGAAGACCTGACCCGACTCACGATCTCGGTCAGCCTCGAGCCGGGGGAGCGTTTTCGTCTCGTAAAGTACGTGGCCTTTGGCTGGTCCTCCGAGCAGACGTGGGAGGCGCTGCGCGACCAGACCAACGCCGCGCTCGTGGGGGCGCGCGATCGAGGCTGGGAGGGACTTTGTGCGGATCAGCGTGCGTACTTAGATGACTTCTGGGCTCGCGCCGACGTCGAACTCGACGGTGACGCCGAGATCCAACAGGCCGCGCGGTTTTCCCTCTTCCACGTGCTCCAAGCGGCCGCGCGCAACGAGCGTCGCGCGATACCGGCCAAGGGCCTCACCGGCAACGGCTACGACGGTCACGCCTTCTGGGACAGTGAGGCCTTCGTGCTCTCGGTGCTCGACTTCACTGCACCCGAGGCCGTCGCCGAGGCGCTGCGTTGGCGCCACGGGACCTTGCCGATGGCCAAGGACCGCGCCACGCTCTTTCGCTTCAAGGGCGCCGCCTTCCCCTGGCGGACGATCAACGGCGCCGAGTGTTCCAGCTACTGGCCCGCCGGGACGGCCGCGTTCCACGTCACCGCCGACGTCAGCCACGCGGTGCTGAGCTACGTGCACGCCACGGGGGACTCGAACTTCGAGTCGACCGTCGGACTCGAGATCCTCGTCGAGAGTGCACGACTGTGGATGTCGCTCGGTCACTACGACATCAAGGGCAAGTTCCGTATCGACGGCGTGACCGGACCCGACGAGTACAGCGCCGTCGCGGACAACAACGTCTACACGAACTTGATGGTGGCCCAGAACCTGCACGCCGCCGCCGACGTCGTCGAGCGCTACGCCACCGAGGCCACGGCGCTGGACGTCGGGGCCGAGGAGGTCGCGAGCTGGCGAGCGGCGGCGGACGTCATCACCATCCCCTTCGACGAGCGCCTCGGGGTCCACGACCAGTCCGAGAACTTCACCGAGCACGAGCTCTGGGACTTCGCGGGAACGGCCGAGGAGCAGTACCCGCTGCTGTTGAACTTCCCCTACTTCGACCTCTACCGCAAGCAGGTGGTCAAGCAGGCCGATCTGGTGATGGCGATGTACCTGCGCGGTGACGCGTTCACGCTCGAGCAGAAGCGCGCGAACTTCGACTACTACGAGTCCCTCACGGTGCGCGACTCGTCGCTGTCGGCCTGCAGCCAAGCGGTGATGGCGGCCGAGGTCGGCCACCTCGCCCTGGCCTACGACTACCTCGCGGAGGCCTCGCTCATGGACTTAGAGGACTTGGAGCACAACACGCGCGACGGACTGCACGTCGCGTCCTTGGCCGGGACCTGGATCGCGCTCGTGGCCGGCCTCGGGGGGATGCGGCCGTGGGGCGAGTCCCTGCGGTTCTCCCCCCAACTGCCCGAAGGCGTCACGCGCCTCGCCTTCAACCTCGTCTTTCGTGGCCGACGACTGCGGGTGGAGACGACCACGGCCACCACCACGTACACGCTCGTCGCGGGCGACGCGATTGATCTCCGTCACGGCTTCGAGAAGATCACCGTCGCCCCCGGCCAGCCCGTGGTACGTGACCGGACCCAGGAGGCGCCACCGACGGCCTGGCCCCCACCGACCCAGCCGAAAGGTCGCGCGCCGCGACACCGCGTGGCGGACGGACCCTCGAAGGTTTCACCGTGAGCGCGGGGCCGCCCACGCCAGAGGATCCCGCGTCGGTCGACCTCGCGCGGTACCAGGCGTGGCTCTTCGACATGGACGGGGTGTTGACCAAGACCGCCGACGTGCACGCCGCCGCGTGGAAAGAGGCCTTCGACGGGTTCCTCAAGGAGGAGAGCACGCGCACCGGCAAGACCTACGCGCCCTTCGACGTAGGCGCGGACTACCAGCAGTACGTCGACGGGGAACCCCGCGCCGACGGCGTGCGGAACTTCCTCGCCGCTCGGGGCATCACGTTGCCCGAAGGGAACGACGACGACCCCACCAACGCGCGCACGGTGAGCGGGGTGGGCAATCGTAAGAACGAGTTGGTCTTACGGGTGATGGCGACCCAGGGTGTCGCCGTCTACGACGGCGCGGTGGCGCTGGTGAAAGAGCTTCGCCGTCGCGGCGTCAAGGTCGCGGTGGTCTCGGCGAGCGAGAACACCCAGGCGGCGCTGAGCGCGGCGGGCATCGATGATCTCTTCGACGCCCGGGTGGACGGGCACGTCGTGAAGGACCTCCACCTCGCGGGCAAGCCGGCGCCCGACAGCTTCTTGGAGGGCGCCACGATGCTCGGCGTCACGGCGGACCAGGCGGTGGTGATCGAGGACGCGCTGGCCGGGGTGCAGGCCGGGCGTTCGGGTCACTTCGCCCTCGTAGTGGGCGTCGATAACCACGACGGGGCGGGCCAGCACGAGTACGCGGACGAACTCCACGCGCACGGCGCCAACGTCGTCGTGCGGGACCTTCGCGAACTCCTCGGGACTCCCGACTGAAGCTTCCCTAGCGCATCCGTGCCGCGACGTTCTGTTCGGCGAGTGACCCCAACGTGAGGTGTTCGCGCACGCTGTCGTGGTCGACCACGGGTCGGTTCTGGGACAGCTTGGCCTTTCCGGTGATCGCGACGACCTCGATCTCGACGCCGACGATGGCCTTTACCTGTCGGTCGCGGTAGTGCTCGTCGAGCTGGTCAACGGACCATTCGGGGTTGCGACCCGCTTCGAAGCGACGAGTGAGTGCTCGCACCTGGTCGAGGGTCCACTCGGCGTCGCCGTGCACGGTGGCTCGACCGCGAACTTCGGCGGCGACGTAGTTCCAGGTGGGTACGACGTGGGGATCGTCGAGTCGACTCGGGTAGAAGGACGGGCTGACGTAGGCGCTCGCCGCGACGAACAGCGCGAGGACGTCGGCCCCCGCTTCGAGCGACCGCCACCACGTATTCGCCCGGGCCACGTGCGCGTGCAGCGTCCGTCGGTCCTCGCTGACGATCACGGGCACGAAGACGCTCTGGAGGCCCTCGGCGCCGACGCTGACCAGCGTCCCGGCGCCGGCGTCCTCCACGATGCGCCACGCGGACTCGTCGTCCACTCTGAACGTCGGCGGCACGTACACGCCACATTGTCGCACGAAGGCGGCACTGGCCGATGGTCGGCGACCGCATGAATAGAGAGCGTCGAGTGCGGCGGGTCGTCCCAAGTCGACGTGACAGTACGATGCTCGCGATGGAGATCCGAGCGGCGACCGGCGACGACTGGGCCTCGATCTACCCGATCTTTCGTGCGGTCGTGGACGCGGGGACTACGTACGCGTACCCGGCGGGACTGAGTTCGGCGACGGCGCGGGCGCTCTGGATGGAGGCGGCTCCGGCACGCACGTTGGTCGCCGTCGAGCACGGCGTCGTCGTCGCCACGGCCAAGATGGGTCCCAACCGCCCGGGCCGCGGATCGCACGTGGCCACGGCGAGCTTCATGGTCGACCCCCAGCACGCGGGTCACGGCGTCGGGCGATCACTCGGTGAGGCGGTGATCGAACAGGCGCGACGTGACGGGTACCGGAGCATTCAGTTCAACGCCGTCGTCGAGACCAACGTGGCGGCCGTGCACCTGTGGGAGGAACTGGGTTTTCGGATCCTCGCCACGGTGCCCGGAGCCTTCGATCACCCCCAACACGGGTTGGTCGGCCTCCACATCATGTACTTGGAGCTCTGAGTCGGCGACGTTTGGTGGCGGTCGGTCGCTCCGACTAATCTGCGGGGACGAGGTGACCGATGACCATTACCTGCAAAGTATCTGGCGAGTTCGCCCAGCACATCACGTGTCAGCTCAACGAGGGTCAGTCGATGTTCGCCGACGCCACCAAGTTCCGATGGAAGACGACCAACGTCGCGCTCGAGACCAGGTTGTCGGTGCCGGGCGGCAAGGCCGACGCCGCGAACCAGCAGGCCAAGTCGAGCGGGGGCGGGTTCTTAAAGGCGGCGATGTCGACCGCGGTCGAGGTGGGCAAGCGGGCGCTGTCGGGACAGAGTCTGGCGTTCCAGTGGTTCACGCCCCAGGGCGGTTCGGGACTGGTCTCACTCGCCGGTGATATCCCCGGTCAGGTGCGAGTCCTCGAGCTCGACGGCACCGTGGGGTGGCGCGCGGAGAGTCGCGCGTTCGTCTGCGCCGAGAGCACCATTACCTACGACATCGACTTCACGGGGATGATGCAGGGCTTTCGCGCGAAGAACGGCTACATCTTTGAGAACTTCACCGGCCAGGGCACGGTCGTGCTCGGCGGCGGGGGCACGCTCTTAGACCTCAACCCCGCCGACTACGGGGGCAAGATCCAGGTGCACGGTGGTGCGGTGGTCGCCTTCAGCGACGCCGTCAGCTTCAACGTGGAACGGGTCGGGGCACTCAACGCGTCGACGATCATGACCGCCGCCTTCGGTGGGTCGGGGCTCAACCTCATCACGCTCACCGGCGACGGTCCGGTGATCTTGCAGTCGACCTTGCACCGAGAGTTTGAGGGTCAAGAAGAGCAGGAGGCGAGTGGTTCGAGCCCGTCGCGACAGGGACTCC
>Ga0181525_10002668_pt1 | contig 14452 bp, 12 predicted proteins | sample PEATcosm2014_Bin_48_FD_121100 | JGI IMG/M metagenome (GOLD analysis project Ga0181525, IMG submission 121100) | Peatland microbial communities from MTU Mesocosm Facility, Houghton, MI, USA - PEATcosm2014_Bin06_10_metaG | ecosystem: Environmental > Terrestrial > Soil > Wetlands > Peat | place...
CCGGAAGCACCGCTGCCAGCAGAACTCCCAACTCCTCCAGCATCATCGACCACAAACCCTCCGCACCCAGGTCCCGCGTCCACGCCAGCTCCCTGGCAACAAATTGCAGCAGATAAAACGTCCCGACATAAAACGCCAGCCCCCATCCCGTCCTCAACCCCTCCGGACCAAGAAATACCGTCCGCGCATACGACGGCTGCACCGCAAATCCGGGCGTCAAAGTGTGCTCCTCCGGCGACGCAGCTCCCGGAGCCAGCGGCCCTCGCTCAGGACCCGACGAATCGTATCGTTCATGCCAGTCGCTGCCCATCATGCTCCGTGTGGGGACAGCCGCCCTCGGCTGTCCATCGAGCGCAGCTCGATTCTTTGCTTGTCAATGCGTCCAGCGCTACACGCGAGTTTCCGCAAACAACCTCGCTCATGGTAAAACACTTCGGCTTCCTCATGACCCGATTCTTCACCCGCCAGCGCTTCGGCCGCCCTCAATTTCTAGCTGCGAGCCTGCTTCTACTCTTCCTGGCGCAAGCACTCTGGCTCGTTCATACCGAACTCCAGTCTCCATCCCAAACTCCCTCCCTCTCCGAGCAGGCCCGCATCACCGCCGGTTGGCGACAACTCCACGGCGGCGGCATCGCCGGCGCGCCCTTCCCAGACTCTCCATCCACGCTTCCCCCCGAAGTCTCCGAGGACGCCGGCTTCGATACCGAGCACTCACCGCTGCTCTCCATCGCAACCGCCGCACCGCTCCTCGCCGCACCGCAAAGCCTGCTCAATCCCAAAGCCTCCCCGCACTGGCGCTGGCTCCCGCGCCTTCCTTTCCTGGCCTGCGGCCTCGCTCTCGCCGCTTCGCTCTGGTACGTCGCTCGCCGTCTCTGCGGAAACCCGGGTGGCTTCCTCGCCCTCACCCTCTACTGTTTTTCTCCGGCCATGATTCAGTCCAGTGCCGTCTGGCACACCGAGCCCGAGATTCTTGCCGTCTGGGGAGCCTTCGGAGCAATCTTCACCGCCATCGCCGTCGCCCACACGCTCTACGCTCCCCGCGAAGTTGTTCTCTGGAACTGGCGTCGCATCGTTCTGCTCGGCATCTCTCTGGCCATCGCCATAGGCTCCCAGTTCTCTCTTGTTATCCTTCTTCCCCTGGCGCTCGCTTTCCTGCTCTATCTCGCGCCCTTCCGCCGCGCCGCCGCCCTCGCCATCTGGATTTCCTCATCGCTGATGGCTCTCGCGCTGCTCTTCGCCGCTTACTTGTTTCATCCTCACGCTTTTTTCGAAAGCCTGCGGCACGCCTCTTTCTGGGGAGCAACCTGGCGCAGCTTCACCGTCATGGCAGTCTACCGCCACGTCGTGCTGCGGATGTTGCGCGCCTGTCCCGCCCTGGCACTCCTGCTCCCCGTCGCCATCGCGACTTATTGCGTGTGGCCTCGCACCCGCTACTTTGGCAACACCGCGCCGCTGCTCGTCGCCGCGCTCTTCACCGCACTCGGCATGGCCCACCCCGACCAGGCGGGCGCAGGATTCCTCCTGGCTTCCGTTCCCTTTCTCCTGATCTTTGTCTCCGGAATACTCGCCGATCTCATGGAGACTCCGTTCCGCGCCCTGGTGACCGCCTCCCTCTGGGCGTTGTTGGGCGCCTATATCCTCTGGAATTTGCTGAATTTAGCTCACGTCCCTCCAGGCTAAGGCCGGCAAAATATTGCTGTGGCGAGAAACGGCTTCCACGTGGGAAGCGCCGCCTTCGGCCGTCCAGCCCAGCGCAGCAAAGGCTAGCCCTGACAAATCTCCACAATTTGCCTGCATCAACCAGCCTCCTCCGCGATCTAACCTATGTAGACAGCAGAGGTGCGCCATGTGCGCTTCGTTGGAGTATCATAGGTTCGTGCGGCGCTCGATTCCGGCTTCGCTGGCTCTGTTCGGGGCTTTCCTGCTCCCGCTTTTTCTGGTCTGCCCGAGCCCCTCGCAAAACATCACGGGTTCTTCCAGCTCCGGCCACTCTTCAGGCGTGGCCGTCTCCGGCCCAACTTCCGCCGGGCATTACAGTTCAGTACCTACCCATTCGGGAGTGACTTCTTCCACACCCAATCCACACTCGCCAAACCCCTCTTACCATAACTCTGGAACTCACCGTCCCCGCTCGGGCAACGGCACCGGCTATTACTATCCGTATTTCTACGCCGTTCCCGTTCCCTACGCCGTTGACAGCGATGCCGGCAATTCTAACGACGCCAACGGCGACGACGAAGCCAACTACCAGGGTGGACCCACCATCTTCGACCGCCGCGGATCTGGCCCCGATTCCTACATACCGCCGGTCGCCGATCCATCAACACAGACCGAGTCAGACGCCGCCCAATACTCCGAACCCGATCCTCCGCAGCCTCCGACTCTTCTGGTTTTCAAAGATGGTCATGAACTCGAAGTCGAAAACTACGCCATCGTGAACCAGACGCTCTACGATCTAACCCGCGGCCATCCCCGCAAGATCGCTATCGCGGACCTCGATCTCCCCGCCACAGAAAAACGAAACGACGACCGCGGCGTCGCCTTTCAACTTCCACCCTCAGTGCAGGGAAACTAACCATGCCGCTAGTTTCACCATTCCGTCCAGGGTGGCATGGGTACCCCCGCTCGCGAACTGCCGGTAGCGACAATTTGGGCCATCGTCGAAGCCGACGCCTCTTGGCTTTCCTGGCTCTCCTGCTGACCATGCTCACCACTGCAGCGCCAGCGCAACGGGTCGCATCTGCCGCGCCCGCTCATGCCCCAGCAGCAAATCGCGCCGCAACCTTGAGCTCACGCAACTCCAATTTCATTCTCGGCCGTAGCCAACATTCATCCGGATTCCGGCGCTCCACGCCCTACACCTCTCTACCATTTCCCTTCTTCACCGACTCCTTCAATCCCGATGACATCTACTCCTCCGGCTACCCCGTCGCCTCCCAGCCCCCGCCGTTCCTGCTCGACGCAGCGCGAGCCATGGGCGCGCCTTCGGGGGCTTTTTCTTCGACCCCCCTTGCCTCGCCGATCGAGCCAGCCTCCTCCATTGAGCCTCTGATGATTGAATTTCAGAACGGCCGCTACGTGCGCCTCCGCCCGACCGCGGCCGATGGGGACGCTCACGATCTCCCCGACGCCGCGCCCTTGAAGTCAGCCCACCTTCATTCGACGCCATCTGCCATCTCCGGCACTTCAACGCTCACCGCCGCCGCCGCCGCGACCACCCGCGACTTGCCGCCCGCAGTCCTAGTCTTCCGCGACGGACACCATGAGGAAGTCAGCGACTACACCATCGCCGACGGCGTTCTCTACGCCCGCGCCGACTATTACAAGGACGGATATTGGACCAGGAAAATTCCTCTCTCCACTCTCGACATTTCCCAGACTCTCCAGACCAACGCAAGCCGCAACCTGAAATTCATCCTCCCCGCATCTCCCAACCAAGTCATCACCCGCCCGTAAGCAACGCACATTTCGGCCACTACCCCAGCGCAACTCATGCCGGCGAATCTGAGACAGCGGTAGCATAGACATCATCGTCGCCGGAAGAGTCCGGTTTGCGCGGCGCACATAAAAATCGCGCAGCCGGATCGGGGAACCCTTTGCGTGGTTTCGATAAAATTCGGCCTGATGGAATTAGGTTCGCAAAAACAGGCTTTATCGCCGCGCAGCCTAGCAGGACGCACCACCCATTCCACGTGATGTCTGACCAGAAATCAAAATCACTTCGCCGGACGTCGCAACTGGGAACCACCGGGAAAATGCAATTACCGGTCAACGATTTGTGGCCGCGCTACCATCTCGACTAAGCTCTTCGTCATGACACGCAGGAGAAAACGGAGATGGCTTTCGACGCATACGACACTGTGATCGTAGGGGCCGGTCCGGCGGGATTGGCTTTGAGCGCCGAACTGCAACGCCTGGGTACGGGTTCATTTGTTCTCGATCAACAGGCCGCCGGAGCGAATACCTCTCGCGCCGCTGTCGTCCACGCCCGCACCCTCGAGGTTCTCGAGCCCCTGGGCGTCGTCCCTGAACTCATGCGCAATGGCTTGATCGTTCCTACATTCCGTGTCCGGGAGCGAAGTCGCGTCCTGGCGACGATTAGCTTCAAAAATCTTAAAACGGCCTATCCGTTCGCTCTGATGTGTCCGCAGAATCGCACCGAGGCAGTGCTGTTGCATCGCCTGGAGTCCCTGGGCGGCTCAGTGCAGCGACCGCATCAAGTCGTCTCGATTCGGCCCGCCGACGACTGTGTTGAGGTCCAGTTCGCAAGCACTGAGGGTCTACGTACCATTCGGGCCAAGTGGTTGGTAGGCTGCGACGGCGCTCACAGCATCGTGCGTGAGCAAGCCGCGATTCCCTTCGAGGGCGGCGCCTATGAACAAGACTTCATTCTCGCCGATGTCGAAATGGACTGGCCGCTCGATCGCGAAGAAGTTGATCTTTTCTTTTCCGATCAAGGCTTGGTTGTCGTCGCTCCCCTTCCGGAGAATCGCTTCAGGATCGTAGCTGCCGTCGACCAGGCTCCTGAGGAGCCCAGCATGGCGGACTTCCAGAAAATTCTCGACGAGCGCGGGCCGGAGGAATCGCCGGCCAGAATTCATAAAACCGTGTGGTCATCGCGCTTTCACATTCAACATCGCGTCGCCAAAAGTCTTCGGAAGGGCAGAGTTTTGCTGGTGGGCGATGCGGCTCACGTTCACAGCCCCGCCGGCGGTCAGGGAATGAACACTGGCATCCAAGACGCGGTCTCGCTGTCCGAAGTTCTTCACGAAATGGTTTCAAAAAATGCAGACGAAGCAGCGCTGGATGCATGGGAGCGCGAGCGTCTCCAAATCGCTCGCTCGGTCGTGAACCTCACGGATCGTATGACCAAGGCGGCCACAGTGTCCTCGACCGCGCTTAGGCTCCTCCGCAATGTCGCCTTCGAAATCATCGGTCACATCCCAATGGCGCAAAGCGCGATCGCAGAAACGCTCTCCGAACTTGACAACCGCTGACCACGTCGTGCATCAGCTCCAGGGTCACGACTTAGTCACGCCCCCCCGGCATCGTCGGCAAGCGCGAATCGTGTTACAATGTCGTTTACCGAAAGCAAGTAAACGCCTGTAAATGCAACCGCTTAGAGAAGATTCGCGAGCCATGAATCGCCCGCTTGAGGCCACCGGGCATCTTCAATTGAAGGCGCAATTGTCCGTAGCTAAGAGCCAAGAGCGAGAAGCCAAAAGCTAAGAGCCGAACCCCCAATGCCTGACGATCAAAATCCCGAACTTCCCCTGACTCCGCCCACGCCTCCCGGCGACGGCAGCCACGGCGCCCTGCACATTCAGCCCGTCAACATCGAAGACGAGATGCGCAAATCGTATCTCGACTATTCCATGTCGGTGATCATCGGCCGCGCTCTGCCCGACATCCGCGACGGACTCAAGCCCGTGCATCGCCGCATTCTCTACACCATGCAGCAGATGGGCCTCCAGCCCAATCGCGCCACCCGCAAGTGCGCCAGAATCGTCGGCGACGTCATGGGAAAATACCATCCCCACGGCAACCTCGCGGTGTACGACGCACTGGTGCGCCTCGCGCAAACCTGGAGCATGCGCTACCCGCTGATCTTCGGACAGGGAAATTTCGGCTCGGTCGATGGCGATCCTCCCGCGGCCGATCGCTACACCGAAGCCAAACTCGCCCAGGTTGCCACCGCGCTGTTAGAAGACCTCGACAAAGAAACCGTCGACTTCCGCCCCAACTATGACGGCAGCGAGGTCGAGCCCGACGTTCTTCCCGCTCGAATTCCCAACTTGCTGATCAACGGCTCCGACGGAATCGCCGTCGGCATGGCCACAAAAATTCCTCCGCACAACCTAACCGAAATCGTCGACGCCACCATCACGCTCATCAACGATCCCAATGCCCAGCTCGCCGAAATTCTGAAGTTCGTTCAGGGACCAGATTTCCCCACCGCCGGCATCATTCACGGACGCGCCGGAGTCTTCGAAGCCTACCGCACCGGCCGCGGCCGCTTCATGATGCGCGCCAAAGCCGCCATCGAAAATATCTCCAAAGATCGTCAGGCCATCATCGTCACCGAAATTCCCTACCAGGTAAATAAAGCCCGCCTCGTCGAGCGCATCGCCCAACTGGTTAACGACAAGGAAATCGAAGACATCTCCGACGTTCGCGACGAGAGCGATCGCGACGGCATGCGCATTGTTATCGAACTCAAGCGCGGCACCGAACCTCAGATCGTTCTCAACCAGCTCTTCAAACACACTTCCATGCAGGAAGGTTTTTCCATGATCCTGCTCGCGGTGGTCAACGGACAGCCCCGCGAAATGGGCCTCATTCAGGCCATCAAGCACTTCATCAATCACCGCGTCGAAGTCGTCCGCCGGCGCACCGCTTTCCTGCTGCAGAAAGCCAAAGACCGCGAACACATCCTTGAAGGCTATCTCAACGCCCTCGATCACCTCGACAACGTCATCACCATCATCCGCGCCAGCGCCAACCGCGCCGACGCCCGCGAAAATTTGGTTGCCTACTTCGGCGGCAAAAAAATCGACATCAATACCACCGGCCGCGCTCCCAAACTCGATCCCGAAAAGCCCTTCACCGCGCGCCAGGCCGAAGCCATTCTCGAACTGCAACTCCATCGCCTCACCAAACTTTCCATCGACGAAATTTCCAACGAACTGAAAGAAGTTCGCGGCCGCATCGAAGACTACGAATCCATCCTCGCCTCGGAAAAGAAACTTCGCAACGTCATCATCAAAGAACTCGAAGAGGTGAAAGAGCTCTACGGCGACGAGCGCCGCACCCGCATCGAAGACGAAGCCGCCGAAATCGTTCTCGAAGATCTGATCGCCGATGAGCAGGTCGCCGTCACCTTCAGCCACTCCGGCTACATGAAGCGCACGCCTATCTCCACCTACCGCATGCAGCGCCGCGGTGGCACCGGCCGCACCGGCATGAAGACTCGCGAAGAGGATTTCGTCGAGCACCTCTTCATCGCCTCCACTCACGCCTACATCCTCATCTTCACCAACAAAGGCCGCGTCTACTGGATCAAGGTTTACGAAATTCCCGACGTCAGCGCCGCCGGCCGCGGCAAGCACATTGGCAACTTGATCGGACTGCAACCCGGCGAAACCGTCCGCACCATGCTCGCCGTGCGCAACCTCGAAGAAGAAAACAAATACATCTTCTTCGCCACCCGCAATGGTCTCGTAAAAAAATCCGAACTCCGCGAGTTCATGCACGTCCGCTCCAACGGCATCAACGCCATCAACATCGAAGATGGAGACGAACTCGTCGCCGCCCGCATCACCAACGGCAATCAAATCGTCTTCATCGCCACCCACGAAGGCATGGCCATCCGCTTCGAAGAGGATCACGTCCGCCCCATGGGCCGCGCCGCCTACGGCGTCAACGGCATCAACCTCGAAGAAGGCGACTACGTAGTAGGCATGACCGTAACCCCAAAACCAGAGGCGGAAGGGGCCGAGAAGAACCATGTGGAGACGGCCGCCTCGGCTGTCCCGGCAGCGTCAGCGACCGGAGGTCAAGGAGATGACATCCCGCCCTCCGAAGTCGTAGACCTAACTCAAAAAGGCACCCTCATCCTCTCCGTCACCGAAAACGGATACGGCAAGCGCACCCCCGCCGACGAATACCGCCTCACCAACCGAGCCGGCAAAGGCGTAATCAACATCAAGACCACTGAACGCGTGGGCAAAGTAGTCGCCATCGCCCTGGTCGACGAAACCTCTCAGGTCATGCTGATCAGCCACTACGGAAAAATCATTCGCATGGATTCCAAAACCATCCGCGAATCCGGCCGCAACGCCCAAGGCGTCCGCCTCCTCAACATGGAACCCGGCGACAAAGTGGCCGCCGCCGTGGTGTTAGCCCCGGAAGAAGAACCAAACGGGAGTAACGGAGGCCTGTTGCAGTAGGAGAGTCGCAAGTAGGAAGGTTGCGGGAAGTAAGCCGGTGCAGAGCGAGCACCCCTGCCCGCTGCCTTTGACCTTAGCTTTTGCCCGTGACTTGTTTTCGACTTTGTCCGGGAAGGGCACGGCGTTCAGTCGTGCCGTATGCGGACCCAAGAAGATTTAGGCTTTAACCGCTGAGGGAATACGGCTGATTGGGCTGGGCGGCCCACGACGTCGCTATACTCGCCCCTACTTCACCCCCTGCTTCCGATTGATCTCCCTCGAAAATTCCGTAAAGAAATTCAGCAGCGTTCCATAAGCTACCTGTCCCAACATTCCATAAGCTCCATTGCTCCATGCATTCTGCGATCCCGGTTTCCAGACCGTCGACAGCGCACCTCCGCCAAACGCCCCCCCATACAGCGCCCACTGCGGACGGAGATGCTCCTCGCTCCGATCGTAGGTCAGCAGATTCCGAAGAAACGCATGCCGCGTCCGCGGCCACAGCCCATCGCACTTGCATTTGTCGTATCGGACCTCGTATCCCAGCTTGGCATTCCCCAGCGCCGCCAGACTATTCGCCGCAATGAATTGCCCCTCGCGCGATGCCCAGCGCTCTCCATACCCCCCGATTCCGCCCTGCCACTGTCTTGGTTTCCCTTCCGCCTGATCAAGCAATGCTGCAAACATTCGCTTCATGTAAGCTTCCGGCGTGGTCAACGTCTGCCGCAAATAGATATCCCTCCGCTCCTCCGCCGTCAGCGTAACCAGCTTCCGGTTCTTGCCCACGTAAATTCCCGTAATCCATCCCGACTCCCAATCCCGCGCCTTCAGCAGTCCCGCCGTGGCCGCGTCCTTCGTCATCACCGCGGCCTCCTTCGTCTTGCCCGCCACCGCCTGCACCGGATTTCCGCTCTCGTCTTTCTTCGGTGCGCCTCCCGGCGTTTGCGGCTCTCCAGGAGCTTGTCCAGAGTCGTTTTTCTGAGTCCCGTTTTCACTCCCTTGCTGATCCTGAACAGACGGATTCTCTGGAGTCTGACTCTGCCCCGCTCCGCTCTGCCCCCAACTCCTCCCCCCACCCATGACCGCCAATGCGCACACCACGACCAATACGCCGTGAATCCTCATCTCCCAAGCACACTTTCCGCAGACTCCGCGGCCTTTCCTCCGTAGCCTCTGTTCCCCTCGAGAAGAGACTCATGAGGGGACAGCCGCTTCGGCCGTCCAGGCCAGGGCGAAGCCCGGACGCACTTCTGTTGCGGACTCTTCTCCACAGATCGTTCCACCAATACCATCTCGATCCTTAACGTTCCTGATTCCACCTCAACTCCCCCGCCACCCGCTACCGTTGCAAACCCCTTGGATGCCCTCGCTCGACAGCCGCGTTGCAGGTCAAAATCTACCATGCCATCCATAAGCTGGACCGCCAACGATTCCAGAATTTTTTCCGCGTCAGTCACCGCCGTCCCCCACTTTATTCAAGGCCGCACCTCACATCGCCCATCACAATTCGCCTATTCTCCCAGAGCGTTCCACCGATTACTATCTCGATCCCTTAGGGATCCTGATTCTGGAAACGATCCGATTTGCTGGAAAAGACTCATGTGGGGACAGCCGCCTCGGCTGTCCACGGAGCGAACAAACGCCTCGCGAGCCTCGTTTACCTGGTCGCTGTTCGGCTAAGATGTTGCCGACCGATGAAACGTCGATCCATCTTAGTTCTCATAACGTGCCTGATCCCGCTGCGCCCGCAGGCCCAGGACGTCCAACAGCGCGCCGAAACCCTGCTCGACAAAGCCCGCCAACTTTCTGACATCCGCTCCCCAAACGCACCCGCGTTCCGCCTGAAGGCGACTTTCTCATTTGTCGGAAAGAATCTCGAAACTGCCCAGGGAACCTACACCGAAGTGTGGGTGTCGAACTCGCAATGGCGCCGTGAGACCATCGTCAACGATTGGCATCGCATCGAGGTCGGCGGACCCACCAGGCTCTGGCTGCTGGACAGCGCCGGCGACTTTCCCGAGCCGGCCGCGCAACTTCCCGGCGTCCTTGCTATCTTTCCGTCGAGTCTCATGTCCTTGGCATTCGATTCCATCTCAGACCATCCAGAGTTGGATCCTCCCGCCGAGTGCGCCGTCACCCGGCCCGACTCTCGCCAACAAAGATCCGCCTTCTGTTTCGACAAAAGGACTGGGTTGCCTCTAGAAAGGATCCTGCCCGAGCTCCGTCCGAAAAACGCAGTGGTGGATTCATGTGACTACGGCTCTTTTCAGAGAATGGGCAGCTTTCTGTTTCCGCGCGAGATAGCGTGCTTTGAGGATCGTCACCGCAAGCTTGACGCAAAGGTCACCGAGCTTGATCCCGAACCTAAGCCCGACCCCGCACTCTTCACTCCGCCCCAGGGCGCCATCGAACTCGGCCGCTGTCCGGTAAAACCGGACCCTCCCCGCGCCACGCCCCATTTTAATCCCAGGTTCCCCTCCGGCGTTCAAACGCAAAGCTCTCAGGTAACGCTGTCGCTTGTCGTCGACACAAAAGGCAAGCCGCAAGATGTCAAGGTTGTAGGCTCGGGCGGCACTGAGTTCGACCAGGCGGCTATCAGCGCTGTCCGTGACTGGCGCTTCAAGCCGGGCATCTGCAGAGGAGAACCCATGCCGATGCCCATCTTGGTGCAAGTAGACTTCTAACTATTCCACTAGCCCAAGCTAAGCCTTCCTCCGTAACCCCCTATGCCTCCCCGTGATGCCCGCCTCCACTGTACTTTTTTCTCTGTCTCTTACACCCCTAGTACGCTTTCACACTCCCGCACCTCTCCGTCCGCCGACACGGCAACATACTTATGCGTCTCCAGGTCCCGAAACTGGACTACCTGATGCTTCTCCCGATTCTGCTCAATCGCCTCCAACACCCGCCCATTCAGCTTGCGCTCCCCACGCGCTTCACCGTAATCTTCTGATTCTCCGGCAACACTCCGTCGCCATTCATAAGCCGTGCCGCCACCGACCCAAAGAACTTTTTCCAGTTCGGTCACTCGACGTTTCCCACTTTATTCAACACTGCACCCTCACATCGCCCATCATAATTCGCATATCCTCCCAACGCGTTCCACCAATTACTCTCTCGATCCGTAACGATCCTGATTCTGGATGACAATTCGCTTTGAAAGGGCGCGGCTTTCAGCCGCGCCGTAAAACCACAGGTTGACTCCGGGCTTTAGCTCCTGGGAACCTCTGTGACCTACAGGAGCCGACACAGGTGGGGACAGCCGCGTCGGCTGCCCAGGCCAGGGCGAAGCCCGGCCGGATGTCGGCTAACGCCTCTGAGGGCTGGGCAGCATCGCCGCCGCGCTTCGGAACCAAACTAGTAAACATTCGCTGGCCATCCCACCAGGCCGGCCCGGCCCAGGCGAAGGCGGACATACCCCCTCCGAGCAGGCCGCAAGAACTCCACCCCGTCCCACTATTACCACCCTGGTTCCCCGCGCCACCCAAAGAAGAAAGAGGGCGGCCAAAGGCCGCCCTCCGAAACTCGGTACTCGGCACTAGCTACTTCGTCTGCCCCCGCAGCGTCCCGATAACCCGTTCATAGTCATCGACCGTAGCGTACTCAATCACGATTTTTCCCTTCCCATTCCGATCCCGAATCCTCACCCTCACCCCCAAAGTCCGCTCCATCTCCGTCTGCGCCGCGCGCACATTCGGATCCATCCACCGCGCCCCCGTCTTCTTTCTCGGCTCTCCCGGCCGCGTCTGCCCCGGCTGCATCGGAAATGACCCGTTCAACCGCATCACCCGGTCTTCAATCTCGTCCCATTTCAAATGCTTCATCACTACTTCTTCCGCCACCATCTCGATGTGCTCTTCATTTTCCAGCCGCAAAATCTCCCGTGCATCGCTGAAGCTAAGCCGGTCCTCCAGCATGTAGCTGATGACGCTCTGCGGAAGCCGCAACAACCGCATGTAGTTCGCCACCGTCTCTCGCGACACTCCAATCCGCTCCGCGATCTGCGCCTGCGTCAGATGGAACTCCTTGCTCAACACCCGGAACGCCTCCGCCTGCTCCACCGGATTCAAATCCTCCCGCACCACGTTCTCCAACACCGTCATCTCCGCCGCCTGTTGCCGCGAAAGCGTCCGCACCAGCGCCGGAATCGTATCTTTCCCCGCCATTTTCGACGCTCGCAACCGCCGCTCGCCCAGCACCAGAATGTAGCGCCCGTCCTGGTCGTCCACCGGACGCACCACCACCGGCTGCACCACTCCATGTTGTTTGATCGACTCCGCCAGCTCAATCAGCATCTCTTCGTCAAACACATACCGCGTCTGGTAAGGATTCTTCTCGATCAGGTCGATCGAGATATTCACCACCATATTCCGCGGCCTAGCCTCCGCCTGAATCGAAATCACCTCCTGTGGCTGATCTCGCTCCAATGTGGGGACAGCCGCCTTCGGCTGTCCGGCTGCGAGCATGGCGGCAAACTCGGAGTCATTTCGGCTCCCCTCATCCTTGTCGTTGTCATTCCGAACGAAGTGCGGAACCTGCGGTTCGCCGGCACCACTTCGGTCCCGGACGTTAGCCTCGGCGCCGCTCAGATCGACACCGGCCCCCGCCCGGGCCTCGGTGTTAGGTGCCACCACCCGCGGTCCCGGCAACAATGACTCCAACCCGCGCCCCAATGCCCGTCGCTTCTCCACCTTCTCATCTTTTTTCTCCACCGCCAGATTCCCCGCCGCCACAGTCGTCGTCATAATTCTCCTCTCCCAACTCTGTCATCCTGAGCGTAGCCAAGGAGCTCTGCAGATCTAAACGCTGCAGATGAACCACAGTCCGTTTGATATCGATGCATGTAAATATATAGATCGATAACTACGAATACGTAATTACGCGCTGATCGCCGACGGATGCTCACTGGCCGTCGCCAGATGCCGCCCCAGCAGCTCTTTAGCCAGCCGTATGTAACTCTCCGCACCCTTCGACCGCGGATCGTACACCAGCGCGGGCATACCATGGCTGGGCGCCTCCGCCAGCCGTATGTTCCGCGGGATGGTGGCCGCGCACACCTTGTCTCCAAAAAACCTTCTCAACTCAGCCATCACTTGCTGCGCCAGGTTGGTCCGCTCATCCAGCATGGTCAGCACCACTCCTTCAATCTCAAGCCCTGGGTTCAGACTCGCCCGGATCCTCTCGACCGTATCCATCAGCTCGCTGATGCCTTCCAGCGCAAAGTACTCTGCCTGCATTGGAATCAGGACTGAGTCCGCAGCGACCAGCGCGTTCAGCGTCAGCAGATCCAGCGCCGGCGGACAGTCCAGCACGATGTACTGGAAGCGCTCACGGAGTGGCGAAATAGCATCCCGCAATCGGAACTCGCGCCGCTCTGCCTCTACCAGCTCAAAGTTTGCCCCGATCAGGTTCTTGTGTGATGGAATTAGCCAGAGCTGCTCCAGCTCAGTAGCAGCCAGCGCCTCCTCACCCGAGGCTGCTCCCAACAGCAGATGGTAAGTCGAAACCCGCTCGGGGTCCTTCACCAAGCCCAGGCCGCTGGTGGCATTCGATTGCGGATCGCAGTCGATGAGCAGAGTGTTCACTTCAGCAGCCGCAAAGGACGCGGCTAGGTTGATGGCAGTCGTAGTCTTACCCACGCCGCCCTTCTGATTGGCAACAGCGATGACGCGTCCCATAAATTGTGGAGGAGCCAGAGTCTCTGGCAGCATAATGCGATTGGTATTTACAATGCAAGGTCAGATGTGGTGCGTTACGTCGAAATCATGTGCAAAACGAGTCCAATGTTCCAGTCGGAACACAATCATTCAAAAATTATCCCTGGCCGCAGCTCGAATGTCGTTCAATGTTCCAACTGGAACATTGGTGGGGAGCTGGAGGCCTCCAAATCAATCCCATGGCGTTGCGGATCAGAGGTCAACCTAGTGTTCCCGTTGGAACACTTGGCAAGATTTTCCGGCAGGATGTTCCAGTTGGAACGTTCGCTCAAGTGTTCCGGTTGGAACAGCAGGCTGATTTGGGATATCGATACGCTTTGAATGTTCCAGTTGGAACACTTCGGGCATGAGAACTTGCGTCCTGCAGAAGTGATTTTTCCCACTTGGTGTTCGAAATGTCGAGTTTACGAGCACACAGATTCGCAATTGTGACTCTATTTCGCGATTTCCCCCCACCTATTTACTTCTTTGGGACTGTTCCGACCAGCAGGATGCGGGACTGGGAGGCGGGGATTGGTGTGGGATGGTCCCAAGAAAAGCTTGGCAAGGTGGAATGGGCTTGGCTTAGTTGCGTGGAACCGATGAGCAGGGCCAAGCGTCCGGCCGGGGCCAGGAGGGCGGCGGCTACAGGGAGGGCTGACGTGAAGTGCTCGACTGCGCGGAGCGTTACTACGTCAAAGGCTCGATCGGGAGAGAGATCTTCGCCACGGAGGTTCTGTATATCGACTTTCGTCAATGTAAGGCTGCGGACTACTTCACGGAGAAAGGTGGCTTTTTTTTGGCTGGACTCGATCAGGGTCAAGGAGA
>Ga0181525_10002671_pt1 | contig 14451 bp, 12 predicted proteins | sample PEATcosm2014_Bin_48_FD_121100 | JGI IMG/M metagenome (GOLD analysis project Ga0181525, IMG submission 121100) | Peatland microbial communities from MTU Mesocosm Facility, Houghton, MI, USA - PEATcosm2014_Bin06_10_metaG | ecosystem: Environmental > Terrestrial > Soil > Wetlands > Peat | place...
AATCCGCAGCGCGACATGCCCATCGCCCTGCTCGGCTCGCTCGGGATTTGCACCATCCTTTACATCGCCGTCTCGCTCGTGCTGACCGGCGTCGTCAATTACACCCAGCTCAACGTGCCCGCGCCCATCGCCGTGGCCATCAGCACGCTCGGCCCGAAGCTCGCCTGGCTCGAATACTTCATCAAAATCGGCGCCATCGCCGGGCTTTCGTCAGTCATTCTCGTGATGCTGCTCGGACAGCCTCGGATTTTCTACACGATGTCCAAGGATGGTTTGCTGCCGCCGATTTTCAGCGCCGTCCATCCGAAATACCGGACGCCGTGGGTCGCGCAAATCATCACCGGCGCGGTCGCCATGCTGGTCGCCGGACTTTTCCCCATCGGGCTGCTCGGCGAACTGGTTTCCATCGGCACGCTGCTGGCGTTTGCGATCGTCTGCGCCGGAGTTTTTGTCCTGCGCTTCACCGACCCGAAAATCCACCGCCCGTTCCGCGTGCCGGCGTTCTGGCTGATCGCGCCGCTGGGGGTGTTTTCCTGCGCTTACCTGATGGCGAACCTGCCCGCCGACACCTGGGCGCGGCTCATCGTCTGGATGATCATCGGCATCGCCATTTATTTTCTCTACAGTTGCCGCCACTCCGAAGTTCAGAAGCGCCGCCGTTAAAAATTCTGGAAGAACCCTCCGGAAGCCGCTCGGATAAATATTTTCAAACAAACGTTTGACAAGCGGTGGAAAATTACCTACCGTTCGGTAAGTTGTATGGCCAAGTTGGTGAACAACCCAAAAGCCGATTCCGAAACGCGACGACACATTCTTCGCGCGGCGCTGAAGCATTTTGCCAACGCCGGCTACGCGGCCACGTCGGTCCAGGCCATCGTGGATGACGCGAAGGTTTCCAAGCCGGCGCTGTATTATCATTTCCGCGACAAGTCGGGATTGTTCGGGGCGCTGGTCAATGAGGCGCACGACGAGCGGTTTCAGGTCGTGCAACAGGCGGTTGCGCGCGGCAAGGGGCTGCGCGCACAATTGATCGAAGTGCTCGCGGCGTTGTTTGATTATTTTTACAAGAATCGCGACCTGACCCGCATCGCCTTTGCAACGGCATTTGCCGCGCCGGGCGAGGTGCCGGCGGATTTGTGCTACCTTGACAAGTGCCAGCGCAACTTTGAAGTTGTCCACGCGCTGTTCAAGCAGGCGCTGGCGCACGGGGAGTTGAACCGCCGCTTTCGCAGCCGGGAGCTGGCCTACGGTTTTTACGGGCTGGGAAATTTTTACATCGTGTCGCATTTGATGATGCCAAATTACCGGCTGGATCGCCGGGCCGCCGGACGCATTGTGGATTTGTTCCTCACCGGCGCGGGCGTGAATAAAAAACGAAAGGGTAAATCGTGAAGACAAGGAGAATGATTGGAATCGTCCCGCTCTGCGGGGTTGCCGCCGCCGTAACGGTGCTTTTTACAGGCTGCGGCAAAAAAGCAGGCGGTCCCGGCGCTTACCAGATGCCGCCGCCCGAAGTCGGCGTGATCACCATCGCGCCGGAGCCGGTGGCGCTGACGACCGAACTGCCGGGGCGGATTGACCCGGAGCGCGTGGCGCAGGTGCGGGCGCGCGTGGACGGCATCGTGCTGCATCGGAATTTCCGCGAAGGCGCCGATGTCACCAACGGCGAAGTCCTTTACGAGATTGATCCCGCGACATACAAAGCCGCCCTCGACAGTGCGAGCGCCAGCCTGACGCAGGCGCAACAACTGGTGGATCGTTACCAACCGCTGGTGGGCATCAATGCGGTGAGCAAGCAGGATTACGACAATGCCGTGTCTGCGGCGGCCCAGGCCAAGGCCACGCAGGAAATCGCCGCCGTCAATTTCGGTTATTGCACCGTCATCGCGCCGATTTCCGGACACATCGGCGCGGCGCTGGTCACCGAAGGCGCGCTGGTGAGCCAGAGCGCGGCGACGGAAATGGCACTGGTCACGCAACTGGATCCGATTTATTGCGACTTCACCGAATCGAGCACCGAACTGCTGCGGCTCCAGCGCGAATTGGAAAATGGCACGCTCAAAACCGCCGCGCCCGGCGAGGCGAAGGTGACTTTGTTGCTGGATGACGGGACGACGTATTCGCAGCCCGGCAAGCTGTTGTTCTCCGACATCACGGTGGATCCGACCAGCGGCATGGTCACGCTGCGGGCGGAATTTCCAAATCCAGACCATTTGCTCCTGCCGGGAATGTTCGCGCGCGGCGTGCTGGAACAGGCGGTGGACAACCAGGCGATCACCGTTCTCCAGCGCGGCGTCAACGTCGGCGCGGGTGGCATCGCCACCGTGATGGTTGTGGGCGCGGACGGCAAGGTGGAAGCCAGAGAGATCAAAATCGGTCAGGCCATCGGGAACAAATGGATTGTCACCGACGGCTTGAAGGCCGGTGAACAGGTCGTCGTCGAGGGCTTGCAAAAAGTTCAACCGGGGATGATGGTGAAACCCGTTCCATTTAATTCCGCCGGCGATGGCAGTTCCGCTCCGCCCGTTTCGGCCCAGGGAAATTAACCGGACAACGCCATGCCGAAATTTTTCATAGACCGCCCGATTTTTGCCTGGGTGCTTTCCCTGCTCATCATGATGGCGGGAATCCTGGCCATCACGCATCTGCCAGTCGCGCAATATCCCAGCGTCGCGCCGCCGTCCATCGCCATCAACGCCACCTACGCCGGCGCGTCGGCGGAGACGGTGCAGGACACGGTCACGTCCGTTATCGAGCAGCAGATGAACGGCATTGACAACCTGCTTTACATGTCGTCCAGCAGCAGCGCGAGCGGGCAGTCCACCGTGACGCTGTATTTCAACTCCGGCACCGACCCGGACATCGCGCAGGTGCAGGTGCAGAACAAATTGCAACTGGCCGTGCCCAGCCTGCCGCAGACGGTCCAGCAACAGGGCATCACGGTCGTCAAATCCACGCGCAACTTCCTGATGTTCTTCACGCTCTCGACCACCAACAAGGACGTGAGCGACACCGCACTGGGGAATTTCATTTCATCGGCCGTGCTGGATCCCATTCGCCGCGTCACCGGCGTGGGCGAGGCGGATTTGTTCGGCACGCAATACGCCATGCGCGTCTGGCTGAATCCGAACCAGCTTGAAAGCTACAATCTCGACGCCAACGACGTCATCGCCGCGATTCAGGCGCAAAACACGCAGGTCCCGGTCGGGCAACTCGGCGCCCGCCCGGCGGTGAATGGACAGGAAATCAACATCACTTTGCAGGGCCAGAGCACGCTGAACACCGTCAAGCAGTTTGAAAATATTCTGCTGCGGGTGAATCCCGACGGCTCGCGCGTGTATTTGCGCGACGTGGCCCGCGTGGAAATGGGCGGCGAGAGTTACGGCTTGCAGGCGCGGGTGGACGGGCGTCCCGCCGCCGCCGTCGGCATCCGGCTGGCGCCGTCGGCCAATGCCGTGGCCACGGCGGACGCCGTCCACGCCAAGGTGCAGGAGCTTTCCAAATTTTTCCCGGCGGGCGTGCAGGTGGATTTTCCCTATGACGCCTCTGAATTTGTGCGCGCTTCCATCCGGGAAGTCGTCACGACGCTGGTGGAAGCCATCGTGATGGTGTTCCTGATTATTTTCCTGTTCCTGCAAAATTTCCGGGCGACGTTCATTCCCACCATCGTCATCCCGGTGGCGTTGCTCGGCACGTTTGGCGTGATGTATGCGCTCGGTTTTTCCATCAACGTCCTGACGATGTTCGGCATGGTGCTGGCCGTGGGCGAACTGGTGGACGATGCCATCGTGGTGGTGGAAAACGTGGAGCGCATCATGAGCGAGGAGGGATTGTCGCCGCGCGAGGCGACCATCAAGGCGATGAAACAGATCACCGGCGCGCTCATCGGTATTTCGCTGGTGTTGACGGCGGTGTTCATTCCGATGGCGTTTTTCGGCGGCTCGGTCGGCGCAATTTACCGGCAATTTTCGCTGACGCTGATTTCGTGCATGTTGTTTTCCATCTTTCTGGCGATGTCGCTGACGCCGGCGTTGTGCGCCTCGCTGCTGAAGCCGGTTGAAAAAGGACATCACCTGCGGAAGGAGGGATTTTTCGGCTGGTTCAACCGTGGTTTCCTCGCCACCCGGAAAAACTACGAGGGCTTGCTCGCCCGGACCATCAACAAGGCGCCGCGCTACCTGGTGATTTATCTGGCGATTGTCGCGGCGGTGGGCTGGTTTTACATCCGCCTGCCATCGTCATTTTTGCCGGATGAAGACCAGGGCTATTTCATCACGCTCATCCAGTTGCCGGTGGGCGCGACCCAGGAACGCACGGTGGACGTGCTCAAGCAGGTGGAGAGCTACTATTTGAAACAGCCGGAAATCGCGGGCATGGTGGACGTCGCCGGGTTCAGTTTCAACGGCCAGGGCCAGAATGCCGCGCTCGCGTTTGCCCATTTGAAGGACTGGAGCCAGCGCCGCGGCGCGCAGCACGGCGTGGACGCAATCATCGGCCGCGCGTTCGGGGCGTTGGGTCAAATCAAGGACGCCGTCATTTATCCGATCAATCCGCCGCCGATTCCGGAACTGGGCATTTCGGCGGGATTCGATTTTGAACTGGAGGACCAGGCCGGTCTCGGCCACGACCAGCTCATGCAGGCGCGCAACCAGTTGTTTGCGATGGCGGCGACCAATCAAGACATCGCACAGTTGCGTTTCGTGGGACTGGAAGACACGCCGCAGCTCAAGGTGGACATTGACCAGGCCAAGGCCAGCGCGCTGGGCGTTTCGCTGGCGGATTTGAATACGGCGCTCGAAACCTATTTCGGTTCCGATTACATCAACAATTTCGTGAACGGCAACCGCGTGCAGCGGGTCATCGCCCAGCTCGACGCACCGTATCGCATGTTGCCGCAGGATGTCAGCAAGGTTTTCGTGCGCAACAGCAGCGGCCAGATGGTTTCGCTGGCCAGCCTGGCCACCTTGCATTGGATTTACGGCTCGCCGTCATTGCAACATTACAACGGCGTCCCGACGCTGGAACTCCAGGGTCTCGCGCCACCGGGCAAGAGCACGGGCCAGGCCATGACCGCCATGGAAAATCTGGCCAGTAAATTGCCGAAAGGTTTTGGCTACGAATGGACCGGCCAGTCCTTCGAGGAACGCCTGTCGGCAAAGCAAGCGCCGCTGCTCTATGCGCTGTCGCTCATCGTCGTGTTCCTGGCGCTGGCGGCGCTCTACGAAAACTGGTCCATCCCGGTGGCGGTGATTCTCGTCGTGCCACTCGGCATCATCGGCGCGCTGCTCGGCGCCACGATGCGCGGGCTGCCCAACGACGTGTTCTTCAAAGTCGGCCTGCTGACCATCGTCGGCTTGTCGGCAAAAAACGCCATCCTCATCATCGAATTCGCCAAGGACTTGCAGGCGCAGGGCAAAGGCTTGGTTGAAGCCACGCTGGAGGCGGCGCATTTGCGGCTGCGTCCGATCCTGATGACCTCGCTCGCGTTCATCTTGGGGGTGGCGCCGCTGGCATTGAGCACCGGCGCCGGCTCGGCCAGCCGGCACGACATCGGCACCGGCGTGGCGGGCGGCATGATTACGGCCACCGCGCTGGCGATCATCTTCGTGCCGGTATTTTTCGTGCTTGTCCGCCGGATTTTCAAAACCAACCCATCGAGTCCACCTGTTCCACTCAAATCCGCCGGCATGGATGACGACGGCGAAAACAATCGTCCGGCAAAGCCATGAGCAAATATCTTTCGCCCATAATCGCCTTGTTCATTCTGGCTTTGGCCGGTTGCACGCTCGCGCCGAAATACCAGCGTCCGACGGCGGCGATTTCACCAGCCTGGCCTTCGGCAACGGAAGAAAGCCAAATCCAGACCAACGCCGTTCCCGCCGCCGACATCGGCTGGCGCGACTTTTTCCGCGACGCGCGCCTGCAACGGCTCATCGAGCTGGCGCTGACCAACAATCCCGACCTGCGCGTGGCCGTGCTGAACGTCGAGCAGTCCCGCGCGCAATACCGCATCCAGCGCGCGGCGCTGCTTCCCGAAATTAACGCCACCGGCAGCGGCACGCGCCAGCGGTTGCCGGCCGATTTGTCCGGCACCGGCCAGCCGCTGACCACCAGCCAATACAGCCTCAACCTCGGCACGGCATCCTACGAACTCGATTTGTTCGGGCGCGTGCGCAGCCTCAAGGCCGCGGCGCTGGAAAATTATTTTGCCACCGAGGAAGCCCGCCGTGGCGCCCAAATCGCGCTCGTCGCCGAGGTGGGCAACGCCTGCCTCCTGGAAAGCGCCGTGACCGAACAGCTCGCCGTGGCGCGGCAGACGCTGGCGGCGGTGCAGGCGTCGTATGAATTGACCCAACGCAGTTACGACGCCGGCGTGGTGTCCGAGCTGGATTTGCGCACCGCCGAGGGCCAGGTGCAAACCGCCCGGTCAAACGTGGCGGCTTACGAACAGCAACTGGCCGAGGCGGAAGATAATCTGGTGCTGCTTGTCGGACAACCGTTGCCGAAGGACCTTCCACTGCCGCAGCCGTTCAATTCGGCGGATTATTTGTCCGACGTGCCGGCGGGATTGCCGTCCGATTTGTTGCAGCGCCGCCCGGACATTCTCGGAGCCGAACACCAGCTCAAGTCCGCCAACGCCAGCATCGGCGCGGCGCGCGCCGCGTTTTTCCCGGCCGTCACGCTCACCGCATCGGGCGGCACCGCCAGTTCGCAGCTCGCCAACCTGTTCGCCCCCGGCTCCGGCACCTGGATGTTTTCGCCGCAAATCACGCTACCCATTTTCACGGCCGGGAGAAACCTCGCCAATCTGGACGCGGCGAACATCGGCAAACAGATTGAAGTCGCGAATTATCAGAAGGCCATCCAGACCGCCTTCCGGGAAGTTTCCGACTCGCTGGCGACGCGGGCAACGGTGACGGTGCAGCTTGACGCCGGGGAAACTCTCGTCAAGGCCGAGCAACGGCGTTATGAACTGGCCGACGCGCGTTTCCGTCAGGGCGTGGACAGTTACCTGACCGTTCTCTCCGCGCAGCAGGATCTTTACAGCGCGCAGGAAAACCTCATTCAATTCCAATTTTCCCGCTGGTCCAGTTTGATCAACCTTTACCAGGCGCTCGGCGGCGGCTGGCGGGAAAACTCGCCGCTGCCTTGACGTTTTGTTTTGATTGAAAGAGACCGAAGTTATGAGTGAAAATAAATCCATTCCTTCCAATCCACCGTCGCCGGCACTGCCCGGTGGCGGACAACTGGCGAAATTAAATTCACCGCTGTTCCTCTGGCCCGCAACCGCCGTGCTCGCGGTCCTGCTGTTTTTGGGCCTGGGTTATTTGTTCGACGTGCTGACGCATGAATCCACCGACGACGCGTTCATCGCGGGCCATGTCGTTTCCATCGCGCCGAGAATTGACGGGCAGGTTTCCGCCGTTCACGTTTTGGACAACCAGCTTGTCCGCTCGAACGATTTGCTCGTCGAAATTGATCCGTCGGATTACGCCATCACCGTCGCGCAAAAGCAGGCGGCGGCGGCTTCGCAGGATGCGAACGTCAAGACCGTCTTTGCCGTGGATGAATTGATGCGCAAGAAGGTCGCCACCGCCGAGGCCGGCGCCCGCAAGGCGCAGGCCGATGCGGACGCGAGCGCAGCCGGCGCGAAGCTGGCGGCGATGAATTTCGAGCGCGCCGAATCGCTGCTGAAGGACAAAACGGTGTCGCAGCAGGAATATGACGCAGCGCAGGCTGCGAACCAGTCGGCACAGGCGGATTTGAATTCCGCGCGGCAAAATGCGGAGGAGGAAAATTCCAAGGTGGACGAAGCGAACTCGCAACTCGTGGCGGCGGAAGCCGAGGTCGGCCTGGCCTCATCACAATGGCACGAGGCGCAGACGAATGTCGCCTCCGCGCAACTGAATTTGTCCTACACGAAAATTTTCGCGCCGAGCGACGGGCGCGTGACACGCAAACAGGTCGAAGCGGGCGATTACCTGCAAACCGGGCAGCAAATCATGTCCATCGTGCCGCTGGAAGTCTGGGTCGTGGCGAATTTCAAGGAATCGCAGTTGAAGAAAATGAGGACGAACCAGCCTGTGACGGTGGAAATTGACGCGCTCGGCGGTCGGAAATTCCGCGCGCATGTGGACAGCGTGCAGGCGGGCAGCGGCGCGGCGTTCAGCCTGCTGCCACCGGAAAACGCGACAGGCAACTTTGTGAAGGTAATCCAGCGCGTGCCTGTCAAAATCGTCTTCGACGAGCCGCTGCCCGCCGACCACACCATCGGCCCCGGACTTTCCGTGACGCCGGATGTCCAGACGAGTTCGTTCCGCGTGCCGGATTTTGCGACGGCGATTGCCGCCATCATCCTGGCAATCGCAGCGGCATTTGGCTTCCAAAAATTTCTGGATCGAAACAAGGAGGCGTAAAACGAGTTTATGGCCGACGGTTTGCATCAGGAATGGCATCCGCGCCACAATCCATGGCTCATCACGCTCACGGTGATGATGGCGGTGTTCATGGAGGTGCTCGACACATCCATCGCCAATATCGCGCTGCCGCACATCGCGGGAAGCCTGTCGGCAACGCCGGAGGAGGCGACGTGGGTGCTCACGAGTTATCTCGTGGCCAACGCCATCGTGCTGCCGATGACCGGCTGGCTCGGAAATTACTTCGGCCGCAAGCGCGTTTTGCTCTCGTGCATCGTCATGTTCACGTTTGCGTCGGCGCTTTGCGGGCTGGCGTGGGATTTGCCGACGCTGATCATCTCGCGGATTCTGCAGGGGCTGGGCGGCGGCGCGATGGTGCCGATCGCGCAGTCCATCATGCTCGAAAGCTTCCCGCCGCAAAAACGCGGCGCGGCGATGGCGGTGTTCGCGCAGGGCGTGGTTGTCGCGCCGATTCTCGGCCCGACCATCGGCGGCTGGATCACGGACAATTACACCTGGCGCTGGATTTTTTACATCAACCTGCCGGTCGGCATTTTCGCGGTGCTGATGGCGAGATGGGTCGTCGAAGACCCGCCGTATATCAAACGCAACAAAAAGGCGGACATTGATTTCATAGGCTTCGGCCTGCTGGCGGTCTGGCTGGCGACATTGCAGATTGTCTTGGACAAGGGGCAGGAGGCCGACTGGTTTGGCGCGGAATGGGTCCGCTGGTTCACCGTGGTTTCCGTCGCGGCGTTCATCGGCTTCATCGCGTGGGAATTTTCCGTGGAACATCCGCTGGTGAACCTGCGTGTCTTCAAGAACCGGAATTTCACCGTCGGCCTCATCCTGATGACGTCGCTGGCCGCGATTCTTTACGGAACGACGGCGCAACTGCCGCTGTTCCTGCAAACGCTGATGGGTTATCCGGCCTTGCAGGCGGGCTACGCGATGAGTCCGCGCGGCGTGGCGGCGTTCATCACCACATTTTTTGTCGGGCGGCTTGTCGGAAAAATCCGGCTGCGCTGGATGCTGGGCTTCGGATTTGTGATGCTGGCAGCATCGTCTTTCATGTTGAGCGACATCAACCTGCAGGTCAGCATGGGCAGCGTCATTTTCCCGAGCCTCATCAACGGCGTCGCCATCAGTTTTATTTTCGTGCCGCTGACGACGGCGACGATGAGTCAGCTCGGCCAGGCGCAGATCGGCAACGCCAGCGGCCTTTACAATCTGATGCGCAACCTCGGAGGCAGCATCGGCATCGCATTCGTCACCACGATGCTCGCGCGCGGCGCGCAGGCGCATCAGGCATTGATGGTCGGGCATCTGACGCCGACCGATCCGCCGTTCGCCCAACGCTTCGCCGCCGCGAAGCAGGTGCTTTCGCATCAGACCGATCCAGTGACCGCAACGCGGCAGGCTTATGACGCGGTCTATTCGCTGCTGGACCAGCAGGCGCACTTGTGGGCGTTCGTGGACAATTTCTACCTGTTCGGTTTGCTGGCATTGGCCGGCGTCCCGCTGATTTTCCTGTTCAAACGCGTTCAATACACCAAACGGCCTGCGGGCGCCGGCGCTGCCGGGCATTAATTTCAAAGCCACAATTTTCACGCGCTTGGGTTGATTCTTTCGGGAAATCCCGCAAAATTGGCGTGGCATTGCCGATGCTGGCAATGAAAACAGAAATGAAAACTCAACGGACAATGGGCTGCGGCAGAGGATTCACCTGGATTGAATTGCTGCCGGTCAACCGTCTCGTGATTCATTGACCCATGCATCATTCCCGACATGGCAAGGAGAAGGAGAAAGAGCGATATTACCTGCTGCCGGGACAGGGCGGCCGCGCGCACCGGCGCAAACAATGGTTCATCCTCAAATGGTCGCTCATCGCGGCGCTGATTGTGGCCGTGATTCTGGCGGGGTTGATGTATTGGTTGAACCGCTCCGCGATACGCTAATGCCGCGGCGCGCTTGACCCGCAGACGGTTGTTGTTAGACTACGCGGCAGTTGATGAAGACGTTCCGTTTCGTTCCGATTCTGGCGCTGGTGCTTTGCACCGGCCTGCCGCTGCGCGCGGACATGGTGGACGGCGTCCTGGCCGTCATCAACGACACGGTCATCACGCGCCAGCAGGTGGAGGACTTTGCTGCGCCGGCAATTGACTCCCTGCGGCGCGAATACGCCGGCGAGCCGGACGCGTTCCAGCAGAAACTCGCCGGGGCGATCAACGACGGCCTGGAGCAACTGGTCGAGCGCCAGTTGATCCTGCATGATTTCGACACGGAAGGTTACCGGATGCCCGACAGCTATCTGGATGAGATGGTGCAGGAACGCATCCGCGACCGATACACCGACCGCGTGACGCTGATGAAGACGTTGCAGGCGCAGGGCGAGACGTTCGAGTCGTTCCGCAAGGACGTGCGCGACCAGGCGATTGAGTCGTTTATGCGCTCCAAGAACATCGCGCAGGAAATCATCATCTCGCCCTACAAGGTTGAAACTTACTACCAGACGCACCAGGACGATTTCAAGGTCGAGGACGAAATCAAATTGCGCATGATCGTCCTCAACAAGACCGGCAGCACCGACACCAACACGGTGAATCTGGCGCGTGAAATCCGGGACAAAATCAAGGAAGGGGCGTCGTTCGCGGACATGGCCTCCATTTATTCGCAGGATTCACTGCGCAGCCAGGGCGGCGACCGGGGCTGGGTCGAACGTTCCGTGTTGCGCGCGGAACTGGCCGACGCCGCGTTTGCGCTCCAGCCCGGACAGGTGAGCGACGCGATTGAAACGCCCGATGCCTGCTATCTCATGCTGGTCGAACAGACGCGCCCATCGCACGTCAAACTGCTGAACGACGTCCGCGACGACATCGAGAAAAATCTGCGCGCCCAGGAGCAATCGCGCCTGGAGAAACAGTGGATCGCCCGGTTGAAGGCAAAAACCTTCATCCTGTATTTTTGAAATCTTAACCCCGAATTCCAAAAGTTGCGGATGAAAACGGCGCCTCGCAGGTGCAATTCGCAATTCAAAATTCGTATTTCGTGACCTGACATGACCGGCTGGATTGGTATTTCACTTGGCGACGCAACCGGTGTCGGCCCCGAAGTGGTGCTCAAGGCCGTCGCCGCCGAAATGGAGGGGGACGAGACGAAATATCTTTTCATCGGCGATGAAAACCGCTTCCGCCAACTCATCCGGAAATTTGGGTTAAACCTGACGCTCAAAATATTTTCCAGTTACACCTCCGCAGGAAAATTATTTGTCGCCAACCCGCTCTCCGCACCACTGCCGGAGGATCTGCCCGCCGGTTCGCCGGCGGCCGCGCGGGCCGCCGTCGCATGGTTGCGCGACGGCGCGGAGCGCTGTTTGCGCGGCGAACTGGACGCGCTCGTCACCGCGCCCGTCAACAAGGAGTCCATCATCCGCGCCGGACAAAAGAATTTCGTTGGCCAGACGGAATTTCTCTCCGAACTCGCCGGTGCAAAACGGACCGCCATGATGCTGCTCGGCACCGACGAACACGGACGCTGGCTGCGCGTCGCACTGGCCACGGTTCATATTTCCATCAAATCCATTCCCGAAAAATTGACGGCGGAAAAAATCACGCTCGCCATCGAACTCGCCGCGCAATCGTGCCGCGACCTGAATTTGCCGCGCGCAAAAATCGCCGTCGCCGGATTGAATCCTCATGCCGGCGAAGGCGGCGAATTCGGCGACGAGGAAATTAAAATTATTTCGCCCGCTATTTTGGCTTTGCAAAAAAAAGGCTTCGATGTCGTCGGCCCGTTGAGCGGCGACACGGTTTTTCACTATGCGCTGCAAGGGGATTTTGACGCCGTTGTTGCGATGTATCACGATCAGGGGCTGGCGCCGTTGAAAGCCGTCGCGTTCGACACCGGCGTGAACTGGACGCTCGGCCTGCCGATCATCCGCACCTCGCCCGACCACGGCACGGCCTACGACATCGCCGGAAAGGGAATTGCGAACCCGTCAAGCATGGCCGCAGCGATCCGGCTGGCAAAGCATCTGGCGAAAAACAAGAAGATGTAGCGTCGGCGCTGTGCGCCGATTTCGAGCCGCAGGCTCGACGCTACCGTCCAATCAACTCGCGGACTTTGGTTTCGATGCTGCCGTCCTTCATCAGCGATTCGCCGACGAGAATTGCCTTCGCGCCGCATTTCTTCAAACGCTCCACGTCCGCGCGGGAATGAATGCCGCTTTCCGCAACGAGAATTTTTCCAGCACCGACTTTTTCCGCCAGCTTTTCAGTCGTCGCCAAATCTACTTTGAATGTTTTCAAATCGCGGTTGTTCACGCCGACTAGCGCGGGAGAAATTTTCAGCGCGCGTTCCAGTTCGGCTTCGTCATGGACTTCAACCAGAACGGCAAGTCCGGCTTCAACCGCGAGCGAATGGAATTTTGCCAGTTGCGCGTCCGTCAAAATGGCGACGATGAGCAGGACGGCGTCCGCGCCCCATTCGATGGCTTCGAGGATTTGGCGTTCATCAATGATGAAATCTTTTCGCAGCAAAGGAATTTTTACGGCGGCGCGGATTTGGCGGAGATAATCGAGCGAGCCTTGGAAAAACTTTTCGTCCGTCAAAACGGAAAGGCAGCTTGCGCCCGCCGCTTCGTATTCTTTCGCAATTTTTATCGGATCAAAATCTTTGCAGATGATTCCGGCGGACGGCGACGCCTTTTTTACTTCCGCGATCAATGCAATTGAATCGTAGGAGCCGACGTGAGGAGGCTCTGACTGATTTTTTTTGGTTTGAGACTCGTCACCTCGTCTCCTACAAGATTTTAAGGCGGCAATAAAATCGCGCCGCTCGCCATGCTCCAGCATCGCGTCGCGCAAATCACCAACAGCGATGATGCGCGCTGGCAATTTCGCGACTTCGCGTTTCTTTTCTTCAACAATTTTGTCGAGAATGTTCACAAATTTATTTTACGACAGAAATACAGCGATAAATAAGAGCGACGCATTGAAAACAAAATGGCAAAGAATACAATCCCAAAGACTGCCCGACTTTTCTCGCAAGTAACATTGGACAATCGTTAATACACCCAAGCTGAAAGTCGCTGATGGAGAATTATGGCATTGCGGCCAATGAGTAACAATTGCCAATAACACGAGTAAAGCCATACTAATTTCCAACGAATAAGAACCTCGAAATGCTTTATAAAGAAAGCCTCGATTGACTACTTCTTCTATAACTGGAGCAAGCAACAACAAAGGAACCAAGAAAAAATACCTTGTGAAGCCAACTGTGTTTTCAAAGAAAACAACATCGGGGGTCGAAATTTTCCCCCATCCGTAAAAATGACCGTGACATCTTATTACCAAGGCCATGATTACGCCAAACCAAGCGTATTTACTAATTTTGCAATCAAGGCCGAATCCATTTACAAAAGTCGCCAATGTTTTTGTTCGTGCAAAGTATATTGCTGGCAATAGATAAGCGGCATAAGTGAAAATGCTTCCCCAAAAATCTCCAAATCCGCTGTTAATCCAATTTTTGAAAGTTGAATGAGGAAAATGTAGAATGGCGAGAGTTATGCCGAGAATTAATCCCAACGTCAGTGTCAAAATCAAAATCGCTCCAAGGCATTTCCACGCGTCGCGCGCTGACCATTTGTAATCTGGAAATGTTAGATAAGGCTCATCTTTTTTAGCTTCTTGTTCTTCAGCTTTTGCCAACTGATTATCCAAAAGCAATTCGTTATCAATGGCACAATTTGTTGCCTCGTCGGAGTATTCTTTTCCGCAATAGGGGCATTTTTTCATACGAGAAAATTTATTCCTCTTCATCCTTCACGCCCTGCATCCGTTTCAACGGACAACCGGCGCGCAGCCAGCCGTTCACGAACATGTCCAGATCGCCGTCCATCACCGCCTGCACATTGCTCGTTTCTACGCCGGTGCGCAAATCTTTCACCATGCGATACGGCTGGAAAACGTAGCTGCGAATCTGGTTGCCCCACGACACGCTGCCTTTCTCGCCGTAAAATTTTTCCATGTCAGCC
>Ga0181525_10002672_pt1 | contig 14450 bp, 15 predicted proteins | sample PEATcosm2014_Bin_48_FD_121100 | JGI IMG/M metagenome (GOLD analysis project Ga0181525, IMG submission 121100) | Peatland microbial communities from MTU Mesocosm Facility, Houghton, MI, USA - PEATcosm2014_Bin06_10_metaG | ecosystem: Environmental > Terrestrial > Soil > Wetlands > Peat | place...
GAAGGCATTTTGACCACGCGCGGCGGCATGACCTCGCATGCGGCGATGGTGGCGCGGGGCATGGGCAAGCCCTGCGTCTCCGGCGCCGGCTCGTTGCGGGTCGATTACCGGGCGCAAACCATGACGGCAAGCGGCGTGACGATGAAGAAGGGCGAGACGCTCACCATCGACGGCGCCACCGGCCAGGTGCTCGCCGGCAAAGTGGCGATGATCGAGCCGGCGCTGGCCGGCGGATTCGCCACCGTGATGAAATGGGCCGACGCCGTGCGCACGCTGAAAGTGCGGGCCAATGCCGATACGCCGGCCGACGCGCGCACCGCGATCAGGTTCGGCGCCGAGGGCATCGGGCTGTGCCGCACCGAGCATATGTTCTTCGACGAGGATCGCATCCGCGCCGTGCGCGAGATGATCTTGGCCGGAGACGAAAAAGCGCGCCGCATAGCGCTCGCCAAGCTTTTGCCGATGCAGCGCGCCGATTTCGTCGATCTGTTCAAGATCATGGGCGGCCTGCCGGTGACGATCCGCCTGCTCGATCCGCCGCTGCACGAATTCCTGCCGCACAGCGAGGAGGAAATCGCCGACGTGGCGCAAGCCATGGGCGCCGATCCGAAAAAACTCGCGGATCGCGCCCGCGAATTGCACGAGTTCAACCCCATGCTCGGCTTTCGCGGTTGCCGGCTCGCCATCGCCTTTCCCGAAATCGCCGAGATGCAGGCGCGCGCCATCTTCGAGGCCGCCGCCGAAGTGGCCCGCGTCACCGGCAAGCCGGTCACGCCGGAAATCATGGTGCCGCTGATCGCCGGCAAGATGGAGCTCGATATCGTCAAGGAGCGCATCGACGCCATGGCACGGAAAGTCGCCGAAGAGACCAAGACCAAGCTCAACTATCAGGTCGGCACCATGATCGAGTTGCCGCGCGCCGCGCTGAAAGCCGGCGAGATCGCCGAGACCGCGGAGTTCTTCTCGTTCGGCACCAACGATTTGACGCAGACCGCCTTCGGCATCAGCCGCGACGACGCGGCAAGCTTCCTCGGCATCTACGCGGCGAAGGGAATTCTGCCGATCGATCCGTTCGTATCGATCGACCGCGAGGGCGTCGGCGAGCTCATCCGTATCGCCACCGAGCGCGGCCGCAAAGTGCGACCGAAGCTCAAGCTCGGCATTTGCGGAGAGCACGGCGGCGATCCGGCTTCGGTCGCGTTCTGCCACGAGGTGAAACTCGATTACGTCTCATGCTCGCCGTTCCGCGTGCCGATCGCCCGCCTCGCCGCCGCGCAAGCCGCGCTCGGGAAGGGTGCAAGCGTCGAAGGCTAATTCGCTCCGCGGAACTTGGGACACGCCGCCGCGTATTCCGGGCCTGGTTTGCCGCTTGGTTAATGAATGGCAACCGTGCCGCCGGTCGTCGCGAGGAACAAACCGGCGACGCAATTCGAAAATCGCAGCGCAATGCGCGATTACTTCACTTCGCCGGCAATGACGGACGCTGGCGGAGATTCTTGTCCGCGCCATAAGCGATTTTACGCAGCCGCGTGATTAACGCCTTCGCAACGTTAACCCGACAATAAATTGATCTGTCGCATTCGCGCCACTGCGGTGGCGCTTCCTAAACCAAGAGTACGCGTTGCGTTGTCGCGTGTTGGCGTGAGGGGTAATGGTTGCGTCGCGGGTTCGCGTGATCGGCGCGTCTTATTCGGCGCGCTTCTGGCTTAGCGCGTTCTGCGCCGCGTTGATGCCGACCTCGATCGGCTATCAGGATCTTGCAGCCCTCATCGCGCATCAGCCCGGCGCCGCCTCCGATTGGCACATGATCGCTTCGCCGTTCGGCACGGTGCAGGCCGCGACATTCAGCTATACGCGTCCGGTCGGCACTGCAATTCCGGAGCCGATCGGTTTTCAGAACGTCAATTTCGATCCGCGGTCGCTCGACGCCTTTGCCTGGAAGATCGACGAGCCGATGAGCGCGCAGCCGTCGCGCCAGATCGAATATCCGTTGGTCAATCGCGAGAACAAGGGCGATCGGCTGCCGGTCAGCACCATGACGCCGGCGGCGAGCGAGCCGGCAAGCCTGCCGCAATTGCAGCCGATCAGCGCGCCGAGCGCGCCGGCGGCGCGGCCGCTGCAAGCGCCGGCGCCAGTCGTTGCGCCGCAATCCGGCAATGCCGGGCAACATGTCGAGGACAAGAACGCAGCGCCGCCGGTCGTGCAAATGGATGCGCATGCAGACGCGCCGGCGGCTGCATCGCCGGCGCCGGCCGCGGCATCAGCCGTCGACGCGCCGAGCGCGGCACCGCCCGCCGCCGATGACGATATTTCGCTCGCCGACAAACCGCCGGAAATTCCCGCGCCGGGCGAGACGACCGAGGCGCCGTCCACGCTCGATCAGATGTCCTTCATCGACGGCAATTCCGGGGACCGCAGTGCGGAAATCTATTTCGGCAACGGTTCGCTCGGCTCGCCCGAGGGACTGCAAAGCTGGGCGCCGGGCGCGGAACCGATCCTGGTGCCACCGGCTGAACAGCCGGGCTTCAAGCTGTCGTCGCTTGAAGAGACCGACACCGACACGGACGAGGCGGTGGCCGGGAAGGACAACAGCCGCGTGCTCAGTCCGGCGCAGCAGCTCGGGCTCGAAGGTAAGCCGCGCGCGAAGGCCGAGAAATGCCTTGCCGATGCGGTCTATTTCGAAGCGCGCGGCGAGGTCATGAAGGGCCAGGAAGCGGTGGCGCAGGTCGTGATGAACCGGGTGTTCTCCGGCGTCTATCCGCACGATGTCTGCGGCGTCGTCTATCAGAACGCCGGGCGTCATCTGGCTTGCCAGTTCACCTTTGCCTGCGAAGGCAAGGACCTCGACCGCAAGGACGAGCCGGACATGTGGGAGCAGGCCAAGCAGATCGCCAAGGACACGCTCGACGGCAAAATCTGGCTCGCCGAGGTCGGCCACGCCACGCATTACCACGCCTACTGGGTGCACCCGAGCTGGGTCCACGAAATGGCGAAGCTCTATCACCTCGGCGTCCACACCTTCTATCGGCCGCTCAACTGGGGCAACGGCGACGACGAGCCGGTATGGGGTCAGGGCCCGGCCAATGTGGGCGTGCGGCTCGATCCCGAGGTGCTGAACGGCAATCCCGAACCGGCGCCGAGGAGCCCTGAGGCAACGGTGAAAGGTCCCGAAGCTTCAGTCTCGCCAGCACCGGCGGCCGACAAGACTGCGACTGCGAAGTTGTAGCCGTCATCCCCGGAATCACGGCTATCACATCTCGATATCCAGCCCGACGTCGAGATTCGTCACCGAATGGGTAAGCGCGCCCGAGGATAGGTAATCGACGCCGGTTTCGGCAATTGCCGCGGCGGTGTCGAGCGTGATGCCGCCCGATGCCTCGATGACGAGGCGGCCAGCGACCAGCGCGACCGCCTTGCGCATCGACGCAAGATCGAAATTGTCGATCAGCACGACGTCGGCCAATCCGACATCGAGCACGTCCTTGAGCTGTTCGAGAGAGTCGACTTCGATCTCGATCTTGACCAGATGTCCGGCGGCTTGTTTGGCGCGCGTGAGCACCGCAGCGATGCCCCCGGCAACCGCGATGTGGTTGTCCTTGATCAGGATGGCATCGTCGAGGCCGAAGCGGTGATTGCTGCCGCCGCCGCTGCGCACCGCGTATTTCTCCAGCGCGCGAAGTCCGGGCGTCGTCTTGCGCGTGCAGACGACGCGCGCCTTGGTATGGGCGATGCGTTGTGCGAATTCGGCGGTCGCGGTCGCGATGCCGGAGAGGTGGCCGAGATAATTAAGCGCGACGCGCTCGGCGCCGAGAATGGCGCGCGCATTGCCGGACACCGTCATCAGTTCGGTCCCGGCCTCGATCGCCGCGCCGTCGCGCGCATGCGGCGCAAGCTCGATCTCCGGCGCGAGCCTGCGGAACGCGGCAGCGACCAGCGGCAGCCCGGAAATCACGCCGGCTTGGCGGGCGTTGAGCACCGCGCGGCCTTGCGTGTCCTCCGGCACCGTCGCGATCGACGTGATGTCGCCGGCGCGGCCTAAATCCTCTTCAAGCGCGCGCGTCACCGCCGCTTCGATCTCAAGCGGGGAGATAAAGGCGTCGGGGCGGAGGAGGGATGTGGAGAGCGGCATGAGCCCGGAAATTCATAGTCACTGTCGGCAAATATGGCAAACCGGTGTGTTCCGTTCGCGCATGCCGGCTGGCCAGTCATGCGCCGGATGATCGGTGAGATTAGTAATTTTCATTTGGGCGATCCAAAATCACCCCTTATGCTCCGCCCCGTAAATCTCGTCATCGGGCCGGGCAATATGAAAGACAATACCAAGCTCGCCACTAGCTGGCGCACGCCGACGCTGATCGTCGGCTGCGGCTGCTTGATCGCGCTGATGTCGTTTGGGCCGCGTTCGTCGCTCGGCTTTTTTCTCACCCCGCTGTCGAGCGCCAATCACTGGGGCCGCGACGTATTCGCCTTCGCGCTGGCGCTGCAGAATTTGCTCTGGGGTATCGGCCAGCCGCTCGCCGGAATCATCGCCGACCGTTTCGGCACCGGCCGGGTGCTGTGCGCCGGCGCGCTGATGTACGCCGCCGGGCTCGCATTGATGGCGCATTCCAACAGCGGGCCGCTTCTGGATATTTCGGCCGGCGTTCTGATCGGTTTCGGCCTGTCCGGCAGTTCGTTCATGGTGCTGCTGGCGGCGTTCGGCAAGCTGTTGCCGCAATCCATGCGCTCGCGCGCCTTCGGTTTTGGCACGGCGGCGGGCTCTTTCGGGCAGTTCCTTTACTCGCCCGTCGCGGTTGCGCTCATGGACAGGTTCGGTTGGCAACAGACGCTGACCATTTTCGCCGTGAGCATGCTCGCCATCGTGCCGCTGTCGATGGCGCTGGTGACGCCGACGGCCGAGGCAGGCCGCGGCGCCGCGCCGCAATCGCTGGGGCAGGCGCTGCGCGAGGCTTTCGCGCACCGCTCCTACATGCTGCTGGTGCTCGGTTTCTTCACCTGCGGCTTCCAGCTTGCCTTCATCACGGTGCACATGCCCGCTTATCTGGTCGATCGCGGCTTGTCCGCACAGATCGGCGGCTGGACGCTGGCGACGATCGGGTTGTTCAACGTGGTCGGCTCGGTCACCTCGGGCTGGCTCGGCGACCGGATGCCGAAGCGCTATCTCTTGTCGTTCATCTATTTCGTGCGCGCCGCGGCGATCTTCGCGTTCATTTCGTTTCCGCTGACGCCCGTCACCTGCCTGATCTTCGGTGCCGTGATGGGGTTGATGTGGCTTTCCACCGTGCCGCCGACCAACGGCATCATCGCGCTGTTGTTCGGCACGCGCTGGCTCGGAACGCTGGCGGGCTTTGCCTTTTTCAGCCACCAGGTCGGCGGCTTTCTCGGCGTCTGGCTCGGCGGTATCGTGTTCGACCGCACCGGTTCATATGATCTGGTGTGGTGGCTGGCGATCCTGTTCGGCGTGCTCTCCGGACTGATCAATCTGCCGATCGTCGAGAAACCTGTTCCGCGCATGGCCGCCGCGCCGGCCTGACGCGCCCGTTTAGCACTAGGGAGGCGAAGCCGCGGTCGCTTGAACGGCCGAGCCTGGGCGTGACACATTAGCGCCGGGAGGGGCCGGCATGAGTACCTTCAAGGCCATCGTGATCGACAAATCCGAGACCGGCCAGACGGTGCGGCTCACCGATTTCGATGAAAAAGATCTGATGGACGGCGACGTCACCGTCCGCGTCGAATACTCGACCGTGAATTACAAGGACGGCCTCGCCGTCACCGGCAAGGCACCGGTGGTGCGCCGCTTCCCGATGATCGCCGGGGTTGATTTCGCCGGCACCGTGGAATCGTCGTCGCATCCGGCCTGGAAACCGGGCGACAAAGTCATTCTCAACGGCTGGGGCCTGGGCGAGACCCATCTCGGCGCCTATGCGGAAAAGGCGCGCGTCAAGGGCGACTGGCTGGTGCGGCTGCCCCCCGGCATCAGCGCGCGCGACGCCATGGCCATCGGCACCGCCGGCTATACCGCGATGCTCGCGGTGATGGCGCTGGAACGGGCGGGCCTTGACCCGTCGCGTGGTCCGATCGTCGTGACCGGTGCCGCGGGGGGCGTCGGTTCGGTCGCGGTCGCGCTGTTGGCCAAGCTCGGCTATCCGGTAATCGCGTCGACCGGCCGGCCGGAAGAAGCGGCCTACCTCAAAGGCCTCGGCGCCGGCGAGATCATCGAACGCAAGGAGCTGAGCGGGCCGGTGCGCCCGCTCGCCAAGGAGCGCTGGGCGGGCGGCATCGACGCCGTGGGCTCGACGACCCTCGCCAATGTGCTGTCGATGACGCGCTACGGCGGCGTGGTCACCGCCTGTGGACTTGCCGGCGGAATGGACTTGCCTGCCTCGGTTGCTCCCTTCATTCTAAGGGCCGTGTCGCTTATCGGCATCGACTCCGTCATGTGTCCGTTGCCGAAGCGGCAGGAGGCGTGGCGCCGTCTGGCGATCGATCTCGATCGCGGCAAGATCGCGGCGATGGTGAGTGAAATCGCGCTCGCCGACGTCGTTGCGGCGGGGCGGCGAATTGTCGAGGGGCAGGTGCGGGGACGGATTGTGGTAAAAGTCGGGTAAAGATTTCGGAACTTCGCCAACAAATTCGGCCGTAATGCGAGGGCGCTATGGTAAGGGGACGGTTAAGAAATCTTGCTAACATCGCCCTAGTACCAAGGGTTCAGGTGCCAAGGGTTCAAGTACCCAGTGTGAAGTCCAGACTGGAGTCGTCGATGTTGCTGCGCGTCGCTGTGGTGAGTGCGTGTCTGTTGGGAGCCGGCCTCATGGGAGCCGCTTCCGCCGTAGCCGAAGACCTCGGACCGGATCAGGCTCGGGCGTTCGTCGTCGGCAAGCTGTTCGCTTATAATTGCTTTGAGGGCACTTCCGGCGTCGGCCGCGTTTTCCCCGACGGCTCGGTCGTCGGCACGATCAGAATTCGCGGCCAGGGCGAGACCCGCTTCGCGGCGCTGCCGGCCGGCACGCTCCGGGTGGAAGGCGGCTCGATGTGCGCGCATCTGTCCGGGTTGCCGATCACGCCATGCTTTCGCGTGCAGAAGCTCGATTACCGAAGCTTCCGTGGCTCGCTCTCCAGCCTCGGCTTTGCTTATTGCGACTTCTACCAGCGCAATCCGCGGACGCAGTTGATCGGCGGCTCGGGCGAAGCGCCGGTCGCGCCGCCGGCCGTCACGCCGATTGCCAATACGCGCCCGGTGCTGCGGCCGTCGCTGCAGGAATAATCAGCGTCCGAAATTCTCACTCGAGATCGAGCCGGAACGGCTCAGCTTCGGCGGTGAGAACGCCGCGGCCGATGGTTTCGATCGCCGCGATCATGCGGCCGCTGCGGCCGAGCATGCGGTCGGCGAGCGATACGATCCGGGCGTTCGGCGTTGCGGTCGGCGAGGCGCGCCGCAGCGCCCGCGCGATGCTCGCCTCGTCGCGCTGCGGACTGAGCGCGCAGACGCTCGCGAACGCGCTCGCGGTCGACCGGCTGATGCCCATATAGCAATGCACCACCAACGGCGCTTGCCGATCCCAGTCGCGTACGAAGTCGAGAAGTTCCGCGATGTGTTGCTCGCCCGGCATAATGTAGCCGTCGAGCGGGGTGGAAATATCGTGAATGCGCAGCCAGAGATGATTCTCCGGCGCGATGCTGACCGGCCGTTCCAGGCGTGCCTCGTCGCCGATCAGCGAAATGACATGGCGCGCGCCGGTGTCTTCGACGGTTTCGGCAAGGCGCGCGAGCGAGCAGACGTGGATCATGGAATCAGACGATCTTTGCAGCTTGCTGTCTCATATAGGAATTGCGGATAGCGCAAGTATGACCTTCACGTTACTCGCCCAGGAGCCTCTTGAATCTTTCAAGATAGCGCGCCTTCGCCGTGTCGGCGGGCCACGGCTTTAGATAGTCGCGCTCCAGCGCTGCCGAGAAAACCGGCGGCCGGCCGAAAAACCGCCGCGCTTCGGCGGCTTCAAAACCGGCAAGCCTGGTCGCCTCAAGATAAGCCGCTTGGCGGTCCGCGAACTTGATCAGCTCTTCGACTTCCGGCCCCCAGTTCGCCGGCAGCCCGAAACGCAAATGAATCGCGGTCAGGATGCGCCGCTCGACCGCCTTGTAGGCGTCGCCGATCACGGCCTTGAACGGCGAGATCATGTCGCCGATCACATATTCGGGCGCGTCGTGCAACAGCACCGCGAGGCGGCGGCTGTGATCGAGCCGCGGCGCTTTCGCGCGCGCCAAAGCTTCGACCAGCAAACAATGCTGCGCCACCGAATAGATGTGGGCGCCGTGCGATTGCCCGTTCCAGCGCGCCACGCGCGCCAGCCCATGCGCAATGTCCTCGATCTCGATATCGAGCGGGGAGGGGTCAAGCAGATCGAGCCGCCGCCCCGACAGCATCCGCTGCCAGGCGCGCGGGCTCGCCGCTGGACCTTTCTTATTTGGCGAGTTTTTGAACGGCCTCATGGCGATGGCAGGTAATGAGATGATCGTTGACCATGCCGACGGCCTGCATGAAGGCGTAGACGATGGTCGGGCCGCAAAATTTGAAACCGCGCTGTGCCAGCTCTTTGGCCATGGCGCGCGAGATCGCGGTTTCGGCGGGCACCTGACCCATGGTGCGATAGCGGTTGATCTTCGGCTGTCCGTCGACGAAGTTCCACAACAGCTTGGAAAAGCCGGGGCCCTTGTCCATCGCGTCGAGCCAGGCGCGTGCCGAGCGCACGGCGCCCTCGATCTTGGCGCGGTTGCGCACGATGCCGGCGTCGCCCATCAGCTTTTCGATCTTGCCCGGCCGGTAGCGCGCGATTTTTTCCGGCACAAAGCCGTCAAAGGCGCGGCGGAAATTCTCGCGCTTGCGCAGGATGGTGATCCACGACAGGCCGGCTTGGAAACCGTCGAGCATGAGCTTCTCGTAGAGCGCGCGGTCGTCGTATTCCGGCACGCCCCATTCCTGGTCGTGATAGGCGATATAGAGCCCGTCGTCCTTGGGCCAAGGACAACGTTTGACGGCGACGGCTTGTGCGGCGTCGTTCATTCGGCGGCCTTATTGTCACCGGGGAAGGCAAATCGCGCCCAGTCGGGTTTGACGAGACGGATCGGCACGCCGCCGGCGCTGAGCTCCTCGCCGCGCGATATCGCCTCGGCGATCCGGTCGAGGCGGAGGAGGGCGATACCGCGGCCGGCGGCGGCGGAACCCATGGTGCCGACCTGCTGCGCGCCGGCTGTGACCGTCACGCCGGTTTGCGGCGCTGCGCCGTCATAGCGGATCGGCACGGCGCGCGTGCGTGCGGTGCCGCGATGCTCGATCCGCGACACCACCTCCTGGCCGACGTAGCAGCCTTTGGCGAAATCGACGCCGCCGAGTTGGTCCATGTCGGTCTCGTGCGGAAAGGCGTCGCCGTAGCCGAAATCCACGCCTCCGCGCGGCACGCCGAGCGCGACACGATGAGTTTCGTAGTCGTGCGCGTCAACGAGCGTAGCACCGAGATCGGCCGCCGCGGCTGCGGCGAGGCGAGGCGGCAGCGTGACGCGGAGTCCGAGCGCCGGCAGCCGCGGATCGGTATAGCACAGGCCGTGTTTGGTGGCGCCGCCGCCGTCCCATGCCGCGAGCACGGCGAGCGTCTCGGACAGGTCTTCGATCGTGACCTTGGCGCGTAACTTGTAAAGGTTGAGCTTTGCCACAAGTGTGGCGCCGAGCGCGCGCGGAATGTCGAGGAAAAAACCGCCGCCGTCCGCGGCCGGCGCCTCGGCTGCGATGAAGTCCGCGACGATCTTGCCTTGCGGCGTCAATAGCGCGCCAAAACGCGTCGTTCCGGGTGCGAGCTCGAGCATGTCGGCGGTGACGAGGCCTTGCAGGAAATTCCGCGCGCCGTCGCCGGCCACCTTGATCACGCCGCGGTCCTGGAGGAGGGCAGCTTTCATGCGGTCAATGCCTAAGCCCGCGATGGCATGATCGCAAGGCCCGGCTTCGGCCGGTTGCCGGGTTGTCCGAATATGCAGGTTTTGACTGAAGGATCTTACTGGTGCGACAGCGTGACGGAGAATTCGCCGTTGTGGATGCGCGCTGCGAGATTGTCAGTGTAGCGCGCCGCGGCCTCCTCGCCGTAGGTCGAGATCAGCTCGGCCAGCGCCAAAAACAGCGCGGTCTGCGCCAGGCAGTCGCCGTCGATGCCCTCGTGGGACGCTTCGGTCCAGGCGTCATGAAGATAGCCGAGCGCGAGCCGCTTCTGTTCGTGGTCGGCCAACGGCTCGCGTGCCGCGAGATTTTGCGTCGCTATCGTCATTGCAATCACATCCTCGCCGCAGTCCGCGGCGTCCCTGACCCGACGGGACGTTAGCACGCCGCTTACGGGCTTTTGAGTGCGAACCTTGAGGCAGGGTTAATGCCTGGGAGACAGGGCTTTCCGCCGCTAATTCGCGTAGCGCGCGGTGATCTCGCGGGCGATCTTGGCGCCCTCTTCGAGATAGCGGCGGATGACGAGGTTGGCCGCCGGCGTACAGCTCCGGTAGCTTTCCTGGAAGCCACGATAGCCGCGGTTGAAGCTCGCCACCATCTGATCGTGGCGGTCGCCGGTCGGCGCCTCGGCCTCGATCAGTGTTTGCGCCTCGTTACGCCATTTCTGGCCTTCGTTGCTGTTGCAGACGCCGCGCAGGAAGTGCAGCGCGCCGAGGATTTCCGACAGCCGCTGCAAATCGTGATCGTAGGGCGTCGGCTGATCCTGCGGCGGCGGCAACGGCGGGCCTGCCGCTTGCGGCGGCGCTGAGGCTGGTGCGGGAAGCTTTGGCAAAGCCGCGGCCGGCGGCTTGGCCGCCGGCGCGGGCGCCAAAGGCGCGCCCCAGAATTGAGTTTGGGCGCGCGTGGGTCCGGCGCCAAGACACAGCGCCAGCACAACGGCGGTTAAGATTCGCGGCATGTTCGGCGCCAACATAATGGGCCTGCGGAATATACGGCAAGCGTGCGAACGCGGCATGGTTGAGGCGCGGGTCAGGACAGCGCCGCCATGCGCTGCGCCGCCGCGGTGACGATTTGGGCAAGCCCTTCGGTGGTCTTAAGCCCGCCAAGTTCGGTCGGTACCAGCCAATGCGCTTTCTCCAATTCCTCGTTGAGCACGACCTCGCCGGCGATCCAGCGCGCCGCGAAGGGAAGGATGACGAAATGCCGCTCGACGCGTCCGGCGGCATCGCGCGCGATGGCTTGGCGAAAGCCGATTAGATCGACCGGCTCAATATCGAGGGCGGTTTCTTCGCGGACTTCGCGGATCACGGCCTGTTCCAAGGTTTCGCCGAGCTCGACCACGCCGCCCGGCAGCGTATAGAGACCGTTCGCCGGCATCCGAGCACGGCGCACGATCAGCACCCGGCCGTCGCGGAATATCGCGGCGCTGACCGCGAGAAAGGGCCGCGTTGGATAAGTCCGCACATTGGCGGCATCGCTCATTAAATTCGCGCCCAATTCAGCCTATATCGGGTCCAGCAGGGACCCTTAGCGATGTGCGGACGTTATGTCATCACCTCGACGCCGGAAGCGATCCGGGCGCTGTTCGGCTATGGCGAACAGCCGAATTTTCCGCCGCGCTATAATGTAGCGCCGACGCAGCCGATCCCCGTGGTGCGGCTCGACGACGGCAAACGCACATTCGCGCTTATGCGCTGGGGTTTGCTGCCGTCATGGGTCAAGGACCCGAAGACGTTTCCGCTTCTGATCAATGCGCGCGGCGAATCCGTGCTCGAAAAGCCGGCGTTCCGCAACGCCATGCGGCGGCGGCGCTGCCTCATCCCCACCGACGGATTTTATGAGTGGCAGGTGCGGGGGCCGGCCGGGACGCCAAAACGTCCGTTTTTCGTACGGGCCAAAAGAGCTGCCGACGGCGGCGCGCCGCCGCTTGCGTTCGCCGGCTTATGCGAGACCTGGACCGGGCCGAACGGCGAAGAGCTCGACACTGCGGCGATCGTCACCACAATCGCGAACCGCACCTTGGCCGCGATCCACGATCGTATGCCGGTGTTCGTGCCGAAGCAGGCATTCGACCTCTGGCTCGACTGCGCCAATGTCGAGGCGGACGTCGCGGCCGCGCTGATCAGGCCGGCGGACGAGGCGCTGCTCGAGGCTTACGAGATTTCGCCGGCTGTGAACCGGGTGGCAAACTATTCCGAGGCGCTTCTGGTGCCGGCAACGGCTGCGTCCGCCGTGCCTGAACAAATCGCGCCGGTCGCGGCGGCCAAGACAACAAAGCCGAGAAAGACCAAAGAGCCGGACGGTCAGGCTTCGCTGTTGTAGACAGCCAAGCGGATTGCCGCGACCGAGCGCGGTACTTCGGTCGCGACCGAACTATTGGCGGTGGCAATGCCGCCCCGCCCCGCTCATATTCAGGTCATGTCGAGCGCCCCGCAAATCGCCGAAGTCGCAGCCCTGGTCGGGGACCCGGCGCGCGCCAATATGCTATGCGCCCTGCTCGGCGGCCGCGCATTGACCGCGACCGAGCTTGCCTTCGCCGCCGGGGTGTCGCCGCAAACCACCAGCGGGCATCTTGGCAAATTATTCGCAGCGCGGCTTGTCGTGGCGATGAAGCAAGGCCGCCATCGCTATTATCGTCTCGCCGGACCGCAGGTCGGGCAGATGCTCGAAAGCATCATGAATGTCGCGCTCACCGGACCGCCCCGCTTTCAGCCGAGATCGAAACTCGACGACAAACTGCGCCACGCCCGCACCTGTTACGATCACATCGCCGGCGTGGTCGGTGTCGGCCTCGCCGAGCGGTTGACCGAACGCGAATTCGTCGTGCTCGGCGACGACGCGGGCGAAGTGACGCCGTCCGGCATGGAGTTTTTAGGCAGGCTCGGCGTCGATCTTTCGCCTGCACGCGCCAAGCGCCGGGTCTTTTGCCGGCCGTGTCTCGATTGGACCGAGCGCCGGTCGCATATCGGCGGCGCGGTGGGCGCGGCTCTGGCGCAACGCTGCTTCGAGCTCAAATGGATCGAACGGGCGCGCGAGAGCCGGGCACTTGATATCACGCCAGCCGGCCGCCGCGGCTTGTCGGAGTTCTTCTCGTTGTCGGTCTAACGCTGGTTCCGCCTGCCTTCGTTCTGGCCCGCTCCGGTGCTAAGTTGCGCCGACGCCGGGGACAGCAATGGCCGGGACTGATCTCACCAGACGCACCGTGGTGGCGGCGTTTGCCGCCACACCCTTCGCCGGCCGTGCGGTCGCGCAAAATCAAGATGTGCAAGTAACTTGGCCGGACCGGGCGGTGCGCGTCATGGTGCCTTATCCGCCGGCTGGCGGCGCTGACACCACGGCGCGGATCATCTATGCCAGGCTCAGCGAAGATGTCGGCCAGCAGTTCGCCGTCGAAAATCGCGGCGGCGCCGGTGGCACCATCGGCGAGGCAGTCGTCGCCAAAGCCGCGCCCGACGGCTACACGATCTTGCACGATGCCACGGCGTTCTCGGTCAACGGTTCGCTCTATTCCGATCTGCCGTTCGATTACCGCAAGGATTTCGATCCGGTTTTCCGGGTGGCGCAGGTGCCGAATATCCTCGTCGTCACGCCCTCGGTGCCGGTGACGACGGTCGCCGACGTCATCGCCTTCGCCAAGGCCGCTCCCGACGGCATCGATATGGCATCGTCCGGCAACGGCACGCTGCAACATCTTTTGCTCGAACTGTTCCGGCTTCGGACCGGCATCAAAATCAACCACGTGCCGTATCGCGGCGGCGGTCTGGCGATCGCCGACGTCATCGCGGGGCACGTGAACTTCTTTTTCGCCAACGGCTCGTCGGTTGTCGAATTCATCAAGGGCGGCCAGCTCAAAGCGATCGCGCATACCGGCCAAGGCCGGCTGACGAGCCTGCCCCATATCCCGCCGATGTCCGACACGCTGCCGGGATTTGAAGGCTACGATTGGAACGGTGTCTTCGTTCCGCACGGCACGCCAGGCGACATCTTGCGCAAACTCAACGCCGCGCTCAACTTCGCTATCAAGTCGATTCAGGTGAAAGCGCGCTTCGCCGAGCTCAACGTGCAATCGCAGGAGAATACGCCGGAAGAATTCGCCGCTTACGTCGAAAGCCAGATGGAATTATGGAGCCGCGTCGTCAAGGAAGCCAATATCAAGCTCGGATGACGCGCCGCCGCGCTAAAGCACCTTGCCGGGATTGAGGATATTTTTCGGATCGAGCAGGTGTTTGAGGCTGCGCATCAGATCGATCGCGACGGGGTCCTTTACCGACGGCAATAGATCGCGCTTCATCACGCCGATGCCGTGCTCGGCCGAAATCGAGCCGCCGAATTTCTTCACCACCGCGAATACCACCGCGTTCACCTCGTCCCAGCGCTTGAGGTATTCGTCCTTGTCGGCGCCGACCGGCTGACTGACGTTGTAATGGATATTGCCGTCGCCGAGATGGCCGAACGGCAGCGGCCGCGC
>Ga0181525_10002674_pt1 | contig 14443 bp, 15 predicted proteins | sample PEATcosm2014_Bin_48_FD_121100 | JGI IMG/M metagenome (GOLD analysis project Ga0181525, IMG submission 121100) | Peatland microbial communities from MTU Mesocosm Facility, Houghton, MI, USA - PEATcosm2014_Bin06_10_metaG | ecosystem: Environmental > Terrestrial > Soil > Wetlands > Peat | place...
CCATGGTGCTCTCCTAAATCCCTTTTCCCTAAACTTTGATTCGAATGATCCGGCGGATGAAATAGAAGCCCAGGAGTTGCCCGAGAATTGCCGCCAGAATGAGCCATTTACCGTCCGGCTCGTTCGCCATTCCTTCCAAATAGCCGGGCGCGACGAACAACAGTCCCAGCATGAGCACCATCGGCATCAGCGTCAGGATGGTAGCTGTCAATCTTCCGTGGGCGCTGGCCGCCTTCACCTGGCCCCTCAGCCGAAACCGCTCCCGAATTACGTACGCCAGGCGAGTAAGAATTTCGCTCAAATTCCCGCCCGTCTGCTTCTGCAGCAGGATGCACGAAATAAAGAAACGCACGTCCACCAGCGGAAGGCGGCGCTCCATGTTACCCAAAGCCACTTCCATGGGCGCGCCGAGATTCTGTTCGTTGAACAGCGTACGAAACTCAAGCCCCAGCGGATCGGGCGATTCATCGCCCACCATTTCCAGGCTGATGGAGAGCGCGTGACCAGCGCGGATGGAGCGCGCCAGAAAGTCGAGCGCCTCGGGAAACTGTTCTTCAAATTCCGCGAAACGCCGCGTGCGCTTGTGGCGGACATATAGATAGGGCAGGGAACCGCAGGCCATCATCAGGGCCAGCACGCTCAAAACCGAAAAGACCAGAACGTTAAATTTCCAGCCGAGGATGAGGCCGATGAAGGCGCCAACCGCAGTGAAGGCCAACAGACGGCTCATGGACCAATTCAAGCCGGATTGATGCAGCGTAGTTTCCACGCTTCCGGCCCAGGGGAGTCGTGAAACGGCCCGCGCCAGGAGGTCTTCACTGTTCTCGGCCCCAAACAGGATCTCAGCGCCCTCTCGCTCGGGCGCATTCCCTTCCACCGTGCGAAGCATGTTCTGGACCTGCTTCTTACGCTGCGATTCCAGGAAAGTGAATCCCAATGCAGCCGCAATCAGAACGATGGCCAGCACGCAAAAGAAGAGAAAGAAGAATGCCGTGGACATAGAACCTCAGGAAATTTCAACGACGGTCTGGAATACGGACGCAGCAATGCTCACGCCCGCGGATTTAAGCTTCTCGGAGAACTTGGGACGAACTCCGGTGGCGCGAAACCTTCCCTTCACCCGGCCGCTCTCGGTGATGCCGAGTTTTTCGAAGGTGAATATATCCTGCATGGTCACCAGGTCACCCTCCATGCCCACGCACTCCGTGATGCTGGTAACCCGGCGGGTGCCATCGCTCATGCGAGTGATCTGAACGAACAAGTCGACCGCGGAGCTGATCTGCTGCCGAATGGAATGAACGCTCATGTTGGCGTTCGCCATTCCAACCATCACTTCCAGGCGGCTGATTGCATCGCGCGGCGAGTTAGCGTGAACGGTGGTCAGCGACCCGTCATGGCCGGTATTCATGGCCTGCAGCATATCCAGCGCTTCTTCGCCGCGAACCTCGCCCACGATGATCCGGTCCGGCCGCATACGCAAAGCATTGATGACGAGCTGGCGCATCTTGATGGCCCCGGCGCCCTCGATGTTCGGTGGCCGCGTCTCCATGCGCGCCACGTGAACCTGGTTGAGTTTGAGCTCCGCCGCGTCTTCAATAGTGACGATGCGCTCGTCATCGCGAATGAACGTGGACACCACATTCAACAGCGTGGTTTTCCCAGCGCCGGTTCCTCCAGAAATCACGATGTTCAGCCGCGACCGCACGCAAGCCACGAGAAGATCCAACATACCGGCGGTCATGGACAGGTTCTCCACCAGATTGCTGGACGTTAGACGTTCCCGGCCAAAACGCCGGATGGAGAGCAGCGGACCGTCCACAGCCACGGGCGGGATTGCCGCGTTGACGCGCGACCCATCCGGCAGCCGGGCATCCACCATGGGCGAAGATTCGTCGATGCGGCGCCCTACCCGCGACACCACTTTTTCGATGATGCGCAGCAGATGCGCGTCGTCTTTGAATTCCACCGGCGTGCGATAAAGTTTGCCGCCGCGCTCCACATAAACCAGACGGGGCGTGGTGACCAGGATATCCGAGATGCTCGGATCAGCCAGCAGCGGTTCCAGAGGACCCAGCCCGAACACTTCGTCGAGCACCTCTTCCACCACCCGGTCCTTCTCCACGGCGTTCAGGGGCGTGCTTTGCTCTTCCACCAGACGGGCCAGCGCGGCGCGGACTTCGTTGCGCACACGGTCGCTCGCCACCGACGAGAGAGCTTCCAGATTAATCCGGTCCAGCAGCTTGCGATGCAGGGCGAATTTCAGCTCCTGGTATTCCGGAGTATAAGATTGCGGATTAAAAAGCCGTCCGACCCAGCCATTTTCTTGTTTAAAGGATTGTATTGCCGACGCCATTATGCACCTGTCCAAAACGCGAATTTCTTTTTCTTATTTTTCTCAAGCGGCTGAACGCCTGCGATTTTCATAGCCAGGCTCGAGAAACACTGATTCAGATTACTGCCCGAAGGAAGAAGCTTGCCATCCGAATAGCACTCGCTCAGGGCCATATAGTCGTTCGGAAGAACCGCGTATACCGGAGTTCCCAGCATGGCCTCCAGCTCCTGCATCGTGATCTCATACTGCTTGGGTGCACGGTTGAGCACCAGATGCAAGCGGTTGGGAGAATATCCGTTGCCCAGCAGCCGTTGAACAATCGCTTTGGCCTGGTGCAGCGCCGGCACTTCGAAAGTAGTCACGACGAACAGCTCATCGATCTCGTCCAGGGCTGCTACCGAAGCTGGGCTTACGGCGCGTCCCAGATCCAGAACAACCCAGTCGTACTGCGTGCGAACAAAACTGATTACGAAGTGCAGGTGCTCGAGCTTGGGCGCCTGACGACCCGCTGGAGGCGGCGCTCCGATGATCTCGAGCCCCGGAATTCCATTGGTAACCAGGGCTTTCCAGTAACTCTCATCCAGCCGCTGGGTATTCCACATGGCATCGCCAATGCTGTATTTGTTGCCCGTCTTCAGCAGAAAAGCCACCATTCCGGAATCGAAGTCCAGATCTACCAGAAGCGCTTTGGAGTTAGTAACCTTGGGAAGTTCCACCGCCGCGTGGCAGGCGATGGTGGTGGCGCCGCAGCCGCCCTTGGCCGATAGGAACCCAATGGTGCGCCCTCCCCGGCGAACGGACTGACTCGCGTTCTTGCGCTCCATCCCGATCCGTTCCAGCGCCGTTCGTACCTGCTCTCGCATGGGAGGATAAAGATACTCCGCGGCCCCGGAGCGCATGGCCTCCAGGATGGCGGCAGGGTCCGCCGAATTGTTCAAGGCCAACACCGCGGATGCGCCGGCGCTGGAGCGGATTTTCCGGATCACTTGTTCCAAGGGCTCGCGCAGACGCGAAATGTCCAGGAAGATCACGTCCGGACGGATTCGCTCAATACGATCGATCAGCGGATCCAGATCGCCGATCTCGGATTGTTCCATGACAATCCGAACGGGCAGATCGTGCAAGCACGCTTGCAGCTCCTCCCACATGCTTTTGGTTTCGACGACAATTCCGGCGGTCAAGGGATACACTCATTCCTCCAGCGTCTTCTAAGGAACGCGCGCAAAACGGAGTGCGGCGCGAAGCAGTTCCTGCTTCCCGTGGCGGTGCGCGCCGCAACCCTCGCGCAGATTCAGAGGGTGATGAAAAGGGCCGTAAACCGCTCCCTCACGGTCACGGCTCATAAGAGCGCGGTCACGGCTCATACTTCGATGGCTCACGGGCGCTTTCCTTCTTCGGGCTGCACGGTTACTTCGGCGCGATTACTTCCGCGAAACACTTCCACGGTGACCGGAATAACCACCTTGGCGGCCACAGCCGGCGGGGGCTCGGCCGCATCGCGCTTCGATACCACCACCGTTCGCTTCTTCGATTTCGCGCTGGTACTGCGAGCTGGTACCGCCGCCGGTTCCGGCGAAGTCTTGTTGCCGGCAAACAATTTCGAAATGGCCGTGCCGGGCGTCTTGACGGTATCGGTATCCAGCGGATTGCGGAGAATGAGCTGAATGCGGGTTTCATTGCTCGCCAGGCTCAGCGTCTCGGCTTGCTCCGGAGTAACCAGAAGGTTGACCACTTGAACGCTGACCGGTTTGCCCTCCGAGTCCTTCTGAATATTCTGCCCGGCCGAGAGCACTTCGATATTTTGCAGCAGCGTCTTGCTCTGCGTCCCCAGGCTGTTGGGAGCGTTCGGCGGATTGCCGGCAATGAGAATGTCGACGCGCATGCCGGGCAACACGAATCCGGCTACGCCCACCACGTCGTTGACACGCACCGCCACCGCGCGCATTCCTCTTGGGATGGTGGCTGCCATACCCGCGCCCGCGCCTCTAGGGGCCAGGCGGCTATCCAGGATCGGCTCGCCGTCGTAGATGGACGCCACCACTCCGCGTCCGATTATGTCGGTGGGTTGCAGCAGCGCGCCTTTCGGCTCCGAACCGTTCCAGTCGACGATTTTCAGGTCGCCGTCCTTGATGAGGGTTCCGATCTCCAGGTCATGGCTGGCCACCGCCACTTGAACGGTGGAGGCCTTGGCGCTGGCTGCCAACTTAGTCGCGATCAAACGGTACAAGATCATGCTCGCAATAACCGAAATCACGAGCGCGAATGCCAGAACGGATAAAAGACGTTTATTCATTTTCTAACTCCCTGCATTTCCTGCTGCGAGATTGTTGTTCGCCACCGACCATAGCGTGTGCTCGCTGCTACTCATACCAAGAAACATGGCCGCGCCTGCCAGCGCAATGAACGCCAGTAATAGGCCGTACTCGATAGTGTCCTGGCCAGTCTCCTCGCGTCCAAACCGGCTCCAGAATTCGCGAACATCGTTCAGTTTCAAAACTCCACCTTCACAAACTTACCTACCGAAATCACAAATTCGAGCAGGACCTGTGCTACCTCACAGGCATAGCGGCCCTGCTCCCTTGCAAGTGAACTACTTACTAAGTCGTGTTTCGCGGCGCCGATACGCGCACGTTAACGAGCCCATTGCCGCGAGAAAGTTACCAACACTTCCTTATTCGATCCTCAAATCTCGGCCGTTTTGGGCGCCGGACTAACCCGTCGACTTAGCTGCTGGCGTTGGCTGAAGAGGCCGCGATGCTGAGCCTCGAGTTTGCAATGGTCCAGATGGTGTTGACGCTACCGCCGGCACTGATGAACAGAGCCGCCGACGCCAAAGCCACAAAGGCCATCAGAAGTGTATATTCGATCAAGTCCTGGCCTTGATCGTCTCTGAGAAAGTTCTTCAGAATATTTATCATGATTGGCTTTATACTCCTTTTGTACTTTTTTCCGGTGCCAGCCTGACCTCAGGCTGCCCGGCTTTCGTGATCCGAGGATCATCGTCCTTCCCACTTACTGCTGTGGAAAACCGTGGATGTTCTGGCGCGTCCGCACGCACAAATACGATCGCGATTGTGTCGTCGTACACCACCCGCCAATGGCTGGATTCCTTGACGGCGCTGGCGAGCGCGGTGGTGGTGGACAGCACGATCGTGTCGATCTTGTATTGGTCCAGGTACTGCTGCCAGTCGTACTTAACGTTCATCACATCCAGATACTTCTGTTCGAAATCCTGCCCGTAGAAATCGCTTCTGCCGTCGACAAATACTTTGTGGGCGGGATAAAGCTGGTAAATCAGATAGTCGCCCCATTCGTCGTCGGTAAAGATGCGCGAGTTGGGATTAGAGCGTAAGAGGCTAAGGGTCTGCGAAGGATAGCGCTTCGGCTCGTACTCCGGCTTCAACTTGCCGGTGGCGGTGGGACTGGCCAGCAGCAGCGCCACGAGCGCGATCACCGCGGCGCTGGCGGCATGGATTCTCCACTGCCGGTCTAGCTGGCCGAATTCCACACCGGTTTCACGGAATCCCGCTACAACTTTCCTGGCCCGCGCGGCCAAGCGGGCGCGCTCCAGGCTGTGGAGCATTTCCTCAAAAGCTTGTGCGACGAACGGCGCGGCGACAATCGCAAACAACGGAATATTCCGCGCAGAAAATAAAGCTAAGTGACCCCAGCCGATTGTCAGCACTAACGGAACAAAGTTCCGGTGCTTTACGAGTAACCAGGCGGCGCTCAAAGTTCCGAGAAGCAGCAGACCTTCCAGATACATCGCTCCTAACTCATGGAAGCTGATGGATTGAAACTCGGCGATGTTCTGCATGTGATAAGGTTCGGAGAAAAACTTGAGAATATGCTCATGCAGATGATAAGTGTAAGGATTTACCAGCGTAGCCGCGGCGCTTGTGAGCCCTGCCGCTCCAAACCATTTCGCCCGCTGGACGGATACTCGGCGTTCTTCGCTTTCCATCGCGAACATGGCTCGCAACGCCTCGCCTGCAGTGAAACCCGCCAGGACGATCAAGCCGGCCAGGAATCCGCCGTGTAGATTAGTCCAAAGAATCATCAGGAACGGCACTGCGAACAGTAATCGCGCGTGTCCCCGATACACCCGCTCCAGGATGGTCAACAAAACCACGACGAACAACAAAGTGAATAAATGGGGGCGCGCCAGCCAATGGATGGCCGAGCATGCGCAGGCCAGGAACGTAGCGCCGATGGCCAGGAACGGGTTATTGCAATGCCGCAGCGTGAGCCGATAAAGTAGCGCGAACGTAACGCACAAAACCAGAATGCTCGCGGAGACCACGGTTGCCAGGCCGCCGTGATGGTAGAGCCATGCAAAGCAAACGTCCCATAGCCATTCCCAGGCATACCAGGGTTGTCCCGGCTTAGTAAATGAGAACATGTCCTCGCGCGGCACGCGCCCGTTTGCGAGAATCCACTCTCCGGTGCGAACGTGCCAACCGGTATCGCCGTCTCCCAGCATGGTCTTGGCGCCATCCATGCGCGTGAACAGAAAGACAATGGGCATCAGGAACGCCAGGTCGGTTAAGGAAGGAAATAAACGCAATAACACGCCGGCCTGTTTATTGGTCGCCGCGCCGCTGATTTCGCGCCCCATTACATAACCTCCAGCCCGGTAGCGGCGGGTTGCACTATGAGTTTTCGAATGTCCACGCGCTCGAATTGCAGCGCGAGCACCAGGCCCCCGTTTTCTGCGGTAACGCGGACCGCTATGGCCTCGCACGCCAGGCAGCGTTGTCCGAAGTCGCGATTGGCCGGCAGTACGACCTCGATCTGTACTAGATCTCCAACCCGCGGAGTTACCTGCGGGTCTGTATAAGTGGTGGCGTCAGTTATCACCAAGGCCCCCACACGGGAGAGATTCTGGGTGGTGGCCTCGATGGTCTCGTGACCCCCGCGCCGTGTCAGGCGGCAGCCTAATTCGATTTCGTATCGCACTCCACGTCTTCGTTCCATTGCGGAAGTTAGAAATGTACGCTGTATACAGTTTGAATGCTAGGCAGCGAAGGATAACAAAGTACCGCTAACCTAAGTTAGTGACCGGTACCCCGTAGTACTTGTGTTCTGCGGCAGGCCCGTTACAATGATCAAGTCAACAAGCACTGAATTGTAGCTCGGAGGAACTTATTCGGGCTATGCAAGGAGTTACTGGAGTGATTTCTCTGGTCGTCTATACCAGTGAGCCGTTAAACGCCATGGCTTTCGCGTCTTTGGCTGACTCGTGTCCCGATGTTTTCCCGGCGTCCATCGTCGCCGATCTTTCGGCGCTTGAAAAGCAGGTAGCCGCCGCCAAGCCCGACGTGATTCTGCTGTCGGTGGACGGCCAAGTGGACTGGGGCCTGTTGCAGTTGCTGCATCGCGAGTCGCCCCTCTCCCGCGTGGTGCTGTGGCTGCATGAGATCGCTACCGAGTCCGCGTTTCGCGCCAAGGAGTGCGGCGTGCGCGGCATCCTGCGCAAGAGCCTGCCGGCCGAGATGATCGTGAAATGCGTCCGCAGCGTGTACCAGGGCGAGTTGTGGTTTGAAAAGACGCTCACCGACACGTTTCTGAGCGGCAAAACGGTCCGCCTTTCCCGGCGGGAGAACCAACTGATCGCGCTGGTGTCGCAAGGGCTGAAGAACAAGGAAATCGCGAGTGTCTTGGGAATATCGGAAGGTACCGTGAAGGTGTATCTTTCGCGCCTGTTCGAGAAGGTGGCGGTGCGGGATCGTTATGAACTGGCCCTGTTCGGTTTGCGGGCTGTTCCGAATGCGACGGGGACGGAGCCGTCGCCGGTTGGTAAGACTGTTTTCGTGCCCTCAGCCAATTCGAGCGACACTGCGCGAGGCAACGACCACCGCAGCGCCCGTTTATTGCCGGGCCGTGCGCTGGAGTAATGGGAAGGGTCAGGCCTACGCCCAGTACTGAGGGCTCTCTTCGGCAATTGTGTTTGCGCACCGTTGGACTTAGCATGGGCTCTGGCAATTTAACCCGTTGGTGAGCCGCGACCGTGGGGGAGCTGGTTTGACGCGCAGGCTGGTAGGGGATGGCTGTAAGTGTGTGATGTTATGAAAAGTAAGTCGAATGGGGAAAGCCGCCGCGGAAACGCGGTGATCGAAGTTGCGCTGATGGCGCCTTGGATCTTTTTCCTGTTTGTCGGTGTGCTGGATTTCGGATTTTACGCGTATTCGTTCATTTCGACGGAAAACGCCGCGCGTGCCGCGGTGTTGTTGACGTCGAGAAGCAAGGTTGCGGCCAGCGATCAAGCTGACGCCTGTTCCATCGTCCTCAGCGAGATGACGTGGGCGGCTTATGGAAGAACCATTTCGCCCAACTGCAGCGCTGCTCCGTTGATTGTTAACGCCACGCTTCTTCCGTACGGCGGCCTGGACGGGTCCGACGCGGCACAGGTTGAGGTGAAATATACAACCCTCTCGATGGTTCCGATTCCAGGCGTCCTGCCGAGTTCTTTTGTTGTGGACCGAAAATGGCAGATGAAAATCGATCCCACGGCGGATTACTGATATGCACGGGACGCGACGAAGGCGCGGCAACGCTACGATTGAGTTCACCCTCGTCGGGATCCCGCTCCTCTGTGTTTTGATTTCCACCTTCGAGATGGCCCGTGGTATGTGGCTTTATCACACCCTCGCTTACGCGGTGAAGGAAGGTGCACGGTACGCAGCCGTGCGCGGGCAGAACAGCCCGAACCAAGTTCCTCTTGGGGGAGTGGGGGTCGCGCCGGCGATTCCGATCTGTGCCTACATCATGCAACAGGGGCCCGGACTTGTACCAAGTCAGGTGACGTTTACCTTTCATTCGGCGACGCAAGCAGACATAAGCATCAACGCGCAAGAGTGTATCAACAACCAGACAACCGCAACGCAAACCGTTTGGCCACCTGGAGGCAAATTCTTGAGTCCGCAAACCTCCGGCGGCAACACCATCGTAGATAATCAAGCCGGACAAGTAATCTCGATCAACGCAAGTTTCACTTTTCAATCGAGCATACTGATGTTCTGGCCCGGAGTGAAGGGCGCTCAGCAATTTCCGTCTTTCGTCTTTCCCGCCAAAGCTTCGGAATTAATGCAGTATTAGGACCGCCGAAAATGAGAATCCAGCCAGATCCACGCCGTGGACAAGCGACCATATTAGTCACCTTCGCCCTTTTTGCCATGTGCGGGTTACTCGGTCTTGCCGTGGACTTAGGGTGGGGTTACTTCGTGAAAAAGTCGGCTCAGGCTTCAGCGGACGCGGGTGCTTTGGCATCCGCACAAGATATACTTTTAATAGTCGGACAGACACAGAACTTCCCCACTGAGTGGAGCTATTCGAGCGGTACATGTAGCTCTGAAGGGCAAGACTTCGGAATCTCCCTCGGCTGCAAGTACGCGCAGCAATCGGGATTTTCAGGGACTGTTTCCATGACTTCCGGCGTTTCGCTCCCCGTGCCAACTATTCCGAATATGCCGGCCCCATGGTATTGGGCAACGGCCCGCGCTGTCCAGACTGTCCCGCAGTTATTCTCCGCAGTACTGGGCAATCCCACTGGGATCTCCAGTGCACGCTCGACGGCCGCCATTGTCACGATTCCCATCAATGGCGCTCTGCACACACTCAACCGCCAGTATGATCTGATAACGGCATCTGGACTCCCCGCTGGGACCGATGTTGGCGGCAGCGGCTCGATCACCGTGCCCAGTGGGCTCTTTATGTCCTCCCAGTCGGCAAACGCGGGCTCGGGGCCTGGGGTGACTGGTCCGATCATCATCGTGAACCCTGGAAAGGCCTCCGGGCTCGGTGGCTCGTATATTACGAATGTCGGGGACTCCGGCCAATTCCTCGATCCTTTTCGCGACAAGGGTCAGCCGTCGCTTCCCTCTTTGGCCGCAAAAGCTGGCATTGGGGGGCTTGGATCTCTTCCAACCTATGGCGTTGTAAATGGCAATCCATCGAGCGGCGTTTACCCGATCGCCCTGAACGGCACCATTCAAGGGGCGTCGATTGGTTCGCCGTATCCTTCGGGGAACTACGTCGCGATCGCCAACTGCGGGGCTTGCTCGATCGGTACTGCGGCAACTTTGGCCAACCTACAGATCACACTGACGCAGTCCGCCGCTTTCAGCGACACGACGCCGACCTGCTATCCGACGACGTCAAGCACCTTCGGGTGCTTTTTCTTCTATGGCGGGTTGACGGTGTCGGCCGGTATCACGATGACTATGGGGGCCGGCGAGTTCGTTATGGTGGGAGGGGGCCCGGCGGGAGTCGACTTTTCCGCACCCAGCGGCGCATTTCTTGACTCGCAGGCTACGTGTACTAATCCTTCCGCCTGCAGTACTGCGGGTATCATGTTGATTATGACCGGCACCAGCAGCTCGATTACCTGCAACGGCTCCTCGTGTGGGAACGCGAATGGAGATCTTTACCCAAACCTTGGGCCCCAGATCGGTAGCAATTCATTGCTCGTGACGGCGGCCACTACGACGACGTTGTTGAGTTTCGGGTCTGTTTCCTTATTAGCTGGCGCCGATAGCTCCAGTCACGCAGTTACTGGATTAGTCGCGGGAAATCTTCCAGCGAACCTCCCGGCTACTGACCCAAATAGTCTCGCCAACACCCTTGGCCCGTTCGACGGAGGCGTAGTTTGGCAGGACCAAGCTAACTCCACCATCGGGTACACGTCGACCGGCAACATAAACGTCAACCCCAGTTGCTCCGCTGGCATCGATAATCCCTGCCCGGAGCCCGGACATGTGTCGGGTAGGGAGGCAATGACGCTTCACGCCCTCTTGGGAACGGGGATACAGGGCGTCGTCTATCAGCCCAGAGGAGCTTACCTGAGAACCGGAAGCGGCAGGCTACAGGGACCGATCCAGATCATCACCGGCGCTCTGTCGATGAGCGGTGGAACCATCAACCTCACACTTCCCCCCACCAGCGCCAAGCGGCGCGTCGCTACGTTAGTCGAATAGTTAGTAACTGCGCCCCCGCAATACCGGGCCGCGTCGACCAGGTTATTGACCCGGTTCCCTCACGGTGGCGGCTCGGTAACACTCAAACAAGCAGTTACGACAGTGGACCGGTAACTCAGGTCTGAGAAGCAAGTCTCCCCTGCGATGAGCTCCATTGGGAGTGGGCTTTTCCGCTTGGTTCTTGCAGTGTGACCCAGATGGCGGATCTCGGTTGGGAGTGGGAATCAGTGGGGCCGCATGTAGCTGCAAAAGCGCCGGCCTTCCGTGGTGAAAGGCCGGCGCGCAGAGCTGTCAGAACTTCGTCGAAGAAAGAGAAGAAGCCGTTATGCCACTTTCTTCGCACGGCGGCGACGCACCAACGCAATGGCGCCGATCGCGGCTGCGCCAAACGCCAGCGAAGAAGGTTCGGGAGCAGCCTGAAGTTGAGGCTGTGCGACAACCACATCGTCCAGACCATCAAAGCCGACGGCGTCTCCGATGCCGAATGCGATCGTATCGGACCCGGTCGCCGTTACTGTATAGGAATACTGCTGATATCCTTGGGCGGGTGCGTCCGGCAGCGAAAGCAGTGTTTTTCCGTCAAACGCCGCCGTAAAATCGTTGGCGGCGCCATCGCTGGCCAGGTAGAAACTGAACGTCAGTGTCGAACCGGAAATGTCAGCTAACGTCTGTTCAATGATAGTAGGCGTCGTCGTCTCATTGCCCAGGGCCGCAAAAAAGACGCCGCTGTTTACGCCCGGCGGGCTGAAACTGTTGCGCTCGACGTTAGTGTTGCCGTCATCGTTGAGCACAGTCCAACTACTGAAGTTGCCGGTTTCAAACCCGCAGTTCTGGACAAGGTTCCCCGATACGCCGTCACATATACTCACGCTGCTTCCAAATGCCGGCGCCGCGCAACACAGCAGCGCTAGAATACCAGGAGTTAAGAAATAAGTTTTCATAAGTACACTTACCTTTTCAAGTAAGTATACATTGGTTCTGAGTAACCCTGACTTAGGTATTAGTACTAATTAGCGGGCGTTTGTACTGAGGGTTAACATTACCAATCCGCGCTAACGGAAGGGCACATTCTACGGCCGCCTAGCCGGTTTTCGGCATCGAAAATAGTACCAGCGCCCGGTAAGATTCGTAATGGTCACTTACTGCCGAAAGTCCCAATTGCTATCTGAAGCGCCGCGACCAGATCCAACCAGCGGCAAGAAACAGCACAGATCCCCACGCAATCATCACGCCGTGGGGGAGCTTGACGGATTTCTCGCTCTTAACGTCCAGGTCCTCTCTTCGGGCATAGGGCAGCCGGAAGGATAGAAGCTGGACGAGCAGGTATCCGGCGCTGGAAAAGCCCCGTTTCAACTGGCTCCTGCTGGCCAACAGCGCAACGGCCGCCATGCCGCCCACAATCGCCGTAAAAAAGAAGATGCCGATCCACGCCGTCCATCCCACAATGGCGCCAACGGCCGCCATCAGCTTCACGTCCCCTGCGCCCATACCGCGCAGCAGATAAAGCGGGAAATAAATCAGGCACGCGAGACCCACGCCCAGCAGCGACCGCCCCAGTCCCGCCCATTCAAAGAGAAAGGTGTTGACAATAAGACCGAGCAGCAGCCCGGAAAGAACCAGCCAATTGGGGATTCTGCGGTAACGAAAATCGTAGACCGCAGCCACCAACACCACCAGCAGCAGAAGGATTTGGTTGGCTACCGGGAGAAATGTCATGGGTTGCTGTATTGCGGCAATGGCCGCGCTGAGGTTTCTCCGTGAAGCATCGGCTAAGAGAAACCTTCATTGTACTGGAACTGGCTGTCCGCCAACTACCTCTGGCGCCACTAGGGCCAAGCACCAAGCCATTTTCGTTGTTGAAGATCGCAACGATTCGTGATCTCCTGGTAATGGAGTAACTCTCGTGAACATCCAGTCTTTCGTTTTAAGCGCCCTGTTGGCGCTGCCCGCTTTCAGCCAAACCTTTACTTCCACTCCGCTCGCGAATCCGGCCGGGCCGGGCAGCCAGCAACCCAATTGGTCGGTGGCGCCGGACGGGGCTGCGGTCTTCAGTTGGATCGAGCCGTCGCAGGGCGGATCGTTTGCGCTGAAATATGCAGTGCGGCACGGTGCTGCGTGGTCGCCGGCCACCACTATCGCCGCGAATCGCCATTTCTTCCACCATCCGGCCGAGATGCCGGAAGTAATCGCGCTGCCGGGCGGGCATTGGTTCGCTCATTGGGTGGAATCGCCGGGCGGCGATAGCGACGCGGAATATGTCTTCGTTTCGTCTTCCACCGATGGCGCGCATTGGAGCATGCCGCTGCAGGCCCATCATGACCGTAGCCCGGTGCAGCACGGCTTGGCTTCGATGATTGCCAATCCGGATGGCGGCGGGTCTATCTTCTGGCTGGAAGCCTTGAAGGGCGAGGACGCGCCTGTATCGTTGAAGCGCACCATCGTGGACGCCGCTGGCAAGGAGATTCGCGAAGAAGTGATCGACGGCGACGTATGCGGATGCTGTCCTACGTCTGTCGCCAAAACGTCCAAGGGACTGCTGCTGGCGTTCCGCGCCCATAGCAAAGAAGATATTCGCGATATCGCGGTAACGCGGCTGGAGAACGGGAAATGGACGACGCCCAAGATCGTCAATGCCGACAACTGGGAGATCAACGCCTGCCCGACCAATGCCGCGGCCGTTGCGGCCAAAGGCGATCACGTTGCGGTGGCGTGGTTCACGGGCGCGCAGGATATGCCGCGCGACTTGATGGCGTTCTCGAACGACAGCGGGTCCACCTTCAGCAAGCCCGTCATGCTGAGCACCGGCCACGCGTTCGGCTACACGGCCTTGGCTCTGGACGGGGATGGCGGCGCAATTGTTTCCTGGCTGGAGCAAAGTCCGGAAGGCGCGAAGGTTTTGGTCCGGCGGGTTAGCGCGGCTGGCGCGCCGGGGCCGATCGTGGAAGTGGCCAAGGGCGGAAAGATGGCCTTGGGATACCCGAAGCTATTTCATAACGGCGCCGATACGTTCATCGCCTGGGGCAGCACCAAGCACGTAGAGACGGCCAGCCTGGCAAAGAAGAACTGACTGGTACACGCGACTTTTAGTCGCGTCTCGACCATACGGCACACAAACGCGGCTAAAGCCGCGTGTACC
>Ga0181525_10002677_pt1 | contig 14431 bp, 7 predicted proteins | sample PEATcosm2014_Bin_48_FD_121100 | JGI IMG/M metagenome (GOLD analysis project Ga0181525, IMG submission 121100) | Peatland microbial communities from MTU Mesocosm Facility, Houghton, MI, USA - PEATcosm2014_Bin06_10_metaG | ecosystem: Environmental > Terrestrial > Soil > Wetlands > Peat | place...
ATATAAGGATTAGCAGGCGACTTCTCACAACTCCCCAGACTCTTGCACCAAAGTACTTACCGCAATACTTATCGTGTTGAACACGGACGCACATGTACGAACATACTTCCAGCGATTTAGCCTAGAATCTCGGTGAAATCCCCTAGTTGTTTGGTGTGGAAAGTGCCTACGGAACCGAGGGTCGGGGGTTCGAATCCCTCCAGCCGCACCATTTTGGGCTACTTCCCAAAACTGGATCAGGCCATTATGGCAACGTGACCTGTTTTGATTCGGTTGAGTGTATGCCTTCGAATTCGTCGGGTGTCAAGTGGCTCAGTGCGCAGTGGCGCCGCTCGGTGTTGTAGAAGTTCTCTAGCCGATCGGCGATGGCGCTGTGAGTTCGACAGTGAATCGCAAAGTAGACGATTGAGTAGTTCGATCCGCGACCGACCCGCGCTAAGGACCCTCCAAGTCCTCGGTCAGTTGACCCACCGCTAAAGCGAAAGCTCAGTGCGCGTATCTCAACACAACGCTGCAACAATAATCAATACAATTCTCCACAAGTTATCAAGGAATATCCTGATCCGCGTTAGTTTTGGACCTTCGACCCTACTCCTTTTCGGGTGCTACAACGTATCTTTATTGCAACGCACCGGCCCCAAAGCCATCTACGTTGAGAGCTCTTGTTCAGATCGATGGAGTCCCAATGAGTAGTCACCGATACCAACGTCGTCACGCGATTCTCATTGCTGGTTGGGCGTCTTCACTTCTGGTATCAGTGCTGACGCTCTCTTTTCCGTCTGGAGTTAGCGCAAGCGCGATCGGGTCGCACACGTCGCTCGACGGTATCCCGGCGTCGGCGCCGCTCTTGGCCGTCGCAAATGCTGTGGCGGCTGTCAAGACTTGGGCCCCCTTGCCGACGGTGATCGTTCCTTCAATCGCTACCGCCAGTAGCGATGGTGTCAACCTCGGCGCGTGTTCGCAGTACCCGGTGATGACCGGAAAGGTCTGCAACCTGGGGGACCCCACTGGCGCGAAGACACTCGTGGTCTTCGGTAACTCGCACTCGGTGATGTGGGTGCCCGCGCTCTCGCTGATCGCCAAGGCTGAGGGATGGAAGCTCTACCCCATCGTGCGAGAAGCGTGTGCGTACGAGACTTACGCGAACCTGTACCAGGTCTGGAGTCCTGAGAACGTGTGTAGCAGGTTCTACAACTGGGCCGAAACGACGATCAAGAGACTCCACCCCGACGTCATCGTGATGGGAAGTTACGACGAAACCCCAGGTTGGATCTCGGGGGAAGCGCAAATCGTGCGCCAACTCCGACCGTTGACGAAGCGGTTCATTCTCTTCAGCGACGACGTCGGAGGATCTTCACCGGCGGTGTGCTTGGCGAGGACCGGCGCGACGCAGGGTTCCTGCGCCAAACCCGAGGGGACGAACTCCCTAGAAGTGCAGGCACGAAACATTGCAGCTTCGACGAAGGTCAATTTCCTCAACATACGACCCTTGGTGTGCGAGGACGAGACCTGTCCGGCGGTGATTGATGGACTCATCCCCACCAAGGACGACTCACATCTGACCCCTCAGTTTTCGGCGTTCGTGGCACCAGCGCTGGCGTTGGCGATCAACCTGGGAGGTCGCCACACGATTCCCATTGTTCCGGTCGCCGTACCGCCAATCAAGCCAACCTGGCCGGGCGCGACGACGACCACGACAACCCTCGCAACGACCACGTCGACGCCGGGCCCGAGTTGAACCACCGTCCGCCGGCCGAGCTGAGCCGCAGCAACCGAAGTGGTAAATCGACTATTGCGCGTTTGCTGGACGGAATCTCGCACTTCTTACGCTTCGGGACTCGAGGCAAGCAAGCGGCGATCGCCCCGTCAAAATTCCGCCAGGACATTCAAGGTCTACGCGCCATCGCCGTCGGGACTGTCGTCTTGGACCATGCTCACATCCCAGGGTTCAGTGGGGGATTCATCGGGGTCGACGTCTTCTTCGTCATCTCCGGTTTCCTCATTACGGGCCTGCTACTCGGCGACATCGCCCAACACGCTCGCGTTCGCTTCCTCAACTTTTATTCGCGCCGTGCGCAGCGCATCCTACCGGCGGCGACGGTGGTCATTTTGGCGACGTGCATCGCGTCGATCGCGTTGCTCGGTATCATCCAGGCCCGCTCAGTGCTCGTCGATGGTGTGTGGGCAGTGTTCTTCGGCGCCAATATTCACTTCGCCTCGGTCGGCACAAACTATTTCGCAGCCTCGGCGGCGACGTCGCCGCTCCAGCATTACTGGTCGCTCGCGGTTGAGGAGCAGTTCTACTTGGTTTGGCCCGCATTGTTGGGCATCGTGGCGTTGGTCTTTCGGCGAAAGGGCGTTGTTGGTTACGTGCCCCGCGTACCAATTGCGTTGACGCTGGTGGCGGTCGGAGGCCTCTCGCTCTACATGTCGATCGTGCAAACCGCGTCGAATCCCACCGTCGCGTACTTTTCCACCTTCGACCGTACTTGGGAACTCGCGGTCGGAGCGCTGCTCGCAGTGGCATTGCCGTGGTTGGCGAGGATTCCTTCCTCATTGCGTTGCGGCCTTTCGTGGACCGGGCTCGCCGCCATCGTGACGGCAGCGCTGTACTTCACGGCTTCAACACCCATTCCCGGCTACGACAGTTTGCTCCCGGTCCTTGGCTGTGGGGCACTTCTCGCCGGAGGTGTCGGTCTGCCGCGCTATGGCGCGCACAGGTTGCTCTCAATTCGACCGCTGCGCTTTCTTGGCGACATCTCGTACTCGCTTTACCTCTGGCACTGGCCAATCTTGATCATCGGCGCCGCGTATCTGGGAGCACGGGACACCTTGAGCGTTCGCCTGGTTCTGATTGACGCTTCTGTTGTCCTCGCGGCGTGGTCGTACTACGGACTAGAGAACCCACTGCGTCACATCAAGTTGCTGTCTCAGCGCTCGTGGCGAGGTCTGTTGCTTTGGCCCGTCGCGACGGGGCTCGTTGTATCGATCGCCGCCTTCGGCGCGCCGAGCGTGCCCTTCGCGGCGGCGGCCGGGGCCGCCAATACGACCATGTCCCCACTCAACGCCGTGCGCGCTGCGGTAGTGGCAGGTGAGGATGGCGACGCCGTACCCTCGCTCACCGACCCGGGATTGCTGACCGCGAGTACCGATCACGTTGATCTTGGATCGTGCAGCCAGTACCCGGTCTTCACGCGAAGGGTGTGCAATCTCGGCGACCCCGACGGCACCAAGACGATCGTCGTCTTCGGCAACTCGCACTCGGTGATGTGGGTGCCGGGACTCATCGTTTTGGCCAAGCAGGAGCACCTCAAGCTCTATCCTGTCGTCAAGGAGGCCTGCGCCTACGAGGCCTATCCCGATCTCCACCGCGAATGGAACATCGCCAACGGATGCACCACGTTCTACGACTGGGCGAAGGTTCAGATCAAGAAACTGCATCCCGACTTGATCGTCATCGGTACGTTTTCTAAGACGCCTGACTGGGTCGCGGGCGAGACGTCGGTCATCGCCACCTTGAAACGTCTCACACCGAGACTCATCTTGTTGGGCGACACCCCCTATACCAAATCACCCGCACAGTGTCTATTGAAGTCCGGGGCGACGCAAGGATCATGTCTGTCGAGCGAATCGGTTCTGAGCACCGAAGTCCAGGCGCAGGTGAAAGCAATTGCGTCGAGCACCCGCGTGCAGTACCTAGACATGACGAACCTCTTCTGTGAGGACCAACGTTGTCCGGCAGTCATCAACGGACTGATCCCGACGTGGGACGGTAAACATTTGACCCCGCAATATTCGACATTTTTGGCCCCGGCGCTCGAATCGGCGCTCAACGTATTGGGGACGAAGGTGATGCCTATCGAACCGGTGACCACGACGAACGAGGCGAGGAGCCGTGGTGACACCCGCCGGGGATGACGTATTGACTGAGTTCCCAAGGAGAATTCTCCGTTTTCACGGCCTCTTACGATATTGGCCAAGTACCTTGCTCAATCCAACCTCATAAGGAGTCGCTCGTTGTCAGACCGTACTAACTCTCATCGATTAAGTGACGGCGCGCGAGCGGCCGTGTGGACGCTGGCGATCTTGGCTTTGGCATCGGTTGCGACGGCCACGTATTCTTCGGGAGCCGTGGCGTCCAAACCACTCGTGCAACTTGCGCAAGCGGTCGCCGATGGAGAGCAGAACGATTCGCTACCGGCAATAACAACACCCACCGTCGAGCACGCACTTCGCGATCACGTCAACCTGGGACGTTGTAGCGCTTTCCATCGTCTGCGCAGTGAAATCTGCAACTACGGAGATCCCAAGGGCACCAAGACCGTCGTGGTCTTTGGCAATTCGCATTCGGCGATGTGGGTTCCGGCCCTCGCCGTCGCGGCCAAGGCCGACCACTGGAAGTTCTATCCGGTGGTGAAAGAGTCGTGTGGGTACGACACTTACTCCGACGTCGTGCCGAAGCTCGATCCCAACAATCAGTGCACATCGTGGTACGAGTGGGCGAGGACCGTTATCGCGCGACTACACCCGGACGTTTTGGTGATGGGTAGTTACACCAAGACGACCTATTGGGCCTTAGGTGAACGCACGGTGATCCGCCAGTTACTCCCAGTAACGAAACGGTTTGTCTTGTTAAGCGACTCGCCGTGGATCCCGGCCCCGGCACAGTGTTTTCTGTTCGCCCACGCCACGCAGGGCACGTGCCTACGCCACGAGCCACAACTACGCATCCATGTGCAAGAAGAGACGCAAAACGTGGCTCGTGAAATGCACGTGCAGTACTTAGACATCACGCCACTTCTATGTGACGCGCAACTCTGCCCCAGCGTGATCGACGGCATAATTCCGACCGCGGACGGCTCGCATGTAACCCCTCAATACTCCCGCTTCGTCGCGCCAGCCTTCGACATGGGACTCAATTTGACTGGAAGCAACACAATTGCGATCACGTCAGTCACGGTGCCGTCCACGTCCACGTCCACGTCCACGTCCACGTCGACCCCGACGGCGCCAGCGCAGTGATCCGCGGAACGCCGGTCTTAAGTAGTTCAACAAAGTCACCCGATTTCTTCAACGGTTCTTTTCGAGAACTACACAATCGCTCGACGATGTACTTATCGATGTACATATGTTGACGAACGTGCTCGAACTTGGGTGAGTACTCCTACAAGGTTGCAGGTTGTATCGGCTTGGAGTCTCCCTAGTCGTTGATGTCTAAACGGGTCTACGGAACCGAGGGTCGGGGGTTCGAATCCCTCCAGCCGCACCAACAAAGTGACCTTGACCTCAAACGTGGGACAAGTGGGAAGGCCGCAACGTTCTCTGATCAAGAACTGGCTTCGAGGGTCGACGATTGACTAGTGATGTTCGTCACAACTGTAGGAAGCGTGCGTTCTCTGCCGGAGTTCTCGGACCGAATCATGCGACGGATGTGGGGCGCCGGAGGGCGAGATTGGTTAATTCCTCGTATGACATCGCCTCACCTTCGTCGAGGCGCTGTTTGAAGTTAGCGTCACCGAGCGCGGCCCGGCTAAGCGCTTCGGCGTCATCGTGGGCACGTTCCTCTGAGCCTGCCCATACGAAGCCGCTGTGTTCGGGGTTCAATCGGTCCATTTTTCTAACGCCGCCAAGGAGTAGCGCGGCGCGCTCGAAGTCCAAGGAGGCGGCGGCACAGCACGCAAGAGTATTGATGGTAAATACTGATTGCCAACCGGGCAAACCCAGCCGACGCAAGAGCATCAGGGAGCGTCGAGCCTGGGTCTCGGCGAGCTCGGGCTCACCAAGCACGAAGTTGAGATGACTTAGATCCGAAACGGTGTAGAAGTTCATTATCGCGTCACCTGTTGCTTCAGCGATCTGTAACGACTCCTGCTTCAAGATCCTCGCTCGGGGCAAGTCGTCGTCCGCCGTCGAGGCGACGGAGAGTGAATTGAGTGTGCGTCCGAGCCACACGGGATCTTGGGCCCGACGAAACCAGTCGACAGCTTCCTCCAGCGTCGGTACGCCCTCGGAATTGAATGACCGTGTTCTTTGGCTCGATCCGTGGAAGCACTGGATACCGCCCTTGACCATCAGCGCCGCTGCGATGCACCACGTCAAGTCGTACTCCCTCGCGGTCTTCAGGGCGGACTCAGCAAGTTCGAGCGCCAATTCCTTATTGCCGTAATTGCTCGTAAAGACCGCCTGTAGTCCCAGTGATGCGGTTGCCAATTCGTGGTCACCGAGCTCCCACGCCAATTCGTTGGCTTCGCTCGACATCGCCAAGTCACGCCGAAGTTGCTCATCTCGCTTGTCCTGTTCGACGACATTCGGCCCTAGGCGGGGAATCCAATAGAGAGCACGGGCACGTAGAAGATCGCGTCGACCGTACGCGTGCAGTGAGGAAATCATGAGGGGGACCGGTCCGCGCAGGTACCGGGCGTCCAAGTACGGTCCGATGGCCACTCCGAGGCGCAGAATACGCGACGAACCTTCGGGGTCCTCGGCCATGGTCTCGAACGCCGCGAGTACATTCGCCCATTCAACGTCGATGAGCTCGAGCAATTGGACTTTGGTCGGGCCGTAAATGAGATCCGGGGCAATCGACTCACTTTTGATCAGGAAGTAATTGGCGTGGCTGTTGCGAAGATCCATTGCCTGCTCTTCGCCATCGCTCTGGAGAAGTTGCTCCGCGGCGTACTGTCGAATCGTCTCGAGCAGCCGATAACGCAGCGCCTGGGACGACCGTTCGGCCAGTACAAGATTCTTGTTGACCAGTGAACCCACCATTCCAGGAATGTCGAACGAATCGACCTCGCCGCCCGCACAGACTGTTTCGGCAGCGTCAAGGTCGAATCCGTTGGCGAAGACCGAGAGACGACGAAGAATCCGACGTTCCGGTTCAGTCAGCAGGTCATACGACCATGCCACCATGGCTCCCAATGTCTGTTGTCGCGGTAGGGCACTTCGGCTACCACCGGTGAGGAGTCTGAACCGTTGGTCGAGTCGTCGACTGAGGTCCTGGAGGGACATCGACGCGAGTCGGGCCGCAGCCAGTTCAATGGCCAGTGGAATCCCGTCGAGTCTTCGACAGATCGAGGCAATGTACGGCGCACTGGCGTCATCAATCACGAACTCGGAATTATGGAGATGAGCTCGAGTGATGAAGAGGTCGACGGAGTCGCTGCCGAGGAGATCCTCTTTGGTCTCGACCTCATGAGTGGGAAGCGAGAGGGACTTCACCCGATACACCTGCTCCCCGTCGACGCCAATCGGTTCACGAGAGGTTGTCACGAGGCGGACCTTCGGGCAATGGCGGCCGATCAGGTCGACCAGTTTGGCGACGACATCGACCACGTGTTCACAGTTGTCGAGCACGAGAAGAACGGATTGATCGCGTAAGACGTGGAGGAGTTCGTCGATCGAGGACCGAGTCGTCTCGTGTCTGATTCGCATCGAGTCGATGACGGCGCCGGCGACGTTCTCCGAATCGTTGATTGACGCCAGTTCGATGAACCAGACGCCCTCGCCGCTGCCGTCGAGCATCTCGGCGGCTGCCTGGAGGGCTAGGCGGGTCTTTCCTGATCCCCCCGCTCCCGTGAGCGTGACAAGTCGACGATCCCTCACGAGGTTGCGTACCTCGGCCAAGTCGTCGACCCTTCCAACGAAAGGGCTCAACGATGCGGGGAGGTTGTTGGGTAGTTCCGGGTTGTCGAGTGATCGCAACGGCGCGAAGTCGTTTGACAGTCCGGGCGCCTCCAGCTGGAAAAGCGACTCGGGGCGTCCGAGGTCTTTCAGACGATGAGAGCCAAGGCTTCGAAGTGACACGTTCGCGGGTAAGGAGTCCTCGACGAGTCCTGCAGCAGCGGAGGAAAGGAGGATCTGTCCACCGTGACCGACCGCCGCGATGCGCGCTGCGCGATGAACTTCGTAGCCAACGAGACCAGTCGACGCTTCCGACGCCTTACCCGTATGGAGTCCCATACGCACTCGCGGGCGCTCCTCCCCGGGCCAGTCGTTGCCATCGAGCTCGAGCTGCATTTCGAGCGCCGCGGTGACGCAGGCGGTGGTCGAGGAGAACGTGGCGAAGAAGGAGTCGCCCTGCGTACCCACCTCTCGGCCGTCGTGGCGTTGGAGGCAATTGCGGATGATGCGGTGGTGGTCGGCAAGTACTTGGGCGTAGACATCTTCGCCCAGACGCCGAACGAGATTCGTGGAGCCCTCGATGTCGGTAAAGAGAAAGGTCAGGGTCTCAATTCAGAAATCGTAGGGGAAACGAGTGTAGGAAGTCCTGTCGAATCCTCGCGGACCGCACTTCGTCGAGGGCTCTTCAGTACCGAATGTCGAGCGCGTAGCGCAGCGCGCGATCTAATTCGGCACGCTTGGCAAAGCTGAGGTGGCCGACTCGATTGGCGAGCAGGTCAATTGGCACCGTCACGATGCTGTCGCAAGTGACAACGCTGACTTCGGGGAGTCCTTCTTCAGGGCCAACTTCAACCTCCGAGCGAATCCCGCGGACGGTTCGCGTAATTGGGGCGCACGTCACGGCCGACAGTACTTGAATGGCGGCGTCACGAGTCAACACGCATACTGGGCGCCGACCAGCGGCCCCGCCAAGTTCGGCCCAGACGATGTCCCCTCTGGCTACCAATTCGGAATTGTCTGGCGAGCCAGTCGAACCGCAGCCTCGAGCACGATCGGGTCTTGCGGAGTGAAACGATATGACGCTTGCAGCTCAGCGTCAGCGCGGCGAAGTTCTTCGGCATCGAGTATTGCGGTTGCACCTCTTCGCAGAAGTTCCGATCGGCTCGTTCCGTTCTCTGCAGCCAGTCGATCAAGTCGCGCGACGAGATCGTCGTCCAACTGCACCAGCACCTCGCGTCGTCCCATGAATCATATGTAACACATATGCTCACGTCCCGTCAGTCGCGGGCGTCGGATGATCTGGGCGAGCGTCTAGACGGATGGAACGAGAAGAACTCGGCGTCGGTCGCGTGTCGCACCCCTTCCTTGGCCGAACGCGAAATCACGGGCTAGCGCTCGTGCCCGGTCCGTCCCAAGGCGATGTCGATGACCTGATTGAAAGGGAGCGCTCGCCCGATTGAGGTGTAGCGCTCTGCTACGTCGGCACCCAACGCTTCGATGATGCGCGCGTGGTTCGTCGCCTCCAACTCGACCTCCGGCGGTGAGTACGTGAATCCTGAGGACGATGGGGTGAGGAGTTTGAGCGCCTCGTGCGCGCCATCAAGTTTGGCGGCGAGTTCGAAGTCGCCATCAAATGCGGCGCACCACGACAGGGTGAGGAGATTGAACTCCTCCCACCATTGGGCCTTGCCGTATCGCCGATTCGCGCTCATTGATTTGCGGGCGTACGTTCGAGCCGGGTCGGGGTCGCCGAGCACTGCGCACCACACGGCTAGATTCCCCCACGCGTTGGGCAGTGCTCCATTGGCGCCCAGGTCCTCGGCGAGGGAGACGGCTTCCTCGGCCATCACTCGACTTTGCCTCGCGTCCTCGATGGTCTCGAAGTGCAGTACGGAAAGGTTCGTGAGAAGTGCGATGGACCACGCCACGTTGCCGATACTTCGAAAGATCGTGAGAGACTCCTCGTACAGCAGGGCTTTCTCCTCTTTAGCCGTCGTTGAGTAGCCAGCACCTTCGAGTGCGCGACCCACGATGAAGGGATCGCCCGTTCTTCGCGCGATGGAGAGGGCCTCGATACCCATCTCCCTGGCTTCATCGGGCCTTCCCACCAATCTCGTGACGCCACTGAGCCACGCGAGGGCGGAGGCCTCGAGTCGCTCGTCGCCGAAGCGACGGGCGCCCTCGACCGCCTGTCGACACAGTTCGAGATTTGCCTCCAACTTCAACGGGTCGTCGCGCGCAAAATAGTCAAGCTGCGCCAGAGCGAACAGGGACTGTGCGTGGAGCAACGATGGTTCGCCTGGCGTCGCTTCCATCGCGTTGCGTATGTAAATGACGGGCTCGTGGTGATTGCGGTTGAGACAGAAGCTGACCAGGGCGACCGCGAGACCCAGCACGTCACTCGAACGATCACGATCGGCGGCGAAGAGTCCGAACGCGGCCTTCAGGTTCCCCCACTCGGCGTCCAACCGCCTCATCCAGTGGACCTGACCTGGACCGTCGATCAATAGTGCGGCCTCCTCGGCGAGGCGTTGGTAGTACTCGGCGTGGAGCCGTCGTGTCTCGTAGGCCCTCTCGTCGCCATCGACTTGGAGTAGTTGCTCGATCGCGTACTGGCGGATCGTCTCGAGCAGGCCATAACGCAGGGACCCCGACGAGCGCTCCGCCGTCACCAGGCTCTTGTTCACGAGGGAGCTGATGATGTCGGTGACCACGAAGGATTCGATACTCTCGGTCGCGCACACCGCTTCGGCGGCGTCGAGGTCGAAGCCGTCGACGAAGACCGTGAGCCGGCGCAGGACCTCGCGCTCGGGTTCGTTGAGCAGGTCATAGGACCACGCGACCGTCGCGCCCAGCGTCTGTTGTCGTGGGAGTGCGTTTCGGCTGCCTCCGGTGAGGAGCCGAAACCTTTGATCGAGTCGCCGATTGAGGTCGATGAGTGACATCGACGACAGGCGCGCGGCCGCCAGTTCTATGGCGAGCGGGATACCGTCGAGGCGCCGACAGATCGACGCCACGAGCGCCGCGACGTCGTCGTCAAGCGCGAAGGAGGAGTCGTGAGCCTGGGCGCGAGCCACGAAGAGCTGCACCGCATCAGATCCGTGCAGGTCGGCAACGCTCTCGACGTCCTCGGTGGGCAGCGTCAGCGAGCGAACTCGATAGACCAACTCGCCGTCGACTCCGAGCGGTTCGCGCGACGTCGCGATCACCGACACCCGGGGACAGTGGCGGCCGAGCACGTCGGCGAACTTCGCGATCTCGTCGATGAGGTGTTCGCAGTTGTCGAGTACGAGGAGGACGTGCTGGTTTCTCAGCGCCTGGAGGAGTGCATCGTGCGGTGAGAGATCCGCCTCCGAGTGCAGCTGCAACGAATCGAGGATGGCCGTGGCGATGTGGCTCGGGTCACTGATCGGTGCGAGTTCTACGAACCAGACGCCCTCACCGCTTCCGTCGAGTAGTTCCGCAGCGACCTGGAGAGCGAGACGCGTCTTTCCCGAACCTCCCGCACCGGTGAGTGTGAGGAGTCGGGTCTCGAGGACCAGCCGGCGGACCTCGACGAGTTCCGCCTCGCGCCCGATGAAGGGATTGAGCGACGCGGGCAGGTTGTTGGGCAGCTCGGGATTGTCGAGGGAGCGCAGCGCGGCGAAGTTCTCCTGGAGACCATCGCAGACAAGTTGAAAGAGTGTCTCGGGTCGGCCCAGGTCCTTGAGGCGGTGCGTCCCGAGGTCTCGCAGCGCTACTCGCGGGGGCAGGGAGTCCTCCACGAGTCCGGCGGCCGCTGAAGAGAGCAGCACCTGGCCGCCGTGGGCAACGGCGGCGATTCGCGCGGCGCGGTGTACTTCGTAACCGACGAGTCCGGTCGACGCCTCCGTCGCCTCGCCAGTATGGATCCCCATGCGGACCTTGAGCGCTTCACCCTCTGGCCAGCGATGACGATCCAGCGCGACTTGTATCTGCACCGTGGCTGCGACGCAGGAACGAGACGAAGTGAAGGTGGCGAAGAACGAATCACCCTGCGTGCCAATCTCGCGACCATCGTGAGACAAGAGTCCTTCGCGAATGATCTGGTGGTGGTCGGCCAGAACTTGGGCGTACACGTCCTCACCGAGTCGCCTGACGAGATTGGTAGATCCCTCGATGTCGGTGAAGAGGAAGGTCAGGGTCTCAATTCAGAAATGGTAGAGGATGCGAAGGTTCGAAGCATTGGAGAACGACGGTGGCGAATGTCGGCTTCGGAACCTTCAATACGCCCCGAGGCCCAGCCCGCTAGGGAACAAACGAGTATGTGGTCGTCGTCGTGGAGGTCGTCACCTTGAGAGGAGAGAGACCCAGGTCCTTACGGAACGAGTTCTCCAACTTCTCGATCCTCTGGCTGTTTCGAGCGCTCGTCTTGGAGAGATTCTTGATCGGGGGTGCGCTCTGCCCTCCAATCGCCAACACTTCGTTCGCACCCTCTTCTTGCGCGTTCACGTAGGCGAGAACCGCCCGGCGCAGAGGACCGGAGCCGCCCCAACTCAGAAGGTTTTCGTCAAAAGCACTCAACGTATCGGAGAAGGACAGATCAAGTCTCGCTACGTCGCGCAGGTTTGGCTTCTTTGACATTGCCTCCAGCTTCGAGAGCCATGTCTTACCGGCCGACGTCAGCTTTACGAGTCCACTCTTGTACTGATGGCGAAGTGCGGTGAGCGAGAGGGGTCGCGGAGCACCCAGGAGAAAAGATCGCACCAAGTTTGTGAAGCTCGCTCCTTCCTGGAAGAGGAATCCGTGTCCGGCATCGCTGAAGGCAACTAATCGTGATCCAGGTATTTGTTTGGCCACTTCACGATCGTTGGCGAGATTGTCGATTCGGTCCTCGGCTCCGTCAGCGATCAATGTCGGAACGTGAATTCGATCGGCGCGTTGACCCGTTGTGTCGCTGCCGCCCCACCAGGCGAGGATGGCCGACGCCTGGGAGGCGATGATCTTTGGAGAGACCGGTGATGACGCCGGATAGGCGGCCAAGCTGCCAGAGAAGGCGGCGGCGGCCACATCCTGGTCAGCGGGGAAGAGATCAAGCTGTGCCGCGACGGGATCGTTGCCCGTGAGCGCGGTGATGTCCTTCTGGCTCGGCCGGATCGTGTCACCACTCCCTGGGTATGTCGCGCAGAGGATCAATCGATGAATTTGACCGGGATGACGGATCGCGAGCGCCTGGGCGATCATGCTCCCCATCGACCAACCAAGGACGTCGGGGGAACGAAGGTGCAGGGCACCGATCAACGCGCTGGTTTGGTCAGCCATGGAGTCGATGCTGAGCTTTCGCGGTTTTGTCGTGGCGCCAATGCCCGAGTTGTCAAAGATGACGACGCGAAAGTTGCGGGCCAGTGCGTCGACGAAGTGCGGATCCCAGACCTCCATTGAACCCGCGTAACCCATGATGAGTACCAGCGGTGGGCCGTGGCCGTAGACGCGATAAACAACGTTGCCGTCAGAAGTGTTCGCCACGATGACGGGGGCGTCGGCGACGGAATTTGCACTCTTCGGAATGCTCCCACTGGCTACATTCGGGCTCGCCATCGCAGCGGCCGTCGCGACGAGCACAACTGCAGAGATCAACCTCGCGATTCGAAGCACTGACTGTGACGATACCGCTGATGCCTCCTCATTACTGCCCGTTTCGATTGGCCGGCAGGATGAGGAGCTTCCAACCCCCGATGCGGCTCTCGTAAGTTCATCGGTCGAGCGGACATTGGTGAGAAGAAGCGAAAGGACGAACGCTATGAAATCGATGATGCGTGTACTGATAGCGATAGGGGTCAGTGCCGGTTCGCTAGTCGCGGTAGGAACGGTGGCACTCAGCACCGCAACGACTGCCCTCGCCGCACCGGTGAAGAACTGTGCCTCGGCGCAATTGACCGTGACCCACGGGGCCGCCGACGGCACGGCCGGGACGATCTACTACCCGATCGTCTTCACCAACACCGGCGCGACCTGCGCGATCTTCGGCGTGCCGGCCATCCAACCAGTTACCGGTGCGACGCACCACGCCGTCGGTCCATTGGCGAGGAATCTCTCGATGGGCGAGATGCCCGCGCGCCACGTGATCGCGAAAGGTCAATCGGTCAGCGCGGCGTTCGGTGTCACGGAGGCCGGTAACTACACGCCCTCCACATGCCTCATGCGGTCAGCGTCCGGCGTGGTGGTCACGCTGGGGACCTTCGTCCCCTCGCGCTACGTGCACCTTTCGATCGTCGTGTGCACCAAGCGCGCGAGTACGACGACGAGACTTATCTCCGCGGGCGTAACGGGCTACTAGAAGCGGCCCCGCCAACAGCACCTCCGTCGATGCGTTAGCGACCCATTTCCGACAACCTCGGAACTACCTGTGTCGCGAAGTCAGCCACCCACGCGGCGGGGTCATCTGCACGCGGCGTGACCTCGACCAGGTCGACACCAATGGCGGCGAACTCCTCCATGGTCTCCAAGAAGTCGCTCGGGTTATCCAAGTTCATGAACGAACTTCCAATCGTCCGTTCTATGGACGCCGGATCGCGATCGAGATCGGCGCAGTGCCGGTCGAGGACGTCGAACTTGTGGCGAACTTCTTCGACGGTGGTCGCGAAGACATTGCAGGCATCGCCATACTGGGCGACCATGCGCAACGTCTTCTTTTCGCCGCTGCCGCCGATCAGGATGCTCGGCCGAGGTCGCTGGATCGGTCGCGGGACACAGATGGTCTCGGCCAACTGGTAGTACTCGCCGTTATAAGGTCCGTCATCATCGCTCCACATCTGCTGACAGATCTGCAGCGTCTCTTCGAGTCGCTCGA
>Ga0181525_10002678_pt1 | contig 14427 bp, 12 predicted proteins | sample PEATcosm2014_Bin_48_FD_121100 | JGI IMG/M metagenome (GOLD analysis project Ga0181525, IMG submission 121100) | Peatland microbial communities from MTU Mesocosm Facility, Houghton, MI, USA - PEATcosm2014_Bin06_10_metaG | ecosystem: Environmental > Terrestrial > Soil > Wetlands > Peat | place...
GCCGGTTGGAGCGCCGATGGGGCGCTCGGGATTTTTTTCGAGCGTGGGCGCGAGCGTTTTCTCGGCCCAGTTTTTCTCGGCGGCGGAGGGATCGCGGTTTTCAAAAACGTCGGCGACGGGACTTTCGGCAACTTGCGGCTTGGTCGGCTTCTTCGGCGGCATGAAGACCCCAGTGTTCTGTACCGATGATAGGGAAGTGCGCGCTAGCGGGCAAGGCGAACAGATACGGTTAGAACGACCGGTCGGTCAGTGACTGAAAGTACTTTATTGCGGCGGCTTGCGCGTCAGCTCCCACGCCTTGGCGTATTTCCACGAGACGTAACCGGCGTGGTACAGGTGCAACAGCAGGCCTTCCGGGCCGTCGAGGAAGCCGAGGCGGAGAACGTAATTGTAGATGAACGTGGCGAGCGGGCGCAGCACGATGGCGGTGAAGCTGAAGCTGCGGTAGCCTTTGGCGACCGCCAACTGCGAGCCCAGCGACGAGTAGCGGTTCATGTGGCCGAGATAGAGAGTGAGGTTGGGATAGGTGTAGTGGATGAGCGCGTTTTTGAACTGCTGTGTGCGTTGCGGCGCTTCACCTGATAAACCGGGTTTCAGTTCGCAGCGATCGTGGGGGTCGTGGCCGGTGACGAATCCCTGACCGCGGCGGAACAACCGAAGCTTGGGATCGGGATAAAAACCACCGTGACGGATCCAGCGGCCTAGAAACAGATTCTTGCGCGGGAGTTTGTAGCCGCTGGCCGCGTGCGGGTCGGCGATGGCGGCGCGAATCTCTTCGGCCAGGCCCGGACTCACTTCCTCGTCGGCGTCGAGCAGCAGCACCCAATCTTTGGTGCACAACTCGATTGCGTACTGCTTCTGCGCCACGTAGCCGCGCCAGGGTTCGACCACGACCTGGGCTCCGTGTTCGCGGGCGATTGCGCAGGTGCGGTCTTTCGAGCCGGAATCGACCAACACGATTTCATCGGCCCAATGCACGCTGGCGAGGGTGCGGCCGATGTTGGCTTCTTCATCCATGGCGACGATGGCGACAGAAAGGGTCATGCGGAATTTGTCGATTGATGATTGTCGATTGAGGATTGAAAAGCAAATCGAATCAGCGGTAGTGGCTCGATCTGCCAAACCATCCCACTACAAAGGACCCGAAGGTCCACGAAGGAAAATCCTGCATTGTCAAACTCAGCTGCTACCGAATCAGCTTTTGAATCTTCAATAAAAAATCATCAACCGGCAATCACTCGTGTGGTGCTGCGAACTTCACACAAAAGAAACACCGCCAGGATTACCAACTCCGGTTCGATGGGATGGCGGTAGCGGGCGTGCGGGAAGACGAAGTAATAGACCGTGGGATAAGTCGCCACGAGTCCCGCGAAAAGCCACGCCCCGGGCCGCTTTTGGCGCATTGCGCGGCCCAGGCCCCAGATTGCGAGCACGGACGAAGCCAGGAACAGGGAACTGCGAAAATCCCAGGGAGCGGTGCTGTCGGTGGGTCTGGGGACGCCGTTCCAGTAATAGAAAAATCTCTTCACACTGATTACCGCGAATCGTGAGCGGTTCGTGCGGATCCAGTCGAACGCTAACTTCCTGCAATCAGCCTCGTAGGCGATTTCACCCAGGCGCGCAAACTTTTCAAATTCCAATTTGTTGAGATTGGGCTGTAGCGTGGCGATCAACATGCCGTCGGCGAGTTTGTTGTTGCCGAGGCGGAACTGCAGTCCGAAATCGTCGCGGATGAAAACGAAGCGGTGGAAGACCTCGTAGTTCCGCACCAGCCAGGGCGAGAGAACCGCGAAGAACACGAATGATGAGAGCACGACGCCGCCTAGAGACGGCAGGCCGCGGCGGTATCGCTGGCGCCATATCCAGAGGCCACAGAACGGCAGGAAGGACAGCATTGCCGGATTAGCTAACGCTCCGACTGCCCACAGCGAACCGAACAAAGTCCATCCCTTCAAACCCGGCCACTCTTGCATTTCGAGAGCAACAAGAAAAATCAGCGCCAGCATGAGTGGAGTAAATGTGGTGTCCCATATCCAATGAATCGACCAATACCAAATGTAAGGATTGAGCGCCCAGGCGCGCACGGACCACATTGCTACGCGCTGGCCGAAAGTTCGGTGCGCAATTAGAAAAACGGGAATCGTGGTGAGCGAAGCGAACAGGCTGTTGATCGACAGGAGAACCCACGCCGACGCGTAGGTGTAGACGCCGAAAATCTTGAAGACGCCACCGATCAGATAGGGATACAGCGGAGGCTCCCAGGCGCTGGGGCCGGTGTTGCCTCCGTAGGGATTGCTGAAACCCTGGCCGAGCGCGATGGACCGGCCAATGCGTCCCATCTCAAAGCCGAAGCCGAAGTTATCTTCGCCGGGGCGGGTGCGGTATTGGCGGAAAACCCCGATGAGCGCCACTTGCAGAAAAAACGATAGCAGCACCATCCACAGCACAGAGCGCGGGATGGCGGGCAGAGGCGGTCGTTGCATCACGGGCGAGTTTATCAGGTCTAGGCGGCCACTCAGATGACGGCTACGGCGGGACGTCCCCACATGGCCTGCTAGAGTTCCTATGGTTGTCCTGCCGGTGGTGACTGCGGTTGCTGGGCCGGCTGTGCTCCCGGAACCACGTCCTGGCGCGGGGCGACATAGGGCACTTGCGGCAGGTGCGTGACCTGACCGCGCGTGGCATCGGCGACGTTGATGCCGGAGTGGTCGAGCAACAAGCCCGTGGCGCGTTCCAGTTCGATGCGCGACTTCTCGTAGGCCGCTTTTGCCGAGACCAGGTTCGATTCGGAGGTGGTCAACGTCGAGGCATCTTGCAGGATTGCGGTCGCGGTGGTGAGTCCGACTTTCAATTTTTGTTGGTCGGCGTCGAGTGTCTGCCGCGCCAAATCTACTGCGGATTGTGCGGCCTGCACGGCTACGCGGTTCTGCTTCACATCAAATTGTGCGTTGCGCACTTCGATGCGGATTTGATTTTCCAACTGGTGCAGGCGCACTTGAGCCTGGCGGTATTCCAGTTCCGCGCGCACCTGGTTGGCCTGGGCTTCGCGATTGCGCAGCGGAATGGTCAGCGAGAGTCCGATGCCTTTGTCGGGAGCGGTGCCGTTGAAAAGCTGGCCTAAGGCGTTGCCGTAACCGACGGGGCCGCCGTTGGTAAAGGGAGGCGGCGCGCTGGCGCCGTTAAAGCAGTTTGAGGTGGCGGCATTGCAAATCGGCGGCAGCAGCGCGGGATTGACATTCCCGCCCACTCCCGATCCGCCGTAATACGCGAAAGCGTCGAGCGTGGGCAGCATGGCGTTGCGCACGGCCTTGCTGCTGAGGTCGCGGGAACTCAGATCGATGCGCGACTCGTCGAGTTCCGCGCGATGGCTGAGCGCCTGATTGATCAGATCCTGCATGGGGATGACGGGCTCCTGCTCGGGAAGTTGCATGGTGGAGACGGGAATCACGTCGGCTTCGGCGAGGATGGGATCTTCGATGCTGCGGCTGAGCGCGTTCTTTACCAGCAACTCCTCGAGTTGCAGATTGTTCTGCGCCAGAATCAGATTCTGCTGGCCGGTGGCGAGCGTGCTCTCCGCGCTCACAATTTGAATGGGGGGAACAGTGCCAACCTTGGCCTGGCGCCGGGTATCGTCGAGCGCCTTTTGCTCGTAGGTGATGGCTTCCTGCTGCACCCGCACGTTTTCATAGGCGTAGACCAGATCCCAATACATATTTTCGATCTGATCGACGGTAGTGATGACCTGCAGGCGGAAAGCGACGTCAGAAATTTCGCGGTTGTTCTTGGCAATGCGGATAAAACGAGTGTTGGGCAGAGAGCCGAAGCCCTGCAATAGATTTTGCGTGATCCTGAACTGGAAGTTCGAGCTCACGTCTGGAGTGAGCAGGCTGATGGGGCTGTTGGTGGTGAGGTGGGTATTGTTGAATCCGGCGGTGAGAGTGGTGCCCCACTGGAATCCCTGGGTGTAGCCGAAATCGGCGGTGTAGGTATTTTGCGCCAGGATTGGTACGGGACTGAGGCTGCTGACGTTTTCCGCGTCGTCGCGATCGAGTTGCAGCGTGCCGGTCAGGACCGGGTCGAAGCTGGTAATGGGCGAGCCGATGCCGAGGGTGGAACTGACCAGGCCGTTGGTACCGGTGCCCACGCCGCTGGGGGCGACGGTGGTGCCTCCGGTGCCAGAGCCGACGGTGCCTCCGAGTCCACCGACGCCACCGCCGGGAGTGTTTTGCACGATGCCGGCGTTGACGCCGAGAATGCTGGCGCCCGACTTGGCGCGGAGATAGTCGGTGTCGGCGATGTTGAGGTTGTAGCGGGCGATATCGATATCAAGATTGTTTTCGAGCGCGAGGGCGACGGCGTCGTCGATCGAGAGATAAATTTTGCCATCGCGCAGAAGCGAATCGATGCGCGGCGAGTTGGCCAGATTCGGCTCCGCCAACTGCTGCGGTAAATACGGCTGCAGGATGTGAGGAAACGCCGAGCGCGGCTTGGAGTAATCCTGCAAGTGCACCGCTTGCGGTTGGGCGGTCGGTGCGGTCTGCGGTGCCGGAGCCGCCGGGACGTCCTGAGCGCGCAGGGGCGGCGACAACTGCAGGCAAGCGAGAATGGCAACTGCTGCGAGTAAAAGGGCGAAGCGCCTGTGAACCCTGGTCATTGGGGTCGAAGGCAGGAACAAAGACATGATTCGTCTCCTTGAGTAGGAAGGGTGGTGCATCGCGTCGAAACGACAGAATCGACTTCGGAAGTTGGATGCGGCAAACATAGAATCGTCACTCCATCTTAGCGGCAGGAAGTGGGAAACGCGGGCGGGGGATTGTAAAGAATTGTTCGAAGAATCTCTCAGTTGTCTACTTGCGCCGCCAAGAAAGCAGGTTTCTCGATTCCGTGGGATTGCCCATAAAGACGGGCAATCCCGCTCCGCTCGAAATGACAACTCTCGGGAGATGACGACTCTCGGGTTAACTCGAAATGCCGACTCTCGGGTTAATCGGAGCTTCCTTAGATAAGCAGCAGGCTCCGGAGTTGGGAAGCGCAGAAGCGCCGCAATCCGAGAGGACAGCGGCGCTGTGCATGCAAGGCTTTGTTACTGCGGCTGCGGAGTCTGGGGAGCGTCCGGGGCCACGGAAGGCAGCTCTTTGCGAGGGGCAATGTAGGGCACGCCGGGCATGCGCGTGACCTGGCCTCTGGCAGCATCGCCGATGCTGATGCCGGCATGATCGAGCGTGACGCCGGTGGCGCGGTCGAGTTCGATGCGCGACTTTTCGTAAGCCGCCATCGCCGACATCAGAGTGGACTCCGCCGTGGCCAACCCGCTCTGGGTCTGCAGAACCAGCGTGGTGGTCGACGTGCCGAACTGATATTTCTTTTGTTCGGCATCCAGCGACTGCTTGGCATAGTCGACCGCGGCTTGGGCTGAGGCTACGCTGGCGCGATTCTGTTCCACTCCAAACTGCGCGTTGCGCACTTCAATGCTGATCTGATTTTCGATCTGCTGCAAGCGCATCTGGGCCTGCTGGTATTCCAGTTCCGAGCGAATCTGCAGGGCTTGAGCGGCGCGGTTGCGGATGGGAATGTTCAGCTGCAGACCTACGCCCTTGTCAGGCGCGGTGGAGTTGATGAGCTGGTTGAGGGTTGAGTTATAGCTGGCGCCAGGGAAGGTCGGGTTTATGATAACGGGGACTCCGTTATTCAACTGAGTATAGTATGGGTTAACACCCGAGCAGAAGCCCTCTTCCTGCGCTTGCGTGGATTCGTTGGTGCAGAGGTTCGTGGGGTTTTGGGAGCCGCCGAGGCCGGAGCCGCCGTAGTAAGCGAAGAGATCGAGTGTAGGCAGCAAGGCGCTGCGCACGGCCTGGTTGCTGATTTCCGAACTATTAAGCTGAATGCGCTGCACTACAAGGTCGGCGCGGTGGCGCAAGGCTTCGTTGATCAGATCCTGCGTGGGCTGAACCGGCTCAGTAGCGGGCAGTTCCATCGTGGAAGTCGGAATCACATCAGCCCCCGCCAGGGTTTGATCGCGCAGGGTGCGGCTGAGCGCGTTCTTCATCAGCAGTTGCTCCAGTTGCAGGTTGGTGAGCGCGATCGTGACGGCTTGCTGGTCCTGTGCGACAGTGCTCTGGGCGCGCACTGTCTCAATGGGCGCCAAGCTGCCGATTTCAACCTGTTTCTTGGTGTCGGAAAGAGTCTTCTCCGCGAACGCCAGCGATTCCTTCTGCACTCGTGCGTTTTCGTAAGCGTAGACCAGGTCCCAGTACATGCTTTCGATCTGATCGACCGTGGTAATAATCTGCAGGCGGAAGGACACATCGGTTTGTTCGCGAGTGTTCTTGGCGATGCGAATAAACCGATTGTTCGCGGCCAGGCCAAATCCCTGCAACAGGTGCTGGGTCAACTTCAACTGGAAGCCGGAGTTCAGGGCCGGGCTTACCGTGGTGAAGGCGTTGTTGGTGGTCGTGCGGGTGTTATTGAAGCCAACCGTGAGGTTGGTTCCCCAGTCAAATCCCTGGGTGTAAAGAAAATTCGCGGTTGTGGTTCTCTGCAGCGTTCCAGAGAACGGGCTGGTTGGAATGAAATTCGCGTGATCCTCCTGCAGCGTGCCGGTGATTATGGGGTCGAAGCTGGTAATCAGCGGACCGAGGCCGAACGTGGAACCGTTCAATCCGCCCGCGCCCACGCCGGCGCCGCCCGCGCCCAGGCTGGTGCCGCCTGTACCGGAGCCGACCTGTCCACCGAGGCCCCCGACGCCGCCGCCGGGAGTGTTCTGCACCACTCCGTTATTCACGCCGAGCGTTGTGGCGCCGGCTTTGGCGCGCAGAATATCGGTATCGGCGATGTTCAGGTTGTAGCGCGCGATGGCGATATCCAGATTGTTCTCGAGCGCCAGCGCGATGGCGTCATTCAGGGACAGGTAGAGCTTCCCATCGCGCATCAAGCCATCGATGCGCGATGTGTTGGCCAGGTTCGGCGGCGCCAGATGCCGTGCCGTATAAGGGCCAATGGGGTTGGGAAAATGCGACACTGGCTTGGCATAATTCAAGGTGGGAACCCGCAGCGTCTCGGGCGTGTTCTGGGGCACGGGCGCGGCGGGCGCATCCTGGGCCCAACTGGCCTGCGTCATGGTTCCGAACATGGTTCCGAACATCAGTGTTCCGAATAAGATCGCGGCCAAGATCAGCCGGATGTTTGAGGCAAAACGTGCGAATGGCATCTACTCGTCTCCGTTCAAGGCTACTTCAGTAAGATCAGTTCAGTAAGATCAGTTCAGTAAGATCAGTTCACTAAGATCTTGCAACAGAAAGACTTGGTTGTAACGCGAAACACCGGAATCACTCAAAATGAAGTTCTACTCAGTCAGTGGTACGCAAGCGGCGGCACTGAGGTTCCTAAAAAAGCTCCGGAAAATCGAAAACCGGACGAAAGTTTGGCGAAGCACACCAGTATATCCGACGCGACGCACCCTACTCTTTCTCTCGGGGCGTTAGCGCCCTGGAAACTGATAAAGTGCTGGCGGCGGTCGAATCCTCTACATCCATGAAATAGAGACTGGCGAAATAACTTGGATGAACCGGGGCGGCTGCAAGACTCGAAAGATGGCATGCGAAATCTCAAAGTGATTCTCTCCTATGACGGAACGGACTTTGCCGGCTGGCAGGTGCAGCCCGATACAGAGACCGTGCAGGGCACACTTGCCTCAGCCATTGGACGAGTTACGGGCGAAAAGGTTTTGCCGCAGGGGTCGGGCAGAACCGATGCGGGGGTGCATGCCCTGGCGCAGGTGGTGACATTTGTCACGGAGTCTTCGGTGCCGACCTCAAATTTCCTGAAAGCTCTGAACGACGTTTTGCCGGCGTCGGTGCGGGTTCTGGAAGTGGAAGAAGCTGCTGCGGATTTTCATGCGAGGCACTCGGCGCGGGCGAAGACTTACCGGTACAGGATTTATCGTGCCGCGATCTGTCCTCCGTTTCTGGCAAGGTATGTGTGGCATTATCCGTTTCCGTTGGACGAGCAGTCGATGGCGCGGGCTGCGGGGAAAGTCGAAGGCGAGCACGACTTCACATCCTTTGCCGCCGTGGATCCAGAGCGAGGACGGGATGCTGCTCCGGTATCCAACGTGCGGCGTATCTTTTCGTCAAGCTGGGAGCGGCAGGGAGACGAGTTCGTCTACACCGTGAGAGGATCGGGCTTTCTGCATCACATGGTGAGAAATCTGTTGGGGACGTTTATTCTGGTGGGCAAAGGAACGCAGCAGGCTGAGGATGTTACGCGGATAATCGATGCGCGCAGCCGGTCGGCGGCGGGAGCGACCGCGCCGGCGAGCGGTTTGTTTCTGGTGGCAGTGGAGTACTGAGCGATGGCGACGGATTTGCAGATCGCGGTGCGCAAAGTTGTCTCGGTGGATCCGGCCACGGGTGCAGTTCTGCGCGAGTTGGAACGCGCGAGCGAGGGTGAAGTTCAGGCCGCGGTGGCCAGGGCGCATGGGGCACAGGCTGAGTGGGCTGAGATCGGCGTGCGGCGGCGGATCGCGGTGTTGCGCGAGTTTCAACGCAGACTGCACGAAAAGAAATTAGAAATTGCAGAAGCCATTACGCGCGAGGCGGGCAAGCCTGTGGCCGAGGCGCTGACCACGGAAGTGCTGGTGGCGCTCGACGCGGCGCGATTCCTGGTCGAAAACGCGTATCGCCTGCTGCGCGACGAGCCTGTGTCGCACGGAAACCTTGCCACGAAACTGAAGCGCGGACGATTGGTGCGCGAGCCCTATGGCGTGGTGGGGGTTATCTCGCCGTGGAATTATCCGTTTTCGATTCCCGCGACCGAGACACTTGCGGCTCTGGTGGCTGGGAATGCGGTGGTGCTGAAGCCGTCAGAATTTACCTCTCTCGTCGCACTTGAACTGCAAGCTCTGCTGCGCGCGGCGGGTGTACCGCGGGATGTGTTTCAGGTTGTGGTCGGCGATGGCACAACCGGCGCGGCGCTAGTTCACTCGCAGATCGACAAACTCATCTTCACCGGCAGCGTGGCGACCGGCAAGCGTATCGCGGCGGCTGCTGCGGAACGGTTGCTGCCTGTGGTGCTTGAGCTGGGCGGAAAAGATCCCATGCTGGTGCTGGACGACGCCGACGTGGACGTGGCTTCGAGCGCGGCGGTTTGGGGAGCGTTTGTGAATGCGGGACAGACTTGCTTGTCGGTAGAGCGCTGCTACGTTCACCGAAGTTTGTATGAGCCGTTTTTGAAAGCGTGCGTCGAGAAAACCAAGAAGCTGATCGTGACCCACGGACTCGATCACAACGCCGACGTTGGGCCTCTGATTCACCAGCGACAATTGAGGCTCGTGGAAGAGCATGTCGAAGACGCGAAAGCCCGCGGAGCGCGGGTTTTAGCAGGAGGCTCACGATTTCCTGAGACGGGCGCGAACTTCTACCATCCAACTGTGCTGGCCGACGTGACGCACGAGATGCGTATCATGCGCGAGGAAACGTTCGGCCCTGTGCTGCCTGTGATGGCATTCGATGACGATGACGGAGCGGTTCGCCTGGCCAACGATTCGGAGTTTGGTTTGGCGGCGAGTGTGTTCACCCGCGACAACGCCCGCGGCGAGCGCCTGGCGCGGCGCGTACATGCGGGGACTGTCATGGTGAACGATGTGGTTTCGTGTTTCGGCATCAGCGAGGCCCCGCACGGCGGCGTCAAGTCGAGCGGTGTTGGCCGCGCCCACGGCCGCTTCGGCCTGGAAGAGATGGTGCGGCTCAAGTATGTGGACGTGGACCTGATGCCAAGAATGAAGAAAGTTTGGTGGTATGGCTACGGGATGAAGTTCTCGCAACAGATGGAATGCTTCCTCGACATGCAGTTCGCGCGCGACTTAGGTACCCGCCTGCGCGGAGCGTTAAGCGCAGCGGGAGCCCTGTGGCGCAAGAAGCTGTGAGCAGTACCTAGTACCAAGACCAATACTGAGAACTGAAAGGTGATTTATGTACACTGCTGCAACTTCCGATCCGAAACGCGAATTGCTGCGGCACGCGCTGGCTACGCTGGCTTATCGCGGAGGCAAGGCCGTCCGCAACGCGCCCGAGGGTTTTGCCGTGTTTCACGTGGATGAAGGTGTGCGCGCGCCGGGACAAATTCTGGCCCACATCGGCGACCTCATGGATTGGGGGCTCTCCATTGCGATGGGAACGCGTACCTGGCATGACTCTAAGCCGCTGGCGTGGGAGAAGGAAGTCGAGCGCTTTTTCGCGGCGGTGAAAAAATTCGACGACTATCTGGCTTCGAATGAGCCGGTGAACTCCACGCCGGAAAAGCTGTTGCAGGGGCCGATTGCGGATGCGCTGACTCATGTGGGCCAGATTGCGATACTTCGCCGCATGGGCGGAGAGCCGATCAAAGGCGAGAGCTACTACGAGGCGGAAATTACATTAGGACGCGTTGGCGCAGAGCAGGCCAAGCCGAAGCGCGAGTTCTAGTTACTGGTCGGAAGCGAACCCTGATTCTTCAACGTGACTTCCGCGCGATAGATGGCCTGCCACTTTCCCGCCTTGAAAATGTAGATCGAACTGCCGTTCACGTGAACCGGAACTTTCTCTCCATTGCAGGTAGCGTATTTCTCGGCTTTGTAGGTAAGCAAATAAGCGCCAGTGGCCAGAGGAAGCGCGCCGAAGTCGGAGAGGCCATAACCCTCCACGGCGCAGGCTTTTGCGGAAGCTTGCTGTTCGGCGAGCTGCTGGTCGCGAGAGAAAGTGCCGGCTTCGCCCCAAAAGATTCCGTTCTCGGTCATGTGCTCGCGGAAGTAGGCTTGATCTTTCGTCTTCCAGGCTTCGAAGAAGCCGGTTTCGGTGCGCACCAGTTCCAGTTCCACGCTGGGTTGAGCTGGGTTGCGCGCGTCGTTGCGAGCGTCGCTGCCAGCATCGGCCTTCGGATGCGGTGTCTGCGCGTGGATGGCGATCGCGCCGAGCAGAAGCGCCAGCAGGATGAGGATAGCGGCGCTGCCCAACACAGTCCTTTTCGTAAGGAAGCGATGACGATTCATAGAACACTCATTCTGGCGTTGGATAGCCGGTCACGAGAATACGCCTAGCATACGACATCGGATGGCTTGGCCTTTGCCTTGAACCTTCAAGTACAATGACCCTCGTAATACCGAATCCGGCGGCGCAGCGGCCGCACGAACGGGGGTGAGAGCTTGGCGACTGGCGAAATTGCAGCATCGGGCACGCAGACTCCTGCGCAGCTTCCCCATCATAAGGTGAAGATCAAGAAGGCCGGGCAACGCGCCTGCAACGAGAAAAACGAAAAGGGCAAATTCTGTGGGGGGCATTTGAAGCGCTGGTCCTACTGGACTGACGTGATCGAACAAGCCTGTGGCGACGCGGAAAAAGCCTGGGGACCAAATGCCGAAGTCTACCGCTGCGAGCACTGCCAGACGTTGTATCTGCCGAATCCTTCAGATGCCCAGGTGAACGTTGCCGGACGAGGAATGATTTCGGTGTTCGGGCTGACGCTGCCGCCGAAAGAGAAAGTACCTAGTACCTAGTACCTGGTATCGAGCAAGTGCGGGCTAACTAGGTACTGGGTACTGGCAACTTTCATGAACTCTTCCGAACTCATCTACGACTGGAACCGGAATCATCCGCCGGGATTAAAGCCGCTGGGGCCGGTGCTGCTCAACGATGAGAGCCTGCGCGATGGCTTGCAGTCGCCTTCAGTGCGCGACCCTTCGATTCCCGAGAAAATTGAAATCCTTCATCTGATGGAAGCACTCGGGATCGACTCGCTCGATCTGGGATTGCCGGGAGCGGGGCCGCGCGCGGTCGAGCATGTGACGGCTCTGGCGCGCGAGATCGTGGCGCACAAGATGAAGATTCGCGCCAACTGCGCGGCACGCACGCATGAGAATGACATCCGTCCCATTGCCGAGATCGTGCAGAAAACCGGCTTGCGGATCGAGGCGGCCACGTTTATTGGGTCGAGTCCGATCCGGCGATTTACTGAAGGATGGTCCGACGACTTTCTTTTGCAGACCACCGAGAATGCCGTGAAGTATGCGGTGTCGCTGGGGCTCGACTCGATGTACGTCACCGAAGATACGTCGCGCTGCGATCCCGAGACGGTGAAGCGGCTGTATGCGACGGCGATCAATTGCGGCGCGCGGTCGATCGTGATCTGCGACACGGCCGGGCACGCCACGCCCATGGGCGCGCTGGCGCTGGTGCGCTTTGTAATCGAGGAAGTGGTGAAACCTTCTGGCGAGAAGATCCGCGTGGACTGGCACGGGCACAGCGACCGCGGGCTGGCCATCGCGAATTCGATGGCGGCGCTGATCGCCGGGGCCGATTGCGTTCACGGATGTGCCATCGGCATCGGCGAGCGCGTGGGCAACACGCAGATGGACCAGATGCTGGTGAACTTGAAGCTGATGGGCGTTGCCCCGTGGGACGAGCAGGACCTGACCAAGCTGAAACAATATTGCCAGGCGGTGTCGCGGGCCACGGGCGTGCCGATTCCGGCGAACTATCCGGTGGTGGGCGAGGATGCTTTCCGCACTGCGACCGGGGTGCATGCTTCGGCGGTGATCAAAGCGTTCAAGAAGAATGACATCGAACTGGCGAATACGGTCTACTCCGGAGTGCCTTCGCATGTGTTCGGGCTGGAGCAAATCATCGATATCGGGCCGATGAGCGGGAAGTCGAATGTGCTGTTCTGGCTGGAGCGGCGCGGCATCGCGGCGACCAACGATCTGGTCGACCGCATCTACTCTCGTGCGAAGGCGAGCGACCATACGTTGAGCGAAGCCGAAGTTGTGGAGTGCCTTCCCGCAGCCGTGAAGCAAAATTGATCTCCCGCGAATCTAAGTTTTCATGTCCGATAACATCTCCAAACCAATGCGGCATGCGATTCTCGGCGCTGGCGGCGTCGGCGGCCTGATTGGGGCTTGCCTGGCGCACGCTGGCGACTCCGTCACGTTGGTGGTGCGACGTGAGACTCTTGCTCAGCAGCCCAGGCAACTTCATCTTGAGAGTCCTTTCGGCAATTTCACAGTCGATGTTGCAGTTGCCGCCGAAGTGCCTGCGGTCGACGTGCTCTGGATCACCGTCAAGGCTACGCAGTTCGAGGCCGCCCTCACCGCGCTTAAGAATCCTGATGCGGTGCGAGGCATCGTTCCGCTGCTGAATGGCGTTGATCACATTGCTCTGCTGCGCGCGAAGTATGGGGCTGAGCGCGTGATCCCGGCGACCATTGCGGTTGAGACTGAACGCGTTAGCCCCGGACACATCGTGCACCGGTCGCCGTTTGCGCGGCTGAATGTGTTGACCGCTGGACGAGCGCTGCTTGGGAGCACGCTCGACCAGCTTTCGCAGATCGGCTTTGCCTGCCGCTTCATCGACGATGAGGCAACCTTGATGTGGGGCAAGCTGGTGTTTCTTGCGCCTTTTGCTTTGAGCACAACCGCTGCGGATAAAAGTGTCGGCGAGGTGATCGCCGACCCATCGTGGAAGGGTCAGCTAGAAGCTTGCGTTCGAGAAGCGTGCGCCGTCGCTGTCGCCGAAGGCGCCAAGGTTGATCCTGGGGCGATCCTAGCGGGGATGATGGCTATGCCCGCGAGTATGCGCAGCTCCATGCAGAAGGATGTTGCGCAGCATAAGGCGCCGGAGTTGGATGCGATTGCGGGGCCGATTCTGCGTGGCGGACAGCGGCATGGGATTGAAGTTCCAGCCACGAAGAAGTTGGTGGCCGGGGTGGAGCAGAGAGCCGGAATCAGACAGGGGTTGCTGGCGTAGATCTGGATCAAAAAAATGTTTACTTCGCGGGCAATTGGATTTGTGCGTAGTCCCTACAAAGATATGGGCCAGGTTCCGAGAGGCCTGGGCGCGAAGCACGATGCGGATGGAGTGCTTGAGATCCTGCCGGAGTTTGAGGCAGGGCTTACGGACATTGAGGGCTTCTCGCATCTGGTCGTGCTTTGGGAGTTTGATCGCGCGCACGGATTCGAATTGTTGGGGACGCCGCCTTCGGACAATCGAGCGCATGGGGTGTTTGCGACGCGGTCGCCGCGGCGTCCCAATCCGATTGGGCTGACGATCGTCGAACTGCTTCGCCGCGAGGGTTGCGAGTTGCATGTTCGGGGCGTTGACATGCTGGATGGGACTCCGATTCTTGATATCAAACCGTTGATGTCTGGCATTGCGGTGGAGAGGTTGCGGCGGGGGTGGCTGGCGGAAGCAGAGGCGCGACGGGGAAAGTGAGCGAGAAGATCGAACTCTTCGCCGCGGATTCGGCTCTCGATGCTGGAAACTTTGGGCCCCATCGGGGGGGGGGGGGACGCCACGCTAGAGTTCTATGCGCCCAAAGGGGGCGAGATAACCTAGGATCCGAGGAGATACGAGTATGAACCGTCGCCCGTCACAACCTGAAACTCGTACGGCACGGCTAAGC
>Ga0181525_10002679_pt1 | contig 14427 bp, 10 predicted proteins | sample PEATcosm2014_Bin_48_FD_121100 | JGI IMG/M metagenome (GOLD analysis project Ga0181525, IMG submission 121100) | Peatland microbial communities from MTU Mesocosm Facility, Houghton, MI, USA - PEATcosm2014_Bin06_10_metaG | ecosystem: Environmental > Terrestrial > Soil > Wetlands > Peat | place...
CCCGCAGTGGGGATACACGCTCGGCGGCCTCACCCGCGTCTGGCGCACCGGTGTCGGCATCGACCGCCACGGCAACCTCATCTACGTCGCCGCCGACGACCAGACGGTGATCTCCTTGGCGAAGATCCTCCAGCACGTCGGTGCGGTGCGGGCGATGGAGTTCGACATCAACCCTGAATGGCACACCCTGATCACCTATACCCACGACGCTAACGGTCTCGTCCCGACGATGGTCGGGCCCAACCCGATGCAGCCGCCCACCCGCTACCTCGTTCCCGACGACCGTGACTTCTTTGCCGTCTACCTGCCCCTACCGGGCCCTGTCACCGTCCCCTTCAAGTAGGGATTACCCGTGCCCTGACGTCGGCTACGGCGCGACTGGATCGAACTTCACCTGGATTCGGCAGTTTATGTACGCTCGCCACGTGACGGAGCCGCGTAGGGTGCGCGTCGGGTGGGATCACGGCGCGCACGGCATCTGGTGGATACTTACCAAGCATCCAGGTCCAGGGTGAGCTGGGAAGTGACGGCTGGGAAGTGCTCTACCAGATGGACGGCCGGATGCTCAGGGTGGATCCGCCAGGCAGTTGGCCGGTCGAATCGTGGAAGCAAGAACTGCTGGGTTACCACAGCAGGTCGCCAGCGGAACGAGCGACTGAGTAACCAATCTAGTAACAACTGCCCTCAACAGCGGGCATGCGCGATCTGCGGGAGGGCCTGGCCGACGACACTAGTCACACGTGAGGGGCCGCAACGTCGCGTTGCGCTCGCCCTGGCCTGCCTTATGCGCGGTTTCCGCCGTACGCTCGGGTCAATTTTGACGGGTGAGGAGGTCGATCAGGGAGTGGACCGTCTCGAGATTCGGCGCCGGCACGCCGACGAGCCGGGCCAATTCGACAGGTGCCTTGAGGAGCACGTCTGTCTCGAGGGGTTTCCCTGCCTCGTAATCCACGAGCATGGAGGTCTTGTGGTCGCCGACCTTGGCGGCGCCCTCGAACCGGCGCTCGACGGAGACCTTGGGCGGGCTCCCGAGGCGGGTGGCGATCTCGGCGGTCTCGTGCATCATGGCCAGCACCAAGTCGCGGGTGCCGGGATGGGCAGCGATCTGGCCCATGGTCGCTTCGGTGAGGACGCTGATCGGGTTGAACGCCACGTTGCCCATGAGCTTGAGCCAGATGTCGCTGCGGAGGTCGGTCTCGACTGGGCACTTGAGGCCCCCGGCGACCATCGCTGCGCTGAACGCGACGCAGCGTTTGGAGACAGTGCCGTCGGGCTCGCCGATCGAGTACCGCGTGCCCTCGATGTGCCGGATCACCCCGGGCGAGGAGATCTCGGCCGAGGAGTACACGACGCAGCCGATCGCATGCGCCGCAGGGATCACCGCCGACACGGCGCCGCCGGGGTCCGACGCCTCCACACGCCTTCCCTCATAGGGACCGGCGAGCCCGTGGAAGTACCACCACGGGATTCCGTTCTGCGCTGCCACCACGCCGGTGTGGCGCGCCAGCAGCGGAGCGATAAGCGGGCCGGCGTCGGCGTAGCTGTACGCCTTGAGCCCGAGGAACACGATGTCGACCGGGCCGATCTCGGCGGGGTCATCGGTGGCGTTCGGGTGGACCCGAAAGTCCCCGCGAGGGCTCAGGACGGTGACGCCTTTGCGCCGCATGACCTCCAGGTGCTCGCCGCGCGCAATGAGGTACACGTCAGCGCCGCCCCGGTGGAGCGCGGCACCGACGTACGCGCCGATGGCGCCGGCGCCGACGACCGCGATCTTCATCCGTCCACCAGCGCAGCGAGGTTGCGGCGCTGCACCTTGCCGGTCGGTCCCTTCGGGATCTCGGCCAGGATCGTCACCCGGGCAGGCCGCTTGAACGGGGCCAGCCGCTCCCGGCAGTGCGCGGCGAGCTTAGCCGGCGTGGCCTCACCCCGGAGAACCACGACTACGCCAACCTGCTCGCCGTATTTCTCGTCAGGCACCGGGTACGCGGCAGCTTCGGCTACGGCGGGATGGGACAGCAACACGTCCTCGATCTCATACGGCGAGATCTTCTCGCCGGCCCGGTTGATGAGCTCCTTGACCCGGCCAACCAGGGTCAGGTAGCCGTCCGCAGTGAGCGTGCCGACGTCGCCAGTGCGGAACCAGCCGTCGCGGAATGAGGCTGCGGTCGCGTCCGGGTTGTCCAGGTAGTGGTCGACGACTGACGGGCCACGCACCGATACCTCACCCTGCTCGCCCGGCGGGACCCGCCGCCAGTTCTCGTCCAGGGCGGCTAGCGCGACTCCCGTGGCCTGCCCGACCGTGCCTGGCCGGCGCTCTCCCGGCGGCAGCGGGTTCGACGCCATCTGATGAGCCGCCTCGGTCATGCCATAGGCCTCCACCAGCGGGACGCTGATGGCGTCCTCGTAGCGCTGCCATAGCGCCGCGTGCAGCGGCGCGGAGCAGGAGCGGACGAAGCGGAGCCGGTGCACACCGGGTGCCGGGCGCTCGAGGGCCTGCGTAAGCAGGCGGGAGTGAATGGTCGGGACTGCGGTGTACCAGGTTGCGCCGTGCCGGGCTACGTCGTCCCAGAATGCGGACGGCCGGAACCGCGGCACAACCACGGTGCCGCCGGTTGACAGCGTCGCCAGTACCGCTGCAACGAGCCCGTGGACGTGAAACAGCGGCATCACGCACATTGTCACATCGTCTGCGTTGAGCCCGTAAGTTGTCGCGACCGCAGAGGTCGACGCGACCAGGTTGCGCTGCCGGATCGGCACCGTCTTTGGTTTGCTCGTCGTGCCGCTGGTGTGCAGCAAGAGGCCGAACGCGTTGGGGTCGTCAGCGGCGTCGAGCGGGTCGCCGGCCTGGCCGTCGATCTGCAGGAGCGAGCCGGAGAAGCCGATCACACTCGCCGGGACCCCGGCTGACGCCGCGGCCGTGACGGCCTTGGCCGCTCCGTCGTGGAGGAGGCGGGATACTCGCAGGTCATCGAGCTCGGCTGTCAGCTCCGCGGCCCCCAGCGCTGGATTCAGCGGGGCGGCCGCGGCACCGAGAGCGCCGACGGCGAGGAAGGCCGTGATCAGTGCCGGACCGTCGGCGGCGACGAGCGCCACTCGGTCGCCCTCGCCCACGCCGAGCGCGGCTAGCCGGCCCGCTGCACGGTCGAGCGACCGTTGCAGCGCGGCGTACGAGAGTGTTGTCCCGGACTCGGGCACCACCAGCGCGGGGTGGTCGTCGGAGCGCACGATGAGCGCGCGCACGGTGGTCGGCTCGGTGACGGTCATGATGCTGATTCTCCCCACGCCCCTCCGGCGGCGCCAATGCCCTCCACAGGCCATGCCTTGTCGCCGCCGGTAGCCGCCTGCTGGACCATGCACCACCGTCCGTTCGGAATGATGGCCTTTGGGTTTTGAGTGACCGAGCCGAGGATGAGGAATCATGGGCGACCCGACAGCTGCAGAGCCGTTCCGTATCGACATCCCGCAGGCTGACCTGGACGACCTGCGCGGACGGTCCCGGGGGGACCGGTGGGGCCGATGATTGGTGTCCTTGTTCCGCCGTATCTCCCGGCGGAGGGTCTGGTCGGCTACGCGCAGAAAGCCGAGCAGCTTGGATTCCCCGAGGTATGGGTGGTGGAGGACTGCTTCCTGCATGGCGCCTTCGCGCAGGCCGCGACGATCCTGGCGTCGACCGCATCACTGCGCGTGGGTCTGGGGATTGTCCCGGCCGCGGCCCGTAACGTGGCGTTCGCCGCCATGGAGGTCGCTACGCTGGCGGGGCTCCACCCGGGCCGGCTGACGGTGGGAGTCGGGCACGGCATACCAAGCTGGCTCGATCAAGCCGGAGCCCGGCCGTCGAGCCCGCTCACGCTGCTTGAGGAGTACATCCGGGCGCTGCGGTGGCTGCTCGATGGACAGCGGGTGGACTTCGGCGGCCGCTACGTTCGGCTGCGTGGCGTGCAGCTTTCCCATCCGCCGTCGGTGGTGCCGCCGGTCTTCGCGGGCGTGCGGGGGCCTCGGTCGCTCCGGCTGTCCGGCAAAGTTGCGCAGGGAACCATTCTCGCCGAGCCCGTAACGCCCGAATACCTGTCGATGGCGGTTGAGCAGATAGCTTCGACCGATCACGAGATCGTCGCGTACAACATCGCGTCGGTCGACGATGACCCGGCAGTCGCCCGGGCCCGGGTGCGGGATGCCCTGGCGGTGATCGGGGAACCAGACTGGCAGCCGCACGTGGCCGTGCTTGATTTCGGCGCGGAACTTGCCGAGCTTCGCCGGACGGCAGGATCAGCGGCGGCCCTGGCAGCCGCCCTGCCCGACAGCTGGATCGACCGTCTCGCCATCGTGGGAAATCCGGCGCGGGCCCGGGAACAGCTGGCCGTCTTGCATGACGGCGGCGCTGGCCGCGCGGTGCTTATACCGGCCTACCCTGACCTCGACGCCGGGCTGGGCTCGCTCGCCAGGCTGGTCGGGTAAGGCGGGTCACGCCTGGGTGCTGAACGCCAGGAATGCGCGCTCGAGCCGGTTGAGTGTCTCGCTGACGTCGGCTTCGGTGTGCGCCGCCGAGACGTACCAGATTCCGCGCCTGGCGACCCAGACTCCGTGGCCGATCAGGGTGTCGGCGAGACGTGCGTACCGGGCCGGGTCGGTGCGGTCCAGGTCGCGGTACCTGGTCATCGCCTGACGCGGGGTGGCGAAGCTGGCGTGGAAGGCCATCGGCAGGCCCTGGACGTGCAGTTCGAGCTGGCTGGCCTCCGCGCAGTCGCGGATCGAGTCCATCAGGGCGGTGCCGATCTTGCCGACCTGTTCGTAGACTTCGCCGCTGGCCAGTTCGTCGATCGACGCCAGCACGGCCGCGGTCGCGATCGTGTTGCCGTTGAAGGTCCCGGCATGGGTCGCCCGGCCGGTGGCCACGTCGGCGAAGAGGTCGCGCCGTCCGGCAATTGCCGCGCAGGGCCATCCGGCGGCCATGGCCTTCCCGTAGACGGCGAGGTCCGGATGCACGCCGTAACGCTCCGCGGCGCCGCCGAGCGCGACCCGGAAACCGCTGATCGTCTCGTCGAATATGAGCACCGTGCCATGCTGCTGGCAGATTCGGCGGACCGCCTCAAGATAGCCGGGAGCCGGGAGGATCACACCGGCGTTGATCATGATCGGCTCCATCAGCACGGCGGCGGCCTCGCTGCCGTGCTCGGCCATGACCTGCTCAAACGCCTGGATATCGTTCCACTCGATAGGGATGACGTCGGTAAGCGCGGACGCGGGCTGGCCCTTGCTGGCCGGCCCGGCCTCGGTGCCCTCGTTGCGGGTGTAGATGTTGTCGATCCAGCCGTGATAGTGGCCGTGGAACCGGACGATGCCGGTCCGGCCCGTCGTCGCGCGTGCCATCCGCAAGGCGGCCTGCACCATCTCCGTGCTTGAGCTGCCGAAGCGCATGGTTTCCGGCCAGCCGAGAACCGACAGCACCCGCTCCGCGGCCTCGATCTCCCGGGTATGCGTGGCGGCGTAGATAATCCCGTCCCGCTGGGCGGCTAGCACCTTCTCCAGCACTCGCGGCGGTGCGTAGCCGAGGAAGTTGGGTCCCTGACCGAGCAGGTAGTCGATGTACTCCGTGCCGTCGGCATCCCAGATCCGGCACCCGGATGCGCGTTCCATGATCAGGTGCGGGTTGAGCAGCCGCGTGTTGCTGCTCACCCCGCCGGCCAGCGCCCGCAGTGCGCGGGCCTGCAGCTCCTGCTGCCGGGTGGTGGCTGACACGCTAGTCATCGGTGCCTCCTTGGGCTGATCGGCGGGATTCACAGAGCGCGGAAGGTCCAGGCGGTACACCTCGACGGCGTTCAGCCCGAAGACCTGGCCTGCTTGCGAGGGGTCCAGCGGGGGCAGGCAATTCCGCACGGCGGTGAGCACCTGCCCGTAGCTGGCCGCCAGCTCGCACACGGGCCAGTCGGAGCCGAACAGCAACCGGGGGATGCCGAACTGCTCGACGGCCGCCCTGATGTAGGGCGCGAGATCCGCGTCGGTCCATCGGTCCCAGTCCGCCTCCGTGACCAGGCCCGATAGCTTGCACCAGACGTTGCCGAGTGCGGCGAGCTCGGCGAAGCCTCGTCGCCACAAGTCGGATCCGCCCGTCGCGATCGGCGGCTTGCCCAGGTGGTCAAGGACGAACCGGAGATCGGGGTGGGCGCCCGCGACCTGCACGGCGCAGGCCAGTTCCCGCGGCGTGACCTCCAGGTCGAAGGCGAGGCCGGCGTCCGCGATGTCCGCCAGGCCGCGCTGCACGTCGGCGCGCAGCAGCCATCGCGGGTCGGGCTCCGCCGAGACGTCGTGCCGGACGGCCACCAGGCGCTGACCGCCCGGGCCTGACCGCAGCGCCTCGATCTGACGGCCAACCTGAGCCGAGGCAAGGTCCACCCAGCCGACGACGCCGGCCAGGAAGCGATGCCTGGTGGTCAGCGCGAGAAGATCGCGGGTCTCGGCTTCCTCGGCCCGGACCTGGACCACGACCGTGGCGCGCACGCCGTATGCGGTCAGTTCCGGGATTAGCTGCTCGGCGGCGTACTCGCGGCGCAGCGGGGCGAACCGCCCGGTCATCCACGGGTAATCGCCCTGGCCCGGATCCCACAGATGGTGATGCGCGTCCACCGTCACCCCGGTCGGCGGCGGGACGGTCATGACGGTACGGGGGCACGCTCGTCGAGCAGGCCGGCGGCCCGCAGCTCCTGCCACAGGTCCGGCGGGATCGGCAGGTCGAACAGGGCGCAGTTCTCGTCGAGCTCGGTGGCCCGCCGCGCGCCGGTCAAGACGGCGGCTACCACGGGATGGGCGGCCGGGAACTGGATCGCGGCGGCCTTGAGCGGCACGCCGTGCCGGGCACAGACCGCCTGAAGCTGCTGGGCCCGCTCGATCAGCGACCGCGGCGCGGGCAGGTAGTTGTAGTGCGTGCCGGGGTTCGGGTCGGCGAGCAGGCCGCTGTTGTAGGCGCCGCCGACGATCACGGCGATGCCGCGCTGCTCGCAGAGCGGCAAGAACACGCCGAGCGCGTCCTGCTCGAGCAGGGTGTAGCGGCCGGCCAGCAGGAACACGTCCGGGTCGGTTTCCCTGGCGAACGTCTCCAGGGCCGCGGTCTGGTTCATGCCGGCTCCTACGGCGCTGATCACGCCCTGCTCGCGGAGCTCGATCAGAGTCGGGAACGCGGTGGCGAGGGCCTGCGCCACGTAGTTGTCCGGGTCGTGAACGTAGACGAGGTCAAGGCGGTCTTTACCGAGCCGGGCCAGGCTCTCCTCGATGGAGGTCAGTACGCCATCCCGGCTGTAGTCGTACACGGTGCTCACCGCGGGGGTGCCCTTGTCGAACGGCAGACCGTCGGGACCGAAGTCGTCCGGGTTGGGCGGGGCGTCGGCGCGCAGCAGCCGCCCCACCTTGGTCGAGAGCACGTACTCGTCGCGGGGGCGCCCGGCCAGGCCCGCCCCGAGGCGCATCTCGCCCAGGCCCAGGCCGTACTGGGGCGCCGCGTCGAACAGCCGGATTCCCTGCTCCCAGGCGGCGTCAACCGTATCGTGCGCCTGATCGTCGGAGACCTCTTCGTACATGCCGCCGATCGCGGTCGCCCCGAAGCCCAGGGCCGTCACGTTGAGGCCGGTGCGGCCGAGCTTGCCGATCGCGCGATGATCCATGGTGCTTCTCCTTAGGGCTTCGGCGCACCGGTCAGGAAACGGCCCCGTCCGGGCTCAGGCTGCAGACGCTGTCGACGCCGTCATAGAGGATCGCGGTGACCTCGGTGCGCTGTGCCTCGCCCGGGTCAAGAAGCCGCGCCCGGCCCGCTTGCACCGCCTCATCGAGCGGGCTCGGGTAACCCGTCCATGGCTCGACCAGGGCCTGGTAGTAGCCGCGCCAGCCGCCGTATACGAGGCAGAACCAGACCACGGGGAACAGGCCGGGGTCAAAGCACAGGCCGAACCCACGGCGATCGGCGACGTCGGTGGCCGCGATCCAGCCGGCGGTCAGGCCGGTCAGGTAGTGCAGCGCGAACGCACCGAGATCGGGTCCCATCGCCTGCCGGAGGTCGACGCCGCCCAGCACGGGCCAGGCATACTCCTCACCAGGCCGGCCGAGGAGGCCGCCACCTGCCTCATCCACCAGGCCGCGGGTCGCGGGAATGTCGAACCGCCAGGTGGGCTGGACCGCGAGGCAGGGATGGATACCCCAGTTGTAATCGAACGGCAGGTATCCGACGTTGCGGAGCTCGTAGCCGAGGGTGAAGCGCGGCTGGCCCGCGCACAGCGTGATCGTGCGGGTGAGCGTGGCCGGGGTGATCGGCGTGGTGACCGTGGTCCGGAGTTGCACGACGTCTGGGGCAGGCCGGTCGATCGAATAGCTGGCCTGCTGGGTCCAGACCTCGCCCATGTAGGGCAGCAGGTCGCCGTAGCGGTTGCGGCTGCTGCGCCCGCCAGGGAAGGCGTCATCCCAGCCGCCCGCCCAGTGGTCGTCGAAGTCGGCGTGGATGGCCGCCAGATGCGGGACGACCCGTGGTGACTTCCAGAGCAGGTCGCGGTCGCGTGGCTTGTCGATCAGCCGGAAGATGTTCCCGCCGCGCTCGGGCATGACGTCGAGCGAGAGGATCTCGTTCTCCAGGCGGATAACTCTGAGTCCGTGGTAGGACCAGGCATCGTCGATCAGGACTGGCATCGGGTCAGGCCGGCCGGGCCTGCGGGTCGTCCATCTCGATCTCGGCCGCGGTCTGCGCGATCTTGCCGCTGCTGAAGACCAGCCCTTCATCATGGGCGAGCCGGTCGCCGATCCGCGCCGCCCACCGCGGCGCGGCGACGATGACGGCGATGGCGGCGGCCACCCAGGCCAGTGCCAGGACAGCGATCACCTGGCCCGCTGTCGTGCTCGGCCAGGGCAGCACATTGCGGTAGAGCGTGTAGCCGAGCACGATCAGCCCGAGAACCGGGATGATGAAATCGAGGCGGTTGGCGGGCTGGCCGTGGCGGGGACCACGGACGCACAGGTAGTACCACGCGCCAGCGGTGAAGATCCCGTACGCGACGAGCAGGACCAGGGTGCCCACCGTCCCGGACCAGGCGAATAGGTTGAATGCCACCGAGGTGCCCGCCACCAGGATGAGGATAATCACGGCGCAGGCGGCCACCGAGATTGCCCCGGCAGCGACCGCGGGGACGCCGGATTTTCCCGACACCCGGCTGAGCCGGCGGTCGCCGACGCCGCCGCGGCTCATCGCGAACAGCAGCCGGGCCGCCGCGACGAGCGTGGCCAGGCAGCAGCCGATCGCGGCGATCGTGGTGCCCAGGGTCACGATGTCCCCGACCGCGGGGGTGACGTACTCGGCGCCGAGGCTGCCGAAGAGCGATGAGGAACCGGCGAACGCGGCCACGCCCTTCGTGGTGGTGCCGAAGCCGAGCATCTCGATCGCAGTCCCGATGGTGTAGAAGATCCCGCCGAACAGGGCCACGCCGAATATCGCCCGGGGGATGGCGCGCCGCGGATCCGTCGCTTCCTCGCCCAGCGTGGCGGCCGCCTCGAAGCCGGCGAAGGACAAGAAGCCGAACACGATGCCGAGGAACAAGGTGCTGGTGCCGACGCCGTGCGGGATCGTGAACATGTTCAGGGTGAAAGGCTGGTGATGCGGGGCGTGCCCGGAAGCGACCCGGATGAACACCACGATGCCGATCAGGACGATCAGGGAGGCGGTGACGACTTCGACCCACAGCAGCGTCCGCATCGAGCGTTTGACCGGCGAGATCGCCATCGCCAGGCATACGGCCACCGACCCCAGGGCGATCAGCCAGGGCGCGATGGTCGGAGTCGTCTGCCACAGGCCGATGGCCTGCAGGAAGCTCGCGCCGAAGATCCCGGCCGTCATCGACGTGGTGATGACGAAGGCGAAGTACGCGCCGAGCAGCGACCAGCCCGCGACGACCCCCGCGCGCGGCCCGATCGTGACGCCGGTGAGCCCGAACACCGACCCCGCGTGGCTCAGCCTGCCGCAGACCCGGGCGAAGCCGTAGGCGACCAGGACGACGCCGACGGTGGCAAGGATGAAGGTCAGCGGGACCGCGCGGCCGACGGTGGCGCCGGCACCCTGCGGGTTGATGTTCACGGCCAGGCTGGCGCCCATCGCGGCGATGGACAACGAGATCGCGCCCCAGGTGCTCAGCGTCCGCCGGAGCACCGGCGTGGCCGAGTCCGTCGAGATGCCTTTCGTCGTGGTCATGTGCTCCGCCCTCCTGGGGATCGCGGCGTCCGCTCGCTTGACTGCAACCTAGAGATCATGGGGCGTTCAGACAATGACGAAGCGCTCACACGGTTATTCGGTCAGGGCGAATAATCCGCCATCCGCTCTGGCGAGGAGCTAACCGCCGTCCTCGGTACGGCCGACGGCATGCGCCACCGCGCGGGCAGTTTCGACCAGGTCGGCGACGGCCGCCGAGCTCTCCGGCCACCACGCCAGCGCCACCGAGCAGCGCGGGATGTCGGAAATCGGGACGAAGACCACACCCGGGCGGGCGTAGTAGCGTCCCGCGCCTGCCGAGGTGATGCTGATGCCGTCACCACGCGCCACCATGTGCAGTTCGGCGTCGCGGGTGCGCGCCTCGGCCACGATCGGCGCCGGACCGGTCCGGTACTCATCCAGCAGCCAGTATCCCCGCCACGGGCCCGGTGACGGCGGCGCGGCGATGATCGGCTCCAGCAGCAGGTCGCTGACGGAGACCGACTCCCATCTGGCCAGCCGGTGGCCCTCGGGCAGGCAGGCGACGCGGGGCTCGGTGGTCAGCTCGAGGGTGACGATCCCGGCCAGGCCGATCGGGGGGCGCACGATCGCCGCGTCCACGTCGTGGCCGCGCAGGCCGGCGGTGGGATCGGCGAAGTCGTATTCCACGCTCTGCAGGGCCTGGTCGGGCCGCCGTTCCAGGTAGGTGCGGACCAGACGCGGCATGAGCTCAAGGCCTGCGCCGATGACGTAACCGAGGGTCAGCGGCCGGCCGGACCTGGCCGCCATCCGCTGCGCCACCCGGACCGCATCGTCGAGGTCGTCCAGGACGTGGGTCAGCAGGCTGGCGAAGACGCGTCCGGCATCGGTCAGCTCTACCGAGCGGGTGGTCCGCTCGAACAGGGTCAGCTTCAGCTGGCGCTCGAGCTCCTTGACGGTCTCGCTGATCCACGGAGTAGACACGACGAGACGTTCGGCCGCGCGGGAGAAGCTGAGTTCTTCCGCGACGGCGAGGAACGCTCGCAATTGGCGCAACGTGATGTTGAGGTTGGCGATGAGGCCTCCAGGTCCATGCGCTGATTGTTCGGCCTTAGCGAAAAGTCTGCGCACTCGTTCGTCATTGTGCAAGGACCCGGCTGCCCCTAGCGTGACAAGGGCGTCGTCACGTCTGAGCACTTCGATCCCTAATCCCTAGGAGCGGCTGACCATGCCACCCGCACGCTGGGGTCCGGTGGATGCGAACGGCGACTGGCTGGCCATCAACACCATCCGGACGCTGACCATCGACGCGGTTCAGGCGGCTCAGTCGGGACACCCAGGCGCCGCGATGGCGCTGGCGCCGGTCGGCTACACGCTGTGGAACGATGCGCTGCGGTACGACGTGACCGATCCGACGTGGCTGAACCGGGACCGGTTCGTCCTGTCGGCCGGGCATGCCTCGATGCTGCTGTACTCACTGCTGCACCTGGCGCGGGTACGTCGCTCCCCCGGCGACACCGAGCTGGCGGTGCCGCTGGCCGACATCAGGCGGTTCCGGCAGCTGGGCAGCGTGTGCGCCGGGCATCCGGAGTACGGACTGACCCCGGGGGTCGAGTGCACGACCGGGCCGCTCAGCACCGGCGCGGGCGCCAGCGTGGGAATGGCGATGGCGGGCCGGTGGCTGGCCCAGCACTTCAACCGCCCGGGCTTCCCGCTCTTCGACTACGCCGTCTACGCCCTGGCCGGTGACGGCTGCATGATGGAGGGACTGGGCCAGGAGGCCGCGTCCCTGGCCGGCCACTTGCGGCTGGGCAACCTGTGCTGGATCTACGACAGCAACCGGGTCACCATCGAGGGCCCCACTGACCTGGCCTTCTCCGAGGATGTCCAGGCCAGGTTCCGCGCCTACGGCTGGGAGGTCCGCCGCGTCGGCGACGCCGGGGACCTAGACGCGCTGCGCGCGGCGTACGCCGCGGCGCGGCGGTCGGCCGATCGCCCGACGCTCATCGTGGTCGACACGGTAATCGGGGTGGGCGCCCCCACCAAGCAGGGCACCTCGGCCGCGCATAGCGACCCGCTCGGAATCGATGAAGCACGGGCGGCCAAGCGTTCGTACGGGTGGCCGGAGGACGCGTCGTTCCTCGTGCCCGAAGAAGCGTACGCTCGGTTCGCTGCGGGCGTCGGCGCCCGCGGGCACCGGGCCCGCCAGCAGTGGGGCCGGACGGCGGCGGGCTACCAGCACGCGCACCCGGAGCTCGCCGCCGAACTCGACCTGATGATGGCCGGGACGCTGCCGGCAGGCTGGGATACCGGGCTGCCGGAATTCTCTCCCGACGGCGGTGAGGTGGCCGGGCGGGCCGCGAGCGAGCAGGTGCTGAACGCCATCGCCCCGCAAGTCCCCTGGCTGCTCGGCGGCTCAAGCGATCTCGCGCCCTCGACCAAGGCGCGGCTGACGTTCCCGGCCGCCGGGGACTACCAGGCCACCGGCTATGGCGGACGGAACCTGCACTTCGGCGCGCGCGAGGCGGCCGCCGCCGCCGCAGCCAACGGCATGGCCCTGTGCGGAGTCCGCCCGTTCCAGGCCGGCTTCCTGGTCTTCTCCGACTTCCAGCGCGGCCCGCTCCGGCTCTCGGCACTGATGAAGCTGCCGGTCGTGCACATCTACACGCACGACTCGATTTCCATGGGCGAGGACGGCCCCACCCATCAGCCGGTCGAGCAGCTGGCCTCGCTCCGGGCCATGCCCGGCCTGGTTGACCTGCGCCCCGCAGACGCCAACGAGGTTCGTGAGGCCTGGAGCGTCCTGCTGCCGATGACCGGGCGGCCGATCGTGCTAATCCTCAGCAAGCAAGACTCACCCGTCCTGGACCGCACCCGGTACGCACCCGCAAGCGGCCTGGCTCGCGGCGGCTACATCCTGGCCGAGCCGCCTGGCGGGCGGCGCCCGGAAGCCATCATCATCGCCAGCGGCAGCGAAGTCGCGCTCGCCGCCGAGGCCTATGAGGACCTGCTGGCGGAAGGGTTGAACGTTCGCGTGGTCAGCCTGCCCTCGTGGGCGCTGTTCGAGGAGCAAGACCAGTCCTACCGTGACCTGGTATTGCCACCGGACATCCTCGCGCGGGTGGCCGTGGAACAGGCATCGGCCCTGGGCTGGGAGCGCTGGACCGGGACGCAGGGGACGATCATCGCGATGCGCTCGTTCGGCGCGTCGGGTCCGGGCCGTGATGTCCGGCAGCACTTCGGCTTCACCGCCGCGGCCGTAGCCGAGGCCGTCCGGGCTGCCGTTGGCAGGAGTCGCCCTAGCTCGCCGCAATCCGCCAACGGCCGGAAGGCAGTTCCGCTCGCGGCGCAGTGAAGCCAGCGCGACGACCCCGGGGGCCGCCCTTAAGCGCTGGAGCCGCGGGGCCGAGCGCGGCGCTCGGTGATGCCCCGGCTGGCTGCGATGTGGCTTAGCCCCGCACCAGGGTCGTGTGCGAGGCACACCAGCACGCGGGCGACCCCCGACCGCCGGCATTCACCGGTGCGCCAGTAAGAACGGACCCATGAACCGCGTTACGGTGTTCAGGTTGCTGAACACCGCGGGTGGCCCGTGCGCCGACGGGTCCGAAGGCCCGGGCGGGAACGTTTAATTCACAGCCCTTGGAGCCGTTCATGCCCGAAAACCCCAGGTTCGAGGAGACAGCCGCTAGCGGCGGCGAGGCATCACCTGGCAGGACCGCGACGCGTCGCTGGGTGTACTCTCCCGTCCGGTTCTTGTGGTTCGTGGCTGTCGCTGCGGCTCTTGCCTTGGCCGTCGCGGTGACCGCCCTGGAACTCGGGGCCATTGTGCCAGGCCTCGGCTTGTTCAGCGCCATTGGCTCCTTCGTCATACCGATCCTGGCTCCTTTGCTCGTCATCGCGGCATTGCCGGCCATCGGCCTGGGACTGTGGAGAAGGCGGCGCAGTCCGCGGCGCACCGCCACCGCCGCGGCCGCGGCCGGCATCGCGGGCGCGGTAACGGGCATCGCCATCATCGCGATCATGATTTCCGCGATCGGCGCTGCTGGCGGCTCGGTCAACATCTTCCGCGCGCTCGCGCCATCCTCGGTCACGGCAGCTAGCCCCAATGCCAACGCCGTTTACCACACGGTGGACGGCCAGGCGCTATCGGTCGCGATCTACCGGCCATCGGGGCCGCGGCGCGCGTGGCCGACCTTGTTCTACATCCACGGGGGCGGCTGGAATGGGGGGAGCAACGA
>Ga0181525_10002680_pt1 | contig 14423 bp, 17 predicted proteins | sample PEATcosm2014_Bin_48_FD_121100 | JGI IMG/M metagenome (GOLD analysis project Ga0181525, IMG submission 121100) | Peatland microbial communities from MTU Mesocosm Facility, Houghton, MI, USA - PEATcosm2014_Bin06_10_metaG | ecosystem: Environmental > Terrestrial > Soil > Wetlands > Peat | place...
CGAGCTTTTCGCGTCTCACACGTCGCACAACAACCTGGTGCCGGCGATATGGGGTATTTCGCCCGCAACCACAACCTCCAATGAATCACAAACTGAAAGGCAGGGACTTCCCCATGAAAGCAAAAGTGAATGCGGCCTGCATTGCCGTCGGAAACGGAGGCAGAAACGTCTTAAATTGGTTTGCCAAGCAAGAGGGCATGGCCAAATACCACGACTACCTCGAACTGATCGCCGTCGACACGGATGCGAGAAAGCTGGATCTTGCCGAAGGGGACGACGGGGCAGCCAAGGCCATCCGCAGCTTGGTTGATACGGTTACTATCGAGCCTGCCGCAAGCGGCCCGCCCGGCGTTATCGTACGCGGGCGCTTGGGATCCCTTTTAGGGCTCGATCCGTTCCAGGTGGGTTCTCATGTCGGGGGGGACGCTGGTGCCGGGTGAGAGGATTGAACTCCCGACCAACGGTTTACAAAACCGCTGCTCTACCGCTGAGCTAACCCGGCCTTAGGCGTGCGTTTTAAGGGCTCGGGACCGAAATTGCCATCGGATTGTCGGGCTTGTCCCGGGATAACCGGACCGCCGATTATCACGCTTTCGCCGCGGATTTACGCAGCAGATACGCGTCCATGATCCAGCCTATTTTGTCTCGGGCTTCCGAGCGCAGTGCGTCGATCTTGTCGCGGACCTCCGGCAGCGGTCCGGACACAACGATCTCGTCCGCCGTGCCGACATAGGCGCCCCAATAGATCTCGATGTCCTGGCCGTCGATCTTTTTGAAAGCCTGCTCGCCGTCGAGCAGCACGACCACGCTGTCGGCATTCTCGGGCCATCCTTCCGCCGCGAGCTTGCGGCCGGTCGTGATGTGGATGGCGTCGCCGATCCGATTGAGCGGGATGCGATGGCGCGCCGCCAGCGCCTGGACGCTGCTGATGCCGGGGATGACTTCGTAGTCAAACGCGATAGCGCCCTTGGCTTTGATCTTCGCGACGATCCGCAAGGTGCTGTCATAGAGCGTCGGGTCGCCCCAGATCAGGAACGCGCCGCATTCGTCCGCGCCAAGCTCCTCCACGAAAAGATTCCGGTAATTCTCCTCGATCCGGGAATGCCAGTCGTGAACCGTGGCTTTGTAGTCGACAGGGTCCTGGCCGCGCTCCGGCGTCTTGAAATCGACGAGACGGTAATCCCGATCCTTGATATAGCGCTCGCAGATGTTGAGCCGGAGCTGCTGCAGGCCTTCTTTCTCCGCGCCCTTGTTCGGGATGAAAAGCACGTCGGCTTGATTGAGCGCGTTGATCGCCTGGATGGTGATGTGCTCGGGATTGCCGGCGCCGATGCCGATGATCAAAATCTTTCGCATCGCGCCGGACCTATTCCGCTTTGATGTTGGCCATCCGAATTATTTTGCCCCACTTCTCGGTGTCCGCGGCGACGAGCGCGCGGGCGTCACCGAGCGAGCTTGCAAACGCCGCATCGCCAAGCTCGGCAATCCGCCCCTTGATGGCCGGATCGGCGAGGCCGGCATTGATCTCACGATTGAGGATGGCCACAGTTTCGGCGGCGGTATTTTTGGGTACGGCGATGCCCCACCAGATGCTAGCCTCGTAGCCCGGCACAAATTCGCCGATGGTCGGAACGTCCGGCAAAACAGCGGCGCGCGTCGCGCCGGTCACCGCCAAGGCGCGCAGCTTGTCGGCCCTGATATAGCCGATGGCCGAGGGCATGGTGGCGAAATAGAGTTGCACCTGGCCGCCGAGCAGATCGACCAGCGCCGGACCGCCGCCGCGGTAGGGTACGTGCTGGATGTCGACCCCGGTCATGCTTCGAAACAGCTCCCAATACATATGCGGCGCACTGCCGATGCCGGCGGAAGCGACCGAAAGCTTCCCCGGATTTGCTTTGGCGTAGGCGATCAATTCCGGCACGGATTTCACGGTAAGCGTCGGGTTCACCACCAGCACGCCGGCGCCGCGCGCGATGGTCGCGACCGGTTCGATATCGCGGATGAAATTGAAATTGAGATTGTTGTACAGCGTCGCATTCCAGGCGTCGCCCGACCAATCGAGCAGGAGCGTATAGCCGTCGGCGGCGGCCTTGGCGACCGTCTCGCTGGCGAGATTGCTGCCGGCGCCCGGCCGGTTCTCGACGATAAATTGCTGGCCAAGCCGCTCGGACAACCATTGACCGATTAATCTAGCGTACACGTCGTTCGAGCCGGCCGGAGCAAATCCGACGACGATGCGCGCCGGCCGCGTCGGATAGGTTTGCGCGAAAGCCAGCCGCGACAGAGCAGGGAATGCTCCGGCACCCGCCGTCAGGAGCAAGAATTTGCGTCGGGCTGGTTTCACGAAAAATCTCCGACAAAAATGGCGCGACGGTTCATCGGCGCGTCCGGTAAGGATGCGGCGCGTTCCGCTCAACATTTTGCGGTAGATTTTAAGAGAATGCGAGCACGGCTTGGCTAGCCCTTGCACCGGGTTTTATTCGCCGGGCCGTGCCGCGATTTGTGGGAAAGTGCCGTGCCGCTTTTGGTTTTTTGGCGGTAGCGCGTTGCCGCGCGCACGGCAATATTACGTCAAGGTCAGCGCGAGACCTTGAGATTTTCCGCCGAGGTCTTGCCCTTGTTGGCGACTTCCTCGTATTCGACAACCTGGCCTTCGTTGAGACCGCTGAGGCCGGCTTTTTCGACAGCCGAGATATGGACAAATACGTCTTTTCCACCGCTTTGCGGCTGAATAAATCCGTAGCCTTTTTGAGAGTTAAACCACTTCACCGTGCCGCGCGCCATTTCGCTATCTCCGCTGTTGACGCGCAATAATACCCTTGCCGACCCGATATAACAATGGCCCTCACGGCCTTATCGGCGCGGCGGCGCTGGACGTTAGCGAAATCGGCGCAACGACTATGACGTTTGTTGCCCGCTTTGGGCTAGGGGCCGACGATTTTCCGCAGCGCGGCATTGATCCGGTCCTGCCAGCCCGGGCCGTCTTCCTGAAAATGTTCGAGAATGTCGCGGTCGATGCGCAAGGAGACCAGCTCCTTGGCATTGGGGATGACCGGGGGTTTCGGCGGCAGTTCCTTGGGCTTCGTCGTCGCCGCCTTGAACGCGGCCTCGGCCGCGTCGCGGGAGTTCGTAGGTCTTCGGGGCCGGTCGGCAGGCATTTGAGGTCCTCGCATCGGTGGCAAAAGGCGCGGCGGCTGGAGCGGGATGAGTTATCTTTAAATTGTCATCCCACGCTAAGTAATTGTTTTGCCGGGTGTCCAGACGTATAACCGGTTACCAAATTTGTGGCTCGCGCGGCGGCGAGCAAGACCGAACCGGGTCTCACCGCCTGGCCAAGGCGATCACGACAAAAATAATGGCGCCGGTGACGGCGGCAAAGCCGTGCAACATATAAATGTGCGTCGAGTCCGGTGCGTAACCGGGCATGAAGCTCGGCAACGAGCCGCCGGGCAGCGCGAAATACATCACGGCGGCGATCGCGCAAACAATGGCGAGAGCGTAGGCGATCAGTTTCATGGAACGGTTCCCCCCGGCGCCGTGTCAAGAAATTTGCCAAAAATCCCGTCAAGAATCCCGTAATGAGTTGAGGGCCCTGCGGTCGAAAATCAAGCGTCGGCTTTGTCCGCGTCCGGCAGCGGCTCGGCCGGCGCCTCGGTATCGGCGCGCTTGGCTTTGCGCAGCGCGGTTTTTTCGTCCCTTTTACGTTGCTTTTCCTCGACCTGAGCGCGCGACGACCGCGCCCGCTCAGCCCGGTCTCGCCCGTAATTGGGCTTGAAAGCCATCGAATCCCCGCTGGTTGAGTCCATAAGTCTGGTTGATTCCACGAGTCTTGGCATTATATAAGCGCCTCGCGGTGCTGTCGCCACGCGCGCGCATCGGACTAGCGGCGGCTCGTGCGCCGCGACATTGACGCTCAAGACCGGACGATCAAGACCGCATGGCGACACGGCAAGAGCGCATCGCCGCCTTCACCCACGAAGGCGAGCCGCCGACCGACCAACCCCTTGAACTCCTTTGCGAGGATCACGTTGGCACCTATGTCATTCCATTCCTGTGCCGATGGAACAGCGGAACCTGGCAGAGCGTCGATTCCAGCAACCCGATCGAGGCAACCGTCGTCGGCTGGCGGGTGCGTTGACCGGATCCGGACGCCAATAAGCCTGCCGGTCCGCGGCAGGGCAATAAAGGTCGAGAGCGGCAAGGTCGAGAACTCAAGGTCGAGAACTAATGGCTGGCTTTAAGAATCCGGATTTCACCGAACGTCAAGAAGCCGCCGCCAAGGCGAGGCTTGCGGCGCTGGAAAAATTTCGCGCCAAGGCCGCCGACCCGACGCTGGCGGAACGGCTGACGGCGCGAACGCTGAGCGCGGCCGAACGCAAAGCCGAAAAGGATAAACGCGCGGCCGAAAAGGCCGCCCAGGCGGCCCGCGACGCCGAACGCGCGGAACAGGAAAAGCGCGAAGCGGCGCTCGCGGCGGAGCGCGAAAAGAAAGAGCGCGCCGATCGCGAAGTCGCGTTGCAGGCCGAGCAGAAGGCGGCCAGAGACGCCCGCTACGCCGCGCGCAAAAACAAGTCGAAGCGAAAATAGCGAAGGCGATCGGCGAAAGGCGAGTTATGGCCGCGACACGACAATTGCACCTCGGTGCTTTCATGCGGCCGGCCAGCATTCATACCGGCGCCTGGCGCTATCCCGGCGCCTGGCCTGACATGAATTTCAATCTCGCGCACACTAAACAGGCCATTCAGAAATTGGAAAGCGGCAAGTTCGACGCGTTTTTCATGGCCGACCACATGGCCGTGCTCAACATGCCGGTCGAGGCGCTGAAGCGCAGCCACACCGTGACGTCGTTCGAGCCGTTCACGCTGTTGTCGGCGCTGTCGCAGGTAACCGAACGCATCGGACTGGTCGCCACCGGCTCGACCACTTTCGACGCGCCCTATCACATCGCGCGGCGCTTCGCCTCGCTCGATCATTTGAGCGGCGGGCGCGCCGGCTGGAACATCGTCACCACCTCCAATCCCGACGCCGCGCTCAATTTCGGGCTTGAGGAGCATGTCGAGCACGGCGAGCGCTATCGCCGTGCGCGCGAGTTCTACGACGTGGTGACCGGGCTGTGGGATAGTTTTGCCGACGACGCTTTCGTTCGCGACGTCGCTGACGGCATTTTTTTCGATCCGAGCAAAATGCATGTGCTCGACCACAAGGGTAAATATTATTCGGTGCGCGGCCCGCTCAATATCGCGCGCCCGGTGCAGGGCTGGCCGGTGATCGTGCAGGCCGGCGCCTCGGAGGCCGGCCGCCAGCTCGCCGCCGAGACCGCCGAAGCCGTGTTCACCGCGCAGAGCGATCTCGCCGCCGGCCGGGAGTTTTGTGCCGACATCAAGACCCGCATGGCAAAGCTCGGCCGCCCGCGCGACCACATGAAGATATTGCCGGCCTGCTTCGTCGTCGTCGGCGACACGGTCGAGGAGGCGCGCGCCAAGCGTCAAAAGCTCGACAGTCTGGTCGATTACGCCAATGCCATCGCCTCGCTGTCGATCGCGCTCGGCCATGACGCCTCGAAATTCGATCCGGACAAGCCGTTGCCGGACGATATTCCCGAGAGCAATGCCTCCAAGAGCGGGCGCGAGCGCGCCATCGCTCTCGGCCAGCGCGATCATTTGACCGTGCGCCAGCTGGCGCAGCGGCTCGGCGGCTATTCCGGCCTCGCCATGGTCGGCACGCCAAAAACCATTGCCGACGAGATGGAAGAGTGGCTGGAGAGCGAAGGCTCCGACGGCTTTACCGTGATGTTTCCCTATTTGCCCGGCGGGCTCGACGATTTTGTCGACAAGGTCGTGCCGGAATTGCAGCGGCGCGGCCTGTTCCGTAGCGAGTACGAAGGCACGACATTGCGCGACCACCTCGGCCTGCCGCGGCCGAAGAACCGATTTTTCGAGAATTGATCCTCCGTCGCCATTCGATTGCGGGCGATTCCGACACCCCGTAGAATAGGGCGATGAGCCGGGACAAGCCGGTCGGAGGAAACGCGATGAGTGAGCATCGGCGCGAGGCCCGCGCGTTGCCGCCGGACCTGTCCGAGCCGATCGAACACGCCGGTATCGACGAATTGCGCGCGCTGCAGCTCGCCCGCCTCAAGCAGGCGATCGCGCGTGCCGACCGCCACGTGCCGCATTATCAAAAGAAGTTCGCGGCCGCGGGTGTAGGCCCGGGCGACATCAAAAGCCTCGACGACCTCGCCAAATTTCCGCTCACCACCAAAGAGGATCTGCGGCAAAATTATCCGTTCGGCATGTTCGCGGTGCCGATGGACCAGATCGTGCGCGTGCACGCCTCGAGCGGCACCACCGGCAAGCCGACCGTGGTCGGCTACACCCGCGGCGACATCGAGTCCTGGGCGATGCTGATCGCGCGTTCGATCCGCGCCGCCGGCGGCAAGCCGGGCGACAAGATGCATGTGGCCTACGGTTATGGCCTGTTCACGGGAGGGCTCGGCTTTCATTACGGCGCCGAATATCTCGGCTGCACCGTCATTCCGGTCAGCGGCGGCTTTACCGAGCGTCAGGTCCAGCTCATTGCCGATTTTAAGCCCGATATCATCGCGGTGACGCCGTCTTATCTCTTGGCCATCGCCGACGAATTCGACCGCCAGGGGATCGACCCGCGGCAATCGTCGCTGCGCATCGCCATGTGCGGGGCGGAGCCGTGGACCGAGGCGATGCGCGCCGAGATCGAGCGCCGCATGGGTCTCGACGCGGTCAATGTTTACGGCCTGTCGGAAGTGGTCGGTCCCGGCGTCGGCCAGGAATTTGTCGAGACCAAGGACGGCCTGACGATCTGGGAGGACCATTTCCTTCCCGAGATCATCGATCCGGACAGCGGCCGGGTGCTCCCCGACGGCGAGGAGGGCGAATTGGTCTTCACCTCGCTGGCCAAAGAGGCGATGCCGGTGATCCGCTATCGCACCCGCGATCTGACGCGGCTTCTCCCCGGCAGCGGCGGACGCGCCATGCGGCGGATCGAGCGCATCAAGGGCCGCAGCGACGACATGCTGATCATCCGCGGCGTCAATGTGTTTCCGACCCAGATCGAGGCGGCGCTGGCCGCCGAGCCGTTGCTGGCGTCCCATTACATTCTGGAAATCAGCCGGCCCGAACGGCTCGACGAATTGGAAGTCATCGTCGAAACCCGCACACTGCTGCCGGCCGATGCCGCGACGGTGTTGGCCGAGCGAGCGACCTATCTGATAAAAGCCCATGTCGGGGTGACGACGCTGGTTCGCGCCGTGGCGCCGGGCACCATCGAGCGCTCGCAGGGCAAGGCCAAGCGCGTTATCGACAAGCGGCCGCGGGATTAGGCCATGACACTCACTCAGACGACCGTCGAAGACAACGCCGCGGCGGACGCGCTCGGCCGCGCCGGCCTGCCGCGCGAGGGCCTGGCAGCATGGCGCGCCGGCGACGATGCCGTGACCGGCGACTATCGCCGCGATGCCGAAAACTTTTCGCGGCGATGGCGGATCGGCGCCGAACTGGTCGCGCATTTGCCGGCAAAGCCCAAACGCTCCGAAGCCGAGATTGCCGCGGCCACGGCGATCATGCAGCGCGACCGCGCGGCGCGGGAGAAATTTCTCGGCGTTCATGTCGAGACGGTCTATCGCCGGCTGACCCACGATTTTACGAAATTCAAGCGCGTCGAGGACTTGGTTCGCGACGCCGCTGCGGTGCTGCCCGGCCTGGCGCCGGATGATGCGCAGCTTTCGCGCGAGAACGGTTTGCCGCAGAACGACAAGGACGGCGTCGAGATCGATCAGGGCTTGTTGCTCTCGTCGGTCCTCGCACATCAGGCGGCCGGCACGCATCTGTGCCACGCCATGCTGTTGCCGCGGCCGCAAGCGCTGGAGGAACGCCGCCGCTTCGCCGAGCGCGGCACGCTCGCGCTCGACGGCGCCACGCTGGAACGCCGCGGCAAGGCGGCGCTGATTACCATGCGCAACCCGCGCTTTCTTAATGCCGAGGACGAGACCACGCTCGACGGTCTTGAAATCGCAACCGACTTAGCCATTCTCGATCCGCAAACCGATATCGCGATTTTGCGCGGCGGGATCGTCGAACACTCGAAATATCGCGGTCAGCGCCTGTTCTCGGCCGGCATCAATCTGACCCACCTCTATCACGGCAAGATTTCCTACGTCTGGTACCTCAAGCGCGACATGGGCTTGGTCAACAAACTGTTCCGCGGGCTGGCGTGCGCTGACAAAAGTCCCGACGAAGTCGCCGGCGGAACTATCGAGAAGCCGTGGATCGCTGCGGTCGACGGCTTCGCCATCGGCGGCGGCTGCCAGCTTTTGCTCGCGGTTGATTATGTTCTGGCGGCGAGCGACGCCTATATGACGCTGCCGGCGCGCAAGGAGGGCATTATTCCCGGCGCCGCGAATTTGCGGCTGTGGCGCTTCACCGGCGACCGCATCGCGCGGCAGGCGATCTTGTACGGCCGGCGGCTCGATTGCGACACGCCGGAGGGACGGCTGATCTGCGATGAGGTGGTGCCGCCGGCATCGTTCGAGGCGGCGTTGGACGAGGTCGTTGACGGCTTCACCAGCTCCGGCGTCGTCAGCGCCGCCGGCAACCGCCGCGCCATCCGCGTCGGGCAGGAGCCGCTCGATCTGTTTCGCCGTTACATGGCGGTCTATGCGCGCGAACAGGCGTTATGCCATTTCAGTCCGGCCCTGATCGCCAATCTGGAGCGCAATTGGAACGCGCACAAGCGCGCGATCTGACAAAAAGGTCGTTCGGATTACTTCGCGGCGGTGAAGGTCAAGGCATCTAAGCGGTCGCGCTGCGCGTCGTTCAGTACGCTTTCGAAGCCCGTCAGCGCCACTTGAATGGACAGCGTGGCCCGCCACGTCGAATCCAGACGCGACTCGATGGCGCCCAATCGCTCGAGCGCCGTCGGCGCAATCGAGGTCGGGCAGTGCGACGCCAGATCGCTTGCCGCCTTACTGAAAGTCTGCCGCACGGTGGTGTTGAGCGCGTCGCGCTGCGGGTCGGTCGGCTGCACCGAATGATCGATCTGGTCGATCGAAGCGTCGACCGCCGACGGCGAACCGTCACACGACAGCGCCAGATCGGCCGGGCGACGATTGCGCGCGGCGGCCGCACTGCCGCCCGCGGCCGCCCACTGGGCTTGCTGCGTACTGTCGAGCGACTGCTCGAAATCTTGTAGCGGCTGACGCACGATATCGAGCGCCAAGGAGAGCTGCTCGACTTGCGTCTGCATCAGTTGCAGACGTGCCGTAGGCTGGGCTGGAACTTGGGTTGGACAGGATTTGCCAAGGTAGCCCGCGGCCGCGCCGAGCGCGCCGCCGAGCTTTTGCAAAAGTTGGGTCTGATCGGGGGTGGGCGTGATCGCCGCGCTGATCCGGCCGACGATGGCCGTGGTATTGACCGGCTGCCGGCAAACATCCGGATTTTGCGGCGGCAGCGTCTTGGCGAAAGCGGTCGACAAAATGGCCTGGTAACTGTACGGCCACGCCGAAGATTGATTGGGCGAGAAAATGCTCGCAAAGATCGCCGGCAAGGCGAGGCTCGGGTAGAACAGCGCGGTCGTCGGGCCCTGCGCCGCATCGGACCTGGTGGCGTCGCCGGGGTTGGCCCGCATGTAGAGCCCATGCCGCCGATGCAGATAGAACGGTATGCCGATATGGAACGGCCCGATCCGCAGACCGAAAGCCAAAGCCGGTGCCGGCGCGAAAATAACGGCGGCGAGACCTGCCATGGCGATGTAAGCCCCTAGTCTTCGCATGATCGGCAGCCCTTAATTCAAGAAATATCCTATTCAACGCGCGCCGGGCCCCGGCGGTTCCAGTCGTTCCCGCACCTCGACCGGCTCGTTCTGGCGCTTATTGCCGAGACGCAGCATCGGCACCAGAATAAAGGCAAAAGCGGTGAAGGCCGACGAGATCAGCACCATCGGCGGCAGCGCTTTGTCGAAGATGTGGGTGTACAGGAATGAGCCGACATTGTCGGACACCGAGGTCGAAAGATTGATGATCGACATCAGCACGGCGAAGGAAAATCCCTCGGCGCGCTTCGGGCAATAGTCGGCGGCGAGCGTCAGAGTCGCCACGGTCGCCAGCATCGCGGTAAATCCGGACGCGAAGCTGATCATCGCCGCCGCGGCTTCGTTCCAGAACAGCAGATAGCTTAAGCCGGTGATCGTGCCGAGGGCAATACTGAGATTGAGCAATCGTTTCAGCGTCAGGCCGTCAAACAGCCGGCGATAGAGCAGCGCGCCCACCACCCATCCGGCCGCGCCGATCGATCCCAGGATGCCGATATAGCCTTGCGAGAATTTCAAGTCGTCCGTCATGTGATAGTACAGCGGCGTGCTCAATCCGGGGCTGAAATAATACAGAAAAATAAAGACGGCGACGACCCATAGATGCCGCCGCTTGAACGCCGAAACCAGGCCCTCGAGCGTGTGCTTCATGCCCTCGATGTTGACGGTCGCTTTCTTCTCGTGGATCAGAAAGACCGTGCCGATCACGACCATGAACGGTGCGACCGCGACGATGCCGGCGGCGATATGCAAGGCGGAGGTAGGATCGACATATTGTACCAGCGCGCCGCCGAGTATGGCGGCCGTCATCGCCGCGACATTGTAAAAAAGCCATTGCTGATTGACGAACTTGCCGCATTTTTGATGCTGCTGGCCGTGCTCCACCAGAACGCCGCCGCACAGCGTGCTCGATATCGCCATGGCGTAAGCCGTGAGCATCAGGGCGATGCCGAGGTCGGTCGGCTTCACCAGCCGCGTGACGAAGAAATAGCCGACGACCGCGGCCAAGTTGGCGAGGATCAGATAGGATTTGCGCCGGTAGCCGAACAGGGGCACGAAGTCGGAGACCAAGCCGTAGACCGGCTTGATGATCCACGGCAAATTGAAAGCGGTGATGAAGGCGGTGACCTGGACCGGCGTCCAGCCTTGCACCTGTTTCAAATAGTAAGTGAGGGGCTGCGAGACCAGCCCGCCGATCTGGCCCAATCCCTCGACGACATAAACCAGGGCAAAAAAGATAAGCAGATTGCTTATCTGTCGCTTGTCTTGGGGTACCTCGAGTATCTGGAACGACACATCGTTCATGGGGTAGCCGCCTCGGCCCGTCAGCGCATTATTTTGCTATTGTCATCCTCTTGGCATCCTCTTCGATACCGAGTTTCTTGACGATCGTCTCGACAATTTCGCGGGGATGCGGGGCGACGGAGACGACGATCGGCCGTTCGTCCGCTTGCGGCTCTTCCAGCGCCTTGAATTGGCTGTCGAGCAGGGCCGGCGGCATGAAATGATCGGCGCGGGCGTTGACGCGCCGCGCGATCAGGCTCTGGTCGCCCTTGAGATAGACGATGCGCACGTCGGGCCGGTCGCCGACGAGAATATCGCGATAGGCGCGCTTGAGCGCCGAGCAGGCGACGATGCCGTGATGGCCGGATTGCCGGGTGGTGTCGATCCAATCGGCGATGGCGTGCAGCCAGGGCCAGCGGTCGGCATCGTTGAGCGGCTCGCCATGGTGCATCTTCTCGATGTTGGCTTTCGGATGCAGCCAATCGCCGTCCTCGTAGATCCAGTGCAGGCGGTGCGCGAGCATGGCGGCAATCGTGCTCTTGCCGCTGCCTGAAACACCCATCACGACGAGGACAGCAGTGCGGTCGGGCAACGCGTCGGCGCTCATGCTAAGTCTCCGGTGCCGCGTCGCGATCGATCAGCCACACCAGTTCGCCGGCGGAAGAGGCCCGGCGCGCCGGAAGGTCTTCGCCGCAAAACACCCGGCCTAAAATTTCGCGCTTGCCAGCACCATCGACGAGAAACAGCATTTCCCGTGTCGAGGCAAGCGCCGGAAACGTCAAGGTGACGCGCGGCACAAACGGCTCCATGCCGGCCTCCGCGACGCCGACGGCCCAGCGCTCGGTCTCCTCGAGCGCCGGGGAATTCGGGAACAGCGAAGCGGTGTGCCCGTCGTGGCCCAGCCCCATGAGCATGAAGTCGAACAGCGGCCGGGCCGGATCGAGCCGATCGGCGCCGTAAAACTGCTTGAGTTCGTCTTCATAGCGCCGCGCCGCGCCATCCGGATCGGTCGCATCCGTTTCTATCTGATGAATATTGTGACCGGGCACGGGCACGCGATCGAGGAACAGTTGTCGTGCCTTGCCCATATTGCTGAGCGGGTGGCTTTGCGGGACGAAGCGGTCGTCGCCGATGAACCAATGCACCCGGTCCCAAGGAATTTGGCTGCGCCACGGTTCGGTGGCGAGCAGGCTGTAAAGACCTTCCGGGGTCGAGCCGCCGGTCAGGCAGACCGCGGCGCGCTCCTTGCGCGCGGCACGGCTGACAAGCCGTTTGGCGGCCGCCGCGGCGAGGGTTTCGGCATCGGGGACGACGACGACTTTCGGAGGCGAATGGGCGTTCATCGCAATCTCACCCCATCGGGCGCCAGCGGCGGCCGTCCCGCGCCAGAAGTTCATCGGCTTGCGCGGGGCCGTCGCTGCCGGCGGGGTAGCTGGCGAGACCGTTCTTGGGTTGCTCGCGCCAGGCATCGAGAAACGGCTGCACCACGCGCCATCCGGCCTCGATGCCGTCGGCACGGGGGTAGAGTATAGCGTCGCCGATCATACAATCGTAGATCAAGGTTTCGTAGCCGGTCGATGGCGCGCTGTCGAAATAGTCCTCGTACTTGAAAGTCATGCCGACGCCGCCGATGGTGACCGATGGCCCCGGAATTTTGGCATTGAATTGCAGGTCGATTTTCTCGTCCGGCTGAATCCCGATGACCAGGAAATTTTGCGCAAGCTTGTCGACCGGCGTGTCGCGAAACATCGCGACCGGCGCCTGTTTGAATTTGATCGCGATTTCGGAAAGCCGGGCATGCAGCGCCTTGCCAGTGCGCAGATAGAACGGCACGCCGGCCCAGCGCCAATTGTCGATCATAATTTTGAGCGCGACATAGGTTTCGGTCGTGCTGTCGGGCGCTACGTTTTCGGTCTGGCGATAGCCCTCCACCGCTTTGTTATCGAGATAGCCGTCGCCGTATTGGGCCCGCACCGCGTCGTCGCCACCCGGTACCGTGATGGAGTCGAGCAATTCGGCCTTGCCTGCGCGCACGGCATCGGCGGCGAAACGTGCCGGCGGCTCCATGGCGACAAGCGACAGCAGTTGAAACAAATGGTTCGGGATCATGTCGCGCAACGCGCCGGTGGCGTCGTAAAAGGCGCCGCGGTGCCCGACGGTGAGCGCTTCCGCAACCGTGATTTGCACGTGGTCGATATGGTCGCGATTCCAGATCGGCTCGAATAGCCCGTTGGCAAAGCGCAGCACCAATATGTTCTGCACCGTTTCCTTGCCGAGATAATGGTCGATGCGATAGATCTGATGCTCGTCGAGCGCGCCGAGCAATGTCTTGTTGAGCGCTTGCGCGGAGGCGAGATCGGTACCGAACGGCTTCTCGATGACGACGCGCCGCCAGGCGCCGTTCTTCTCGCGGGCCAGACCCGATTGGCCTAGATGACTTCCGATCGGCGCGAAGGCCGACGGCGGCGTCGCCAAATAGAACAGCCGATTGCCTTTGGTTCCGCGCTCGCGCTCGACGCGCTCAAGCTCGTGGCCGATTTTCTTGTAAGTCTCCGCGTCTCCGGGGTCGCCTCGCACATAGGCGACACAGGCGAGCAGCTCCTTGACGACACTGTCGTCGACTTTGCGCGTGGCGAATTTCGGCAGGCTCTTTGCCAGGCCGTCGCGAAACGCCTCGCTTGTCGAGTCACTGCGGGCGACGCCGATCAAGGCGAACGCCTTCGGCAGCAATCCGGTCGCGGCGAGATTGTAGAGCGCCGGGAACAGCAGGCGGTGCGTAAGGTCGCCGGAGGCGCCGAAAATCACCAGGCTGCAGGGGTCGGCCGGCCGGGCCGTGGTCGTGGCGGTTTTCGCGGTCATGATGGCTTGGGCTCGAGGTGACCGCCGAAACCTTTGCGCATCGCCGAGAGGATTTTTTCGGCGAAAGTGTGCTCTTGGCGCGAGCGGAAGCGGGTGTAAAGCGCAGCCGACAGCACGTCCGCCGGCACCGCCTCGTCGATCGCGGCCATGATGGTCCAGCGGCCTTCGCCGGAATCCTCTACCTTGCCCTCGAAACTCTCCAGTTTTGAATCCTCGGTCAGTGCATTCGCCGTCAGATCGAGCAGCCACGAACTGACGACACTGCCGCGCCGCCAGACTTCGGCGATGTCGGTAAGATCGAGGGTGAAGCGCGAATCTTCCGGCAGGGCCTCGCTGGTCGCATTCTTGAGTATGTCAAAACCCTCGGCATAGGCCTGCATCAGGCCGTACTCGATGCCATTGTGCACCATCTTGACGAAATGACCGGCGCCGTTCGGCCC
>Ga0181525_10002681_pt1 | contig 14419 bp, 15 predicted proteins | sample PEATcosm2014_Bin_48_FD_121100 | JGI IMG/M metagenome (GOLD analysis project Ga0181525, IMG submission 121100) | Peatland microbial communities from MTU Mesocosm Facility, Houghton, MI, USA - PEATcosm2014_Bin06_10_metaG | ecosystem: Environmental > Terrestrial > Soil > Wetlands > Peat | place...
AGCTGTAACGGCAGGAGCGCGTGCCTGACCTGCGCCTTGCCGAAACTGCCCGTGTCGTGGGCGTAGACGTGAATCGTGAGTCCGGAGCCCTGGCGAGCGACGAGGATCGCGGCCGTCGCGTCGTACCGCTTCAGCAGAGCGGCGTCGACCGGCTGTGGCGGGAGCGTCGCTTTGATCGAGTAGTCGCCGCTAAGAAACGGACGTGCACTGGAGGTAAGTGCCGGATCTCCCATCAGCACGATCGCGTTCGAGCCCGTGAACGCTCCGGCCAGCAGGGATGGAAGGCGAGCGATGGCCGCGATGCCGATAACGCCGATCATCAGCCCGATCAAGAACGGACGCGACCGGACGCGGCGATTGAGTTCGGCGACGAAGACGATGCCGAGATCCTCGATCATACGCGCGCTTCCTCTCCGATGGCGAGTAAGTAAATTTCGTGAAGCGACGGTTCGATCGCCTCAAACTTTGCGATCGGCGCGGCTAGCGCGATCGTTCGCAACAGCGCCGCGAAGTCGGTCGTGGCCGGGACGCGTACGTCGAGCGAACCGTCGGCGTTTTGATGCGCCCGCATGCCCGAGGCATCCTCGAGCGCTTTACGCGCGGCGTCGCCGGCCGGCGCGACGCGGACGATGCGGTTCGGCCACTGCGCGCGAAGCTCGTTTAGGGTTCCGTTGGCTCGATTCGCGCCGCCCGCAATGATGCAGAATGCGTCGCACAATTCTTCCAGTTGCCACATCTGATGACTCGAGAGTACGAGCGTCGTGCCGGACGTCTTGAGTTCGTTCAGCATCTCGAGCAAGACTTCGGCGTTGACCGGATCGAGCCCCGAGAACGGCTCGTCGAGGACGAGCAGCTCCGGCTGGTGGACGGCCGCGCAGGCAATCTGCACCTTTTGCTGGTTGCCCTTCGAGAGTTCCGAGCACGGGCGTGCGGCATAGACCCCGAGTCCCAAGCGCTCGATCCAACGGTCGGCGCGCGACTCGACGTCCGAACCGCGCAACCCGTGAAGCTTACCAAAATAGACGATTTGATCGCGAACCTTCATCTTGCCGTAGATGCCGCGCTCTTCGGGCAGGTAGCCGAAGCGCCGGCGGCTCTTTGCGCCGACCGCAGCCCCGTTCCACCGAATCGAACCGCCGTCGGGCGCAAGAATACCGAGGATCATGCGCATCGTCGTGGTTTTGCCCGCGCCGTTTGGGCCGATTAGCCCAAACGTCTGGCCGCGCTCGATGTGAAATTGAACGTCCGAAACCGCTCGTACCGAGCCGAATTCCTTACGGATGTGGTCGACTTCCAGCATGAGAGGCTCGTTCGCTTATGCCGAGAACCAGCCCCCTCACACACGTTCCGAAAGGAAGACGAATGTTCAAGATTCTTGCGGACGCCAGCGCCGATCAAACGAGCGCGCAGATGATGGCGATGTTCGGCGCGATGATGGGGACCTTCTTGATCGTCGGGCTCGCGTTTACGGTGCTGACGGTGTGGTTGTTCTGGCGCATCTTCGCGAAGGCCGGTTTCAACGGCGCGATGGGACTCCTGTGCTTGATTCCAAGCATCGGGTTTCTCATCTGCATCGTTATCCTCGCGTTCAGCGCTTGGCCGAGCGAGAGCGGCGCCGCTCCAACCGGCTCTATGCCGATGACGACGTAAGCTCGGCGATCCACCGTTCGACCGCGTCGGCCTGCGACGGAAGAATAGCCGAGAGGTTCTCGCGCCCGGACGCAGTGACGACCACGTCGTCTTCGATGCGTACGCCGATGCCCCGCAGCGACGCGGGAACGGTGGCGTCGTCGGGCTGGAAGTAAAGCCCCGGCTCGACCGTGAGAACCATTCCCTCACGCAACGTTCCGTAGCGATAGGTTTCGGAGCGCGCGTGCGCGCAGTCATGGACGTCGAGTCCGAGCATGTGACTGACGCCGTGAAGCGTGTATCGCCGGTGGTACTGATGGTCCGGATCGAGCGCTTCGTCGAGCGAGCACTTCAGCACGCCGAGATCGATCAATCCCTGGGCGAGCACGCGCATGGCCCGACGGTGCGGCTCGAGGAAATCGTTGCCCGGCGTGACGGCGTCGATCGCAACGCGTTGTGCTTCCCACACGAGATCGTAGACGGTCCGCTGCTCGCGCGAGAATTTTCCGCCGATCGGCAGCGTACGCGTCACGTCGGCCGTGTATAGCGAATCGCATTCGACGCCGGCGTCGAGCAGAAGCAACGCCTCGCGCGTGAACTGCCCGGTGTTGCGGTTCCAGTGCAGCGTGCACGCATGGTGACCGCTGGCCGCGATCGTGAGATAACCGACATCGTTGGCCTCGATGCGCGCGCGCCGCCAGAATGCGGCTTCGATCTCGCGTTCGCTTGTGGTATGCGGTAGCCGGCGAATCGCATCTTCGAATCCGCGCTTCGTGATCTCGCAGGCTTTACGCAGCTCGGCAATCTCGTACTCGTCCTTGATCAGCCGAATCTCGGAAAGGTGCGTTGCGAACTCTGCGTCGGCATCGCTACGCTCGAAAAATCCGTCGATCGCCTGGTTGTGGCCGCGCAACACGCGGACGGGATGTTTGGCGTCGCGAAGTTCGCTGAGGAATTCCGCAATCTGCTTGAGCGGCCGGCAGCGGTCGACGCCGAAATAGACCTGGCTCTCGTCGAGGCCGCGATGACGTCCGACCCACAGCTCGCCGTAGACGCGGTCGCTGAAAAACTCGGCCGTGCCGCGATTGTGCGGCGGAACGAAGAGCAGGGTGCGATGCGACGCTCCGTCGGGCTCGAGCACCAGCAACGCTCCCGGCTCGCCGTCTCCCATGAGGTAGACGAAGTCGCTCGCCGGGCGAAAGCGAAAGTGCGTGTCGTTGGCGCGGATGTGCTCTTGTCCGGCCGGAATCACGAGGTAGCACCCCCGGTAGGCACGCGACACTTCGTCGCGCCGCGACTGGAGACGTGCGAGCTGCGGATGGGTCGCGGCGCGCAGCGGCTCCTCGATCCATCCTTCGGACATAAATTTCACGAGGGCTTCGGGCGTGTCGGGGTCGTGCGCGGCGCGGGCGGCAGTGCGACTCTGCAGATCTTCAGCGGACATACCGTGGGTTTCGTCCCGGGGAGCGGGAACCCCCGGCCGCGGGGCGTACGTCGAGAGCCATGAAGCGCTCGATTCTTGCCATGGGCGCCCTGCTCGGGCTGAGCCTTCTGCCGGCCGGAGCCGCGGACGATCGCGTCTTGCAAAATCTCCACGGCAGCGTGTCGTGGCTGACCAACGACAACGCCGCGCCACATCAGGTCGCTCCCTCCGCCGCTGTGGTTTTGAGCGACGACGATGTGGCGGAAACCGGCGCTAATTCGATGGGCCAGATCGCATTGGCCGACTCGTCGCGGATCCTCATCGGCAGCAACAGCGTGCTGAAACTCGATAGCTTCTCGCAAGAACAAGTTGCAAAGGCGCACTTCGTACTGTTCCTTGGAAAGATGCGGTTCGTGGTCGAACACCCCGCGGGTGCCAAGGCCAACTATACGTTTACGACGCCGACGGGAGAGATCGCCGTGCGCGGTACGCAGGGGGACGTCTCCGTCGATCCGCTCGACGGCGTGCGCGTCAACGTGTACGGTTTGAGCGATCCCGCGCTGCCGGTTGAAATCGCCATGATCGACGGCTCGCACTACAGCGTGCAGGGCGGACAAAAAATCTGGATGCGATGGATCGATGGGAAGCTGATTGCTAAGGTAACCGCACTTACCAAGGCCGAACTCGACCGCTTCTCGGAATTCGGGATGCCCGCGCACATCGACGGCGGTGTACCGGCACCATAACGCGGGCTTTCTCAGGAATCTTTCGGGAGGCAGGCGTACAACTGCACTATGAAACTCTCCGCACTCGTTCTTACGATTCTCTTCGCAGCGCCGTCGATGGCGCTCGCCCAACAAGGCCCTCCGCCCGACGGCGGTCACCCGGGCATGATGCGCGGCGGCCCCGAGATGAAACAAATGATGCAAGAACACCAGGCGTTTCGCCACCAGGTACTCGCTGCATTGACCCCGGCACACAAAGAACTGTTGGCAAACGTCGCCGGACAGTTGGCCGTTGCCGACAAACCCGACTATAAGGCGGCCGCGGCGAAGCTCGACGCTGCGCTCAGTAGCGGCGAAAAGCAAACGATCCTCGCCGCGCAATCGCAAATGATGGCGCAAATGAAGGCGCAGTGGGAGCAAATGAAAACGGCGTGGGCATCGGCGCATCCCGGCGAGACGCCGCGTCCGCAGCGCTCCCCCCGGCCGGAGCACTCGCCGCGCACTCCCGATGCGGGTATGGTTCTGCTGATGGTCGCCGGCGGCCACGGCATGATGGGCCACGGCTACGGCCACGGTCCGCGCCGCAACTAAACGGTAATATCGAGCCCCAAGTCGAGCGACGGCGCGCCGTGCGTGAGCCAGCCGGCCGAAATAAGGTCGACGCCGCTCTCTGCCACGGCGCGTATGTTTTCCGGGCGGATTCCGCCGCTCGCTTCGGTAACGATGCGGCCCGCGACGATTTCTACCGCCTCGGTGAGCGTTGCAGGCGACATATTGTCGAGCAGCACCGCATCGATCGGCTCCTCCAGCGCTTCGCGCAACTGTTCGAGCGAGTCGACCTCGACTTCGATCTTGACCATGTGGCCTGCGAGCGCGCGAGCGCGCGCCACCGCTTCGTGAATGGATCCCGCAAGCGCGAGATGATTGTCTTTAATCAGGACGGCATCGTCGAGGCCGAAGCGGTGATTGCTTCCTCCGCCGCAACGCACCGCGTATTTTTCGAGCGCGCGTAAACCGGGCGTGGTCTTGCGCGTGTCGACGATTTGCGCGTGCGTGCCGCGGACGGCCTCCACGAGCCGATAGGTCGCGGTCGCGATCCCACTCAGACGGCAGAGGACGTTCAACATGGTTCGTTCGCCCGTCAGCAGCGTGCGCGCGCGCCCCGTGATTTCGGCGACCGTGGAGCCGCTCGCAACCGCGCACCCGTCGTCGATGAGCACGTGCACGTTCAACGCTCCCGGATCGAGCAATTCAAACGCGAGCAGCGCGACGCCGAGCCCGGCGATCACGCCGTCCTCGCGTGCGACGATTGCAGCGGTTGCGGGCAGATCCGTCGGCACGATCGCATCGGTCGTGAGATCGCTTCCGTGCGCGAGATCCTCGAGCAGCGCACCGCGAATCAGCGGCTCGACAACGAGCCGGCTAGGCTTACGCGGTGACGAGACGCGTGAAAGAGCGTTTTGCAAGTGACTCGTCCGTTCGTGGGAAATCGGTGCGATAGTGGCTGCCGCGGCTCTCGCGACGTGCGAGCGCGGCTTCGGCAATCAACCGCGCGACGACCAGGAGATTTCGTAAGTCGCCGCCCGGAGTTGGATGCGCTCGCTCCAGTTCGGCGATACGTGCGAGCGCCTCGCGCAAACCCAACTCGTTGCGCACGAGCCCAACGTTCGCATACATGAGATTGCGCAAATCGGCGATTGCCTGCCTATTGTCATCCTGAGCGAAGCGAACGAAGCGAGCGAAGTCGAAGGACCGGTCCGGCGACTGCGACGCGCCACCGCGATAGCCCTCGATGCTTTGCGCGACGCGGGTGCCGTACACCAACGCTTCGAGCAGCGAGTTACTGGCCAGTCGATTCGCGCCGTGAACGCCGGTTGCGCTAGCTTCGCCGCAGGCCCATAAGCCCGCAAGCGAACTGCGGCCCCATTCGTCGACCGCGATTCCGCCCATATGATAATGCGCGGCGGGCGCGACGGGGATACGCTGCGTACGTGGATCGATGCTCGCCGATTCGCAAAATGCGAAGACGGTTGGAAACTCTTTGGGGAAGGCATCGCCGATGGCCGTTCGCGCGTCCAAGCCGACCACGCGCCCGCGTTGCAACTGCTCGAAGATCGCGCGCGCGACGACGTCGCGCGGCGCAAGCTCCGCATCGGGATGCACCGCAAGCATGAAGCGTTCGCCGAGGTCGTTCGCCAGCGTGGCTCCTTCACCGCGGACGGCTTCGGTAACCAGCGGCATCGGATCGCGTCCGATCGCAAGCGCGGTCGGGTGAAATTGAACGAACTCCATGTCGGCAAGCGTCGCGCCCGCGCGCGCGGCCATGGCGATGCCGTCGCCGGTCGCCTCGAGCGGGTTGGTCGTGTAGCGATACAGTCGTCCGATGCCGCCGGTGGCAAGCACCACGGCCGGAGCGGCGTACGCGCGCATTTCGCCGGTCGCGTTGTCCCGCGCGTGCACGCCGCCGACCACGCCGTCGTGCACGATGAGGTCCACTGCGGTGACATCCTCGACGACGTCGATCGTGGGAGCCGCAAGCACCGCCGCAATCAGCGTCTTCAGAATCTCGTGGCCGGTTGCGTCGCCGCCGGCTTTAACGATTCGCCGGCGTCCGTGCGCGGCTTCACGTCCTAACGCGAGTTCGCCCGACGCATCCCGGTCGAATGCAGCGCCGAGCTCGAGCAACTCTTCGATCCGTGCCGGCGCATCGTCGGTGAGAATTTCGACGAGATCGGCGTTGCTGATTCCGGCACCCGCGCGCTGCGTGTCCAGCGCGTGCAGGTGCGGTGAGTCGTCGCTCCCGAGCGCCGCGGCAATGCCGCCTTGCGCCCAATCGGTTGCCGCGCCGCTGCCGAGGCGTCGCTTGCACAACACGGTTACGCGCAACGGCGCAAGTTTGAGGGCCGCCATCAAGCCGGCGATTCCGGCTCCGACGACAATGGCGTCAGTCCGCACGGCTGTACTCGAGCATCCGCTCCACTGCGGCGCGCGCACGATCGGCGACGCTCGGATCGACCGTCACCTCGTATTCCATCGTCTCGAGGCTGTGGAGAATCTTCGGTAGCGTGTTCCGCTTCATGTGCGGACACAGGTTACACGGGCGCACGAATTCGACGTCCGGATACTTTCCGGCTACGTTGTCCGCCATCGAACACTCGGTAATCAACAGCACGCGCCCGTGCTGATGCTCCCCGACGTAGTCGACCATGCCTTGCGTCGAGCCGACGAAGTCGGCTTCGGCGAGCACGTCGGGCGGACACTCGGGGTGCGCGATGACGACGAGGTTGGCTTCGCCCTCACGATACGCGCGAATGTCGCGGGCGGTGAAGCGTTCGTGGACTTCGCAGTGCCCCTTCCACGCGATGATCTCCGTCGTCGTTTTCGTGGCTACCCACTTCGCGAGATATTCGTCCGGCAAGAAGATCACGCGCGGAGCGTGGAGAGCCTCGACGATTTTCACGGCGTTACCGCTGGTCACGCACACGTCGGATTCGGCTTTAACGGCCGCCGACGTATTCACGTACGTGACGACCGGAACGCCTGGGTACCGCTCGCGTAATAGGCGTACGTCGGCGGCGGTAATCGACTCGGCAAGCGAACAACCGGCTTTTAGGTCCGGAACCAGCACGGTCTTCCCCGGATTCACCAGTTTCGCGGTTTCCGCCATGAAATGCACGCCGCAGAGCACGATCACGTCGGCGTCGGTCGTAGCAGCCTGCATTGCGAGCGCGAGCGAGTCGCCGACGATGTCGGCTACCGTATGGTAAATTTCCGGGACTTGGTAGTTGTGAGCGAGGATCACGGCGTTGCGCTCGCGCTTGAGGCGGTTGATCGCCGCCACGTAAGGAGCGTGCAGCGGCCATTCGACGCGCGGAATAACGTTCGCGACGCGTTCGAAGATCGGCGTCGTTTCGGCTTCGATGTCGGGGGTCAACGGGGGCGGGGAAATGCTCATGTGTCCGATGCCGGTCTTGCGGTTGGAGGGGCGCCGCCCCTTCCCGCCGCAGGTTGCGTTGATGTTGCGGCGGTGCTACTTCTTACTACCCACGATTGTGGGAATCGTTTTCACGTGTTGGGCGCCGGCTTTTGCCCAGTCTCTGCCAAGCATTACGGCTCCCCCGCGACCGGGCGCGATACTCGGGAGCGGAGAGCGGGTCCACGGGCTCTTCGCAAGCCTGCCGGTGAGCGTCGATGGAGTGACGGTTTTTCGCGTTGCCGCCCTCGCGAGTCCGCGCCCCGGCGGCGTTTCCGTCCAACAACGCCAGCTGGCGGTTCAAGGCGCAATCCTGCAGGTTCTGGCCGTCGATTCCGAACACGGCACCACGACCTACGACCCCAAAACCTTGCGCGTGGAGGCCGTCGAAAGCGGCTCCGAGTGGCTCGTCGCGGTGCGAGACGCGCTGCACCCCCAACCGTTACCGATCGCGACCGTTACCGTCGAGGATGCGCAACTGGCCGGTACGACCAGGCCGGTTCTCGCGCAGCAGTGGCAGCAAGCGCTGCAGCCCGTGCTCGTTTCGGCCTTGCAGAGACGCCAGCCGGGAGAAATCAGCGCCAACCTGAACGCGGCCGTGCGCTGGGCGCTCGTGCTCGTGGCGATCACGCTGCTCGCGATCGGGGCATCGTTGCTCCTGCGCAAGCGCTCGCAGCTTGTTGCGGAGTTGCTGCTGTGGGTTTTGGCGCTGGCGTGGGTTGCGGCGATTATGGCCACGCTGCTGCTCTTTCCGCAGACGGTCTTGCTCGGTCAGTTTGCGCTGCGAGCGGCCGGCCGCGTCGCGGTTATTTGGATCGTGGCGTTTCTTCTCGATCGCGCCATCGGAATGGCCATCGACCGCTCGGCGCACCTTTTTGCCCGAAGCAAGACGAACACCATCCATCGCGCGCGCAGCCTCCTGCGGGCGCCGACGATTTCGAGAGTCATCAACGGGTTCAAGAGTTTTATCATTTACTTCACCGCGGTTTTAGGCACGCTCTCTGCGCTGGCGATTCCGGTAGCTTCGGTCGTTACGATCGGCGGCATCGCGGCCCTCGCGATTGGGTTCGCCGCGCAAACCCTCGTTCGCGATTGCCTTAACGGCATGCTCGTGCTGTTGGAAGATCAATACGTCGTCGGCGACTACGTGATGATTGGTGAATACAATGGGATCGTCGAGGCGCTTACGGTGCGCGTCGTGCAGATTCGCGACGGTGCCGGAAATCTTATCACCGTTCCTCACAGCTCCGTGGTTCAAGTGTCGAATGCTTCGCGCACGTGGTCCCGGATCGACTATCGCGTGGCGATCGACGCGAAAAGCGACGTCCCGGCCGCCCTGACCACGCTGCGCGAAGCCGTCGAAGCGCTCGCGGAGGAAGAGCAATGGAAGTCCGCGTTTATCGAGCCGGTTGAGACGATCGGCGTCGACCTTCTCTCGCGGGTTGGCATCGTGTTGCGGCTCGTTGTTCGAACGGCACCGTTGCGGCAATTCGAGCTAAGGCGAGCACTCAACGTGCGCGTCTTGGAGCGCTTCGCGGCCGTCGGTATCGCGCTCGGCGCCGATCCTACCCTTCCGGCTCAGCCGCTTCCAGCCAGCCCCGATCCAACGTGATCGCCGCGGCGATGCTCCTAGCGGCCCTTGCGTCGCGTTCGGTGTTGATCGTAAACGCGGGCGACGACGCGATATTCGCGCTACGGATCGGTCACGCGGCCCAATCCGACTGGGGCGACGATCTGTTGGGCATGACCGGCGTGATCGACGTGAGTCGCGGCCGCACGATTCGGGTGAGGTTCGATCCCGCAACGTGCGCGTACGATCTTCAGGCAACCTATCGCAACGGCACGGTTGTCATAAAGCGAGACGTAAACTTATGCGCCGTCGAGCGCGTCGATTTTAAGGATCAATGATGAAGGCCGTAGCCCGGATCGTCTTGGGAATTATTACCGCACTCGTGCTCGTGATTTTCTACGTCCCGCTCGGTCATGCGGACTATACCGGCCGCTGGGGCGACGGCACCTATGGCTTTCATCTCGCGCAGGGGCAGACGCAGGACGACCACGTGGACGCCGTTATTCTCGGGTCCCCCGCATGGCGCGTTGGAATCCGTCCCGGCGACGAACTGATCGGAACGCCGTTCGGCGCCGAATGGAGCCGGGCCGAGTTTCCGCGCGCCGGCGATCGCGGACGGTTTGCATTCAAGCACGGCAACACCGTCATCTACGCTAGCTTGGTGGCGATCCCCGAGAAAGATTTCGCACTTTGGAGTCGCGTCAACGGCATCCTCGCGATCATTCCGGCGACCGTCTTTCTCGTTATTGCGTTCGTGTTGGTGTTTGCGCGCCCTAGCGTCATGACGTGGTGCTTTTACTTTTATGCGATCGGGTACTTTTCGACTTCCCCGGCGTTCGCATATTACGCATCGATTCTTCCGCCCCCGGCCTACATCGTGCTGGCGTTCGTGCTGACGACCGTGTTCGGAAACTTTGCGGTGATGCCCCTTTTGCCGTTCGTAATCCGATTCCCCGACGATAAGTTACGTGGCTTTCGGAAGTCGCTGGATACGGCCGTGTGGATCGCGATCGTCATTGCGTTTGCGGCGTACGTCTACGAATGGTTCGCTATCTGGTCGGGGCGCGGCTCGCCGCCTACGATTGCGTTCCTCGATACGTGGTTGCCGCTTGCGACGTTCGTCGCCGCGACGTTCATTCTCATCAAGAAATACAAGTACGCGGCGCCCGAGGTGCGCCAGCGCTTCGGCTACTTTATTCTCGGGCTCGTGATTTCGTTCGTCGCGTATGCGACCTATTTCGTTCCAGGCGTGCCGGATGCGGTCAAGCAGATCGTGGGATATGCCGCCGTGGCGATGCCGATTAGCGTTGCGTACGCAGTCTTCCGCCATCGCGTGCTCGACATCAATTTCGTGTTGAATCGTACGCTGACGTACGGCGTGTTATCTATTCTGGTGATCGCGTTCGTTTCGTTTTTGGATTGGTCGCTGAGTCACGTCGTGTCGGGACGCTTCACGATCGGCGTGGAACTGCTCGTGACGATCGGCATCGGATTTCTCCTCGATCGCATCAACAAGACGGTCGAACGCGTGGTCGAGGGCATGTTCTTCCGCGGGCGGCGGCTAGCCGAACAATATCTCAAACGGGCGGCTTCGGCGTTGCCGTACGCGACCGAAGAGTCGGCGGTTACCGACGGGCTGGTGCAAGTGCCGGCCGAGGCGCTCGAGCTCGCGGCCGCCGCGTTGTATCGTCGTTCCGGCGACGGCTCTCGCTTCGAGGGGATTGCAACCTCGAATGCGACGATGGTGGCGCCGCCCGGCTTCGATCGCAATCATTTGCTGGTTCGCATGCTGCAGTCGAGCGAGCGCCTCGAGTGGCTCGATCCGCTGCGCACTCATCTCGACTCCGCGAACGCCGGCGTCTACGTGCTCGCGATCCCGGTGACGGTGCGCCACGAACTCGTCTCCTTCACGCTCTACGGGGCCCACGCGAACGGCTCTCAATTGGACCCTGAAGAGGTCGATTTGCTCGACGACCTCGCTCGCGAGGCGGCGCGCGCCTACGACCATATTGAAGCGGTGCGCACCCGGGAACGGTACGCCTCGCTTGGTTCTCCAAGCGCAACGCTAGCTTAACCGATGAAAGTCATTTTCATTTAGCGAATCGGCCGCGTATGCTGGTGCTCTGATCACCCAGACCGTAAAAACGAAAGTGGGAACCCAGTTCATCATGTTAGCGCTTGGTTGGTAAACCGGCTCCTGATTTCAAGCTCGCGAGCACCAAGGACGCGACCGGAGCGAAAGATCTCGGCAAGGAGATCGCGCTCGCGGATTATCGCGGCAAATGGCTCGTCCTGTTCTTCTATCCGCTCGACTTTACGTTCGTGTGTCCGACCGAGATTACGGCACTGTCGGATCATTACGACGAGTTCAAAGAATTCGATACCGAGATTCTCGGCTGCTCGACGGATTCGGTCCACAGTCACTGGGCGTGGCTGAAGACGCCGAGAGTTAAGAACGGAATCGAAGGAACCCGCTATCCCCTGATTGCGGACTACACGAAGGAAACGGCGCGCGCCTACGGCGTGCTCGACGAAGTCTCGGGCGTCGCACAGCGCGGGCTCTTCATCATCGATCCGGACGGCGTGCTCAAGTATGCGGTCGTGACCGACGACAACGTCGGACGTAGCGTTGAAGAAACGCTGCGCGTTTTGCAAGCGCTGCAAACCGGCGGTCTCTGCCCGGCCGAGTGGAAGCCCGGCAAGGCTCTGCTCCAGACGGCGTAAATGGCACTACGTATGCGTAGCCCTCTCCCGTCGTTGGAGGGGGCTACCGCGTGGATCAACGGCGAGCCCTCGCCACAGGAGTTGCGCGGTCTTCCGGTCGTCGTTTCATTTTGGTCGCTAAGCTGTTACTTGTGCCACGAAACGGCCGCGCAATTCGCACGGTGGCGCGATGATTTTGCCAAACGTGGCGTGGCGTTCGTCGCCGTCCATCAGCCCCGCTCCGAGGACGAGCTCGACGTCGAAGCGGTGACCAAGGATGCGCTCGAAGCGATGAAGCTCGTGCAACCGGTGGCGGTCGACAACGGACACGTCATCGTCGATGGTTTCCAGAATCAGTTCGTCCCGGCATTTTACGTTTTCAATCGCAGGCACGAATTGCGACACTTTCAGGCCGGCGGCAAAAGCTTCGAGCGTATCGAAGCTGCGATCGAGCGCGTGCTGAACGAAAGCGCCGAAGAAGAGGTCCTGTAGCGCTCGTACGCCCCTCGCCCAGGCGAGGGGCCTTTGCGTTATTCGAGCGACGTCAGCGGGTACTCCGTGCAAACCAACGGAGGTTACCATTCATGCAACGTCTGCTCATCGGCACACTCGCGGTGTGCGCGCTCGTCACCAGTCTTGGGTTCGGCGCGAGTGCTACCGCAAACGCTCAAATGCCGCCCTCACCGAGTCCATGTCCGAGTGGGGCCTCGCCGTGCCCGACGGCGACGCCCTAATCCGAAGGTCCTAGCGATCGCCGGTTCTACAGGGTCGCACGCGCGCGGGCGCAAACAGCGCTCGCGTGCGTTCGACCGTATGGACCGCTGCGGTCTTTGCCGGCCCATCTCTCGTACCCGCCGACCGTTTAGCGGTCGACGGCGTTTTCTATTTGCCGCCGGCGGCGCGCGGCGACGTCGAGCGCGCCGCTCGCGAGTTCGACGCGGTTCTGTTAATCGACGGCGTGTTTCATCACGATCTCGCCCCGTCGCCCAAAGAATGTTTTGAAGCGCTCGCGCACGCGCGAATGTTCGGCGCGTCGAGCATGGGGGCGTTGCGCGCGGCGGAATGCGCGCCTTACGGCTTTACCCCGCTCGGCGCCGTGGCGCGGTGGTACGTTGCGGAACGCATCGACGGCGACGACGAGGTTGCGGTCCTCACGCATCCGCAAACGCACGCGGCGTTGAGCGTGCCGCTCGTGAACGTGCGCTATCTGGCGCGAGCCGCCGTCCGTGCGGGGATTCTTACGAACGATGCGGCGCAGGACTTCGTTCGTCGCTCGCGGCGCGTCTTCTACATGGATCGAACGTGGGCCGACGTGTTGGACCTCGCTCCGGAAGGCGCCCGCGAATCGCTCGCGGCGCTCGCTAGCAGAAGCGACCTCAAGGCCCTCGACGCGCGTTTCGCCTTACGGTCGTTGCTGCGCACGCTTGAGCGGCGCGCCGCATGAGCACGGCGTACCTTCGCCGTCTCATGGCCGGCGAGACACCGTCGGTCGAAGAGTGGAACGAACATCTCATCGCCTTTCACGAGCGCTATGAGAACGCGACCTCGGGGCCCATGTCCCTAATGCGCTCGGCGGAAGGCGAGACGTCGTATCAGATCGTCGCGCGGCGCGCGTTCGAGCTCTTACCCGGTGCGCGTGCGGTGCTGGACATCGGTTGCGGCGATGGTTTGCTGCTGCGCCGGATCAAGCAGACGTACGATCGCGAACTCGAATTGGTCGGAATCGATCTTTGTGCCATCGAACTGGAACGCGGGCGAGCGATGCTCGGCGAGGCAACGTTCGTGTGCGGCGACGCGAGCGCTACCGATCTCGGTAGCGGACGTTTCGATGCGATCGTCGCGCACCTGGCCATCATGATCGCATCGCACCAGCAGCGTATCCTCACGCGCGCCAGAACGGCACTGCGAACCGGCGGCGCACTCTTGATGCTCATGGAGGATCTGCCGCTCCACCCTACGATCGGAGGGATCTTTTACGCCGGCGTTGCGGTGCTTCAAGCTACGTATGCCGGCTTCGCGCCAACCGTACCCGGGAGAGAAAGGCTGGAGGAGGATGGTCGCCTGGGCGCGGTGCTTGCCGAGACTGGATTTTCCGGCATTAGCGTGGAGCGACACGTCGTCGGCGCGCGGTTCACGCGAGCCGAAATGTGGGCCTACGCGCAGCGTGTCTATCCTTTCGGCTTGATGGAGCAGCCCGTTCAAGACCGCGTTCGCGAGGCGATCGATGACGCCGTTACCGCCCGGCTCGAAGCCGATGGCTGCGTTGAGATTACGTTTCCCCTTCGATTGGTTGTCGCGCAATGACCAATCCATTTGAATCGGTAGCGCCGATGTCGCTCCCGTCGCACGCCCCTAAAGCTCCCGGGCTTTCGGATCGTTGCGTTCCGCTTGCCACG
>Ga0181525_10002685_pt1 | contig 14411 bp, 8 predicted proteins | sample PEATcosm2014_Bin_48_FD_121100 | JGI IMG/M metagenome (GOLD analysis project Ga0181525, IMG submission 121100) | Peatland microbial communities from MTU Mesocosm Facility, Houghton, MI, USA - PEATcosm2014_Bin06_10_metaG | ecosystem: Environmental > Terrestrial > Soil > Wetlands > Peat | place...
CGTCAAGGTCGCCAAGCCGGACCACGACATGCGGTTCGACATCCCCTGCATCGGCTCGCAGACGCTGGAAGTGTGCGCGAAGAGCGGCGTCGCGGTGCTCGCGCTCGAATCCGGCAAGACGCTATTGCTGGAACGCGAAGCTTGTGAAGCGCTGGCCAAAAAGAATAAAATCTCGCTCACGACAATCTGACGGGTGCAACCTGACCGTCGCGATGAAATACAATTTTTTAATCTTCTTTGCTTGCGCAATGATGTGCGCATCCGTCAAGGCGGGAGCGCCTAAAGCGTCAGATTATTTCCTGACGAAACCACAGCTTGATCTCGCCATTGCCGCAGAGAAAGGAAAGACGAACAAAATGGACGCCTTGCTGCGGGCGGGGGCTGATGTCAATGCCCGGAGCAAGTATGGCATGACCGTTCTTTTTTGGTGTCTTCTGCAACAAAATAAAAATGCATTTGAATTCTTGTTGGAGCACGGTGCGGACCCTAATGTTCAGATGGATACCAACGCTCCGACTCTTGAGGAAACATTGGGACTGGCTGGAACTTCCGTGATGGACGTGGCTCCCCGGAAAACAGATGTTTGGTATTTGGACCAAGTGTTGAAGCATGGTGGAAACCCCAATCTTGTCAATCCGGTCTCAAAAAGAACCCCGATTTATTGGGTCATGTTGTCTATCAGACAGGAGAATTTGAAAAACATGGAGATCCTCCTTGCCGCCGGAGCTCAAGTGAATTTTCAAGATGGGCAGAGGGGGTATACGCCTTTAATGTTTGCGGCCTTGTCTAGCCGATATGACATGGCTTATACCCTGTTGGAAGCGGGTGCCGATCCGGCCATAAAGGATTTTCATGGTGATACAATAGTCCGTATTGCTAACATGAATGGGCCTCACCTTGATCAGAAAGGTTGGAGATACCCATGGTATCTAAAGGTCATGGATGTTTTGAAGTCGAAAGGAATGGATATGGATGAGGGAAAACCAAAGTGAAAAAATAAACGCCAAGCCGCTCGAATAAAATATTTACCATGCTCACTTCCCACGAACTCTTCGGCTTCATGTCGCCGGCTTTGGCGAATGAAATTGTCACCTTCACCCACGAGACGGACAAGCCGGTCTATAAAGCCACGCTGGCCGCCGTCGCGCAGGCGCGGCACGTGCGCCCGGTCTTTTTGGAACGCCAGCCGCGGCCCCAGCAGCACGCCGAAATCATTGCGTCCCTCGCGCGCCCGGCGCTGGAAACCGCCGCCGGCGGCCTCATCCGCGCCTGGCTCGTGACCAGGCACAAGGCGATGCTCGTGGATTTCCTGAATGCGCTCGGCATCCCGAACAAGGAGGGCGTGGTGGACGATTTGCCGAAGGAAATGGACGACGCGAAGTTGAAATCCGCCGTCGAAACCCTGATCGCCAAGCATCCGCCGGAAGCCGTGTCCGTTTATCTGAACGCCTTCAACGACATGAACGAGGCGCACTGGGATAATCTGAAGGCGCTGCTCGAAGGCGATGCGCGGCTGCAGCTTGGCGCGCACGCTTGATTTTCCAGTTGAATTTATATTCCGAAGGCAAACCAAGGTTGGTCTTTGGCAAAAAACTGCTGGCAGGCGGCTGGCGATTTTGTATTGTGTGCCTTCACTGATTTAACATTTTATGGAACCACAAGCTGACATCGCACTTATTGGTCTGGCCGTCATGGGCCAGAACCTCATTTTGAACATGAACGACCACGGCTTCACCGTCGTGGCCTTCAACCGCACCATCGAGAAGGTGGACCACTTCCTGGCCAACGAAGCCAAGGGCACCAAGGTGCTCGGCGCGCATTCGCTGGCGGAAATGGTGGCCAAGCTCAAGAAGCCGCGCCGGGTGATGATGCTCGTCAAGGCCGGCAAGGCCGTGGACGAATTCATCGAGCATCTCCTGCCGCTGCTCGAAGCGGGCGACATCATCATTGACGGCGGCAACTCGCTGTTCGAGGACACGATGCGCCGGACGAAATATGTCGAGAGCAAGGGATTGCTTTTCATCGGCACCGGCGTGAGCGGCGGCGAGGAAGGCGCGCGTCATGGCCCGAGCATCATGCCCGGCGGTTCGCCCGCCGCGTGGCCGTTTGTGAAGGAAATTTTCCAGGGCGTCTCCGCAAAAGTGGACGGCGCGCCCTGCTGCGACTGGGTGGGCGAAGGCGGCGCGGGTCATTACGTCAAGATGGTTCACAACGGCATCGAATACGGCGACATGCAGTTGATTTGCGAGGCCTACAACATCTTGAAAAACGGCCTCGGCATGACCGCGCCGGAGATGCACGAGGTGTTCAAGGAATGGAACACGGGCGAACTGGATTCCTATCTGATTGAAATCAGCCGCGACATCCTCGGTTTCAAGGACGCGGACGGCTCGCCGCTCGTGGACAAGATTCTCGACACCGCCGGGCAGAAGGGCACCGGCAAATGGACGGTGGTCAATTCACAGGATTTGGGAATTCCCATCACGTTGATAGCGGAGGCGGTTTATTCGCGCTGCGTTTCCGCGTTGAAGGACGAGCGCGTCAAGGCGGCGAAGAAATTGAAAGGTCCGCGTCCGGCGCTCACGGCCATCGCCGCGAAGGCGGACAAGAAAAAGCAGTTCATCGCCGACATCCGCGATGCGCTTTACGCCTCGAAAATCATCAGCTACGCGCAGGGTTACATGCTCATGCGCACGGCGGCCAAGGAATACGGCTGGAACCTGAATTACGGCGGCATCGCGTTGATGTGGCGCGGCGGCTGCATCATCCGGTCGCGCTTCCTCGGCAAAATCAAGACGGCGTTCGACACCAATCCGAAGCTGACGAACCTGCTGCTGGATGATTATTTCCGCGGCGAAATCAAGCGCTGCCAGAAGGGCTGGCGCAACATCGTGGCCACGGCGGCGAAGAAGGGAATTCCGGTTCCGGCGTTCAGCACGGCGCTGGCGTTTTACGACCAATACCGTTCGGCGGTCCTGCCGGCGAACTTGTTGCAGGCGCAGCGCGATTATTTCGGCGCGCACACCTACGAGCGCGTGGACAAGCCGCGCGGCGAATTCTTCCACACGAACTGGACGGGCCGCGGCGGGACGACCGCCAGCAGCACCTACACTGTTTAACCGATGGCGACCACCGTTTCTGGAGTTTCGAAAACCGAATCCTCCGGAAACGGGACAGGAAAGAAAATATGTTCATGGCTGGGGGCGATTCCGATGGGAATCGCCTTCATCCTTTTGTCGTGGATGAGCTGGCGCAAGTGGCCGGATCCGCTAATTGACTTCGGCCAGCAGCTCTACGTGCCATGGCGGCTTTCGCGCGGCGCGATTCTTTATCACGATGTCAGTTATGTTTATGGCTGCCTGTCGGTCTGCTACCACGCCGCGTTGTTCAAAATCTTCGGCGTCTCGCTGAACGTCCTTCTCGCCTCGAATTTTCTCATCCTCATTTTCCTGCTGCTGCTGGTTTATCGCCTGTTCCTGAAATGTTCCGACCAATGGACGGCGGCAACCATCGGTCTGGCGCTGACGGTGCTGGCCTTCAGTCAATTGCTCGACGTGGGCAATTACAATTACCTCTGCCCGTATTCGCACGAGGAATTTCACGGCATCGTGCTGGCGGTGGTGATGATGGCCTGCCTTGCGCGCTGGCTGGAAACGGGACGGAAACTGCCGCTCGCGTTTGCCGGCGTTTGCCTGGGATTGATTTTTCTGACCAAGCCGGAAGTTTTTGTGGGAGCCGCCGCGCCGTTTTTCGTTGCCGTGGTTTTGCGATGGCGGCGGATTTCAATTTCCGAGCTGGCCAAATCATTGTCGCTGGCGGTGGCCTGCGGTTTGGTTCCGCTCGCGGGATTTTATTTTGGATTCCGTTCGGAAATGAATTCAACGGACGCGATGCGCGCCATTTGCGGGGCGTGGCTGCCGTTGCTGCATTCAACCGGCCTTCAGCTTCCCATCTACCAACGGAACGTCGGCTTTGATGCGCCGTGGTTTCATGTCGGGCAGGCGCTGATTGAGTTTGGCGGATTGGCGGTCATTGTCGGGATTTGCGCGTGGCGGCTGACGCGGCCAACGCTGAAGCCGCTGGAGCGAGCCGTTCTCATCGGTTTGGCGGGCGGCGCATCCATTTATTACGACTGGCCCAAATGCGGCCACGCATTGCCGCTATTGCTCGTCGTTGCGGCCATCCTGTGGTGGCGTGAATGGCGTAGGAAATCGGAAATCGGAAATCGGAAATCGGAAATCGGCATATTGTGGCTGGCGTTCAGTTTTTTCCTGCTGGCCAAGCTGGGCTTCAACCCGCGCATTTCGCACTACGGTGTTTTTCTGGCGATGCCGGCGTTTCTGTCCGCCATTTACCTGCTGCTTTACCTGCTGCCGCAGTTTCTAATTGCGAATTGCGAATTGCGAACTGCGAATTCTGAAGTTCCAATTCTCAATTCTCAATTCGGAATTCGAAATTCACCATTCCGCTTCTCCGTTTTGATTTTCCTGCTGGCGGGTTTGGCCCGTTTGACCATTCAGTCCGGCCTTTTTTACAAGGACAAGGATTTTACGCTGGGATCGGGCGGCGACCGGATCGTCACCTACGACCCGAAGATTGACCCGACCGGCGCGGCGATGGCGTCGGCGGTGGCGTGGATTGAAACCAACACGGCACCGACCAACACGCTCGCCGTCCTGCCGGAGGGCGTGATGCTGAATTATCTCACGCGCCGCGACAACCCGACGCCTTACGTCGTGTTCGCATTCGAGGTCTGGGCCTTCGGCGAGCAAAACATGCTGGCCGCCTACCAAAAAAATCCACCGGATTACATCGTGCTCGTCCAGCGGGACACTTCGGAATATGGCGTGCCGAATTTCGGGCAGCAGAAAGGCTTCGGCCTCGACGTGATGCAATGGGTCCGCAAGAATTACGAGCCGGTTTATCTCATCGGCGGCGAACCGCTCCAGGGCGGCGCATTCGGGATAAAAATCTTAAAACGCCATCCCTTGTGATGGCGGAAGCTGGATTGAGTCTGGGCCGGGAGATGCCGCGATGTTTTTCTTTACATTTTCAAAAATGTCAATTAGCGTAAGTATCAAGCCAGCAGATAGATAACACGAACCGGTCGGGATACGCGACCGTTGGGGTGTCTTTATGAAGACTGATAAGATTCTTCTTGGCGGGGACAATCGCGGTGGCGGGGAGTCCATGGCCTTCCCCCAGCGCGCGGACAAATTGGCCGGCAATCCACCTCCCGGTCCGGCCTTGCCGCCAAACGGAGCGAAGAAATGAGCGAAGGGCTTCGAATCCTCATCGTTGAAGGCAATCCTGCCGAAGCTAATTTCATTCACGAGATGTTGCCGCGCGCCGGCCCGCTGCATTTTGAGGTCGAGCCGGTGCAGAAACTTTCCGACGCGCTCGCCCGCCTGGAAAAAAAGGACATTGATCTTGTCCTGCTCAATCTCGTCCTGCCCGATAGCCAGGGGCTGCAAACCTTCCACACGCTGCAGAAAGCGGTGCCGGAAGTCCCGGTGATTGTGCTGGCCGGGAGCGATGATCACGAACTGGCCATAGCCGCCGTGCAGGACGGCGCGCAGGATTATCTGGTCAAGGGCCAGGTGAGCGTGAGGCCGCTGATCCGCGCGGTCCGGTATGCCCTGGCACGCAAGAAAGCGGAGGATGCGCTGCGGCAGAGCGAGATTAAATTCCGGACGCTGGTGACGACCCTGCCGCAAAAGATTTTCATCAAGGGCGGGGATTATCACTATCTTTCGGTCAATGAAAACTACGCGCGCGATCTCGGCTTGAAGACCGAGGAGGTGGCGGGCAAGACGGATTACGATTTTTACCCCAAGGAGCTGGCCGATAAATACCGCGCGGATGACCGGCGTATCATGCGGAAGGGACAGACCGAGGAGTTCGATGAGAAATACCTTCAGGATGGCCGCGAAGTCTGGATTCACACTTTCAAGACACCGGTGCGGGATGAAAGCGGGAAGATCACCGGCGTGCTGGGAATTTTTTCGGACGCCACCGCGCGCAAGCAGGCGGAGGAGGCATTGCGCGAGAGCGAGGAACGCTACCGCAGCCTGTTCGAGCACATGGTCGAGGGATTTGCGCATTGCCGGATGATTTTCGAGAACGGCGAGCCGAAGGACTGGGTTTATCTCTCGGTCAACCGCGCGTTCGAGAAGCTGACGGGCCTGAAGGACGTGGTCGGGAAACGGGTCACCGAGGTCATTCCGGGCATCGTGGAAACCGATCCGGAATTGTTCAAGATTTACGCCCGGGTGTCCCTGACCGGCAAGCCGGAGCAGTTTGAGATGTTCATTCAGGCGTTGCGGCAGTGGTTCGCCATTTCCGTTTACAGCCCGGAAAAGGAATTCTTCGTGGTTGTTTTCGACCTCATTACCGGGCGCAAGAAGGCCGAGGAGGCGCTGCAACAGACGCATTTTTGCATGGAAAATGCGGGTGATGGGATTTTCTGGTTAAGTCCTAAAGGGCGGCTGCTCTACGCAAATAAATCAGCATGTCAGCGGCTGGGCTATACCGAGTCCGAATTGCTCGGCATGAACGTCTTCGATCTGGATCCGGACTTTAAGCCCGGCGACTGGGAAGTGCATTGGGAGAAACTGAAGCGGCTCGGCACCATGACGTTTGAAAGCCATCACCGCACCAAGGCCGGCGAGGTGTTCCCGGTCGAGGTCAACGCCAATTGCATCCAGGTTGGCGGGCGGGAATTGAATTTTGCGTTCACCCGTGACATCACGGAGCGCAAGCGGGCGGAGGAGGCTGTGCGCCAAAGCCGGGAGGAATTCAAGGACCTGTTCGACAATGCGCCCGTTGGTTTTCATGAAATTGACGCCGAGGGACGCATCGTTCGCGTCAACAACACCGAGCTGAAAATGCTGGGCTATTCCGCCGGGGAATTGCTGGGGCAATTCGTCTGGAAGATTTCCACGGAAGAAGAAATATCCCATCAGGCGGTGCTGGCGAAATTGGGCGGCAAATTGACACCGCCTACGGAAGGGTTCGAGCGAAGGCTCCGCCGGAAAGACGGCTCCACGTTTCCGGTATGGATCAACGACCGTGTGCTCAAGCTGGAAAACGGCGACATCACCGGCATCCGCTCGGGCATTCAGGACATCACCGAGCGGAAGCGGGCGGAGAAAGAGCTGCAGGAACGTGACATGCAGTTGCGGCTGGCGCTCAACGCGGCCCGCATGGGCACATGGGATTGGGACATCCAGACCGGGCGCATTGCCTGCTCGTCTGGGCATGAAGCATTGTGGGGATATGCGCCGGGGACTTTTCCCGGCACCAGCGGGGCTTTCAACTCGCGGATCCATCCTGATGACGTCGAAGGCATGCGGCGCGCGGAGCAAAAGGCTTTGGACGGGCATTCGAACTACGACCATGAATACCGCGTGCGCTGGCCCGACGGCACAGTGCGGTGGGTTGCCTCCCTCGGCCAGGGATTTTATGGCCCTGATGGCCGGCCGGCGCGCATGAGCGGGGTGGTGATGGACATCACCGAGCGCAAGCGGGCGGAAGCCGAATTGAACCGGGAGCGGGATTTGTGGCGCGCGCTGCTGGACAGTTCGCCCGACCATATCTATTTCAAAGACGTCCAATCCCGCTTCATCAAATCCAGCAAGGCGCAGGCCGGCCAGTTTGGTTTGAAATCCCCGGATGAAATGGTGGGCAAGACGGATTTTGACTTCTTCGATGAAGCGCACGCCCGTCCCGCATTTGAGGACGAACAGGAAATCATCCGCACCGGCCTTCCGATCATTGCCAAGGAAGAGCGGGAAGAGTGGAAGGACGGGCATGTCACGTGGGCGTCCAGCACGAAATTGCCGATGCGTGACGCCGCCGGGAAGATCATCGGCATCATCGGCATTTCGCGCGATGTCACCGACCGCAAGCAGGTGGAAGCCGACCTGGAGCACGAACGGGATTTGTGGCGGACGCTCCTGGATAATTCACCGGACAAAATTTATTTCAAGGACACCCAATCCCGCTTTGTCAAATGCAGCAAGACCATGGCCGGCCAGTTTGGTTTGAAATCCCCGGATGAAATGGTGGGCAAGACGGATTTTGACTACTTTGATGTGTCGCACGCGCGCCCGGCGTTTGAGGATGAACAGGAAATCATCCGCACCGGCCGCCCGATGATTGACAAGGAGGAGCGGGAAGAGTGGAAGGATGGGAGTGTCACATGGGTGTCCAGCACGAAGGTGCCGTGGCTGGAAAGTAATGGGAAAATCATCGGCATCATGGGCGTTTCGCGCGACATCACCGGGCGCAGGCAGGCGGAGGAGGCTATGCGCGAAAGCGAGCGCCGGTTTCAAACGCTTGCGGTCATCTCCCCGGTGGGCATTTTCCGGACGGATGCGCAGGGGCAGACCATTTACGTCAACCCAACTTGGTGCGAAATTTCCGGGCTGTCGGCGACGGAAGCGTTGGGTGTCGGATGGTTGCGGGCGGTGCATCCGGATGACCGGGAAAAACTTGCCAAAGAATGGCAGACCGCCGCCAAGGTGCAAAGCGCCTCCAAAGCGGATTACCGCTTTGTGCATCCCGATGGGACCATTTCCTGGGTCATGGGTCAGGCTATTCCCGAAAAGGACGGGGCCGGACATATCGTCGGATACGTCGGCACCATCACAGACATCACGGAGCGCAAACAGGCGGAGACGGCGCTGCGCGACAGCGAGGCGTTCCTGAACACCGTCATCGAAAAGATTCCGCACATGATTTTTGTCAAGGACGCGAAGGAGCTTCGGTTCGTGAAATTCAACAAGGCGGGACAGGAGTTGCTGGGATATTCACTGGAGGAGCTGGCCGGGAAGAACGATTACGATTTATTTCCGAAAGAACAGGCTGATTACTTCACGGAGAAGGACAGGGCGGTGCTGCGCGGGCGCGAGGTTGTGGACATCCCGGAGGAGCCGGTGCAAACCCGCGAGATGGGTGAACGCATCGTGCACACCAAAAAAATCCCAATCTTCGACAACGCCGGACATTTGAATTACCTGCTTGGCATCTCGGAGGACATCACCGAGCACAAGCGGGCGGCGCAGAAATTGGCGGAAGCGCTCCACTTCAACCAGAAAATCATCTCGGATGCCTCGGTGGGAATCATTGTCTTCAAGGCGTCCGGCCCCTGCGTGCTGGCGAACGAAATCGCCGCGAGGACGCTTGGCGCCACCGTGCCCCGGCTTTTGACCCAGAATTTCCGGGAGGTTGCAACCTGGCATGGCTCGGGCATGCTCAAGTTCGCGGAGGAAACCCTGGCCACGAAGGAGACCCGCCAGTGCGAGACGAACTTCACCAGCACGTTTGGCAAGGAAGTTTCGCTGGTGTGCCACTTCAGCCACTTCGTTCAGAACGGCGAATCGCACCTGCTTCTCATTTTCAACGACGTCATTGAAAAGAAAAGGCTGGAAGCCCAGTTTCTGCGCTCCCAGCGAATGGAAAGCATCGGCACGCTGGCCGGCGGCATCGCGCACGACCTCAACAACGTGCTGGCGCCGCTCCTCATCTCGGTCCAGTTGTTGAGGGATAGAATCACCGACGACGATGGCCGGAAAATAATCGCCGCCCTGGAGTCCAACGTCAATCGCGGCGCGGACCTGGTCAAACAGGTGCTCACCTTTGGACGCGGAATCCCGGGCGAGCGCGTCATGATCCAGATCAAGCACATTGCCCTGGAGATCAAGGGGATTATCCGTGAAACTTTCCCAAAATCAGTCCGGCTGCAAATGGAAATTGCCCCCGACCTTTGGAAAATTTCCGGCGACGCGACGCAAATCGGACAGGTCCTGCTAAACCTCTGCGTCAACGCGCGCGACGCCATGCCTGAAGGCGGTGATTTGTCCCTCCGCGCGGAAAACGCGGTGCTCGACGAAACCTACACCGCCGCGAATTTGGAAGCCAAGCCCGGACGCTACATGGTGATCAGTGTGGCGGACACCGGCATGGGGATGACCCCGGAAGTCCAGGACCGGATATTCGAGCCTTTCTTCACCACCAAGGAGCAGGGCAAGGGGACCGGCCTGGGTTTGTCCACCACGCTGGCCATTGTCAAAAGCCACGGTGGTTTCATCCATTGTTACAGCGAACCCGGCAAAGGCAGCACCTTCAAGGCTTATTTTCCCGTCGGCGCTGCGGCCGCGCCTGACGTTGAAACTGCGGCGGCGCAGAAACCCGGGCTGCCGCGCGGCCACAACGAAATGGTGCTGGTCGTGGATGACGAGGATCCCATCCGCAATCTGTTGAAACAAATCCTGGAGCGTTTCGGCTATCGCGTCCTGCTCGCGGTTGATGGCGTCGAAGCCGTCAAGCTTTACACTTCCCGCCGGAACGAAATCGCCGTGGTCATCACCGACATGGCCATGCCGGTGATGGACGGGCCGGCCACCATCGCCGCACTCAAAGCCATCAACCCCGATGTCAAAATCATCGGCTCCAGCGGCTTTGACTCCGGTCACAGGGCGGGTGCCGCCATCCCACATTTCATCGCCAAGCCCTATACCGCCGAAACCGTGCTGAACATGCTGCGCGATGTCCTGCGGGAAAATCCCGCGAAGTAGCAAAATCGGGAAGCGGAACTTTCACCGGACATGGTTTTGGGTGAACGAACGGCGCGTCAGCGTCTTGGACTGCGGCAGCCCTCTGCCGTAGTCCAAAACCCTGCGGAACCATCCATCCAGTTTTCAGGGCGCGGCCACAGTTTTTGTTAAACCGCTCTAAATCCGTTTCTCGTCCGCGTCGAGCATGTCCACGAAACATTTGATGTCATCGCGGTGGCCGATGCCGGCCTGTTCCTTGCGCATCTTCAGCCGCGCGATCGCCGCTTCGTCGCCGGGCAGCGGGCGGCTCAAGACATCCTTCCAGTGCGCCGCCTTTTCCGCCGGCGATTTCTTCACGTTCCGGCGCACCCAGTCGCAAACCTCGCCGTCGGTGATGGAATTTTTCACCACACCGATCATCTGCTCGTGCGTGACGCCGGCGGCCTTGAGCCACATGCCGTCAAACGCCTTGCCGAGATTTTCCTGATAATCGGCGTGCAGTTTGCCGGCGAGGTGCAGGCGGATTTTATCAACGTAACGCGGCAGGTAGCTCCAGCCGTCCATCGTTTCGCGCGGGCTGCGCGGGTAAATGATTTCGCTCATGCGCCGATGTTCCAACAGGCGGCGGAAAATTTCAAATTTGAAATTTGCATTTCCGCCGCGCGCTTCCATCTTCTCCGGCATGAAACAATTCGATTTCGACGTGGCGATCATCGGCGGCGGCAGCGGCGGCTACGCGGCGGCAAGGACGGCTGCCAGCGCGGGTTTGAAAACCGTGGTCATCGAGGGCGGCGAGGAAGTCGGCGGACTCTGCATCCTGCGTGGCTGCATGCCGACGAAGGCGCTGCTTTACGCGGCGGAAATCAAACACCTTGCCGAACACGCCGGAATCTGGGGCGTGCGTGCCGGAAAGATTGATTTCAATTTCGCGAAAGTCATGGCGCGGAAAAATGCGCAGATAAAAGACTTCGCCGAATTCCGCGTCCAACAGCTCAACAGCAAACGATTCAGTTTCGTCCGCGCCAATGCAAAGTTTCTGGATGCGCACACGATTCGGTTAAGCAACGGCCAGAAGCTCGCCGCTAAAAATTTCGTCATCGCCACCGGCTCCCGCGCCGCGCCATCGCCATTGCCTCAGTTAAACAGCGTCGGGTTCATCACGAGCGACGATGCGGTTGCGCTGAAAAAGCTGCCGAAGTCGCTCATCATCCTTGGCGGCGGGGCGATTGCCTGTGAATTTGCGCAATTCTTCGCGCGGTTCGGCGTCAAGGTCACGCTCATCCAGCGCAGTGAACATATTTTGAGGGAGTTCGACGCCGATGCCGGAATTGAAATCGAAAAAGTCTTCCGGCGCGAAGGCATCCGGGTTTTCACCGGCACAAAACTTCTGGACGCGAAGCGAACGGGAAAATCGAAAACCGTTTCATTCGAACATGGCGGCAAAATCGTTTCCGCTTCCGCCGAGGAAATCCTGTTTGCGCTGGGCCGTGTGCCGAACACGGCATCGATCGGCCTGGAAAACGCCGGCGTGAAAACGGAGCAGGGAAGAATTGTCGCCAACGAACTCACGCAAACCAGCGTGCCGCACATTTACGCGGCGGGCGACTGCACCGGGCCGCATGAAATCGTCCACATCGCCGTGACGCAGGGCGAAATCGCGGCGCACAACATCGCCAATCCGAAAACGCCGCGCCGGATGGATTACAGGCTGCTGATTTCCGTCGTGTTCACGGAGCCGCAGGTGGCGTTCGTGGGGCTGACGGAAAAAGAAGCCGTCGCGCGGAAGATTCCATTTCTCGCGGCCAGCTATCCATTCAACGACCACGGCAAATCGCTCATCATGGAGGCGAGGGACGGCTTTGTGAAGCTGCTGGCGAACCCCAAGACCGGTGAAATCCTCGGCGGCAGTTGCGTCGGGCCAGTCGGCGGAGAATTGATTCACGAGATTGTCGCGGCGATGGCCAGACGCATGACCGTCCACGAACTCGCGGCGATGCCGCATTATCATCCGACGCTCGCGGAAATCTGGACCTATCCGGCGGAGGAACTGGCGGATCAAATTTCCTGATTCGCCTTCTGCTTGTTTTTTTGCGCGACAATCCACCTTTGGATTATCATCGGAACCACCCAGAGCGCGTTCATCCAGAATAAATACGGCAAAACCTTTTCGGAAATCCGGAAGAACGGATTTGAGACCAGCAGATTGTGGACGAATTCACTATTCGCTTGCGCCGCGTGAACAGTTCCGCCAAGCGCAAAATCGTGCGCGATTGCATAGCCGCCCCACGCCGCGTTCCATGCAATCGCGCAGCCGCCAAAGGCCTGCCAGCCAATCGCAAGACCGCCGAACGACCAAATGCCCAGACCCATTCCTCCGAGTGCAAGCGCACCGATGGACAGCCCGCCAAACGAAATCAGACCGAGCGCGCAGCCGCCGATGCTGACGGGCGCGATTGCCAGTCCCCCGAAGGCAAATAAAATTCCGACCGCGCAATCGCCGACAGCGATCCAAGCCTTGATCGGTTCGCCAAGCCTGTCGCCGACGCGGATGTGAATGAACGGCAGGCCGAGCAAATGAAACAGGCTGCGATATTCCCAAACCGGCCTGGTGGGATTGGTGTCTTTTTCTTCCGTCGTCAGTTGCGCGAGCAGTTTTCTGCGCTCGCGATAACACCAGGCGGAGTAAAACACAATGGCGACGACGTAAGACATTGCGAGTCCGATCACCAAACTGACAAACAGCAGGGAATTTGTTTTTACGAGCGGACCGCCACAGAACATCAGAACGCCATAAATCAGAAAAAATCCGGCGATGCAGCCGACAAGCCGTTTGTAAAAACTTTTGTTGAATGCGCGTTCGCGATCCGATTGCGATGCTTCCATGCTGGTGCGATAGCCGACCCACATCCCGAAAAATCCGAGCAGCGGGCTTAAGATCGCGCCGAGCAAACCCATCGCGCCAGCAGCTTTGGCGGTGGCGCTGCCTTTGGCGGCTGCTGCGCCGAGCGTCGCGGCCTTGGCCGAAAATGTGAGCGCGGGCAGCGCCGCCAGAACGCCGAGCGTAAAAACTTTGCCCGGATTCGTCCGCTCCAGTGCTCCTTCAACGAACGCGAGCACCTGCTCGTGCAACAATTTTCGTCCGCGCGACAACCGCTGTTTCACGGTGTCCTCGGTCAGTTCCAGCTTATCAGCAACGGCTTCGATGGATTGATGTTCGCGGTAAAATAAAACGAGCGGCTCGCGGTAAATTTCCGGGATGCGTTCGAGCGAGCGCCAGAGGATGGCCTGTTCCTCGTTGCTGATGGTGTATTCAACCGGCAGCGGCTCCGGTGAACGGGCTTCGGATATTTCATCCAGATCGCCGGCCCGGTGAAGCGGTTCGCGGCCTTCGCGGCGGAGGAAATTGTTGATGCGGTTGCGCGCGATGCCGCACAGCCACGAGCGCAGCTTGTCGCGCTCGCGCAACTGGCCGAGGTGTTTCCACGCGCTGATGAACGTCTCCTGCGCGAGGTCTTCGCTCTGGCCGAGATTGCCCGTGGCGCTGTAAGTGAGCGAGCAGATGAGCGATTGATAGCGCGAAACGATCTGGCTGAAGGCGTCGCGGTTGCCCGCAAGGGTTCCCACGACCAGTTCGGCGTCGTTGTTGGCTGCGGCCGGCATAAGCGCTGGTGTCATCATATCGTCGCTTATGTGGCTGGAAAGCGCGAAGAGGTGACAACCTATTTACGATATGAGACCTCTGCAAAAGCGGTGAAACTTAATATTTGAATTAAGCGTCCGACAAGTATGCAAACGACGACCAACGCACAAATGGGATTGCTGGACAGCTTGATGATGGCCACGCCGACGAAC
>Ga0181525_10002686_pt1 | contig 14409 bp, 15 predicted proteins | sample PEATcosm2014_Bin_48_FD_121100 | JGI IMG/M metagenome (GOLD analysis project Ga0181525, IMG submission 121100) | Peatland microbial communities from MTU Mesocosm Facility, Houghton, MI, USA - PEATcosm2014_Bin06_10_metaG | ecosystem: Environmental > Terrestrial > Soil > Wetlands > Peat | place...
AGCCGCCGAACCCGCCGGCCTTCATCGCATTCATCTCACGCTCCAGTTCCGGCTTGGTGACCGCCGTGCCGAACCACCACCAGCGCGCCATGATCCGCGCATCGTCCGGCGGCTGGTCAAAACTGCCTTGCAACTGCCCGATGCCGTCCGCGCCAAACACCGAACCCGCGGCGAGCAGCGCCGCAACGAACATGACTGATGCAAATGTTGTGAAACGTGTTTTCATAATTAATATGCCCCGCATTTCAGCGGGCGCGTATGCCCGGTGAACAAATGGATGTGCCTACTAAACCAATCTTTCGAGAGAAACACTACAAAAAACTGCATATGTGTCCCGATTAAGACGCCAAACACGGCCGGTTGGTTGCCAGAAACCATTTATCCGGCCCGCGAAGTCATTTACACAAGCCAACCGGTCGTTTACAAGGCGCAAGAAGCCATTTACCACCCGCAACCGACCGTTTACAAGCCGCAACCGGTCGTTTACAGGTGGCAACCGGTCATTTACGACCCCCGATCGACCGTTTACTACCCCCAACCGGTCATTTACGAGGCGCAACCGATCGTTTACACCCCCCAACCGGTCGTTTACGACCCCCAACCGGTCATTTACCGTTCGGATGAACAGGTAGATTTTATGCGGGTATTCTCGTATTTTGCCCCGCAGGTGTATAAAAAGTGACAGGACGGCATTGACCGGCCAAATCATGCCGTTTGGTCGCCGCAAAGCATCCCGTTGGAAAGGCGGATGAGGCCATTTGACACGCCCCGAAACTCGGGCGAGCGTGTGGTGTTAAATGGAAAGAATAAATTTATGAAAAATATCAAATTTCAAACTTCGTTTCTGGCCGTGGCCGCAGCCACCGGTCTGGCATTCTCGACATTGACGGCGGCGGCACAAGATTCAGCCGCCCCCGCCGCCCCTGCCGCCAGCCAGCCCGCGCCGGTGGATCTGTCCTACGGCGCATCGCAAATCGTCCAGCTCGCGCACGCCAAGGTCAGCGACGACACCATCATCTCCTACATTCGCAATTCGGCGAACAGCTACGCCCTCGATGCGAACCAAATCATTTATCTGCGGCAGCAGGGAGTTTCAGACGCCGTCGTCAACGTGATGTTGAACCAGCCCCGTAACGCCACGGTCGCAACCGCGCCTGCGGCACCTGCCGCGACGGTGCAGAATAATTCTTCGGACAACACCAGCGCGCAACCCACGGTCGCCGCATCACAGCCGGCAACATCTTACGTGCAATCCGCGCCGGCCTCGACTGTCTATGTGATTCCCGACACCCAAACCTATTACTACAACAGCGCATATTATCAGCCATACTATTATCCGTATTATTATGGCTATGCACCCGTCTCCCTGTCATTCGGGTTTGGCGGTGGGTGGGGCGGCGGCTGGCATGGCGGTGGCGGAGGTTACCACGGCGGCGGTGGCGGTTTTCGCGGCGGCGGCTTCCATCACTGATTACTGTCACTTCCTCAGCTCTGCGCTCTTGCCGTGCGCGCCGAGGCCTTCGAGTTCCGCGAATTTCTTCACGGACTTCAGAGCTTTTTTGAGCGACGCGCGGCTGTATTCCACCACGCTCGTCCTGCGCTGGAACTGATCCACCGTCAACCCGGCAAACGACGCGCCTGCGCCGTCGGTCGGCAGCACGTGGCTCGGCCCGGCGACGTAATCGCCCAGCACCGTCGGCGACCAGTTGCCGAGAAAAATCGCGCCCGCAGTCAAAATGCCCGCGCTCACCTTGCGCGCCTCGCGTGTGATGACTTCGCAATGCTCCGGCGCGAGCTGGTTCGCCAGCGCCACGGCGTCCGCCACGGTCGCCACTTGAATCAGCCAGGTGTTGCGGTCGAGCACACGCCGGATGAATTCGCGGCGCGGTAATTTGGGCAGCTGCGCGGCAATTTCCTTTTCAACCGCCTTGAGAATTTTTGCGGAGGTCGTCACGAGCCAGACGCGTTCGTGGCCGGAGCCGTGTTCCGCCTGCGCGAGCAAATCAGCGGCGGCAAATCGTGGGTTCGCCGTGTCGTCCGCGATGACGAGCAAATCGCTCGGCCCGGCGAGCAGATCAATCGCCACGCGCCCGACGAGCAGACGCTTGGCCATGCTGACGTAGGCGTTGCCGGGGCCGAATATTTTCTGCACGCGGCGAATGGTGTTCGTGCCATACGCTAGTGCAGCAATCGCCTGCGCACCGCCGACGCGGTAAATCTCCGTCGCTCCCGCCGCGCGTGCCGCGAAGAGAATCGCGGGATTGATCGAACCATCCTTGCCGCATGGCGTGGTCACGACAATTTCCTTGCAGCCCGCGACCTTCGCGAGCGTGATGGTCATCAGCGCCGTCGAAACCAGCGGCGCGGTGCCTCCGGGGATGTAAACGCCGACGCGTGTGAAAGGATCAAACTTTTCGCCCACGCTCGCGCCGTGGGAATTTTTGCCGGACCAGGCCTTGCGTTTGGATTTTTTGGCGAAGCCGGCGATGTTCGCCTCCGCTTCCGCCACCGCCGCGCGCAGGGATTCATCTGCCTTGAGCGACGCGGCCATGAGTTCCGCCTGCGTCACGGCGAGCTGCTCCTCGGCGAGCTTTGCGCCATCGAATTTTTCCGTGAGTTCGAGCAATGCCCGATCGCCATGCAGGTAAACGTCCTGCAAAATGACGCGTGTCCGCTCTTCAATCGTCGCGTCGAACAGGCTGGAGCCGATGGACAGCTCGCGAAGCCTGGCAGAAAAATCTTTGTCGGTGTGACGGGCAATCTTCATGGTCAAAGGTTAGGAAAAATTCTCCGCCAAGTCAAAATTCGCAGATGCACTTTTTGGAAATCTGTGTTTATCTGTGCCCATCAAGTGGCTGATAAAATGAAAAATCCCATCATCGCCGCGCTCGACGTGCCGTCGGCGGAACAAGCCTTGAAACTCGCCGAGCAAATCGCGCCCGCCGTCGGCGCGTTCAAGATCGGCAAGGAACTCTTCGTCGTCGCCGGGCCGGACATCGTGCGACGCGTGCGCGCAACAGGGGCTAGCGTATTCCTCGATTTAAAATTTCACGACATCCCGAACACCGTGGCCAAGGCTGTTGCCTCCGCCGTGCGGCTCGACGTGCAGATGCTGACGGTTCACACGAGCGGCGGCGGCGAGATGATGCGCGCGGCGGAAAAATCCGCGCAGGACACGGCAAAAGCGCTGGGCTGTCCCGCGCCGCTCGTGCTCGGCGTGACCGTGCTGACAAGTTCAAACAACGAAACGCTCGCGGAAATCGGCTGCGAACCGGACACCGAAAAACAGGTTTCCCGCCTCGCCCTGCTCGCCGTGAAATCCGGCCTGCGAGGGCTGGTTTGTTCGCCGCTGGAAATCGTTGCTCTGCGAAAAATCCTCCCGGCGCATATCCAGCTCGTAACGCCCGGTATCCGCACCGGCGCGGAAAAAGCCGACGACCAGAAGCGCACGCTCACGCCGCTTGAGGCGATTCAAGCGGGCGCAAGCTGGCTCGTCGTGGGCCGGCCGATTTACGCGGCGGAGAACCCGCGCGCGGCGGCGGAGAAAATATTGGAATCCTTGAATTGATTATATGAGCGCCAAAATCGTCACTGTCATTGCGACCTTTAAGTCCAAACCGGGCAAAGAAACAGAATTGAAGGCGGCCTTGACCGCACTGGTTGCGCCAACGCGCCAAGAGGCTGGCTGCCTCAATTATGACCTGCACATTTTGCCCGAGGATCCGGCAAAATTTCTTTTTCACGAAAACTGGACGAGCCGGGCGCAGCTCGACGCGCATCTGCAATCGGCGCACATCAAAGGCCTGCTGCCGCGCGTGGATGCGCTGTGCGTGGCGTTTCCCGAAATCACGATCTGGGAAAAAATTGTTTGAGGCAGAATGACAGAATTTTCAGAATCCATTTTCACCCTTGAAAAATTCCGCCAAAAATTTTAGCCGATGATTTCTTGAATGAGCCGGATTGGCGACGGACGTTTCGCGGAAATTTCAAATGCGGTTTTCAGCCGCGCTCTTGCTGCTTCGGCTTGGGCTGAGCCGGCTGCGTGAACGCGGCACAACGTTCCCGCCTTTTCCACGCGCTCGCCCGGCTTGGCGATTTGATCCACGCCGACGTCGTAGTTAACGCCGGCTTCTTTGGTGCGCCGCCCGCCGCCGAGGTCGCGGATGACCTCGCCGATGATGCGCGCGTCGCATTGGGAAACGTAGCCGGTTTTTTCCGCCTTCAATTCGACAACCGCCCTCGCGGTGGAATCCAGGGCGAGCTTGCGCTGGAAAGCTTTCAGGTTCGCGCCCTGGGCAGCCAGCATTTCATCCCACTTCGCGCGCGGTTCGCCGGAGCTTAAACAAACTTCCGCCAGCCTGCGCGCGGCGGCGAGAGATTTGGATTTATGGGTCTGCACCAGCAGATGCACGGCGGAATCAATCACGAGTTCGCACAAATCGTCTGGCCCTTTGTTTTCAAGGCAATCAACACTTTCTTTGACTTCCAGCCAGTTGCCGGCGGCGCGGCCGAGCGGCGTGTTCATGTCCGTCAAAATCGCGCGCGTGTTCGTGCCGCATTCGTTGCCGAGCGCGACCATAGCCTTCGCCAACATGCGCGCGGCGGCTTTGGTTGACATGAACGCGGCACCGCCGAATTTCACGTCGAGAATGAGCGCGTCCAAACTTTCGGCGAGTTTCTTGGAAAGAATCGAGGCGGTGATGAGCGGAATGCTCGGCACGGTGCCGCTGGCGTCGCGCAGGGCGTAAATTTTTTTGTCGGCAGGAACCATCGTGTCCGTCTGGCCGCAAATCACGCAGCCGACCTTTTGAACTTGCGCGACAATTTGCGCGGCGGGTAACAACGTTTTGAAACCAGGAATGGAATCGAGCTTGTCAAGCGTGCCACCGGTGATGCCGAGGCCGCGCCCGGAAATCATCGGCACGCGGAAGCCGAGGCATGCCAGCAATGGCGCGAGCGGCAGCGAAACTTTGTCGCCGATGCCGCCGGTCGAATGTTTGTCCACGAGCGGGCGTTGGTCTTTTGGAAATTTCAGCACGTCGCCGGAATCGCGCATGGCGAGTGTGAGCGCGGTGGTTTCGGCGGTGTCGAGTCCGCGAAAAAAGATAGCCATGAGCAGCGCGGCCATCTGGTAATCGGGAATTTGGCCGGCGGTGAACTCGCGTATAAATTCCTGAATCTGCGGCGGCGCGAGAATTTTTCCTTCGCGCTTGCTTTCAATCAGCGAAAGGAAGTTCATTGCTGCGCTTAAGATTTAACCGTTGAATTTCTTCGCCGCGATGGTCGAGTTGTGTCCGCCAAAGCCGAAAGAATTGTTGACGATGACATTTACCGGTATTTCGCGCGCGGTGTTCGGCACGTAATCCAAATCGCACTCGGGATCGGGATTTTGCAGGTTGATGGTGGGCGGAACGATGCCGTGTTTGATGGCCAGCGCGCACGCGGCCATTTCCACCGCGCCGGCGGCGCCGAGCATGTGGCCGGTCGCGCCTTTGGTGGAGCTGACGACCAGCTTCCGCGCGTAGTCGCCGAAAACGCTCTTGATGGCCTGCGTTTCGCAGATGTCGCCCTGCGGCGTGGAGGTGCCGTGGGCGTTGATGTAATTAACGTCGGTCAGGTTCAAGCCGCCGGAGCGCAACGCCATTTTCATGCAGCGCGCCGCGCCCTCGCCGCCGGGGGACGGCGCTGTGAGGTGATGCGCGTCGGCGGTGTTGCCGTAGCCGGCGATCTCGCAATAAATCTGCGCGCCGCGCTTTTTGGCGTGCTCCAATTCTTCCAGCACGATGACGCCCGAGCCTTCGCCCATGACGAAGCCGTCACGGTCCTTGTCAAACGGGCGCGACGCTCGCTTGGGATCGTCGTTGCGCGTACTCATGGCGCGCATGGCGCAGAAGCCGCCGATGCCGATGGGCACCACCGTGGCCTCGGCGCCGCCGGCGAGCATCACCTGGGCGTCGCCCATCTTGATCGTGCGCCAGGCCTCGCCGATGGCGTGGTTGGCGGTGGCGCAGGCGGAGCAGGTGGCAAAATTGGGCCCGCGCAAATTGAAATACATCGAGACGACGCCGGACGCCATGTTCGAGATCAGCATCGGAATCATGAACGGCGACAGCCGGCCCGGCCCGCGCTCCAGCAACACCTTCAACTGCTCGCTGGTGGTCTGCAAACCGCCGATGCCGGAGCCGAGGAACACGCCGATTTCGTCGCAATTTTCCTGGGCGAGGTTCAGGCCGGAATCCTTCAGCGCGCTCCACGCCGCATAGACGCCGAATTGCGTGTAGCGGTCCGTGCGGCGGATTTCCTTGGGCGAGGGGAAGGCGGGCAACGGGTCGAAATTCTTCACCTCGCCGGCGATCTGCGTGTCAAACGCCGTGGCGTCAAACGCGGTGATCCGGTCAATGCCGCACTGTCCGGCGATGAGGTTTTGCCAGAAAATCTTGAGGTCGTTGCCAAGTGGCGTGACAACACCAAGGCCGGTGACGACCACACGGCGGTCAGAATTATTTGCCATAAATAAAAAGGGCAGTTTGAGCTAGTCCAGCCAAACTGCCCCGAAGCGCGGAAAGTCGCAACTATTTTTGGTTCTCTTCGATGTATTTGGTCACGTCGCCGACGGTCAGCAGCTTTTCAGCCTGTTCGTCCGGCACTTCGACGCCAAATTCCTCTTCAAGCGCCATGATCAACTCGACGGTGTCGAGCGAGTCCGCACCGAGGTCTTCGATGAATTTCGCTTCCGGCGTCACCTGCTCCGGTTTCACGCCGAGTTGTTCAACGATGATGTCTTTTACCCGTTGGTCAATTGGTTTGTCAGCCATAATTTGTCCTGTTCTATGCCATGAATTCAAAAGCCTTTCAAGCCCAGAATGCCAAAATTTTTACCGCAGTGTTAAGTCGTTGATCTGCAAAACCGAAAAATCGAGTTTCGATTCAGGACTTAACGCTTCAGCGTCATCACATTACCATACCGCCATCAACCGTCAAAACCTGCCCCGTTACATAACTTGCCGACGCACTGGCGAGAAACAACGCCGCATTCGCGATGTCTTCCGCCGCGCCAAATTTGCCCATCGGGATTTGTTTCAAAATGTTCGCCTTCAAATCCTCGCTCAACTCCGAAGTCATGTCCGTCTCGATGAAACCCGGCGCGATGCAATTGGCCGTGAGGCCGCGCGACGCGAATTCACGCGCGACCGATTGCGTGAACCCAATCAGACCAGCCTTGCTCGCCGCATAATTGCACTGGCCACCATTGCCGATGAGTCCTATGACCGATGAAACATTGATGATGCGTCCCGAGCGCTGCTTGGCGAACGCGCGCGAAAACGCCTTGGTGAAGAAAAACGCACCCTTCAGATTTGTGTTCAGCACGGTGTCCCAATCCGCGTCACTCATTCGCATCAGCAATCCATCGCGCGTCACGCCGGCATTGTTGACGAGAATGTCCACTTTGCCACAATCAGTCAGAATTTTTTCGGCGGCAGCGCTGACGGCGGCGGAATCCGCCACGTCAACGGCAAATGCCCACGCCTTGCGACCAAGCGCGCCAATTTCATTGGCGATCTTCTCGGAATTTTCCTGCGTGCGCGAAACGCACACCACTTCTGCACCTTCGTTGGCGAATTTCAACGCAATGGCGCGGCCGATTCCGCGCCCCGCGCCGGTGACAACGGCAATTTTATTGGCAAGTTGGCTCATAGATTATTTTCAGCCACAGATTGAACACAGATTGAACACAGATTCAAAGCAGCAAATTTCCCATTTATGTTTCATCTGTGAAAATCTGTGGCTAAATTAAAATGGCTTTGGCTACGGCTTCCAAGCTGGCGACATCCGCGACGTTAAGTATTTGGACCGATTTATCAATTCGTTTCATAAATCCGCTCAAAGCCATGCCTGGCCCAAGCTCGATGAACCGCGTGAAATCTTGTGACAGCAAATATCGCATGGATTTTTCCCAAAGCACCGATGACGTGACCTGCTCGATTAGCCGGGCCGAAATTTCCTTCGGCGAATCATGCGGCTGTGCCGTCACATTTGAAATCACTGAAACAATCGCCGGAGAAATTTTTATCTTCGCCAGTTCACTTTGCAATTTCGGCTGCGCACCCGCCATCAGCGGCGAATGATATGCGCCCGCGACCGGCAGCGGAATCGCTTTTCGGGCACCATTTGTCTTGGCCAGTTCGCAAGCTTTTTCAATTTTGTCTGCTTCGCCGGAAATCACCAGCTGGCCGGGACAGTTCAAATTCGCCAGCACCACGCCGGCTTCGGTGCAAACCTCGCGCGTCAGTGCCTCGTCCAGTCCGATGATCGCCGCCATGCCGCCGCGTGTCACGTCGCAGGCTTCCTGCATGAACTTGCCGCGCTGCCGCACCACGCGCAGGCCGTCCTCAAAACTCAGCGCGCCCGCCGCCGTCAGCGCGGTGAATTCGCCGAGCGACAAACCGGCCGTCGCGTCAAACTTCAGATTCGGCGCCTGTTCTTTGAGCAATTGAAAGCAGACCCAGCTCACGAGAAAAATTCCCGGCTGCGCGTTTTCGGTTTTGGTCAGATCCGCTTCCGGCCCGTTGAAACAAATGCGGGCGAGATCGTAGCCGAGCGCGGTGTTAGCGCGATCGAACCATGCCTGCGCGGACGGAAATTTTTCAGCGAGATCCTTGCCCATGCCGACGACTTGCGCGCCCTGGCCGGCGAATAACAATGCAGTTTTGCTCATTCCGAAAATTTTAACCACAAAGGCGCAAAGACACCAAGTTTTGAAAAAGAGATTTTTCTTTGTGCCTTGGGGCCTTGGTGGTTCAATTGGCGATCATGTTTTCGCACGTTGTCATTTTCTGGACCGACCCGGCAAAACCGAACGCCGCCGAGGAAGTCATCGCCGGCGCGCACAAATTCTTGAAGCCCATTCCCGGCATCACGCATTTTCACATCGGCAAAATGGTGGGCAGCCACCGCCCGGTTGTGGACCAGAGCTATCAAGTCGCGCTCAACACCGTTTTCGCGAACAAGCAGGCGCAGGACGATTATCAGGTGCATCCGCAGCATCTAGAATTCGTCGCGCACTGCGTGAAACCGTTCGTGAAAAAAGTCGTGGTTTACGATTTTGAGTAAATGAAACGTGATGCGTGATCACGGGAAAATCCTTTCACGCATCACGCATCACGGATCAAGCAAAACATTTCACGCCCGCGGGTGAAATTTCCGGTGAATCTCCCGCAACCGGTTGCCGGTGACGTGGGTGTAAATCTCCGTCGTGCTGATGTTCGCGTGGCCGAGCAATTCCTGGATCACGCGCAAATCCGCGCCGTGTTCCAGCAGGTGCGTCGCGAAGCTGTGCCGCAGCATGTGCGGCGTCAGGTTCCGCCCCACGCCGGCGCGGCGCACGCGGTTCTTGATGTGCAGCCACAGCGTCACCGCCGCGAACGGCGTGCCGCGTTGCGTGAGAAAAACATTCGCCGGCGATTTCGGCGTGACGAGCTTCGGCCGGCCAACCTCGATGTAACGATTCAACGATTCGATCGCCGTCCGTCCCACCGGCACGACGCGTTCCTTGTTGCCCTTGCCGATGACGTTGACGAAGCCGGCGTCGAGGTGCAGTTGTTCGAGGCGCAGATTCTTTAATTCGGAGAGCCGCAGGCCGGAGGCGTAAGCCAGTTCCAAAATCGCCTGGTCGCACAAACTTTCCGGCGTTTCGGACTTTTCCGGCGCGAGCAGTTGTTTGATTTCGTCGTTCGACAGCGCCTTCGGCAGCCGTTTCCAGCGGCGCGGCAGCGAAAGATTTTCCGCCGGATTCGCCGGCAACAATTTTTCGTTCTCGGCGAACTTGTAAAACGCCCGCAGCGCCGCGATTTCCAGATAAACACTTTCGCCGCTCAAGCGCTTGGTGGATTCCTTCGGCTCGTCGGCGAGAGGACGCGCACGCTCGTGTTGCAGGAACGCCATCAGGTGCTTCAGTTCCACGTCGTGCCAGTCCGTCAGATTTTGGTTCGCTGCCCACACGGTGAATTTGCCGAGCAGCGCGGCGTAGGTCTTCGCCGTGTTGTCGGACTGCCCGCGCTCATGGCGCAGGTATTGCAGAAAATCTTCGACGAGATTTTGCATCACGGACCGTTGGCGGCGGCTTTTTGGGGCTTGACAGTGAACTCGACGAAACGGCTTTTGTGCAGCGCCAGCGTGATGTTTAATGATTTGGCGTTGCGCAGATTTTGCAGCTGATATGTAAAACTGCCGCCACCCCAGCTTGGATTCCAGCTTTGCAAAACCCGGCCTTGATCGTCGGTGATTTTGACGAGCGCAATATGCATCCCTTCAGGCGCGGGGTCAATTTGAATGCGGAAACCGCCTTCGGGCTGACCATTGCCGCGCGGCACGTCAGTGAACTGTTCAGCCGGGAAAACTTTCACATGGATGTCGTTGAGGTTGGTCTCGGCAAAGGCGGAATTTGCCCGGCCGTCTTGTCCGCCGTAATTCCACATGTCCTGCTGGCTGCCAGGTTTGACTGGAAGATTTTCAACCTTCCACAATTCATCGTCGTTAAAGCCGGATGTGCGCGACATTTCCACACGCAGTTTCCACGCCGGTTCGTCCGGCCACAATCCCCATTGGTAAGTCATCGTTGCATCGCCGTTTTCGTCGCGGCTGTTGCTCCAACTGTTGTTGACGACATTATTGCCCGTTGCGTCAGAAGTCTCGATTCGCACCGGCTGCCAGTTGGTAACAACAACCCCTTTTTGCTCTGTATGAAACGCCGCTAGCACGGCCTTGCTCATCGGATCATCTTTCGTCCGACCCATGCCGCCACCAAATCCACGCACGCCGTAATTCAACTTCGCCAGCGTCACGTCCAGATCGCCGTCGGACTGCGTGGCCGGCAAAGGATCGGGATTCCATTTTTCAAACGGGCCGCGCGCGGGATTGGAAATGACGAACTGGCTTTTGGCGACTTGCTGGCCGCGCGGACCGTAACTCATGATGCGCAGATAAATTTTACTGTCGCGCCGCGGAAATGCGGCGAGCTGAACACCCATGACATATACACCGTTTTTAACCTGTCGGGAATTGCCGCCGCCCCAGTTTCCAACGCACGCCGTGGCCGCCTTGTCATAAGCCAAGACCTCGTAATTCGGCCATTGATTGCCTTTGTGCTCGCTCATAATCCAGACGACCAAGGTGTCGTTGGTCGTGTCAAACGCCGTCGGGCCGCCGCCCATGCGCTGCCCTGTCGTCTTTATTTTGGGATATTTGTGGTGCTTGCCGTATTCCACCCCGAGCAGCGTCAATTTCGTGCCATCGTTCAATGTGATGATTTGTGGACGCCGCAGCCACCAAAAAGCAGTGGCGGCGATTCCAATTATAAAAACCGAGACGACACTCCAGAGCATGATTTTTTTCATGGCCTTGATTATCTATTTCTATTGCGCCGGAGGAACCGCTGCCGGAGGGGCCTTTTCCGGTTTTACGGTGAATTCCACGAACCTGCTTTTGTGGAGCGCGATGGTGAGGTTGAGATTGGTCGCGCCGCCGAGGTCTCTCAAGCCATAGTGGTAGATTGTGCCGTTCGCGCCACCGCCTCCCCAGCCTTGGTTCATGTTGGCGATATCGTTGGTCTGATCGTCAGTCAGTTTGACAAGCGTCATGCGCATCCCTTCGGCCAATGATGGGGTCACCTGTATTGACAAGCCGCCTTGAAGATATGCGTTCAGCCCCGCGTCTGTGAATTGCTTTGGCGTAAAAATTTTCAGGTGATAGCCGTTCAGATCGGTTTCGGCTGCAACTGAATTGGTGTTGGCGCGGCGGGGATTGAAATTGTAAAAATCCTGCTGCCGTCCCGGCTCCAAAGGCATGTTCTGCGCAGACCACAATTCACTATCGGCAAAGCCCGATTGCTGTGAAAATTCCAAACGCAGTTTCCACGCCGCCTCGTCAGTCCACAAACCATATTGATACGTCGCAACGTCATCGTTGCCGTTCCATTGGTTGCCCGCGACATTGCCATTGAGGTGATTACCCGTGGCATCGGATGTTTCGACCGAGACCGGTTCCCAATTCGTGACGGACCTTCCGTTGCGTTCGATGTTAAATGTCGCCTGCACGCCCTTATTCGCAGCATCGTCGGCATCATCTTGGTCGCGTTGGTAAGGCATTGCCGCACCGGCAACCAGCTTTGTTAGCGTCACCGACAAATCATCGTCGTCCTGCGTGTTGGGCAGCGAGTCCGCCTTCCAGCCCGCAACCGAGCTGCGCTTCGGATTCCGGATGAATATTTTTTGATCCGACATTTCCTGGCCGCCGTTGCTCTGTTCCTGAACACGCAAAACGAATTTCCCCTGCCGCCGTGGAAATGCCGGGAATTGTATGCCGACAACCTCTGCGCCCTGCCTGTTGCCACCGGCGCCGCCAAAACTTTCAACACACGCTGTGCCATCCTTGTCATACAGGTAATATTGGAAATATGCATACTGCTGCGGATCGTGCTCTTGACGCACCCAGACCACCATTATGTCGTTGGTCGTGTTGAACGCGCCGCCCCGCGCACGCACACGCACGGTGGTGTTGGTGGACGCCGGAGCCTTGGTGCCGGGCGGAACGTGGCGCTTGCCATAATCCACGCTCAGCAGCGTCACCTTGTCGCCGGTGTCGAACGTGATGATCTGCGGCTTGCGCATCCACCAGAACACGACGGCGGCAAGGCCGATGATTAAAATTGCAACAACACTCCACAGCAGGATTTTTATTGTTTTTTTCATATGAGTTCCGTTAGTCGCCCGGATGCGTGAGCCATTGCGTCCGGGTTATGTCCAGCATTTCGCCTGCGCCTGATTCTGGCAAGCATAAGATTCAAACAATGTTGCAACTGATTTGTTACGGAAAATCTTTAACAAAAACCGGAATTTTGGAAATTACAATCAACGTCGCAAATTATAGCCGACTGCACGCGATTGAACCGCGCGTCAATGGACTTGGCCAGCGCCTTGGCCAGCGTGGTCTTGCCCGTGCCGGGAAAATCCTCCAGCAGCACATGGCCGCCCGTGGCGAGCGCGGCGAGCAACTGCCGCGTGGGGCCGGACTGGCCGCGCATGATGGTGGAGATGTTGCCGGCGATTTTTTTGCAGGTCTCGCGTGCGGCGTCGAGGTTGGTGGGTGTCATGGCAGGTTTTGGAGATTAAAACATCGCGGATGCAGAAAGGTTTCCTGAAATCAACCGCGCCCGCAAGACATCTTGCTCGGAAGCACTTCTCCTCGCTGCGAGATTACCATGTTAATTTCCGATGAAAGGCATATGGCTAGAGATGCGTGGGACTGACCCCTTCATGGCTTGGCATCATCCTTCATCTTGCGCGCAATAATATCAAGCGAACTCGCAACTCGCTCGTGCGCGCTGACGAATCGGTATAAAAGTCGGATAAGACAAATAATAATACCTATGACGCAAGCGACATAGACCAACATGAATAATCCAGCGAATGTTCCTGTCATATTTTTGGTTTGGTTTGGTTGTGGTGTGTGATGCCGCCTAACATTGTTCTTTGACCGCAAAGTGCGGTGCGATTAATTTCATGGTTCAACCCTATTCCTGATGTAACTGGCTTTCAAGGTTTAAGTTTCCGATGTTTTGAGGCCAAAAACGTCGCCGTCAAACACCACTCAGACAACGCCGGTGTGCGCCCGTCAATTTTGTAGGAGTCGAGGTGACGAGACTCATTTCAATTTTGGATTGGCGATTGCGGATTTTCAGTCAGAGACTCCTCACGTCGTCTCCTACAATAATTGAAAATTAAAGAGCGGCCTTGTTGGGCCACTTATGTAACATCTCGCTCATCGTAGGAAAAAAGAGTAATCTTGCAACTCTTACAAATAAAACCTTCTGGACATCCATGTCCCCAAGCTCTCGGTTTAATGACGCGCACTGAATCCTTGGGCATCCCAAATCTCACCCAACCCGGTTTGACGGGCTGCCAAACTAAACGTGTGATTGGGAGTGGCTCATAAACTGCCAGCCATCCCTTCTCCATCACAGAATTGCATTTCGGACAGTTCATAGTGTGTGCAAGTGGCCTAACTAGGTCTTATATTGAAATTTTGCGGTTAATCTCAGCTTCGTTGTTCAACCCTATTCCTGATGTAACTGGCTTTCAAGGATTAAGTTCCCGATGTTTTGAGGCCAAAAACGTCGCCGGCAAACACCGCACAGCCAACGCCGGAGTGCGCCCCTCAATTTTGTAGGAGTCGAGGTGACGAGACTCATTTCAATTTTGGATTGGCGATTGCGGATTGCGGATTTTCAGTCAGAGACTCCTCACGTCGTCTCCTACAATAATTGAAAATTAAAGAGCGGCCTCCGTTTCCAGAGGCCGCTTGCGTTTCTTGATTTTATTTCACGCCTGCACGGCGATGCTCACGTTCTGGCTC